>Ga0187782_10000875_pt1 | contig 21312 bp, 10 predicted proteins | sample 0715_SJ02_MP15_2_FD_132454 | JGI IMG/M metagenome (GOLD analysis project Ga0187782, IMG submission 132454) | Tropical peat soil microbial communities from peatlands in Department of Meta, Colombia - 0715_SJ02_MP15_20_MG | ecosystem: Environmental > Terrestrial > Soil > Wetlands > Peat | place... | reverse complement strand
GCTCGCGCCTATGTCACCGCGCTGGGTTACTACGAATTGAGAATCAATGGGGAGAAAGTGGGGAGAAATGTGCTGGACCCGGCGTGGACGACTTACCCCAAGCGAGTTCTGTACACGACCTATGACGTTACCCGTCGGCTGCGCAGCGGGAAGAATGCTTTTGGAGCGATGTTAGGTGGCGGCTGGGCGACGCTTGGCGAACGCTTTTTCGATCCCGAGGTCGGACCTTATTACAAAGCTGCGGCGCTTCTGCTCCAGATCAATATCGAACTTGAAGGTGGGAAAACAGTCAGCCTAGCCAGCGACGGCTCCTGGAAAGCCTCGAAGGGACCTATTGTGAGCGACAGTGTTTATGACGGTGAAGTCTACGACGCGCGGCGAGAGATACCGGAGTGGGACCGGCCGGAATTTGATGACTCAAATTGGAGCGCCGCGCAGACAGTGGAGGGCTCACAGGGAGTTCTTTCCGCTCAGATGATGCCGCCCATTCGCGTTATCGACTCGATGGTTCCTGTCAGCCTCTCAAACCCCAAGCCAGGTGTCTATGTGTTCGATATGGGTCAGAACATGAGCGGCTGGGCACAACTTCGGGTCGAAGGACCGGCAGGAACCCAAGTGACGCTGCGTTTTGCGGAATTAGTCTATCCGGATGGCATGATCAATCGCGAGAACCTGGGAGAGGCGAAATCGCGCGATATTTACACATTAAAGGGGGAGGGAAGGGAAACCTACGAGCCGCGTTTTACCTACCACGGTTTCCGCTACGTCGAGGTAACAGGGTATCCGGGAATACCCAACTTAGACTCGTTGCGGGGGCGAGTGGTGCACACGGAGGTGGGGACAGTGGGAAGTTTTGTGGCCTCGAAGCAAATCTTGAACGATATTCAGAGACTCATTCACTGGTCACAACTCACCAATCTGTTCAGCATCCCGACAGATTGCGATCAGCGGAACGAACGACAGGGATGGATGGGGGACGCGCAGGCGACGGCGGAAGAGGCCATGATGAATTTCGACATGGCAGCCTTTTACAGCAATTTCATTCGCGACATTCGCGACGCCCAGTTTCCCGACGGCTCGCTGCCGGACACGGTTCCTCGCAAGTATGGCGGTGTCCCTGGTGACCTGGGCTGGCAAACGGCCTATCCGCTGTTGTGCTGGTACATGTGGCAACAATACGGAGACCGCCGCATCGTGGAAGAGAATTATGACGGGCTGAAGAAATATGTCGCGTTTCTACGCAGCCATGCGCAGGACAACATTTATCGGCTTCACTGGGAGGGCGATTGGGTGGAAGTGGCGCATACGCCCGGGGATTACATCGCCGACGTCTGGTATTACTACGACGTATTGCTGGTCTCCAAGATGGCCCAGATCTTGGGAAAATCTGCCGAGGCGGCATCCTATGGGCAAGTGGCGGCACAGATCAAAGACGCTTTGAACCGAACGTTCTTTGATGCTAAAAGCGGCAATTACGCGACCGGGACCCAGACGGCAAATGCCATGGCACTCTTCCTGGACTTGGTTCCGAGAGAGCATCGCAATGCCGTGGAGCGCAACCTGACTGACGACATCGTTTACGCTCACAACACACACGTTACGACAGGCTTCATCGGCGTTAAGTTTCTATTGCCCGTACTCACCGCAACAGGGCACTCAGATCTGGCCTACGAACTGGCCGCGCAAACCACCTACCCCAGTTGGGGCTACATGGTTAAGCGGGGCGCCACCACCCTCTGGGAGTTGTGGCAGGAGAAGACCGGCCCCGCTATGAACTCCCAAGACCACATTATGTTCGGCAGTGTGGGAGCGTGGTTCTACAACGCTTTGGGGGGAATCAACCTCAGCCCCGAAAGCGTCGGCTACCAGCACATTCGGATTACTCCGCAGGTCGTCGAGGATCTCACCTGGGCCAGCGCTTCCGTCGACACCATCCGGGGAACCATCTCTTCGTCCTGGACACACTCTCCCGAGCGCATCACGCTAGAGGTGGCGATTCCGGTTAACAGCGACGCTCAGGTTGTCCTGCCTACGGAACCACAGATGACGGATGTGGTGGTTCGAGAGGGCGACCGAGTGGTTTGGGAGAAAGGCCACTACGTGAGTGGCGACCCAGGCCTAACGGGCGCCACCAGGGAGGGGAGAAACATAATCTTCCAGTTGGGATCAGGGGCCTACTCGTTCCAGTTGACGGCCGGGGAATGACCGGCCAAAGGGAATGAGGGGAAGGACCAGAGGGGCCGACGTCACGAGGATCAAGGGCGACGGCAAGCCGTCTCCCAACCAGCATAGATGTGGAAACTACTGCTTGTATGGCGTCAATAGCAGCGTCTGCTCCGTGTAAGGCACGATCTCGACGGGGCCCTCGAGCCCGCAAACGTCGATGTTGGCAAGAATCCGGTGCGACGGTCCCACCGCGCGGGCGTTGGCTTCGGTGTTGGTCAGGCGAATCTTCAAATGATTGATTCCAGTATTAATAAAGTCGGTAATATCCAGCCTGTACGGACTCCACACCAAGGTTCCCGCCTGGCGCCCGTTGACGTAGACTTCCGCCACGGAGCTCACGCGGCCTAAGTCGAGGACGAGTCTCTTGTCGCGGTAGGAGTCGGGCAGGGTGAAGCTTTTCTCGTAGATCGCCGTCCCCGAAAAGTTGGCGAGCGCCGTCTTCGTCCACGCTTCCAGGGCGAAGGGCGTCGTTCCACTCACGAATTCCACCGGGGAACTCAAGCGGTCATCCGCGCGCGCGACGATAGCGAGCATGTTCCTGCCTGGGCACCTGCCATCTTGCATCGATCCCATAGACGCGGAATCGCCACTACAATGCAGCAGGTGGTGAATATCGATGGGAGTTTGGTTTGCTGGCTTGAGCTCGACACCGTTCAAGATCAGGCGGTAAGGACCTTGCAGCGCGGGTGGGACAACGGCCGTGACGCCCGGTGGAACCTGAGTCCGATACCAGCGCATGCCCGGTTGGAGGTTTGCAGTTTGCGGCACATCGTAAGGGAGCATGCCGTTGATGATGCCGCGCAACGTCTTTCCCTCGCGGTCCGCAACCCGGAAAGTGAATCCGTAATAGCCGCTGGCCGCGCCCCTGCCCAGGCCCACCTTCAGGAGCACTTGATTCCAGCCCGCACGCAACTCGACGGGGATCTGGTCAGCCCAGTTATCGTTCATCTCGTACCAGAAGGGGTGGCGCAGGCGAGCGAAGACCTGCTGGCGGTTCAGCCACACCTTGAGACAATTGTCGGCCGCCACCACGAATTTGGCCGGCTGGTCTTTAGGCGAATAGAGATAAGTGCGGGCGTAGCTCGTGATCCAACTCTGCCCCGAAGTTTCCAGCGTCCGATCGAACTGCACGATGTGGGCGGAATCGTCGAAGGGGCCGCCTTCCGTCTCCATCCAGATGTTCCAGTGGCCCAATGTCAGGTAAGGCTCGTCGCCGTAGTACGGTTTCCACCCCACCAGGCCCCCATGCAGGCCTTTATCGATCTTCTCCGGCTGGATTCCCTCATTCGCGGGAAGGGCAGCATTGGGTTCTGTTTCGGGCGGGTAGACCGTATCGAAGCCTGTATCATCCGTGTTGGGGAACGGGCCAATAACGCTCCAGTTGCGCACGGTGGTCTCCGCTTCGCTCAGCCAGATTGAGGGCCACGCAGCGTCGTCAAAACGGGCGCGACACCACCCGAGCTTCTCGCCTTCACCTTCCTTGGCGTCTTTGACTTTCGCATAGGGAATTCCCACCCGCTCAGGCTCGGGACGGAAATCCCAATTCCCGGTGAGCGCTATGGGCTTCAACGCGGCAATCAGTGTACGCGCCCGATAGGTCTGGCCGTCGGCGCGCATGGTGACCTCGAGGTCGCGCTGAGTGCAAGGCGCCGAAGCGCGCACCTGGATAGAGTCAGGCTGGCGAGAAACCACCGCCAGGCTCTCCGCGTTCGTGCTCACGAGTTCGGCTTTCTGCCCCTGCCCCTCGAGTGGGTTGAAGACCACGTAGTAAGCGTCCCAGGGGCCATAATCCAGCCGCACTTCGGTTCCTTGCGTACGGTTCACATAGAACAATGGGAAGCGCTTCCCGCTCAAGGCATCCCATTTCTCAGGAATACCAGCAACCGAGAAGAGAACGTGATTGGTCCGGGGCCGGTCAGAGTCGTTGACCGTCCAGTAGTAATTCCTTCCTAGCTTCTCGCGGTGTTGGAAGTAGAAGTTGGCGGATGAGCCTGAAACTACTCGCACGTCTTTAGGAACATCCGAATCGAGTAGATCAATCAAAGTCTCAACGTTGGAAGACACGAAATAAGCGCGGCCACCTCCGGCGCTTTCCTGCTCGGTGAAGGGCAGCGGGGTGTTACTCGCGCCCGCGCCAAAGAGGGCGGCGATGCCGTTTTCAAGCTCGGCGTCATGGTCTCCTGCTTCAGAGGAGGAGGTTGGGAGCATACGAATGCCCAGCACCTTTCCCCCGGCCTGATAAAACTCTTGAACCTTTTTGAGGGTTGATCGGCTGAGAGTGCTGATGGGCGGAAGGATTATTGCCTGAAAACGCTGCGGGCCAATCACCAGCTCTTTACCTTCGATTCGTGCTCCAGCCAGATAGTCGTCATCGGCGATGTTGTAATCCCACTGCCGCTCGGCGAGGCGAAGGATAAGCCGCGTGTAATAGTCGTTGAAGGTGATGGTGGAGTTTTTCCAAACCTCCGGCGTGCCGATCTGATCGTAAGGCGCGCTACCGGAGAAAACGGGTTCTGAATTCGCCCACATCGACAGGATGGGATAGTAGAGGAGCACATTGGCGGCGTGGCGGCTTTCAGCATTCATAAAAGCGATGCGCCGTGTGTAGTCCGAGTAGTAGTAGAAGTAAGGCCAGTAGGGTTGATGCAGCCAATCGGGAGGATAGTTCGCACGCGAGGCATCGTAATTGAAAGCATGACCCACAAAGAGGTTAACTCCCCACAAACCAATTCCGTTCGTCCCGCGCCGCAAACCCTCCATGTCCAGGTAGGAATCGGTTCCTTGCACGCCCTGGTTTTCACACGCGAAACGCCGCCCTTCGAAGTCCGCGACGGATTGAGCGACTTTGAAGTTGAGTGGCTGGCGGCCATAGTCAAAAAGGGAATCAACGCCCACCGGGTTCAGGCCGCGTTCGACGGCAAATAAGCTGCCCTCGAGCGCGGCGGCCCACTGGAGCGATTCCTCCCAGGCGTGACCGGTCCGGCCAATCCCCAGCTTGGCCGCGCTGTCGGTGATTCCCTTCCAGAAGGATCCCTGGTAGAGCTGGGTTACCGTCGCCAGATAGTCGCATCGTACCTTGACGGTCGAATCCCCCCCCTCGTAAATCAGCAGTGGCAGCACCTTGTGAAGATCGTAACCCGTTCGCTGCGCAAACGCCTCAAACAGGGCGGGCGTCCAGGCGATGCGATAACCGTAGTCACCTTCGTGGTCCGCGAAGGAATAATGGACGGTATCGCCGAAGTAAGAGCCGAAACGCCGGTGGAATTCACCGTAGGAGAGATCAAAAAACAACTCCATGGCGTGCGGATTCATTAAGTCGACGAACCCCCCATCAAAACCCATGGAAGGTTCGAGGTAGAACTCCACCACGACCCAGTAGCCTTCCGGAGCCTGCCACGTGAATTGTCCCGGTTCCCCCGCGGAAGCCAGCAATTGCAAGCTCTCGCCATCAATCTTGTTCTCGCCCAGCCAGCGAGCTGCGACCACGGCCTGGAGCTCGGGCGGAGCGGCAAGTGTGACCTCTTTTGGACCCTTGACCACTTCCGCCTTGTAGCTCAAGCTCCTCATCCGGTATTCCGGTTTTCGCGCCAGTACCTCGCTCTGGTGGCTGCCGGCCATCCAGATATTGCGTGCCTCGCCCGAGGGCCAGTCGTATTCGTCGACGAAGTTGAATTCGAAGCCGCTACGCTTGGCCTGCTCGAGGCCGGCGCCAATGGCTCGCCACCATTCCTCGGAATGATACGGGGTCAGAAGGCCGTCCCTCGCATGTAGAAATGCCCCATAAACATGCTGGTCGACCATCCGGCGGATTTCTTCCTGGATCTTTGGTCCCTCCATTTTGCCGTTCCAGAACCAGAACGGCATAGCTGAGTATTCTCTCGGTGGATTCAGGAACTCGTTGTAGAGCTGGCCGCCTCGCGCTTGCTCCTCCTCCGCACGGACATGCTGGGTCGCGTCGACCTCCAGTTTCGAGGTTCGCGGGTCTGACGCCGTGAAGGGATTTGCGATGAGCAGGAAAGAAAACAAAACCAGAATCAAGAATAAGCCGATGCCTCGAAACATGAGCATCCTCCTGACAAGCGTAGGGGCAAGGCTTGTCTAACCGTCTACAAAGAATGCCCCTACGTTGAAGGGGACGGCAAGCCGTCCTCTTACAGACCAGCCACCTATTACCGGAGTTCCATCCTCCGTGGCCCATGAAGCATATTCCACATCGGGCGTCTCTTCAAGTCTCGCCATGCGGCTCGGGCTTGACTCCGTGTCAAGCCATCCGAAATGTTACCCAGGCCCTCCATCACAACCGTGACAGCGGATGCAGCGCAAATCCTCAGGCAGGCTTCATCCTAAAGAATGGGGACGTAAGAAGAATCCACCTCAAGCACTGGCGCGCGACAGCCGATAACTCCCCCGGGAGGACAGGATATGTGGCGGCCCGGGCTGAAGGTCGCGACAGTGATAATCGTGGCAGGATGGCTTGCTGCACCTCCTCTGAGGGCGGCGCAGGATGAAGGCGATGGCGGTAGGTCCCGAAACCTCGAAGGGGTCAGTGCGCCCGGGCCCGAGTTCAATACCAGCCGCACGCGGGTACCTCCCTCCCTTCGCTTAATGGAGGCGTCAAGAGCTAGTGGGGTGAGGACGGTCGCGGTCGGAAGCGCGCCGCCAGCATTCGAGCCACGTCTGGCGCCACGCCCTGCGCTGCTGATCGGCATGTACGTTTCTTACGGCCTGTTGCAGGCCCTCGATGCGCAATCTACGATCCGAGCGCTCAATTCAGGGTCGGCTCACGAGGGGAATCCGGCGCTCAGTCCCTTTGCGGCCCACCCCGCGGCGCTGGCGGCCTTCAAACTGGGCCTCACAGGCGGAACGATTTACGGATTTGACCGGGTGTACAAGTCCCACCACAGGCTGACGATGATCGCCTTAACTGCCGTCAATGGTGGATATGCCTATGTTGTGCGACGAAACTATCGAAGCTTCCCTACCCGCTGACCCAGGGCTGTGCGTGTGACCGACATTAAAGGCGCCGCCCATTCATGGGCGCCGGCTGGCTCCGCTTTGCAGTGTCCGATCGTGTCGGGAGTTCCCACTTTGTGGACGTAGCGGTAGTAGAGCTAATCCCCACATGCAGGGCCTGAGAAACTCGCTATGGGAGAAGTTCCGCTCGGACCGACTGTGCAAATTCGTCGAACTGCGCCAAGGCCACGAGGAAGATGTGCCTGTCTCGTAGCGCTTCCTGTGATGACCGCACCACCGCGTTGGACGGGTCGTCGATGTCCTCGTGAGCCACAGTGAGCCGGGGGGAGGGTAGCCTCGAGCGGACCGTGCTGAATTTCAATTTCAGCGTCTCCGCGAGCTCGTTGTCGCGCCGCAGGGAAAGCGCGTGGATGAGCCTCAGCTCGCGCGCGGCATTTGGCACCGTGTACGCGAAGTCGAAGACAAACCCGTCACCAGGGCCGTCCCACCGTGCAGAGGGAATGTCGCTCTCAAACCTCTTGTCCCCGATCAGGCCCTGACGCTCTAACGCGTCCGCGAGCCGCCGCTTAATCCGCATCCTGGTATCGGGCCTGCGTGTCGCAGCCCCCTCCGGATGGATGTAGGATTTGAAGAGTTGGCTGAGCTTGGCCTCCAAGTCGTCCGCCTCAGTCGGCTGAGGGTCTGACATCTGAATGAGGGTCGAATATGACCCCTGTATCCCGTCGAGGTACGCAGGCAGGCGTTTCTCGTTTTCGCTGATCTCCTGTTCGAAGTGGGGTTGAAGTTCCTGGAGAAACTCGAGGTCGGCCTGGGGGTGGAACTGTTGGACGCCGCGAAAGTCATCGGTGAAGAGACAGTCCAGAAACCGAGCCTGGGGGCAGTGCAGAAACACTCCAATGTTGATGAACTGTCCGGTGGAAGCGTTTGGAACGTATCGTATGAGGTAGAACACGCAGTGCTTCAAGAGCCCCCCACCTTGCCTTCAACTGTTGTATGAGGCGGCGGCTATACCCAGTTTCGGAAGAAACGTGACGTAATTTTGGCTTCGAGAATTAGCTGCCGAAGCTTCTTCCCACGCGCATATAGCCTGCTCAAGAGCGGCTCAAGCTCTCCCGGATCGGGCGAGCGCCACTCGCTTGGAATATCGGCAGCACAGCGCTCAAGATTAGCGGGCTCGAGGCTTTCTATTCTGGATATAAAAGGCTCGAAGGATTCGAGCGAGGTGACGGTATCGTACACCAGTCGTCGGGGGTAGAAGCTGCGGATAGGGCTATCGGGGAAATTCCAAGCTGCACCATTAAAGCAGAACCCCTGGTCGATGAGTAGCCCCGTGTAGGGTCGGCCAGCGTCCTCCGCAGAGCGAAAGAAGACCACCTGCCGGCCGTCGCAGTTGCAAGTCCACTTATCGAACACGAAGCCTCCCACGAAGATGTCAACGAGGTTCTGGACCTTGCTGAGTAGCCGATCAGGAAGGAAGTCCACCACGAGGGTCCGCTCGGGGGGGCCAGGGAAACGGGATCCAAAGCTAAGGCTGCCTGCCCCGCGCTCAGGTCGAGCGCCAACGTTCGACCATGGAGTGGGCGCTGGCCCGGCCAGTTCAGGCACCAGCTCCACGAATGCGGAAGCTGCAACCGGGAGTCCGAGCAGTTTCGCGAGACGGCAGGCAAGCATCTCGTTGGCGAGAATTCGGACGTGTTGACGATTGGCAGGGAATTTGACGACGTAGTACGCCCCGTCGTCGCAGCGGACGAGCCAGGGCTCAGAGCGGCCGCGCATAGGTCGGATGAACTCCGTGGCGCGGACGTGGCCCACGCGGGGAAACGCGCTCTTGCCAACGACACAGAAACGCCTTGCGTGCTGCCCCACGCTGGGGACGAACTCTCCCGGCTCCGGAGCTCCGCCAGTGGTGAATGATCGCATGTGTCACCTCGTCAAAAACGGGTGTCACAGTAAGGACCAAAGTCCAAAAGCCGAAGCGTATCGCAACACGCACAGGAATTGGGTTTGGGACGCGAATAGTGCCAGCTTCGGGTCACTCGTGCAATCGTCGGAAAACTAATTTATGTGTAGAATTTTTTCGGGGCGAGTGTCGTTGTTTCTAGCACACAACAGGTTCGTCAGAGTCAGGTTTCGCGAAGGGAACCTCGGGGTCAACCCACCAGGTTATTCCGCAGCGCGTAGCTTATCAGCTCCGCGGTGGTAGTCATGTTCAGCTTCTCCAGAATCCGGGCGCGAAAGGTACTGATGGTCGTCACGCACAGGTGAAGTTGCTCGGCGATCTGGGAGGGGGTTTTTCCGCAGGCGATCATGCGCAGTACCTCTAACTCACGGTTGGAGAGGGTGTCGTGCAACGGTTGACTCGGCTCCTCCCGCAACTCCAGAGCCCACTTCTCTGCCAGCGCCGCGCTTACATACACGCCACCAGCCAGCACTTTGCGCATCGCCCGAATCAATTCTTCGGGGGCGCTGTCCTTGCACAGGTAACCGGACGCTCCCGCCTTGATCATCCGCTTGCCGTACTGGTCCTCAGGATGAGTGCTCAAAACAAGTACGGGGAGCTTCGGTCGCATCCGCTTCAGGTCGGCAAGAACGTCAATACCGCTGCGCCCTGGCATGCTAAGGTCGAGAATGACGAGGTGCCATGGGTGCTGCTCGATTTGGGAGAGAGCCTGCTCTGCATTTCCGGCTTCGCCGCACACTGCACCCTTGAATTCGCGCATCAGGATCTCAATCAGCCCTCGGCGCAGAATGGCATGATCATCGGCGATTAGAACCCTAATCATTGTGATTCCCCTCTATGTAAGGCAGGTCTGTGGAATCCTAACTCGCACGGTCGTGCCCTTTCCCGGAGTAGCTCTGATAATGACTTCTCCCCCAAACACCAGCGCCCTTTCGTGCATCCCCAGGATCCCCAGTGACTTGCTGCGGGAAAGCTCATCCATGCGCATTCCCTTGCCGTTGTCCTGGACTAAGAGGATTAGTTCTTTGTCTTTTTCCCCCAGCCGTATTTTGACTTCGCTGGCGGCCGCGTGCCGCACTACGTTCGTCAGGCTCTCTTGCAGGATGCGGAAGATCGCCGTGGCTCGCTCCGGATTGACAGCGATATTTTCTTGGGGCAAGTCTAAGCGGCATTTAATCCCCGTCCGCGCCTCGAAATCCTCCCCCGCCCATTCAATGGCTGCCACCAAACCGAGGTCGTCCAGGATTCCCGGCCTTAGTTCAGTCGCGATCTGACGCACGCGCTTAATCGTCTCATCCACCAGCCGCAGGAGGGTCGATACTCCTTGGGGCGGGTGTTGCGGGTCACCGCCTATCTTGCAAACCAAGGCGAACAAGTCGATCTTGATCGCAGTCAAAGCTTGTCCTAATTGATCGTGAATCTCGCGCGCGAGTAGCTTCCTTTCCTCTTCCCGCACATTCTGTAGTCGCGCGGCGAGCGCCCGTAACTGTTCAAGCGACCGTTCCAGCTCCTGTTGCGCCCGCTTGCGCTCGGTGATGTCGCGGAATGTGCTCTGGAAATATCTCTGGCCCGCAGCACAAACCACATCCGTAGAAATCTCGAGATCCCTGATTTCTCCATTTTTGCGAATAATCTGATATTCAAATCTGCGTGGATATGGCTCCCCTCGGTTAATCTTCCCCATTAACTCCTTTATAGCATCCCGCGATTCAGGCGCGACATGTTCCAGAAGTGGGACCGCCTTGAATTCCTCCAAATCACCGTAACCGAAAATGTCCAGCAAGGCTCTATTGGCATTAAGGACCTTATTCCCCTCGGAGAAACCGATGCCCTCCAGGGAGTTTTCAAAAAGACCGCGATATCGCGCCTCACTCTCGCGTAACTTCTCCTCCGCCCGCTTGCGCTCAGTGACGTCGCGGGCCATTGCTCGGACAATAGGGGTCGGAACTCCTTCAGCGCGGAGCGTATTGTTGTATTCCAAGATTCTTCGTTCCCCTGTGGCCGTTTGTACTAGCATGAGCCCCTTCGCTGCCCCATCCCTCCGCAGGACGGCCACGTACTCGCTAAACTCTTCACGCACCTCGGGGGCAAGAATGTCTTGGACATGCATCTTCAAGAGGTCGCTTCGTTCATATCCGAGGCTCCTTGCGGGGGCTACGTTTATAGAGAGAATACGTCCTTCCAAATCGTGGGTACAAATGAGATCTTGGCTATACTCCACCAGGTCTCGATAGCGATCCCCGCTCTCGCGCAGTGCTTCCTCCGCCCGCTTGCGTTCGGTGATATCCTGCATAACACCAGCGACCCGATCGATCCCAGCGGCCCCTTGGATGGGAAAGTAGGTTACTGACAAGTCTCTTTCACCGAGCCGCGAATACCCGTACTTCATCTCGTATTGCACAATTTTTCCCTGAAAACACTCGTCTAATTTGTTTTTCACCACTCGCTCAAAAGCCTCATGACCGAGGACGTCCGCAACCAGTTGCCCGACGACCTTGCCTTTTTCCGCACCCCGCTGGTTGAGGAACGCTTGATTCGCGATCAGGTAGCGGTATTCCCGGTCCACCACGGCGATCATGTCCTGTGAACCCTCGACGGCTTTCTCGTATTCCACCAGCATTTCTTCAGCCTGTTTGCGTTCAGTAATGTCTTGCACCGTGCCACGGAGCTGTGTGATGTGGCCACTCGCATCACGTAGCGCTTCCCCGCGGCCAGTCACCCACCTCTTGGAGCCGTCGGGGCGGAGCAATTCCAGGTCAAGCGCGTAAGGAGTTCCTGTGGCCAGGGTGCATTCCACGGCAGTCTTCAGCTTTTCCCAACTCTCTGGCGCGAACACGTGAGGGTGTTCCTTAAGACTCGGAGCTGGCAGCTTCGGATCACGGCCCGCAATGCGGTAGAGCTCTTCCGACCAGGTTACGGTGTCGGTTTCTGGGGACCACCTCCACACGCCCATCTGGGCGGCCAGCAGCGCTTCTCTTAGCTCAGCTTCGCTCTCACGTAGAGCCTTCTCCGCCCGCTTGCGTTCCGTGATGTCCTCATAAGTTCCGATCACTCCGATTACTTTGCCTTCTCGGTCACGCAGGGGCAGTTTGCTGGTCCGAAGCCACATCGAACTCCCGTCCGGCTTCTTTTCCGGTTCTTCAAAGTTAAGCTTGGGCGATCCTTGTTCCATTACCAGCGTGTCATCGGCGCGATAAAGGTCGGCCGTCTCTCTCCAGGAAAGCTCAAAATCATTCTTGCCGATGATTTCCTCCGGACTTTGCAGTCCCGCATCCAGGGCGCAAGGCCTGTTGCAGCCCAAGTAATTGAAGTTCCGGTCCTTCCAGAAAACGCGTTGGGGGATGTTGTCAAGGACCACTCGAAGCATCTGGCGCGAATGGTGCAAATCTTCTTCGGCCCGTCTGCGCTCCGTGACGTCGCGGAAACCCCAGACACGCCCAATGATTCTCCCCCAGGCACGCTGGGGCTCGGAATGGTGCTCGAAAGCACGTCCATCCTTGAACTCAATCACGTCATCAGTCTGGGTGCCGTGGTCCGCGTGCGTTTGCCGAATTCGCGTAAGGAACGCGTCGGGGTCCTTTAGTTGAGAGAGGACGAAATTAAGGAGGACGTTGTTGTCACGCGACGCCAGCACGGGTTCCGGAATGCGCCACATCTCGACGAATTTATGGTTGTAAGCAACAATTTTGAAGGCCGAACTAACCACCAGAATCCCGTCCGCGGTTGATTCCAAAGTGGCGCGGATGGTCTCTGTGCGCTCTTCGACCCGCCGGCGCAGCACGGCCACCCAAAGCGAAATCAAAAAGACGATTCCCGCGAGCATGATCAGCAGCCAAGCGATTCGCCCCACTGTCCACCAGGAGGGCAGCTTGAGGACCACCACGTCAGCAGGGGAGCGGAGAAGGATCCCGAAGCCCTTCGCTTGGCCGTTCTCGTCTGCCTCGATCATCGAGACTCCGGTCAATTGCAGAAGGCTTCCCGCGCGCAGCAAGCTTAAAGGCGAACTGTTTGTTCCAGTGTACAACGTCGCCCTGAAGGTAACTCCTTCTGCTTGCAGCTCCAGCACCTTTTCGCCGGGCCGGGTGGTGCAATTCAGCAGTCGCGCCGAGAGGCGCACCAAGTCCGCGTCATGGCGGCCGGCTCGCAGTTCTTCGAGACTTGCCGCGACAGGCTCGGGCGCTGGACCCCCACCAACCCTTTGCAAGATCGCATCGCGCATGACGACTGTGTAAGCGCCAATATCAGGGTATCCAGTCGCGTCGATCAGATCCCCAACCTTCAGAGAGGTCGGCTGGGTCGAATTCACGAGTAGTGCTCCTCCGCTGTCGCGGAGGCAGAGAAACCGCCCCAACTGTTGGTAGGTCACCACCCCGTGAACGCGCACCCGGTGGGCAAAGCCGCCCTCGGGCGTCAGCCGGAGCAGCCAACGAATCGGACGCATGGGGACAGACCACGGTCCTTGGGTCGGCCTCTGCAAGACCTTGACGTCGCTCCAACTCGGCGTAAGCACCTGGAAGCCAATGACCCGAACACTGTTGGGGTCGTAAAGTCCAGCGAAGACGCCGCGGATGCGCGCTTGGCCATCTACGATGTCAGTGGGGACTGAGGGATATTTCAGGACAAACACACTGCACTCGAAGGCCCCTGCGGAAACGTTCAGGACCAGCCCGCCCTCGCGCTCGGCGACCGAGCGCACCACGGCTTCGAGCTCGATCCACTGTGAGTCCAGCCTGCCGGAGGCCAGTTCGTCGCTGGTGGGTCTCTGGGGGTTGGGCATGGGCGCCTCGCCCAGATTTCGAAAGTGGGGGTGCTCGATCTCAGGCGCCAAGTCACCGACCCCGCTGAACCCCTCGACCTCCACGAATTCGCCGTGATGCAACACGAACTTGGTTTGGCCGACGCTGACCCAGATGCCTGCCGTCGAATCTTGGATGAACAGGTCTGACAAATCCCAGTTGTAATACGTTACGACCCCACGGATGCGAACTGGATAGCCTCGCCCCGCCTCCTCCATGCTCATTTCTCTGATTTGCTCGGCATGAGTAAGAGTTGGCAGATTGGTTGTCGCTGACTTTTGGCCCTGGGCGGCCACGACACTGAGGTGCCATGCCAACAGCAACATGGGCAGCCATCCCCTTGACCGTGACGTAACGGCGACCTTCAACAAATCTCTGAAGCGACGCTCGGAATCGTTCGCGCGCCGCTTCAGATCCAACAGCAACACTCGCTTCCCCTGCTCCCCGCTCGGATGGCACCTTGCCTCGTGCGGGTAGGCATCCTCCCGACTTGCGTTTTGGGGGAGGGGAGTCGCTTCGTGAGACGGGTTCATAGATACCCCGCATCAGAAAGAAATTTTTGCGGACTGCGAAATTGCCGTATGCTGACCCGCAGTGGAAAGTGTATACGAGATAAACTGGGTTTCAAGCCCATGTAACTCACTTGTCAACAACAATTTGGATCGTCGGCAATATGACTTGAATTATTGCCAGTTGGGTACCAGCTACTTTGGGCTGTTTGCTTCATGTTCTAGGCCACGAGATATTAGTATCGACCAGTGTGTTGTTTCGAGTCAGGGTTGGCTATAATGCTTACCGTCTGAGTTGAGGGGCGCAACTGGCATGCGCGCCAATGCCCGCATTCATCAGGTAATAGCCTCGGTCCTCTGGGACGGAGGTCGGCGCCACGGCGGTCGCGTCCATAGCGAGATACCTGAACCACAGGTGAGGTCCAAATCCTGAACGAGTCGCAGGCTTGAGGCCCCGTCACCCGGCCGCCCCCGGCTCAAGGTAACGCCGGCTGCGGGCCACCCTCTCCGCCAAGAGGGAGAGGGCCGGACTGTAGACGAGAAGGAGCATCTAAATTGCGGGTCAGGAAGGCGGTCATTACGGCTGCGGGAGCAAATCAGCGGGCGCTTCCATTGCAAACTCTAATCCACGACGGAGTCGAGAAATCCGTTCTGGGCATCCTCATCGAGCAGGCACTCACGGCGGAGATTGGGGAGGTTTGTGTCGTCGTGTGGCCAGGGGATGAGGCCCGATACGCACAGGCCGCCGGCAACCTCGCCGGTGCCGTGCGGTTCGTTCCACAGGAGCGTCCGGCGGGATACGGTCACGCCATCTACTGCGCGCGGGAATTCGTGGGCAACGAGCCCTTTCTGCACTTGGTCGGCGACCACCTGTACGTCAGCGCTGCGAAGCTCGGTGTGCAGCGCCTGGTCGAGCTCGCCGAGACCGAGTCGTGCTCCGCGTCCGGCGTGCAGCCTACACGGGAAAGCTTGCTGCCACGGTTTGGGGCTGTGGCGGGGCGCCGCGTGCCTGGCCGGCAGGGCCTCTATCGCGTGGAGACGGTGATCGAAAAGCCAACGCCGACGGAAGCCGAGCAACGGCTCATGGTGCCTGGAATCCGGGCCGGCTACTACCTTTGCTTCTTCGGCATCCACGTTCTTACCCCAACCGTAATGGACTTGCTTGGGCACTTGCTTGCCCAGGAGCCAACCGGCTGTGTCACGCTTTCGGCCGCTCTCGCCGAACTCGCCCGGCGTGAGCAGTATCTGGCGCTTGAAGATACCGGCAAGCGGTATGATCTCGGCGCCCGCTACGGCTTGCTCATCGCCCAACTGGCCTTGGCGCTGAACGGCCGGGAGCGCGACGAGGTGCTGCGGCACCTGCTGGAACTGCTCGCGGAGCGCGAGATGGCCACAAGCCACGAACCCAATGCGCGCCATAGCGGCGGCGGGGAGTCCGCGCTTCCCGGAGCGGAGCATGTGTGAGAAAATCGGCCAATCGTGTCATCCTGAACCCACCGTGCTTTCTCGGCGGGCGAAGGATCTCCGCAGTTGCCTCTGGATTCAGGTGGCGACGACGAACTGCGGAGATGCTTCGCTGCGCTCAGAGTTTGTGACTTTTTGGAAATTTGGGGGTGGCGCATACATTGCCCATTATGTATGCGCCACGTAGGTGAAAGAGCGGAGCCAAGGTGGGGCGCATACATCAAAAACCGATGTATGCGCCACCCGTGAAGCGGTACAAAAAAGCCACAAACTCTCAGTATGACAGATCCCGAGTTTTCTCCAGACGTTTAGAGGAGTGAGCGGTGGGCCCTCTTACGAGCCGGTTGATCGGTGTTATTACCGCCAGCGATGCCGAAACGCGCAATAGCTCTCTAGATATGGTTTGCCGCGCCGCCTCGCTTGAGGAGCTACTTCTCGAATGCGAGGCGCTCGACCGCTTTCGACGCACCAGCGACAACCTCTACGAACGCGTGCGAGCTTTGTTTTTCCTCTATGCGATACACCGCTTTCACATACTCGTCCGGGAAAGTGCTGGCGCGCCCTCGCTGATCCCTTTCGCAGGCTATACCAACCTTCTGAAGCGGCGCTTCGAGGAGGCGATTGACATCTTCCGCGCCGCCCAGGCTGCCGACGGCCCCAGCGCCCCCCTCTCCAGCGCGCTGGCCGCGGGCTACCGCGCCCTGGGCTTTCAAACTCTTGCCGACCAGGTGCGTCGCAGCGTGCGCTCGGTGCGCGGCAATCAGTGGATGTTCCGCACCGCTCACCCAGAGGACGCGCCGCTTCGCATCCGCCCTGAGTTGCTGACCCGTGAGGCCTCCACGCAACTCTTCCCCATCCTGCGCGAGACCACGCCCGTCCGCATGGACCTTAGCCATAGTGGTTGGAGCGACATCTTTTTCCTCGGAATGGACTTCCCCGATGGCGCGCGTGTACTCAACGTTTCGATTGACCTCAGCGTGCGAGGCTCCAGTGCCCCCAGGCCCCCGGTGGAGGCTTGGTTTCGCGTCATCGATCAACCGGTGCTGCGCCTGGTCAGCGCCGATCTCAAGTGCAGTGCCGAAATCGCCTCGATCGCCGAAGTTTTCGATTTCGCGCGCGACTATCTAGGCCTGCTCAAGGCGGCGGTAATCGCTTCCGGCATCGTGCCACCGGGAATGGAGGGCGCCACTCAGCCGCTCGCAGACATTCTGGGCCAATTGGCCGGAAGGCCCGGCTATGGCATCGAAATCGTCAGCAAGGTGAACGACATCCCACGAGGATCCCGCTTGGCCGTGTCCACCAGTCTTCTGGCGTCCCTGATCTCCGTCTGCATGCGCGCTACGAACCAGATTCACGCGCTCACCGGTAGTCTCGAAGAGCGCGACCGCCGCCTCGTGGCCGCGCGCGCCATCCTGGGCGAATGGCTAGGCGGATCGGGAGGGGGCTGGCAGGATTCCGGCGGCGTATGGCCAGGAATCAAGCTTATCCACGGTGTCTTGGCCAAGGAAGGCGATCCGGAATTCGGCGTCAGCCGCGGGCGTCTACTGCCCGATCATTACATCTTCGACCATAAGGACGTTTCCCCTGAAATACGCGACAAACTCCAACAAAGCCTCGTGCTCGTCCATGGCGGCATGGCGCAGGATGTGGGTCCAATTCTGGAAATGGTCACGGAGAAATACCTGCTTCGTTCGGAGAGCGAGTGGCACGCGCGGGAGGAGGCCATCCACATCCTGGATGACATCATTGGGCGCTTGAAGGACGGCGACGTCAGGGCCATTGGCGCGTCGACCGAGCGTAATTTCGCGCACCCCATTCAGACCATCATCCCTTGGGCCGGCAATCTCTACACCGACACGCTGATTCGCCGCGTGCGCGCGGAAATGGGTGATGACTTCTGGGGTTTCTGGATGCTCGGCGGAATGTCGGGCGGCGGCATGGGCTTTCTCTTCAATCCGGACCGGAAGGCAGCCGCCCAGGAGCGTTTGCAGGCCATCATGAGCGAGACGCGGCGCGAGATGGTGCACGCCGTGCCCTTTGCAATGGAGCCCGTAGTCTACGATTTTGCGATCAACGAACGTGGAACTGATGCCGTGCTCCTGCGTGGCGACTCCGCGCTGATGCCGGCAGCCTACTACCAGCTTGTCGTGCCCCCGCTCCTTCGCCTCGAGTCGCGCCTGCTTTCGCCTGGGCGCCGCGCCGAACTCGAGCGGTTCACGGCCGCTTGCCACGAACGCCCGGAATTCCAGGGCATGGTGCAGCACGTCTTCGAACACCTGATTCCGCACGGCGCGCAGAAGGCGGAGCGCACGCAGAGCCTCGAAGCTCTGCTCGCAGCGCACGGGTTCGACCGTACGGAGCACGAGCAGATTCAGGCCGACTTACGAGGTGGCAGGGTCGGCCTCGCGCAGAACCGGCTTCCCGCGAGCAGCCGGATTACAGATGTCAGCCCGCATGACCTCATGGATGCTACCCGTTGCTTGACGCCGCACTATCACGAGATCGGCAGGGAGGCGCTGGCGGCCGGAATGGCAGCCGTGGTTTCACTGGCCGGCGGCGTGGGGAGTCGCTGGACGAAGGGTGCGGGCGTGGTCAAGGCTCTCAATCCCTTTTGCAAATTAGGCTGTGGGCATCGCAGTTTCATTGAGGTGCACCTTGCCAAAAGCTGCCGGACGAATCGCCTCTGCGGTGCGGCCCTGCCGCATGTCATTACTACAAGTTACCTGACGCACGACGCGATCGAATCTCATCTGCGCACGGCGCACAATTACGGTTATGCCGGGCCGTTACTCCTTTCGCCTGGTCGCGCCATCGGCCTGCGCCTGGTGCCTATGGAGCGCGACCTGCGATTTACCTGGGAAGAGATGCCGCAGCAGTTGCTTGACGAGCAGGCCCAGAAGGTTCGCGACAGCTTGCGAGCTTCCTTGATCGCCTGGGCGCGTCAAATGGGTGAAGGCACGAGCTATACCGACAATGTACCGATGCAGTGCCTGCATCCGGTCGGCCACTGGTATGAAGTGCCGAATTTGATTCGCAATGGCACTCTGGTTCGACTGTTCGAAGAAAGGCCCCGTTTGAAGTACCTGATGATTCACAACATCGATACCGCGGGAGCCGATGTGGACGCCGGGTTGCTTGGCTACCACATCGAGCAGGGCGCGGCACTCACTACCGAGGTGATCTCCCGGCACCTCGAGGATCGAGGCGGCGGCTTGGCCTACGTCGACGGCCGCCTTCGTTTGATCGAAGGCCTCGCCCTCCCGAGTGAAGAGGTTGAATCGCGCCTGTCGTGGTATAACAGCGCGACCTATTGGATCGACATCGACCAACTCCTCGCCGTGTTCGGACTCGCGCGCGACGGCCTGACAAAGCCGGAACTTCTCAACACTGCAATTCGTAATCTGGCCACCCGTATGCCCACCTACATCACCCTCAAGGACGTGAAGAAGCGCTGGGGGAAAGGCCAGGAAGACGTATTCCCAGTGGCGCAGTTTGAAAAGCTCTGGGGAGATATGACGGCTTTGCCGGAGTTGAAGTGCCAGTTTGTAGCCGTGCCACGGACGCGCGGCCAGCAACTCAAGGAACCAGCACAGCTCGACGGCTGGCTTCGCGATGGCTCGGCGGCCTACGTCGAATCGTTGTGCGACTTTTGAGGAGTCGAAAGTCAAGAGTCGAGAGTTCAGAAGTCCGGAAGTCGAGGAGTCGAAGGGTTGGGAAGTTGGGGAGTTGTTTGCCCAATTATATTCTGCGGGTCGGAGGAAACATGCGCTCGAAACTCCTCGTCATGGCAATTCTGGCTGGCGCGCTGGTGCTGCATGCCCAAACCAGGCCCAACGATCTGAAACCTATCCTGGATCGGGAGATCCAGCCTGTCCCGGTGGTGGCTTTCCAGTTGAGTCAATACCTGGCGGCGCGAATTCCCAAGCTGCCTTCTCCCACGTCGGCTCAAGCGTGGACCTCCGAGGAAAAACGCTGGCGCGAGCATATTCTGAATGACATCGCCTTTCACGGCTGGCCTCGCGAATGGGTTGAAGCGGCGCCGAAGTTCGAGGATCTCGGCGCGGTGGAGACCGGGCAGGGCTACCGGTGGCGCAAGCTTCGATACGAAATCGTGCCGGGATTCCACTCGACGGCGATCCTTTACGAGCCGGAACATATGACGGGAAAGGCGCCGGCGATCCTGAACGTCAATGGACACGACCCGCTGGGGAATGCCGCGGAGTACAAGCAGAAGCGATGCATCAATTTCGCCAAGCGTGGCATTGTGGCCCTCAGCTTGGAATGGATGAATTGCGGCGAGCTCTATCTGCCGGAGAATGCGCACGACTTCGGCGCACACCTGGATTTGGTGGGTGCAAACGAGTTGGGCCTGTTCTACTTAGCGATGCGTCGAGGGGTGGATTATCTGGCCACGCTTCCACAAGTTGACCCGGCCCGGCTCGGCGTTACGGGTCTCTCCGGGGGCGGCTGGCAAACCATCGTTCTAAGCGCGCTCGACGAGAGGATTAAGGTGGCGGTCGAGGTGGCTGGCTTCGGCTCTCTCGAATCGAACATCACGCACCCGGTGGATACGGATGAAATTGAGGAAGACCCCACCGACTTTGACGCGGGATTCGACTACACGATCCTCACCGCCTTGCGCGCCCCGCGCCCTACCCTCCTCATCCACAACGCTGAGGACGATTGCTGTTTCCGCGCCGACCTGGTCAAACCGTACATCTATGACGGTATCCAGCCCTTCTTCAGATTGTACCGAGCCGAGGCGGCCTTCGGGTGGCACGAGAATCGTGACCCGGGGACGCACAACTACCAGATCGATAATCGCGAGGCCGCTTACACGTTCTTCACCACCCACTTTAATCTGCCTGTCGCTACAAAGGAGATTCCCAGCGAGGCAGAAATCAAAAGCCACGATGAATTGGTGGTCGGCCTTCCCAAAGACAACCTTACGATTCTCGGCTTGGCCCGAAAAATGGCAACGGCAATTCATCGTGAATCTGTTCCCGCAGATTCCGCAGCGAGAGGCACCTGGGCCGCAGCAGAACGTTCCAAGCTCGAGTCGGACGTGCGTTACAAACCGGCCAAGGTCGCGACTGCTTGGAGAATGTGGAACACCAAGAACAAAGGACTCGAAACCATCTCCTATCGCTTTGATTTCGAAAACCGGCTCAACGCAGCGGGTGTATGGTTGAAGGCCCTCGCGGCGCCAGCCGATGCGCCGGCCACTCTCGTGCTGAACGATAAGGGGAGAAAGGAAGCCGCCGAGGTGGTCTCCGACCGTGTCAATCGGGGGGAACAGGTCCTCGCCCTGGACCCGCTATTCGTGGGCGAAACGATTCCCCAGAAGCCCGACCCGACCGATTGGGAACTGTTGACGGCGACG
>Ga0187782_10000874_pt1 | contig 21325 bp, 25 predicted proteins | sample 0715_SJ02_MP15_2_FD_132454 | JGI IMG/M metagenome (GOLD analysis project Ga0187782, IMG submission 132454) | Tropical peat soil microbial communities from peatlands in Department of Meta, Colombia - 0715_SJ02_MP15_20_MG | ecosystem: Environmental > Terrestrial > Soil > Wetlands > Peat | place... | reverse complement strand
GGAACGCAGCGGGCGGCTCTGTATGACATCGAGCGGAGCGTTCCGACGATGGCTCTTTCCGTTCCTGGTGAGCCCGACGGCTGCCCGCAAGCAGCGCCGGCAGCTTTCGCATGGTCACCGACAGGGCGGTACCTTGTCACCGCGTGGGGCGCGTGGAAATCAGAACTGCACCTGTTCGACCTGCACGGAAAAATGTTTGTAGGTTCGTATGGAGGGTTTCAGACATTCCCCACATGTCTCGCCTGGTCGGATACCGGGAAATACTTTGCCGCCGCCGCTCACGGCGGCAAGTCTGCTTCCTTGCGGCTTTGGCAGGCAGACGCGAGCGGCACTTTCACGGGCCGTCCCGCGAGCGAACTGGGCCTCCCCGAGCGGATCGATCCGCAAGAAGCCGGAGACGAGTTCGCCGAGGAGGGCTCGTTCCGCGGTTACGGGCGAACAGCATTCAGCTGCGACGAGCGCTTGCTGGCGAGCGTGGTGGAAATCAAAGGCGAATGGGCCGACGATTCCATCGTCCTGCTGGAAACACCTTCGTTGCGAAATCAGTCCACGTTTAATGCGCAAGGCCACATTACAGACGTCACCTGGACGCCCGGCAGCCGAGGGATTGTCTACTGTGCGGCGGGACAGGCTTATCACCTGCCGGTCGACACCATGGACTTCCAGCCGCTTCCATTCGGCGCGGAATTGTGTGCTTGCCACCCGCATCTGCCGCTGTGCCTTTGCTTCAGCTCCTGGCTGAAGAATTCCGCCAAGGGCCGGCTCTTTCTCGCGGACCTCAGCCGCGAGACCGTATTTGACGAGTATCCTGCCGAGGGCGTCGTCGACTTGCGTTGGAGTCTGGATGGTTCGAGAGCCTACGCCGTCACGAGCGACGGCCTCGCTTATATCTACGAACCTCCGCTAATTTAACTCTTAGATGGAGGGAGCCGACGCCCGGCTCAGTATTCCGGGCGGCGAGCGGCCACCGCAGCCTTTGCCGCGCGCGGAGGCGGCACTACGGTAGCCATTTTGCGGATCATGGCGAGGACCAGCTTCTTATCGTCATCCGAGAGCGTGGTGGAATATTTTTTGATTTCAGCCAGGAAGCGAATTTCTTCCTCGGAGAGCTCGCCGAGAACCTTGCGAGTTTCGCGGTCCTGAGGCGTGTCGCTGCCGGGGAAAAAGTCTGCGAGGCTGATCTCCATGGCTTCGGCGATTTTCGCCAGCGTTTCCAGCGAGGGGACCGTGTGGCCGTTTTCTACGCGAGAGAGATAGCAACGCAGAAGGCCGGTGCGCCGCTCGATATCGCCTTGCGAAAGACCGCGATCGCTCCGATAGGTCCGGATGACCTCGCCGATATTCACCTTGGGCTTTTCTTTGGGCATCGTTATATTTCCTACAACACCCGGGTATCTTACGGAGCACCCCCGGCGCGTGCAAGTTAATTTTCGGCGAATGTTCGCGGGAAGCACATATCCGTCAACGGGATGTGAAAATGGGGCTTCGTTCGTCTTCCCGCCGCGCATCTCCGCGGACGCGGGCGCCTAGCGGGAAGAACCCGGTACTGGGATCGTGAGGTCGCGCTCGGTTCTGAATTCGAGCACCGTTTCGCTTGGGATACGAATTTTTTCGCCGTGCGTGACCAACTGCACGGTTGTTCCTGCCGCCGCTCCGGCGCCGGCTCCAATGGCCGCCCCGGTTCCTCCTCCGGCGATGCCGCCAATGATCGCGCCGAGCACGGCCCCGCCACCGATGCGCCCCGCGCTTTGCTTGCCCCGGCCTTTCCCGGCCACGTCGTACGTCGTCGATTCAACCGGCACGATTTCGCCGTGGATCCGAATGCCCGTGAGCTGAAGAGTGAGTTGCGCTCCTCCCGAAATTTTCCCAGCTTCCTTTACTTGCGCCAGCTTTCCATAGACGTCGGCGCCTTTCGGGGCGAGGACAACGTCGCCCGCATAGAGGGGGTTTTCCAGGCTGGCATGAAAAATGTCGCCAACATTGTTCTTCGACGAATCCACGCTATCGATCATTCGCACAAACAGAGATGAGCCCGCAGGAATTGTGCCGTTATTCCCGGTCTGCGGAACAAGAGGTCCCGGAGTGGCGACCGCGGCCGAAGAGTCGGGGGCGGGGTTGGCGCTCGCCGGCGCAGGATAGTTAGGGGGCGGAGCGTCGGGTAGGTTGGCTGCGGGAGGATTGGCGGCGTCCGGGGATGTATCGCTGAAGCTGATATTAAGCACATCTCGGGTCGCAAACACCTGTTCCTGGCCTGCCACCTGGAATCGGATGTTGAGCGGTGAACCGCCCAGGAATTTTCCTTGGATTACCTGGCCGTTCCTCAATTCAAGTGTATCCGCGCAGGCAAAATGGGGAGCGAAAGTCACTAAGAGCGTGAGAAAGAACAAACGGGGAATTTTCTTGTCCATGATCGTCTCCCTGCATCGGGGGGCCACCGAAACTGCGCTCCGCAGTTCATCCAAGTCCGCGTAGCCCCGGGCCGCCTGCTGAATCGGCATGATACCGCAATTGGCGCCTTGCGGTCGCTCACTTGCGGGGACTGCATGGGCCCGACTGTATCTGTAGAACCAATCGCTCCTGAATCTGAGAGGAATTAGGCGACGGTTTGAGGGACGGGCGAATGAGCGGGTCGGGTGCCGGATTGCTTCCCCGCGCGTTTATTGGCGTAAAGCGCGTCGTCAGCACGCTTGAGTAGATCCTGAGGGGACTCTCCCGGCTTGTAATCCGTCCAGCCGCGCGAGAACTTGCAGGGGATCTTGTCGTTGTTGTATTCGATTGCCAGGCCTTCCACGCGCCCGAGAACGTGCCGCACTTCATCGGCGCGGCATTCGGGCAGGATGACCATGAATTCATCGCCGCCGAGCCGCACCGCCTGATCCGATCCGCGGATGGCTCGCTGCAATCGCTCGGCAAAACTTTTAATCACCAAGTCCCCGCCGGCGTGTCCGTAGCTGTCGTTCACTTGTTTCAAGTTGTCGAGGTCCATTAAAAGCACTGTGAGGGGGCGTCCATGGCGCTGCGCGCGGCTGATTTCTTGGGCCAGCCGCTGTTCGCCGGAGCGGCGGTTATACAGCCCCGTCAACTGATCCAGAGCTGCCAATTTGTAAACTTCGGAAGCAAGATTTTCAACTTTCGCCAGCGACCGGATTTGCTGGGCCAACTGGCCCCGCAGCCTGTAAATCATCACTTGCTGGTAGACCAGATAGACGCTGAACAACAGCACCATGCCCACAAGCGCTCGCACGGATTGATTCAGGAAAAATGAATAGGTGTTCTCTTCCCTGCTCAACATGGCCGGAAAAGCGAAGGATGCCACGCCCAGAGTCAGCAGCAGGATCACCGCTACAGAAGCGGACCAGAGCCACCATTGCCGATGGTCCAGATGGCGCAGATGCTGGTCAATATCCTCGGGACGCAACGTCTGCGAGTCCGAACGCGGTTCTCTTGATGTCTCTGAGAGGTCTGCCATTTTTTTCGCTAGGACACCTGCTCCCAGTAAATCAGCAGCCACAGTGTGAATACCATCGGTATATTCCGCAGTGTTTTCAATCTCGTTAACTGTGGCTTCGCGGCAAGATCGGAACTTCCATTCGAGATGATCGGTTTTCTTGTATGGCCGGCCCTGGTTTCGATTTCCCTTCTCTGTTCGCTTCCCGTTCAGACAATCAGGAAAACGAATTGCTCGGATTTCGTAGCTAAATGAAAAGGCTCTGCTCGGAATTCCGAGCAGCAATCGCCGCCAGTTCCATTACGGAACATTTCTCCATAATTTTCCTGTGGGTCTGTTGCTCCACTTCCCCCCTGAGGAGGACAAAATGAAGAGAGCTTTTGCAGTGGTTTCGATTCTGCTTGCGGCAGCTAGCGTTCCTGCAATCTCCAACACAGCACGCGATTTAGCGCGTCCGCAGGCCTTTTCCGACGGCACCCGCCCGCTTCCCCCTTACCTTGACGGCACACGGCCACTTCCGCCTTATCACGATGGGACCCGGCCGTTGCCTCCCTACCACGACGGCACTCGTCCCTTGCCGCCTTATTTCGGGTGAGCGAATCTGCTGAACGAGATAACAGGTCGACAATAGCGGGTGCCACTTGAGAGGGGGAAGCTGCGCTTCCCCCTTTTGTTTTTTATGGTAGCATTACCGTGCTACGGAGGTACATTCTGGCTCAACTTCTTTCGCTTGCGGGCATCATCCTAGAGCTGGGCATTCTGTGGCGGGCCCTGCGGGCAAAACTCCTTCCTAGGTTTCCGCTTTTCTATGCGTACATCTTCTGGGTTCTCCTGCTCGATATTTCCTCTTACGGAGTCTATGGCCTCGGCCCCAGCGTTTACAGGAATTGGTATTGGGGTACACAGATCCTGACCCTCCTCGTTGGGTACGGCGTCATCCTGGAAATAGTCCACAAGTCGTTTAAGAACTTTGCCGGGGCGGAGCGTGCTGCCGTCTTCATGGTGATTGCAGTATTCGCTTTGGTGTTTGCCTATGTAATTTTCCGATCCTTCACGATTCCTCATTGGACGCCGGCCGCTACTTACTATGAATTGGAGAGGGACTTGCGGACAGTGCAGGCAGTCGTGCTGGCCGGGGTCCTCGCTGTAGTATTTGGCTATAGGATTTCGATTGGCCGCAATCTCAAGGGCGTGATCCTGGGCTATGGCCTGTACTTGGCAAGCAGCGTGATAAGCTCCGAGCTCCGCTCCTATGCCGGAAGCTCGTTCCACGCCGCGTGGAGGCTCATTCAGCCCTACACGTTTCTCATTTCACTGTGCGTCTGGCTGATAGCGATGTGGGCTTATCAGGAGATTCCCGAAGAGCGGCCGGTACCCCGGCTCGACTCTGACTACGAGGCTTTTGCGATGAAGACGCGAAACGTACTCGAAACCATGCGTTCCTATTTGCAAAGGACGGTCCGGCCATGATCGAACTGATTCTGTTTCTTTCCATTGGCATTGGACTGCTGGTTCTGCTCTTTGCCCTGGCGCGAAGACCCGCGCGGCAGGAAGGAACCGCGCAGGCTCTGGTGGAAGCGAAGCATGCATTGAGGACGCTGCAGGAGAGCTTGGTGGCCGCGGAATTGGTGGAGCGAATATTTGACCAGGGTGATTGGAAGTATGTCGCGTCGGCTGCGGCGGAGGCGACCAAAGACGAATTCTTGCGGGACAGGAAAAAGATTGCTGTGGCGTGGACTCACCGCGTGAAAACTCAGATTCTTAGCCTCAAGGAATACCACTTCCGGCATTCACGCTTCTACTCGCAACTCAACCCGGCCACGGAGTTCAGCCTTGCCCTCAGCTTTGCGGCGCTGCTTCAACAGTGCCGTTTGCTCCAGCTTTTGTTGATAATCGGCGGACCGTACGCCGCTCCGGCTCTGGTGGGCAGGACCGCGGCAGCCACTGCGCGAATCTGTGCGGTTTCGGAGAAATCACTGGCTTTCTTGAATCCTGCAACCGCAGGCTCGTTTGGAGATCAATCGCCGGAAGATGGCGCTGCGGTATTGTGAAATCTTCATGACTCAACTTCCAAAGCGTATGGATGTGCAAGCCGCTTCCGGAGACCTCCGACGCCGGACGCTCGCCCATTTGCCCCGTCCGCTGGACCGGCTGATTTATCTGGCTTCCATGCGGGACTACAACACGGGCATTTATTATCACGATGGTTTAGCGGCGCGGTTCTCGCAGGAAGCTGCTTGTGAAGCTCTAGCGGGCTGCCATCAGGAGGCTTTTCGCCAGTTGCTTGCTTCCTCGATTGAAGACCTGGTTGGGCAGCTTGCTGCCTATAGAGAGTCTTCCCATCTCGATCCGGCGGGTTTCGTGGCTCTCTGGAGGGGACTGGAACCTTACCGAATTGCGGTTCCAGCCGAGACCGATTCGCTATCGGTTGATTTCCTGCTCTCGAATCTCAAGATCGCTTTGGCAATTTTGGAGAACCATCCGCCCCCGCATCCGACGCCGGAACAAGGCGCATGGCCACGCCGGTGACCTGCCCAATGATTTCTGCTTCGTCCCGATAGGCAAATTGGCGTATGGAACACGCAGAAAGCGGATGCGGCACGAGCGTCAGCGTGGCGCCGTGCAATTCACACCAGGAGCAAGCATAGCTCTCCCGTAACTCGATAAAGTAAATCGGGCGGTCAAATTCGGTGCGCCACGCAGACGGGTGCAAGCGCGCGAACTGGCTGTCGATTTGGACGAATGAGCCCGGCCTCAGAAGCGGGTACATCGTGTAATCGTCTGTTCCGATGTACCCGTACTGGCAATGGCGCACATCCAGCTTTTGGATCAAAGAGATAGGCACCTCTCCCCAAACCTCGACCATCCGTGAGATTAGGCTGGTTTTGTCCAAGGAAAAGCTGCGATCAAAGCGTACAGGGAAGGTGATCGCGCGATCCGGGTCCGGCGCGTCGAAAGCCACAAGGTGTGTATTTTGAAGAGGCAGGGCGGCCTGGTAGCTAGCGGTCTTATCCAGGTCCACCCCAAATATTCGCATCAGATCGACGAATTTCGTGCGGTAGATGACGCTCAGGCTAAATAGCTTGTAGATGCTGGGGACAGAAAGCGTGTTCTCCAACTGGCTGAGCCAGGCATTGGAGATATAAAACTCCTCGTTGTTACAATCTTCCGCAATCTTGCGGCTGAGGTCCTCCACTTCACGGGTGGTCACACCAAGGCGATTGCGAAGCTCCTTGAGCTGGTCGCCTGGGCGAGTGGGCTGGGGCATCGATATGTTCCAAAATGGAACAATCGTATATTACCACTCAAAGCGCCCAGCATGAGGAACCTGCGCTCAATCCTCCTGGCTGGAGTGTGGCGGCCGGGCTATCCTGACATCTTACCGTCCGCGTGCCTGCAGCAACTCCGAAAGGTCAACCATTCGAGTCCATCTTTCACGGGGTTTAAGCTGACGCCCCGGCAGTTAAAGGTGCCTCTCGATCCGGGTCATCAGACTTAGTTCCGACATCTTTGCTCGGTATTAAAAGCAAGCGGGGCCTGGAATTCCCATTTTGGGCCACACCTTTTCCATCCTCTACGTGTGCCGGGTTGGCCATCTTCCGAGGGTCAGGAATATTGTCAGCAGAATCGTTTGCACTCCCGTCGCTCAGCCCGAGAATCGCCATGCTGCGAAAACAATTTCGAGTTCCGTTGTCGGCACCATAAATGCAGGAGCAGCTCTTCTTCATGCAGTTTGAATTTACTGCATACGAAACACGGCATGGAGCGCGGCTGGCGGCAGCCGGAGGTGCACGCGAGCGCGACAGTTTGGTCAGGCGAAGGGCTGCTGCTGCCGATTTGAAACATGCGGGGGTAGCTGTTTAGCGTCAACGCTGGCGAGCCGGATGGCTCGGGCGCGCTGTTTGTGACAACCTTTTGAAAGGTGGATATGCACCGATGGGCGGATCACCCGGAGGACCAGGAAGTCCAGGCCCGCCATACCGCGAGAAACGCGAAGTGCCGCGGTTCAGCTTTATCGCCGACGTGGCACTCACGGAGCCCACGACCGACACCCGCATATCCGGCCGAGTGTCGGAAATCAGCCGCAAAGGATGTTACATCGACGTGCTGAACACCCTGCCGGTGGGAAGCTCCATCAACATAAAGGTCTCGCGCGATCAGGGTGTGTTCGCAACGAGAGGCAGAATCATCTACGTCCAGCCGGGGATGGGAATGGGGGTCGCATTCGTCGAGACTCCGCCGGCCCAATTGAATACACTGGACGCGTGGCTGAAAGAACTTTCCTCTTAGCAACAGGCATTCCTGAATCCCCTTCCAACGACGCGAATCCGCCGGCGGCGCCGGCCGGTGGCCTAGACCTGTCACATTAAAGCGTGAAGCCGCTAACGATTGATGCGCGCAGGAATCGCGCGAGCTTTCCCGCGGGCGAGGTGAATGGATGAGCGAGTCTCCCAAGAAATCTGATTACAGGATCCCTCCAAGCCGAGACCGGCGGTCCGCGCCGCGGTTTCGATTCACGGCCCGCGCCGAAGTGGTGGGCCACGGCTCTGATGTGGTGCTGGCCGGAAGAATCGTCAGGATCAGCCAGACTGGGTGTTACGTCAACACGTTGAGCGCCCCTCCAACAGGGACTCAGATTCGATTGAGAATCACGCACGGACTGGACACTTTCAAATCAGCAGGAAAAGTGGTCCATGTGGAGCCCGGAACAGGTATGGGGGTCGAGTTTGTCGACACCTCTGAGGATCAGCAAAAGGTTCTCAGCGCTTGGATTGCCGAGTTGGGCGTTCCCGAGTAGGCAGCTTTTGCAGTTCTCCGCCCTCGACACGTGCCGCCACCGCTCGTCAAAAACGCGGTCCCCACAATGAGACGCATCCAGAAGAGAGGTGCGTCGGTCAGTTGAGCAACCGGCGGAAGAGCCCCGTCAGCACCTCCGCGCGAATTCCAAGTCTCAAGTTATTTTTTATTCCTTCCGACGCGCTTTCCGGCCTCTGTCCTCGCCTGGGGCGCAACGAGAATGCTGCTTGCCTTCACAAGATCAGCGATTTCCTTCCAGTTCAGCCGCGCCGCGTGTACGCGAAGGGTAACCCAGCCGTGCTGTCCGATGTAAGGAGTGCGAAAGAAACGCGAGTCGTTGAGAAAAATCCCTTGCAGCTCTTTTCCCACTTTTACACAAATCCCCAGTTCGCCTTTGTATTCTTCGAGGACGGCGAAGATCTTGCCTCGCACCCGAAAGGCGGGATGGCCGAAGCTCACGCATTCTTCGGTGTCCGGCAGGGCGAGACACACCTTGCGCAATTTTTCCAGGATTTCCTGCTCGGTCTGCATTTCAAATTCCGGCCGGCCGTGCGCTAGAATGATGGTTCCCCAGACCCCGGGAGGGCCAGAGTTGGGCTTCAGCGCAAGTACCCGCCAAATGGGCGATGTAACAGTGGTTGATGTTCGAGGGCGCTTCACGATGATCGAGGGCGAGGCGATTCACGACCTGTTGCTCGATCTTTTTCACGAGGGGCGCACCCGCGTGCTTCTGAATTTCCGCGAAGTCTCTTATCTCGACAGCTCCGGCGTCGGACAGCTCATTCGCGGTCTCTACACGGCGCGGAAGAATGGAGCCGAGCTGCGCGCAGTTGACCTCAGCCCGCGCGCCCGGGAAGTTCTTCGCCTCACCAACCTTCACACGGTTTTCTCAGACTTCCCGGACGAGCAATCGGCGCTCGGCAGTTTTTCAGCCGGCGCCTGAGCAGATCGTCGAGTGGAGACCTCATAAATGCCGAATTGCAACACAGCTGGGAACTTCGGGGGCCAAAGCCCGCAGATTCGGCCATTCTAACGTCGCGGTTGAAACCGCGACCTGTAAAGCGGATTCATGAGATCGGTTGGCTCTGCTGATACCCTAGCTCTGCAAGCGCCGCCCACCAGGACTTGTGGAGTGCGGAAACTCGCTTCCGCTTTGTTTTCAAATCCTGCACAACTCCCGCCATCCTGTGGCTGAGCTATTTCCAGCAGGATCTCAACAGAGCCAGACGGGATCCACGCAAGATCTACTTCTGGATCACGCCACAGGCAATCCGCGCGCCGGAATTTCCTGACGGATCCGTTTTGTAGTCGTCTTCCTTTTCGTGGATCACGATCGCAGTCCCGCCATCGTGAAACAGAGAATTGGGACCGGCATCAAGCGTCACGCCGGGAGCGATTAACGAGGTCTTCGCCTTCCCATCGGCTCCTACAGTCAGGTTCGGCATATCGCCTGCGTGCGGCCCGTTCGGGTTGTCCTTGCCGTGCTGCTTCGCGTCAGGATTCAAATGGCCGCCGGCGGTCTTGAAGTCAGGTCCTTCGCATTTGCCAACGGCATGGATGTGCACGCCGTGGGTGCCCGGGGGAAGCTGAGCGACATCCAAATCCACACGCACTCCGGTGCCGGAAGCCACGAACTGCGCTGTCCCTATCTTCTGTCCCTGAGCGTTGACGATATCCGCATGGGCCTGCCCAAACGCCGCCGTGGCGAAAAGAAGCGCAGGTACTACGACGATGCTTCGAAATCTCATGGGGTTCCCTCCGTGAATTGGCGGCTGGAACCTCCAAAGGTCGAAGGTTGCCGCTTCTGATGCGCCTTTTATAGATGCGCTGAAGGGAGAAAAGCAACGAAGAAAGTTCCGAGGTCCGCCATCAGACGATACGGATGGTCATACGATCCAAAAAGCACGCCCATTGACTGTCAGCCGGCTAGTGGCTGGGTCCTTGCGCCTCGATGTATCGCAGCGCATCTTCCACGGTTCGCGGGCCCACCGGCGACCCGCCCAGAGACTTGGACTCCGTCTTCACGAATTGCGGCTTCCGCCGGGGAGAGAACCGTCCGGGGTCAAATCCGCCGCGTTTGAACTCGAACACCCAGACGTAGTCGCGGCGGGCCTTGTCCGCAGCCGATTCGGAGATCATCGCTGTGTCCACGGTCATCAAGGGGCTGAAGTCCGAAAACCCATTCTTGTCGGTGTGCACAGGGACTGGCAGCGACGACGCGTAGACGTCTTCATCGTGCGTGAAGATCAGCACGAAATCCACCTTTGAAGGCTCCGGCGCCGGGCAGATGCTCGGGTATCTCTTCTTGCGGTTTTGCGCCAGCCATTTGAACTGGGAAGGCGCCAGACCATAGGCCGAGAAATAAATCTGGCACGCCGGATCCTCACTTTCGTTCTCCGGCTGAAAATCAGGGTAGTCTTCTGACTCGGTGGTGGCGGCTACGGGGTGAATGCTCGCGACTTCGCGAGCAGGCTGCACGTTTGCGGTGCTTTCCGTAGACCTGGCACTGTTCGTCGGCGTGGGCGCGGACTTAGGCGCTGGAGCAGGGCTGCTGGAATTGGACGCATTCCCATGCGTCGTCGATGGCGATGCCGCCGGTGCGGCCACCTTGGCCGCGGCGGGTCTGCTTGTCACCGGGGTTGGCGCCGGTTTTGATGCCGAGGCAATGTTTGCCGGACGAGGATTCGAACCCGTAGATTTAATTGTTGTTGCCGCAGTCAGTTTGGTGCTGCCTGCCGCCGGGGTGGCTGCCGTAGAAGGACTCGTCGCAGAAACGGCTGTGGGAGCCGGCGCTGGTGCGCTCGCGGAAGCAGAGAGCACCACGACTGCCGGCGCACTCGGCGGAGCCGGCGGAGGCGCCGAGGGAGGCGCAGCCGGTGGGATTCCGTTCGTTGCCGGCGGAATCGGCGAAATCGGCTGCGGCGCGGGTTCATTGGCGGTCGCCACGAGCGGACGGTTCACGGCAGTGGTGCGCGCCCTTGGCACGGTTCCCAGGCCCACGGGCAAATCCTTATCGTCCTTCAGTGGCGGGAGGCCCGGGAATGCGCTGTCCGGCACCCATCCCTCCGCACCGTTCCCGGATTTGATCTTGACGAACCCTTTTACTCGGCTCGTGATTTCAACCACCTCCCCGCACTTGAGCTTTGTTTGCACATCGAAGCTGTTGAGCGAGTCATAGACCCAAACGATGTCCTGGTTCGCCAGGCACTTCACTGTGGCTGTGTCACCCGCAAATACCGCGCTCTGCATCCATAGCCCGGCAAACACAAGAAAAGCGGTTTTTCTGCGGCTCATGTCGCCTCCCGGAATCCCTAACGCCCCGTTGGCCGGTTCGAGATCATGTCGAATGAATGGTTGGCTGCTTTGCCCAAGGCAGCTCCGAGTGATTTGAGCAGTGTGACTGGTGCAGCCAGTTTGCCGGAGTGGTCCTCGGGCGAACAACTGGACGAAAGACCAAGAAAAGTGCAGGGGCGAAAGGTCTCGCTTTGGTGTAGATTCTCTCCTCCGCGGCTTAAACTCCCAACCAGGTGGCGCCCGATGCGATACGACTTCCTATTGGAGACCTACGAAACCGAGCGGATCAAAGTGGTCAGCGTTTGGAGCGAATTCAAGGATGCGGAGCTCCCCGTGCGGCCCTTGCAGACCGACCCGCGCGGCCGAAGCGTCCATGAACAGATGGTGCACCAGTGCGTCAGCGAAGACATCTGGTTCTGCACGATGCTGGGTATCGATGTCGGAGCCCCCCCATTGCCAAAACCCGAAACGCGCCTCGAATTCATTAAGCGCTACGCCGGGGATAGTGCCAAGCGTCTGGCAGCTCTGCGCTCCAAGGACGAAGCCTGGTGGGAAGGGGAGACCACGTTCTTTGACGTGAAGCGCTCGCGCGCCTGGGTAATGACCCGCCGCATCGCTCACACGGCGCACCATCGCGGCCAGCAAATTGCCATGCTGCGCATGCTGGGCCACAGCCTGCACAGCAACTACGGGCCTACTGCGGACAGGGGAGGCTTAATGCAAAATCACGCTCCGACGATCTACGCCTACAAAAGCGTCGAAGCTCTTCTCCAAGGAGAGGCGGCGGGCGGCGCCAAGTCACCTCTACCGGGCGGAGGCGACAAAGCCGTAACCGAGCGACCGGGAGAGCTTCGGTCCTAAAACTGGCTGGATGCTGAATTGCCAACTAGCCGGTCGCTTTCCCGCTGAAACGCGTCATTTCACCTCGGCGCCCCCGAAAACCCGGCGGATCAAGGCTCACTTCGCACCGCCACCAGGGCCGAACTCTCGACAATCGGCTCCGAGACGAGATCCGCCGGAAGCAATGAGCGGACAGCTTGCTCAAGCTCATGGGCGGTCGCGGCATGCTGCGGGTAGTTGAACACTTTGACGAAGGCGGAAAAGCGGCTGGCCGCGCCGGCAGCGTCCCGCAGCGCGTCCTCCATGCGGGAGGCCAACGCGCGGGCCTGTTCCATTGTCACGCCGGGAAGGATGGTTCCGAAAGCCTCGTGGGAAAAACAGTAAAGCGAATCCTCGCGTCGCAGCCGCCGGCTCATCGCCTTCACCGCATCGCCAAATGCCGTTGTCATCTCGGTTTGGTCGGGGATGCCGACCGCCGGCGTGAGCAGTACGACCACCACGGAGAATGACTCCGAGCCGGACAACGTGCGTCGATACTCCATGGCCAGGCGATCCTGAAACTGATTGAATCGAGGCAAGGCGGCAAGCAAATCTTGGGCGGCCTGCCTCCTCAGTTCTGCCGACTGGCGGCGCTCCACGTGAATCTGTTCCCGCAACCGGCAGACGATGCGATACCTCTGCCAAATGTAGCTCACGAGCAAGAGGCACAGAGCGCAGAATCCGAAAAAACAGACTTTCAGTGTCCCGCCCGAGAGGACTTTCGACCAGCTAAAAACCAAGGGGTAGGCAAGCAGGGCGAACCCAGAACCCAGCAGGAGAATACTGCCCATCGCGAGCATGACCAGCTGAAACTCACGGCGGTCCAGGCTAGCACTATCGACGGTGTCAAATAATTGCATCCTGAAGCGTCCCGGCTCCGGGCCTGATGCCTTGGGAGGAGATTTGCCACCCGCCTCACGCACGAAGCCCGGCGTCAGCAAGCAAAAGTTTGGCCATTCGAATTCGATCCCAGTCCGCCGCTTGCGCACCCTAGTTGTGATGAAACTCCGCCTACCGTCACGCTGGCGGGCGTTCAACGTAAGATGGCTGGGATAGCGACGCGCGAGCCTGTGGGGAGTGTCCTTCCCAATTCGGCAAATTTTTCCCGGTTTGCATAGGTCATGAAGCCGGGTTGCAAAGGCTGTGGATTGTTACTTCAAGCGAACCGTGTAGTCGCCATCGGTGCGTTCGATCTCGAGCTTGTCCTCACGGGCCAGCCAGCCAACCGCCATGAAAAACACGCTTTGCGGCGCGTTAATCTCTTCCATCAAAATAGCCATTGTCAGCGGCCCCGAGGTTGAGAGAGCTTGCCAGATGGCTCCCGCGGTTTCTCCGACTTGCGCGAAATTCATAATGGCCTCGCTTTGGGTGGTAAGCGCTTTTCTTCTGCGCAGTGCCGACGACGCAGCAGCCCATTGAAGTAACGCCTCAAATTCGTCCGGGCAATACCCTGCTTGCTGCGTATTGAAGACAGGCTGAGACGCCATGCAAACCCCTCAATATGAAGCTAGGGCGTCCGCATTAACGCTCTATGAGGGGCCGGTGAAAAAACACCGAATCTGCGAGCCTCCGGGAACCGGGGCAGTTAGCCTCGTCGCCTGCCGGTTTTCCACAGGTGCCGCTGGACGCGCATTTCCCATGCTGGTATCCTTCCGCCTCCCGAATCAGCCCGGGTAATCATTTTGAAACGAGGGCAAAAATGGTCGCGGATACTCAGCAGCGCTACTGCGGTGTCTTGTGTCTCCATTGCCGCCAGCCAATTCCGCTTTCACCGAGGGTCATGCGCAGGGTCGCCGAACTCCGGGGTTTGGAGCCGAATCCGCACCGCGAGCTAGGTTCCCACGCTTTTACCCTCCGGTGCCGCGCCTGCGAAAGGGAGGGGATGTACGCCGAGCCCGACTTCATAGATTGCGAGGGCACGCCGAGGGCTCGGAATTACTGTTCGCGTCCCCCCACCCGCGATTGTGGAGCTCCCGCCGCGTACACTCGCGCTGCGGGCAACTAAGCGACGGGCGGCTGCCAATCCGCGGCCACCAAGATGCATTAGTGCGCGGACCTCTCCGCCTTGATCCAGGCCGCCTGCCACGCTATGGTTTAGATTCCCTCCCGCACTTCCGACCGAATATACTGGCTGGGGCATCAAACGGGAGGGAGAGGTGTGCACAGAGATGCAACCTGCGTGTTTTCATCAGCCGCCGTGGCGTAAGACGAGGGTCATGATTCCAGCACTTTTGCTAATCGCGAGCGCGATTTTGTGCGCGCCTCTCATGGCGCAAGTGCAAGGCCCGCTCCCTCACCCGCCCTCGTCGGCAGGCTCTCCCCCCAGCCCGGCGGCAGCGACACCTCCAAAGCCGGCTCCTCCAGCTTCCTCCGGAATTTCGAAGGAGCCACCATCCGTTCCAGTGGAGCAGATTATCCAGCGCTTTGGCCAGCGGGAGGCCGAATTCAAGAGGGAGCGCGACTATTTCACCTACGAGCAAACCTTCGTGGTCCAGACGCTCGATGATGCGGGCCAGCCCGACGGAGAGTACCGCATGAGCAGCGACATCGTCTTCACGCCCTCCGGCAAGCGCTATGAAAAGGTCACTTACGCGCCCCCTCCGACCCTCGAGCGGATCACGCTCTCCGAACAAGATTTCAACGACCTGAAGAACATCACGCCCTTCGTCCTGACCGCGTCCGAACTGCCGAAATATAACGTCACCTACGTAGGGCGCGAGCAGTTGGATGAGCTCCATACCTATGTTTTCGACGTGGAGCCGAAGCTCATCGAGAAAAACCAGCGCTATTTCCAGGGCCGCATCTGGGTGGACGACAAAGATCTCGAGATCGTGAAGACCTACGGCAAGGCAGTGCCGGATATTCGCAAAGGGGGCAACGAGAACGTGTTTCCCCGCTTTGAGACGTACCGCGAGAATATCGAGGGGAACTACTGGTTTCCAACCTACACCCGCGCCGACGACTACCTCCACTTCCGCTCCGGAGATGTCCACATCCGCATGACCGTCCGCTACACGAACTACAAGCGATTTGGCGTGACCGTCCGCATCGGAGCGCCCATCGAGAACAATCCGCCGAAACCATAAAAAAATATCCCGGCCAAGCGCTCTGCCTGCTGCAGCCCGGCCGGGAAATCCTTGCGACGTCTATCCGTCTCGCGGGAATCAACCTCTCGTATGCCGCCGCGCTTGCATCTTGCCCGGCAGCGGGTGTGTGGAGGCGATCACTTCCGGAAATCCCTTGGCCGAAAACACTTCATGATGCTTTTTGGTTGAGCGCGGAGCGATCTTGTGCATGGCTCTTGCTTTCATTGCAATGCTCCTTCCGCCGTCCTGCGAATCCGGCAGCTTTCCTCTATTCCTGCGGCTTGCCCGCAGGAGCGGCCTTTTGCAGCTCGATTTCGAGCACACCTTTCTTCACGGCCGTCTTCGCGTTGCGGGTTTGCACCTCTGCGGGCAGCCCGACCACGCGATAAATCTGGTCCGAGCAGGTCTCGGAGTAGATCGTCTTTCGAGTTTTGTGCTTCTCTTCCGCGGCGCGTTCGCCAAGGACCGTCAATTGGCTCGGCTCGACGCTGATGCGGATGTCCCCGGCTTCAAAGCCCGGGACGTCCATTCGGACATGGAGGGTTTTCTCGGTTTCGGAAAGCTTCAGATGCGTGGGATGGAGCAATTCGGACTCTGCTCTTAGCCAATCGCCAAATTCTTGTCCCTCAGCTCGTCCTCTGCTCTCGAAGATTTCAAAGGCGCGCTGCGCAATGCGGCTGACGATTTCCTGGCTGCGCTTCGCGAGGTCCAACGGGTCAACAATGCGGGCTGGCCCCTCAACTTCTTTGGGTCTTGCTGCTCCTGGCGTACTCACTACTCACCTCCTGCGTGTTAGATGCGCAAGAGCTTCCTTCCGTTCCCTGGGCCTTCCCTGCTCCCTTCTTCCCCCTCGATGACCGTTCCTTCGCCGGCCTTCCTCTCAGATTACCGCCACCATTGCGGCGATGGACTCAGGTGGGCGGATAATCACTCCGTATGGACTGGAGGGACTGGGTGAGGGGCGAACTGGACGCCGGGTGCGCTTGACCCGGCCCAGCGCTTCCCCTCGTGCCATCTTCTCCTGGGTCCATCGCCGACGCTTATTTTTTTATCTCTATCACTCGCGTGCGTCTGTGATTAATATCACAGAGTTCGGCCCGGGCTGCCAGTAGAAGTGAATGCAGGTCGGCCGTCGCGGACCGACGAGGCGAGATCGCGGGTGAGGGAGGTGTGCGATGTACTTCCGTGATCGCGCGGACGCGGCTACGGAGCTCGTTCGAAGGCTGAGCCATTACGCCAATAATCCCACAGTCATAGTGCTTGGCCTTGCGCGTGGCGGCGTGCCTGTCGCTGCTGAGGTGGCCCCGGCTCTGGGCGCCCTGCTGGATGTGTTCGTTGTGCGCAAGCTCCGGCTTCCAGGTTATGAGGAGATTGGCTACGGCGCCATCGCTTCAGGCGGCTATCAAGTGTGCGATTCCTCGGTTGTGGAACAGTTGAGGATCCCCGACGAAGCCCTCGAAGCCATCCGCGACCGTGAATTCCGGGAACTCCAGCGCCGCGAGCAGATCTACCGTGGCGGGCTTCCGCCAGTGAGCGTCAACGGCCGCACTGTCATTCTCGTGGACGACGGAATACTTACCGGCTTCAGTATGCGCGCCGCAATCGTCGCTCTGCGGCCCCACCATCCAGCCCGAGTAGTTGTTGCTGTTCCCGTTGCTCCGAATGTCTCGCTCCGAAAGATTGAGCAAGAAGCCGATGAAGTGATCTGTGTCGACGCGCGCGGGATGTTCCGGGCGGTTGAAGAATTCTAAGGATTTTCAAGTTCCCACAGATCAGGAGGTCACACGTCTGCTTCTGTCGACAAACTTGCGCGCCTCCGCGCACACCGCATAGGATAAGGGCCTGGGGCTTTTGGGGGGCTCATGAAAATCCTGCTGGCCATCGACGACTCAAAATTCTCTGAGGCCGCAACGAACGCCATCCTCACATTTGCAAAGCCCAAAGAGACGGAGGTCCGTGCAATTCATGTCGTCGAGCCGCCCGCTCCCCCCATTGGGGCTCAAGATTGGGGGCAAATCCCGATTTACGTAGAGATCCTGAAGGAAGAGCGCGCGCGTGCGAACGACGTCGTGCGCCGGACGGCAGAAACGCTCCGCGCTGCCGGATTCAATGCCAGTTTTACCGTCGCCGACGGGAGTCCCAAGACGGAGATCCTTCAGGAGGCCTCGAATTGGCGCGCGGATCTAATTGTGGTGGGTTCGCACGGCCGCCGCGGCTTGGACAAGTTCTTGCTCGGAAGCGTTTCCGAGGCTGTGGCTCGCCACGCGCGATGCTCCGTGCTGATCGTCCGCCTCCCGGCGAATTGAACTCGGCCGCGATGGCGCGGCAAACGAGGCCACTCATTCTGGCCGGACACACCATCGGCATCGAGCTGGCTGGGGAGTATCCGGACGTCTGTTGAAGTGGATGGGGAGAAATCAAGAAAGGCTGAAACGACTATCCCTGGTCGCGGTATTCAGGAGGAACGTCGTCTTCGGGGACTTCGTGCGTCCTCACCTCACCCTGGTCGGGCTCGGGAGCATTTTCCACGCCGCTGACAATCTCCGCTTCGTAATCCTGCCCTTCTTCTGCCAGCTCGGCCACGCTCTCCGAATCGGCGAATTCCGTCTCCGACAATCCCTCGATGTCCCCCGATTGACCTGCCGCTCCGGGGCCCATTCCTTTGGGCGTCGGCCGCTCGATCGTGATCGTCGCGGCCTTCCCCCGCACACGCTTCCGAACCTTTTTGGCCTTTTTCGCCGCGGCCTTTTTCCCGCCGCGGGCGGCTGTCTTCTTCGTCACTTTCTTTTTTTTGCGCGCCTTCTTTTTCTTGGCCATGGCCGGAGTCTATCACCCGCGATATTTGAGAGCAATCAAGGGGTTGCTCGGGGATGGCTGCCGCTCCCGCTTTGCCGATCGCAAGTCAGGGTTTCGAAGGATCGTGGTGGGAAGCGCTCGGCGTGAACTTCTTAACCACAAATTCCTGGAAAATGTTGGCTACAGCCGCGGTGCCGATGCCCATCGCCTCACCCTCAAACAGCAAGCTCGCTCCGCGGTCGTTCGGCGGATAGTAGGCGTTGGAGACAGCCCCCGAGGCAAGGCTGCCGAGAATTCCCGAGTAATTCAGTTGCCAGCGGCCGTTGTCTCCTTTGCAGATCACCGCGTTGGCGACAGCGTAAAAAAGCCGGGAGCGGAAACTTCCGGTGCCTTTGTAGAAGTAGCGGGGGTCCTGCTTCAGTAGAGCGGGAAAAACTGCGCCGCTGAAAAATGTTCCGGTCAGAAGATCGCCGTAGGACGCACCCAGCCGCTTGCCGTAGCCCTGCGCGCCCTGGCCGTATCCGCCAAAGGAATTCTGCGCCTGCTGAAGCCCCGCCGAACCGGCTGTGAGCACCAGCGTCACCGGGTCAATATACGTCTTCCACGCCAGCTCGAATTTCTGCTTCGGCACGAGCGGGGCCGCATTGGGAACATAGCTCACGTAAAAATTGGGAATAAAGCCGAGCACGCGCTGCTGCTCTTCCTGCTTGATTTCAGCCTCCGCGATTTCCACCTGTGTTGCCCCGACGCGCACTTCCGTGACTGCGGTGGCCACCGCCAGAGTGACTTGCGGGACCGAATTGCTCTCACCCGCCCGGACGATTCCAGTCACAGTTTGCGTCGCGAAGCCCTCGGCTGTAATCGTGAGCTGGAATAGGCCAGGAGGTACGTTCGCAAAACTGAAATGCCCGTCGGAGTCAGTGAGCAACTCCTGGCTGGCGGGTGGATCTCCATAAGTGAGTTTCGCTCGGGCCCCAGCGACAACTCCGCCGCTTGAATCCACCACTGTTCCACTGATGCTTGCGGACGATTGTTGCGGCGTGCCGCCGCTTTCTGCTGGGGGAGCGCTCTCCGGTTGCTGATTCTGCGCCAGTGCAAGAGAGCTGCAGCACAAAATGCCGAGGCTTAATGCGAGAAATCGCCGCAGATGAATTCCCAACCCATGGGCCTTTCGATCGAATGCCATCTCAGATGGTTTCTTCCTTTAGGTCTGCCCCTACCACTCTACAGCCTATCCCCCGATATTGGACTCAACCGGCTGCGCTTCGGTTGTCTACGCTGCAAGCTCTGTGCTTATCCGGATGCAATCGAGCACACCCAATCTCCATCTTTGATGGATGGCCGGCGTCTGCGGTTTCACACAGTTCGTAGGACAGGCCTCCCGGCCTGTCCTCTTTCCTTCACGAATCCACCCGGCAGCCCCGCTGTTTGCGTTTCCACAAGTAATGTGCGATGAATCAGAGGAAGCTCCCGGTCATCGAAATAAGAAGCAAGGGAAGTTCAAACGAAGGCATGGCCCGCCAAACCAGCGAACGCACTGGCACGAGGACCCAAGAGCCCACGTCAACGGGAAAAACCAAAAAGTTCGACTGGAAACTTCTCCCCGACGTCCTGGCTCTGATCAAGCCCCGACGCGGCATCCTCGCCCTGGGGTTCGTCCTGATGGTGATCAACCGCCTGTCTGGCTTGGTGGCCCCGGCTTCGCTGAAATTTCTCTTCGATAACGTCATCAGCAAGCGGCAGGTGCAGTTCCTGATCCCCATCGTGCTCGCCGTGCTCGGCGCTACGCTCATTCAGGGCCTCACCTCGTATTCCCTCACCCAACTGCTGTCCAAATCTTCACAGCGGATGATCGCCGAGCTGCGCGCCAGAGTGCAGGCTCACATCGGCCGGCTCCCTATCGCCTACTACGACGCCAATAAGTCCGGAGCGCTCGTTTCGCGAGTCATGAGCGATGTGGAAGGGGTGCGAAATCTGATCGGGACCGGCTTGATCGAATTTGCCGGGGGAATCCTCACGGCCATCTTCGCCTTCGCCGTCCTGCTGCGCATCAACGCGACCATGACCTTGCTCGCGGTGGCCGCGCTGGTCATCTTCGGCGTGGCCATCAGCCGCGCCTTCAAGACCATCCGTCCCATCTATCGCGCCCGCTCGAAAATCAATGCGGAAGTCACAGGACGCTTGACCGAGTCGCTCGGCGGCGTCCGCGTGGTGAAGGGCTATCACGCCGAGGAGCGCGAAGAGAAAGTCTTTCAGGCGGGCGTCAAACGGCTTCTGGATAACGTGCTCAAAACCCTTACAGCCACTTCGCTCATGAGCTTGGCCTCCGCGACGCTGATGGGAGTCGTCAGCGCCGCCATTATGTACCTCGGCGCGCGCCAAATTCTTTCGGGCGGCATGACGCTTGGCACGTACGTCACTTACGTGGCGTTCCTGGCCATGCTCGTTGCCCCCGTAATGCAGATCGCGGGAATCGGCCCGCTCATCACGGAAGCGCTCGCCGGCCTGGAGCGCACGCGCGAGGTGCTCAACGAAAAGCCCGAAGACGAAAGCCCCGGCCGCACTCTGCACCTCGATCGCATCCGCGGCCTGGTCCAGTTCGAGCACGTCAGCTTCGCCTACGACCCGGCCAAGCCCGTGCTTCACGATGTCAACTTTGAATCCGAACCCGGCACGGTGACAGCGCTGGTCGGCCCATCCGGCGCCGGAAAATCCACAATTATCGGCCTGATCGCCGCTTTCTATGTCCCCACGAGCGGCCGCGTGCTCGTTGACGACGTCGATCTCGCACAGGTTCGCCTCGATTCTTATCGCACGCAGCTCGGCGTCGTGTTGGAGGAGACTTTTCTCTTCGACGGCACCATCCGCGAAAACGTCGCTTTCGCTCGCCCTGATGCAAGTGAAGAGGAAATCCTGGCTGCCTGCCGCATCGCCCGCGTGGACGAATTCGCGGAGACATTCCCTGAAAAATACGACACGGTCGTGGGGGAGCGCGGCGTGAAGCTTTCGGGGGGACAAAAGCAGC
>Ga0187782_10000873_pt1 | contig 21351 bp, 13 predicted proteins | sample 0715_SJ02_MP15_2_FD_132454 | JGI IMG/M metagenome (GOLD analysis project Ga0187782, IMG submission 132454) | Tropical peat soil microbial communities from peatlands in Department of Meta, Colombia - 0715_SJ02_MP15_20_MG | ecosystem: Environmental > Terrestrial > Soil > Wetlands > Peat | place... | reverse complement strand
TTCACCCCGGCAGCCAGACTTCGGCCGCCCGGAGAGCCCGGTTACTTCACCCCGGCAGCCAAACATCGGCCGCCGAGAGCCCGGTTACTTCACCCCGGCAGCCAAACATCGGCCGCCGAGAGCCCGATTCCTTCACCCCGGCGGCCAAACTTCGGCCGCCGGGGGCCTCGGGGTTATTGCAACAGCTTCAGCACTTCCTGCTGTTGCGAGTTGGCCTGCGCCAGCGCCGCGATGCCGGTCTGGCTCAGGATTTCGTACTTCGACATGTTCGACGTGGCCGCCGCATAGTCGGTGGCCTGCACCGCGTTCTGCGCCGACTCCACGTTCTCGCTCTGCGTGGCGAGCACGTTGCTCACCGCGTTCAGCGTGTTGATTTGCGCGCCGATGTAGCCGTCCTGCGCCGCCACGTCGGCAATGGCCGTGTTCAAACCGGTCAGCGCTGTTTCGGCATCGGACTGGTCCGACAGGTCGGTGGCGCTCAACGATTGCCCCGCGCCGTCGGAGTAGCTGATGGTTGCGATTCCTCTGCTCCCGGAACCGACGGCCGTCAGGTTGTCGAATGCGGCGGCCGCGCCCGTCGGCGCTCCCGGTACCGCCTGCGTCGCGCTATCGTAGACGCCGGTCGTCGCAACGTTCGAGATCCCCACGTTGTAGGCATTGCCCGCCGTATAGCTCAGGCCGGCGGTTGTGCCCAGGTCGCTGATGCTGCTGCCGCTTTGATAGTTGGTAATGTTGCCGTTGGCCCCGAAGGTTGTCGAGGTCAACTGGACCGACCCGATGGTGCCGTCGCCGCTGGGCACCCAACTGGCAATTACGCCATTGGCGCCCGCGTTGCCGGTTCCGGCGGTGTTTCCGGTGTTGATGTAGTTGATCAATTGTTGTACGGTCGTGTTGCTGCCGGCCGAAAACGCCTTGCTGAAGTTATTCCCGTTCACGGTGAAGGCCACCGTTCCCGATACCTGATCGTTCACGCTGCCGAACGTGCCCAGCGAGGCCGTCGCCGCCGCGTTCCCCAGCGAATCGTACAGATTGCTGCTGTTCACGGTGACGGGGTCCGCATTGGCCGTGTTCGATGTGAGCGTCAAGGTCCCGGTCCCGATCCCTATTGCGGTCACGCCGGAGTTGTTGAGAAGCGCTGTCGCCAACCCGTTAACCGTCGATTGTGCGGCCGTCAGTTGTACTGTGGTTCCAGAGCCGAACGAAGCCTGACTTCCGTACATCACATAGTTGGTGGTTGCGCCGTTGGCCGTCACGCTGACGCTTCCCCCCAGTTGGTTGCCTGCCGTGAAGTCGTCGCCCGCGCCCGCCAGGGTGAGCGTGGCCGTAGACTGTTTGGCCGCGATTCCCGCTTGGCCCGCGGTAAACGCTGCCACCGAGTTTCCGGCGGCATCGGTCAGGCCCGTGCCGGTGATCGAAATGGCCCCGGCGCCGGCCGTCGTCGATTGCAGTTGCAACGCGCCGGTCGTTTGGTTGATCGAAGCCGTGATGCCCAGGCTCAGGCTCACCGTTGACTGGTTGATGGCCGAGACCAACCCCGTAAGCGTGGAATTGGCCGCTGTCACATCGACCGTGTTCCCGTTGCTGGTCCCGGTGCTGTTCAGGTTGAAGGTCACGGCGGTGCCGGAACCGTTCTGGAGGATGATCTGTCCCGCAAGCGCGTCCGTTCCCGCCACGGTCATCCCGGCAGTCGTGTTCTCTGAGGCGGTCGCCTCCGTGGCCGCTATCTGCGCCGATCCCAGCGAAGTGGTTGCCGAGTTGGTGGTATAAGCCTCGGTAATGGTGTTGGTGCCGACGGTGATCGTTCCCGCTCCGCCCGTCGCCGTCGAAGTGATGTCCAGTATGCCGCTGGTCTCGTTGATTGAGGCGTGCAGATCGAGAGCGGAGTTGTTGATGGCGTCGATCAGCGAACCCAGCGTCGTTCCGGCGCTGCCGCCCACCGTAAAGGTGATGGGGTTGCCGCCGTTAGCCGCGGAGTTTGTCAATTGCAACGCCGTTGCGTTCGTCAGCACATCGCTGCGGCTCAGCTTATCGCTGGCGCCCGTGGTCATGGCGTATGTGACTGTGGCCGGGCTGTAAGTGATCGTGGATTGAGCGCCACCCGTATAGGACAGAGTATTCGTCAGCCCGCTGGTATTCGCGGCCAGACCGGTATCGGAGGCGTTCGACGACTGCAGGAAGATGCCGCCGGTTGCTGCATCCTGCGAAGCGGTCAGGTCCAGATTGCCCGTTGCCCCGCCCGCCTTGTTGATGGCCGTGATCAGGGACCCGAGCGTCGTTCCGCCCGTGTAGAAGGTGGTTGCCGTATCGGCGGAGGTGTTGCCGCCAATATTGAAGGTGTCGGTGACCGACTGGCCCTCCACCACGCTGGTAATCGTAATGGAACCGCCCAGCACGCCGTCCGTCGCCGAATTGGCAGCTCCACTGGCGCTTGAAAGAACGCCGCCGTCCTGGAGAGCCAACAGTCCGGACTGGAACTGCGTGCCCGCTCCCAATGCCGGAGTGGTGAAGTTCAGATTGGATGAGCTGGCGAGGCTGTTGTTGGTTACTTGAATGTTGGCCCCGGTGCCAAGACCGTCGGTTAACGTCAGGCCGCTGGTCGCGTCTCCCGCACCGTTGTTGAGCGACGCCGTCACATTGGTAACGCCGTGGCCGCCCGTGCCGTTGATCGCGTTCATCAAGCCGGTAAGGGTGGAGTTGGCGGCGGAAAGGGTCAGCGTATTGGTGCCGGCATTCCAACCTGCGGGCCCGCCCATGGTGTAAGTGATTGCGCCGCCGGTATCGTTGATGGTAATGCTGCCCGTGAGTGTGTCGCCGGACTGCGTCAGCGAGCCCAGTCCGGTCCCGGGTACGCCGATTCCGTTGGTCACATTGACGGTCTGGTAGTTCTGCACCGTCGGCGCCACGCCGCTGCCGGTCTGGGTGAATCCGCTCGATGCACCGGCGAGCGCATTGGCGGTGATGGTGATAGGCGAGTTTACGGCGTTCGAGGTGAACACGATGTTTCCGCCCACAATCGCAGCGCTAACCCCTATCGCAGCGGTGTGCGCCGTGATTGCGGTCACCAAGCCGTCTGCGGTTTTGGCCGCGGTTGTCAGGGTGTTGGGAGTGCCGGCGTTCCATGCCGCCACCGTTCCCATCGTGATATCCGTGGTGGTGCCGCCCACCGTAATGTCGAAGGTGCCGGTCAGGTTATCGGCATCGCCGGAAACAAAGCCCTTGTTGTCGCCCACCATCGAAAGGGTCGTAGTTGCGTCGGTTCCTGCCACTGTCGCAGTGCCCGCCACGTTGGTTGAAACCGCGCCCACGCTCAGAACCGCCGCCAGCGTCGATGCTCCCTCGGTGATGCTGCTTCCCGTCGCCGTCGAAGTGATAGCGATGCCGGAGGAACTCGCAACGGCAGTGGCTCCAAGTCCGCCGTTGTTGACCGTGGCCGAAATGGCCGCCGCCAAGCCTTGAAGTGTGGAGTTGGCTGCCGACAGGGTCACCGTGTTGGTGGTTGCGTTATAGGAGTTCGAGCCTTGTGTGCTGGTGACGTACGTCTGCGTGGTGCTGCCGTTCGAGAGCGTAATGCTGCCCTGGATCGCCTGCGTTGGAGCATCGCTGCCCGCACCGGTTACGCTCAGGCTCGCCGTGCCTTGCACGCCCGTCGCGCCCGTCGCGCCCGGGTTAAAGGTCACGGTGGTGGGATTGCTGGCCGCGGTGATCACCGTGCCCGGAGTCAGCTCGTTGGGAACTGTGCTGGCTGCCGTGGTGGTCACCGTCAGCGCTCCGCCGGTGTTCGAAGAGTCGGCAAGCTGCAGGCTGTTGTTGGCCACGTTCGCCGTCACGCCGCTGTTAAGGCCGTTGATGTACGAGGCAAGGTTGTCCAGCGTGGTGTTGTTGTTGGCCGAACTGATGGCGAAGTTTGCCACCTGGTTGCCGCCCACGTTGATGGCGATGTTCTGCCCCAAGGTGAGATCGCCGTTGGTGATCTCGCTCGGATTCAGCGTTCCGCTGGTCGAAGATGTGCTGGGGTCGACGCCGACCGAGATCAGCCCGCCGGAGATCTGGATGCCCGTCTCCGTGCCGCCCCCGGCCACGCCGGCCTGTGCCTGCGTGACGAAGCTCGCGGTAAGCCCGAGACCGGCGTTGTTGATCGCGTCGATCAGCCCACCGGCGGTGTTCGAGTAATTTGTGTTGTTGCCCACGGTGATCGAGGTTTGCGCCGGGGTTGACTGCCCGTTGGACCCCTTCACCAGGTAGTTCACGTCGATTGTCGAGTTCCCGTTCGAGTTCAGCGTATCGGTCGACTGCGCATTCTGAGTGGCGCTCGACAAATTCAGGAACACGCTGCTTTGCCCGTTCGAGTACGACATTACGCCGCCCGTGTCGCCCAGGTTCGACGATGACAGCGTGCGGATGTTCAGGCTGTTGATCGAAGACCCGGCCACCGACGAGTCGCCGGTGTAGATGTCGGTGTTCGATCCGAATACCTGTTCCTGGTTGTAGGTGGTCGTGGTGCCGATGTTGTTAATTTCCGAAAGTATCGACTGGTATTCCTGGTTGGCCGCTGTATCCTGCGTCGAGTTCAGCGTGCCGTTCGAGGCCTCGGTGGCCAGCGTAACCGCACGGTTGAGCAGGCTCGTCACCTGCGAAAGAGCGCCATCGGCAACCTGCAACAAGCCCACGCCCTCTGTGGCGTTGGTCTGCGACTGGTTCAGCGCCTGCTGGTTCGCCTGCAAGCCGTTGACCAGCGAAAGGCCGGCGGCATCGTCCGCGCCGGAGTTGATCTTCGAACCCGAAGACAACTGCTGCAGCACGGTGTTCAGGCTGTTATTTGTGTTATTGAGGCTGTTCTCCGCATACACCGCGGAGAGATTGTTCAAGACACCCAGGGACATGGGTTTCTCCTTGTTGGATGCGGTGATTTGCGGCTCCAATTCCGGATGCGCTTCCCTTTAACATGACCCTGGGTTGCTGCTCTCGGGCTGGACCCGTCGCATCTTGCCCGTTCTTCGGCGCACACCTTGTGGACTTTACGCGGACGCCTTTTCTGTCCTGTGCGGGACAGTCGCGCCCCATCGGTTCTAATCCTTTAACCTTTTGTGCCCCGCGCCGATAACTTCTGCGAAGGAGATTGGGCCATGATTGAATTGACCCGCCTCAACGGCAACCTGATGGTCTTGAACAGCGATCTGGTCAAAACCGTCGAAGCCTCTCCGGATACCATGCTCACCTTGATCACCGGAGAGAAACTCATCGTACGCGAACCGATCGCCGACGTTTCTGAGCGCATCCTCGCTTATCGCGCGCGCCTGCTGGCGATTGTTGCCAGACGCGTGCAAAACTTCGGCGACCTCGAACGCGTTGTGGCGCTGGCCAGTCTCGACGTTTCCGGCCAGCCCACCCCTTTCACTGCCGCCAAGCCCTCCAGCGGCCCGCAAGGATAACGGCAGCATTCGCGCTTCGCGCTCGAACCGTACTAGCTCTGGAGGAGTAGCAAATGGATAAAGCAAGCGTCGGCGGAGTCTTCCTGGCCATTGCCGGAATTTTGGCCGGCTTGACGATCGAAGGCGGCAATGTGGGCCAGATCCTTCAGCCCACCGCGGCGCTCATCGTCTTCGGCGGCACGCTGGGCGCGGTGTTGCTCCAGTTCCCGCTCACTACGGTCGTCGCCGCCTTCCGCAGCCTCATCCACATCTTCGCCGCGCCCAAAAAGCACGATTCACAGATCATCAAGCAGCTGGTCTCCTTCGCCAACAAGGCCCGCCGCAACGGCGTCGTCTCCCTCGATGCCGATCTGCAGACCATACAGGACCCGTTCCTCAAGCAAACGCTGATGCTCGCGGTCGACGGCACCGAACCCGCCGAGTTGCGCAACATCATGCACGTCAGCCTCGAGTCCCAAACCGAAGACGAGGAGCGGCTGCCTGCCGTATTCGAGTCCGCCGGCGGATTCTCTCCCACCATCGGCATCCTGGGCGCCGTCCTCGGCCTCATCCAGGTGATGCAGCACCTCGACAACATCTCCGAAGTCGGCCGCGGCATCGCCGTCGCTTTCGTCGCCACCATCTACGGCGTGGGCATCGCCAACCTCTTCTTCCTTCCCTTCGCTGGAAAAATGCGCATTCGCATCCGCAACGTCCATCGCCGCCGCGAAATGATGCTCGAGGGGGTCATCTCCATCCTCGAAGGCATCAACCCGCGCATGCTGGAAATCAAGCTCGCCGGATTCCTCGACGACTCGGTCCGTGGGAAACAGAATGAGGAGCGCGCCGCATGAATCCCCGAGTGCCCCGCAGCCGCGTCAGCCATGAACGTTGGCTTGTCTCCTACGCCGATTTCATCACACTGCTATTCAGCTTCTTCGTCGTCCTCTACGCCTTTGCGCGCGCCGACCAGAAAAAACAAACGCAGGTCAGCCAGGCCGTCGACGAGGCATTCCGTTCCCTGGGTATCTTTGCCATGGTCGCGCATCAACCGTCTAAGACTTCCGCCACCGGCACCGACCAGGCGCTGCTGCCCATGAATATCGTCATGGGAGAAGACGTGCTCGCTCCCGCGCAGGTCAAGAACGATCTCGAACGCGTCCGTCGCGATCTCTCGCAAACACTTTCCAACCAGGTCGCAACCCACACCGTCTCTCTCCGCATGGGCCGCGACGGATTGGTCATCAGTCTTCGCGAGGCGGGCTTCTTCGAATCCGGATCGGCCACTCCCAAGCCCCAATCCTTGCCCGCGCTCCGCCAAATCGCCGCCAAGCTCGGAGCCGTCCCCTACGACCTCCGCATCGAGGGCCACACCGACACTATCCCCATCCACAACGACCAGTTCGATTCCAACTGGGAGCTTTCTTCGGCGCGCGCCACGCGCATCGCACGCCTGTTCCTCGATATGAAAGCCGTGCCGCCCGAGCGCATCTCCGCCGCCGGCTACGCGGAATTCCATCCCGTCGCCCCAAATGACACGGCTGAAGGCCGCGCGGAAAACCGCCGTGTCGATATCGTCGTTCTTCCCCGCACCAAGATCAATTTCGCCGCGCCAAGCGCCCAATCCATCGGCCCGTGGCGCAAAATCACCGACCCCGACTAACGCGAACTCGCCGCAGAGTCGAAGAGCGGTCCGTCAGCGCAACCTGCGAAGAAATCCTTTCGATGCGTGCCTCCACCTGGCGATTGAACCGAATCAGCGCAATCCACATTCCATCCTTGGTATCCTTCCACACCATCGTTCCGCTCAACTGCTGCGCGATCGACTCGGGCGGCAGATCGTGGTGCAGTCCGAAGTAACGCTCATCGAGAGCTTCTCCGCCGAATCGGAGCAGGGGCGAAGGCGGATCGTACTTGGTGGAGAAAACCAGGGCTGCAGAGAACGCATCGGGCTCATGCCCGGCGCGGTCGATTTGCGCAGCGGAGAAGTCGTCAATGGGAACGACGTCCCATGGCTGCCGGACATAGCCCAGCTCAGGCCGCCGCAACTCGTCGGTCATGGGCCATGCGGTGAGTACAGTCGCGCCGGGAAAGAGTTTGGCTAGCTCGGCGACTCCAGCTTGGTGCATGCGCACGACTCGGGCATAGGCCAGATTATCCTCAGGAGCGAAGCCGTAAGGCGGATTTACGAAGAGTCCCAACAGAAAAGCCGTGGCTGACAAGAGCGCGAGGCCGTGCCAATAAAATACGCGGCGGTAAATAGTAGAAACAGCCAGAAACAGCACAAGAGGAAACATTGGAAGCAGATATCGAGTAAGTAGGGCTCCGCCAAGCACGCTAAAGACAAGTGCATTGACAAGAAGCAGGAGATAAATTCGAAATGCGACTAGCGGGTCGAGCACAAAGCGGCGGTGGCGCTCGGCATCGGCACGCGGGGCAAACAGCAGAGCAGCGAAGGCCGTTAAGACTGGCACAAAGAGGTTCATGTGGGCAGTGAGGTGGAGGACGCGATGGCTGAAGGCAGCCAGAATGCGCAACGGCGCCAGCGTGGTTTCGGCGTTGTAGCGCAGGTATTCGGGATTGCCGAAAAGGAAATCGGTTTTGGCGTAGTGGTATGCGTACCAAGCCGCCAAGGGCAATATGCAGCCACTGAGCCCGGCAGCTTCTCGCCAGAGGCGTTGCCGCGCCGGCCCGCGGCGACATAAAGCCTGCACGAAATCGACCGCTGCCAATGTGAGGGGGATGGCGATGGAGGTTTCCTTGCAAAGGGCAGCGGCGGCGAACCACAGTGTGGCGGCAGTGGGATTTCGGCCACGGTTGGGCAGGGCATAGACCAATCCCCACAAGGAACACGCGGCAGCGAAAATGTCCGCGTGGGCGAGTGAACTCTGGGCGAACCAAACGGGATAAAGGCCGGTGAGCAGGGCGGTCCAGAAGGCAACCGAAAAGACGCCAAGGAGCCGCACGGTGAGCTGCCAAACGGCAAGTAGACCCAGCGAGGCGACGATGAGCACCGCTTCGCGTGTGACTTCAGGATAGAATCCGCACACCTTCCACCACAGAGCGAGATAGATGCTGGGCAGCGGCGGGTGGGCGTTGCTCACCGTCGTGATAGGAATCAACGAGCCGGTACGGAAAAAATCCCAGGCCGCGGGAATATAGTACCCGGCTTCGTCCCAATAATAAGGGAGGCGTAAGAGGGAGAAGTGACTCAAATAGAGCGCCACGAAAATGACGGGAAAGATCATCCAAGGAGGCAGCGCGGTGTCCAGCCGGGGGCTCAGGATTCCTTTGAGGTGCAAAGGACCACTCCTGCAATGCAATTGCGGCGCAAGGGCCTAGTTCACCGGTCCGCTGGGAAAGCTCTGGTTTTGCGGCTCCAGATTAAGGGTTCCGAAGGCCTGCTCGTATTGGGCGAGGTTCTGACCCAACACATTCCACAGAGCCTTAGCCTGCTGCGGGCTCAGGTAGATCGCCTGGTGATTGCGAATGGTCACGTGCTCGGGACTTTCACTGGACGCGAGGCCGAAAACCAGTTGGAAATCCCAGACGCTAACGCGCACCTGAACGCTATTGGCGTAGGATTCGCGGAAGTCTGCGGTCTGAGTGAGACTCACCTGTGGTTGTTGCTGGGTTGGACTCATGATGCAACCAGATTACGCCAACGAAGCAGTCTTCAGCTCTACGCCGATGGCTTTCCGCTCTTTATTTATGCCTGACGCGATCGCCGAGTGCCGAAGGCCCGAAATCCGGGCCTGTTGGCTGCAAGGGGCGGCCGTTTTTGAGATCGCGGGCAAGTGGGCAGTCCCGGCAGCGAGCGACACGGCCGCAATGAATTTTGCCGACGGCTACGGTTAGCGCATGGAATTCGTTGAATAGATGCACTCGTTTCGGCGGAGAATCGAGTGCAAAGGCTTGTCGAGTCAGGGAGGCGAGGGAGTCGTAGGAAAGACGCCGCGCACCCGGAGTGGATGCTACTAAGTTGTGGCGCTCAGCGATGCGGCGAAGATATTCATCTGCCACAGGCACAGGATGGCCGAGGGCGTAAAGCAGAATGGCGTCGGCAGTTTCGGGACCGACGCCGGGCGCCGCGAGAAGCCGCCGGCGAAGAGCGGCTGTGGGAGTTGCAGCGAGAGTCGGGAGCGAGCCGCCGAATTCGGTATCGAGCATGGCAACGAATGCCTTGAGCGCAAGCGCCTTGCGGGTGAAGAAACCGGAAGGTTGAATGAGGCGGCGCAGTTTGGAGAGGGGAATCGCCCGCAAGCCGTCGAGCGAGAGCGCGCCGGCGCGGCGAAGGTTTGCTAGAGAGCGCTCGACGGCTTTCCACGAGGTGTTCTGCGTGAGATAGGCGCCGAGGATGACTTCGAATGGGGTTTTGGCGGGCCACCATTGTTGTTGGCCGTAGGCTGTGAAGAGCAGATCGTACATGCGGCGCAGTCGAAAGGCTGGATCGAGGGATCGGCGAGGCTTCACGGCTGACAATAGGATAAGCGGAAGTAAAGCATGGCGCTCAGAATGGGCAAGGAGACGACGATGAAGAGTCATACGGAGTATCTGGAGTTCGAGACGCGCAAGCGGCGGGAAATGGTGCATATCACCGATGAAGTGGACAAAATCGTGGAGCGGAGCGGCGTGAAGGACGGTTTGTGCTTTGTTTCGCCCATGCACATCACGGCAGCGATTTATGTGAACGATTTGGAAAGCGGGCTGATTGAAGACATCGGCAAATGGCTGGAAGAGCTGGCGCCGGCGCGGCCGGACTATAAACATCACAGAACCGGCGAGGACAACGGCGATGCGCATTTGAAATCGCTGTTGCTGCATCACGAAACCACGTTGCCGGTGACAAACGGTAAGCTCGACCTGGGGACGTGGCAAAGGGTTTTTTATGCCGAATTCGACGGGCAGCGCCAAAAGCGCGTGATTGTGAAGGTATTGGGTGTAGAGTAGCCGGCACACGGTTAGGGGCGAGCGGGGCAGGCGTCCATGGTCGTAGCAGTAGAGCGAATTACGCATGGCCGGTGAGTGGCAGTCGGCGCGCGGAACGCCGAGGCGTAAAGGGCATCCCGGCTGTTGTTCGCGGCCATCTAACAGGACAGATTGCGGCTGCGCACGCCGACCTCTCTATGGCAGGTCCACTCTCGTCATCTTACCGGTTGCAACTCCACGCCGGGTTCACCTTCGACCAAGCCTCGCGGATCGTCGCATATCTCAAGGACCTTGGGATTAGCCATGCATACTGTTCCCCGTATCTCGAGGCCGCGCATGGAAGCATGCACGGCTACGACGTAGTCGACTATCGAAAAGTAAATGAGGAGATCGGGGGCGAAGAGGGCCATCGGAGATTTTGCGGGTGCCTAAGAGCGATGGGCGTGAGGCAAGTGCTGGACATCGTGCCCAATCACATGGCGACGGGTCCGGAGAATAAGTATTGGTGGGACGTGTTGGAGAACGGGCCGTCGAGCCGCTTCGCGACGTGGTTCGATATCGATTGGAATTCAGCCGAAGTAAAGCTGCAGAACAAGGTTCTGATCCCGGTGCTGGGCGACCAATACGGTCGCGCGCTGAGCGCAAGCCAAATTGCGATTCATTATGGCGGCGAGTCATTCGAAGTGCGGTACATGGAACACCGGTTCCCGCTGGCGCCGCGCTCGGTTGCAATTCCGCTATCGGAGGCCGCGCGATTGATCAATGCGCCGACGCTGGAGTTCATTGCCGACAGCCTGGCGCGCCTTCCCGCGCCCGACGCGGGCGACGAGGCGCAGGTAGCGGCGAGGCATCGCGACAAGACGGTGCTCTATGAATTGCTGCAGCGTTTTTGCAAGGAGGAAGCGAATGCTCGTCATGCAATTTGCCGTGCCGTAGAAGAGTTGAATCGGAACCAGGACGCACTGGATGCGATTCTGAATCTGCAAAATTACCGGTTGGCGTATTGGCGTACAGCGGACCAAGAACTGGGATACCGGCGATTCTTCGATATCAATAGCCTGATCGGTGTGCGCGTGGAGCGGCTGCACGTATTCCATGCTACGCACGTCCGGGTGCTGGAGTGGCTGCGATCGGGCGTCCTCGACGGCGTGAGAGCGGATCACCCGGACGGACTGCGCGATCCCAAGCAGTATTTTGAGCGGTTGCGGGCAGCCGCCCCGGAGTCATGGATTCTGGCGGAGAAGATTCTGCAGCCGAACGAAGCGCTGCGTGCGAGTTGGCCCATTGCGGGAACCACAGGGTACGACTTCCTGAACATGTGCAACGGAATGCTCATATATGGTGAGGGGCTGAGCGAGATTGCGGAGATTTATCGGCAATTCACAGGGGAGAGGGAGGACTTTGCATCGCTGGCTCATGCGAGAAGAATCAACGTAGAACACGACACTTTGGGCAGCGACGTGAACCGGCTGGCGCACCTGTTTGTGGAGATTTGCGAAAACAACCGCGACCGGCGCGACTACACGCGTGCCGAGATCCGGCGGGCGATTCGCGAAGTGGCGGCTTGCTTCACGATTTACAGAACCTATGTCGCTCCGGAGAGAAACGAGATTGCCGAGGAGGACCTTGTCGAGATCGGCAACGCAGTTTCGCAGGCGAAGACGTACCGGACGGATGTCGACCCCGTCCTGTTCGATTTTCTGGGCGACGTGCTTTCGTTGCGTTCGCGCGGGGAATTGGAGACGGAGTTCCTGCTGCGGTTTCAACAATTCACTGCGCCGGTGATGGCCAAGGGAGTGGAGGACACGGCACTCTACGGTTTTAACCGGATGATCGGATTGAATGAGGTGGGCGGCTCCCCGGAGCGGAATGGCGTAACCCTGGAGGAATTCCATAACTACTGCGCAAGGATGCAGGCGGAGCATCCGTACACCATGAACGCGCTTTCGACGCACGACACCAAGCGCTCGGAGGACGTGCGGGCGCGGTTAGCGGTGCTGACGGAAATACCCGGGCGCTGGCGGGCGGCGCTGAAGCGCTGGTCGCGGATGAACCGGCAGTTCAAGACCGGCGAATTCCCGGATCGAAACACGGAGTACTTTTTGTATCAGACATTGATTGGCGCGTGGCCGATTTGCGAGCAACGAGTAACAGCATACATGGAGAAGGCCGTCCGCGAAGCCAAGCGGTATACAAGCTGGACGCAGCAGAACAAGGAGTTCGAGGATGCGCTGAGGGAGTTCATCGTACGGATCCTCAACTTTCCCGAATTTGTGACGGGGCTTGAGAGCTTTGTGGCCGAGATGTTGCTGCCTGGGCGAATCAACAGCCTTGCCCAAACGCTGCTTAAGTGTACGGCGCCCGGTGTGCCGGACACTTACCAGGGCAGCGAACTGTGGGATCTTCGGCTCGTGGACCCGGATAATCGCGGTCCGGTGGATTATGAACTGCGGCGGGGGATGCTCGCCGAATTGCAGGCAGGCGTTGAGGTAGAGGAGATTGTGAAACGCATGGACAGCGGAATGCCGAAGCTGTGGTTGATTTGGAAGGCGCTGGCTCTGCGCCGGGAGAAGCCGGAATGGTTCGATAAGGATGCGGCTTATGCGCCGCTTGAAGCGGCGGGGCCAAGGAATACGCACGTGATTGCGTTTCTCCGCGGAGATCGTGTGGCAGCAGTTGCGCCAAGATGGAGCATGAAGCTGGGCGGGAACTTTGGCGCCACGACCGTAGAGTTACCAGCAGGGCGGTGGAAGAACATTCTAACGAATGAAGAAACAGATGGAGGAAAACGGCGGGCGCAGGATCTCGTGAAAAAGTTTCCCGTTGGGTTGTTCGTGAAGGGCGAAGGATGACGAATGCACAGATTTGAAATTTGGGCTCCGCTGGCGAAACGGATCTCAGTGCACGCAGGCGGAGCGGCGCGCGCGATGGAGGGCCCGGACGAGCGAGGCTGGTGGCGAGTGGATGCGCCGGATGCGGGCGCCGGAACGGATTATGGGTTCCTGGTCGACGACGATGAGAAGCCTTATCCCGACCCGGGTTCGAAGTGGCAGCCCAACGGAGTGCACGGGCTCTCGCGTATTTACGATCACCAGGAGTTTGCGTGGAGCGATGCGAAATTTCAAGCGCCGCCGCTGGCGAGCGCCGTCGTGTACGAGCTGCACATCGGAACATTTACGCCTGAGGGCACATTCGATTCCGCAGCCCGGAAGCTGGATTATCTTCTCGAGCTGGGTGTGACGCACGTTGAGCTGATGCCGGTGGCCTCGTTCGAAGGCCGGCATGGATGGGGCTACGACGGGGTGGCGCTTAGCGCGGTTCACGAGCCCTATGGCGGACCCGACGGGCTAAAGCGCTTTGTGGATGCGGCGCACTGGAAAGGCCTGGCGGTGGTGCTCGACGTGGTTTACAACCATTTTGGCCCATCGGGAAATTACGCCGGAAAGTTTGGACCGTATGTTACGGAATCGCACCATACGCCGTGGGGCGGCGCGGTGAACCTCGAAGGCGCGTGGTCAGCCGAAGTGCGGCGTTACTTTTGCGACAACGCACTGATGTGGCTGCGAGACTTTCACATCGACGGTTTGCGCCTGGACGCGGTGCACGCGCTGGTTGACCGGTCGGCGATTCATTTCCTGGAAGAACTGGCACAGGAAGTGGAGTCGCTTAGCGCCGCCACGGGGCGCAGGCTTGTGCTGATTGCCGAAAGCGACTTGAACGATCCGCGGGTGGTAATGCCGCGCGAGGCGGGAGGATTCGGGATCGACGCGCAGTGGAGCGACGATTTTCATCACGCGCTGTTTGCCGTGTTGAGCCCGCAATCCAGAGACGGGTACTATTGCGATTTCGGGTCGATGGAGCAGTTGGCCAAGGCGCTCAAGGAAACTTTCGTCTACGACGGAAATTATTCGAACTACCGTAAACGCGTGCATGGACGCCCTATTCGGGACCTTTCGCAGCATCGCTTTTTCGGCTACATCCAAACCCACGACCAAGTAGGGAATCGCGCAAAGGGCGACCGCATCGGACACATTTGCGGCATGGACCGCGCCAAGATCGCGGCGGCGATCTATGTATTGAGCCCGTTCGTTCCGATGCTTTTTCAGGGCGAGGAGTGGGCGGCTTCGACGCCGTTTCAGTATTTCGCCGACCACGGGGACTCTGCATTGGCGCGCGCCGTTTCGGAAGGGCGCAAGAAGGAGTTCGCCGCATTTGGTTGGGATGAGGCGTCGATTCCGGACCCGGAGAGCGCGTCGACATTCGAAGCATCGAGATTGAAGTGGGAGGAACTAAGCGAGCCGGATCATTCGCAGATGCTCGAGTGGTATCGCGCGCTGATTCGGTTGCGGAGAGCGGAGCCGGCGCTGAACAACGGCAGGGCCGGAAACACGAAAGCGACATTCGACGAATGCGCGAAATGGTTCAGCATGGAGCGCGGATCGATAAGCGTCATCTGCAACCTGGGTGAAACCGCGCAGAAGTTCGCAATTCCGCGCCAAGGGCGGGTGCTGCTGACCTCGCGCGGGATTCTCGATGCGAGCGGCGGCGCCGTTACGCTCGAGCCCGATACGGTGGCCATTACGGCCGCTGAATGAATTCAGAAATGGCGAATCGATCTAACTTGCGGTGAGTCTTTCTGCGAAAGGTGCGCGGCGTCGGCGGCGTGCTCGATGTGGCTTTCGAGCGAACGGCTGACAAGGTCTCGCGAGCCAAGTCCCACGGCGAGCGCAAGCGTGAGTACGATGCCGCCGAAGAGGATTCCGAATGCGAGCTCGACGACTTCTCCGCCGATTTGCAGGTGATCGAGAACCATGGCGGCGGTGAGAACGAGCACAAGCCACTTGACGCCCAGCGACAGAACGCGCGCGTATTGCAACTGCGCATTGACACCGCTGATCAAGACCGAGCGGGCGAGAAAACGGGCGATGACGATGCCAGCGACGAGGAGCAGGCCTGCGCCAACTGCGCGGGTAAAGTACGGCAGCAGAGAGATAGGCAGCGCCATGCCGCTCGCATAAGACGTGTCGAAGGCCGACACGCCGATGATGAGGCCGAGCAGTACAAAGGCCCAAAAGGCGGCACGGGCAGCGATTTCAGTGGGCGAGCTGGAGGGCGCCCAGTCGGCGCCGTTGCGGCTAGCCAGCCGGAGGTCGAATTCCACCCAGGTGAGACACCGGCGCACTAGCCAGGAAATCACCGTGCCGCAGACAGTGAACACCAGTAGCGCCACGAAGAACGCGAGGATGCCGGGCAAGATGGCGATGAGCAACGTGACCACGCGATAGAAGGACTGGTGCAAGGCCTCGGACATGTGGTGCCAGATGGTCGCGTCTTGAAGGTTGATTGAGGAAGGCGGAACGGTTCGCGTGGTTTGAAAAGCATTTTCAGTGGCGACGGTTTCTACGGCTATTTGCATTGAATTCGATCCTTTCAGCATCTCGCAGCGGCACATCAAGCGCGATGCGGGCGGAAATCACGAGGTGAAGCGGTCAGGCCAGCGCCAGCGCGCGACCAGATAAGGTTTATCGGTTTCGAACGCCGCGGCGACGGCCTCAACGTGGCTTTCGGAAGGGGTCCCGGAGGTGACGATGTTGATGTGACTTGCAGCCCAAGCAAGGTATAGGGGAATAAGCGCACCCATCACGTGCCCGCGATTCATGGTGCGCTGACGATAAGCGATGAGGAAGTCATATACGATGCGCGCCCAAAGATTTTCGGGCATGCGAAAGGCAGAAGCATCGAGCGCTGAAAGGCGTTTGAGCAAAAGCAACGTGTTGGGCGGCAGAATGAGGGACCAGAGCTCCAGGAGATTTGTGTAACCCAAGCGAAATGCCTCGATCATGCGCGGCACGTCGGCAGTTCCGTCGCCGCTCGCGGATTGCAGGGGTGAACGTTGCGGCGGTGTCGGTCTTCGTGGCCGCTGCCAGTAGGCAGCCTTGGCTTCGATGTCGCTGAAGAGCGAGCCAGTGACAAAAGCAAGGATGGCGTTGACGTCGGGCTCGGAAGGCTGAGGGACGGAACGAGGCCCGGCGGTCACCTCACCGATCGCGAAGCCGGCGGCGATGGCTTCATTGACGGGCCACAAGAGCGTATTGTCCTGGCTCGCGGCGCTCATGCGTTGAGCGGCTGCGGCAAGACGCTCGGCCATACGGAAAGATAGCCCGAGGTCGATGGCCAGAGGGAATCGCGTGCGCGCTGCAAACAGAGCACGGGTGAGGGGATAGAGGATGGCGGAGTTGATAAGTCCTGCGTGGGGCGGCAACGCGTAGCAGGGCACGGCGAGATCGAAGGTTGGGCCGGAAGCTGCTTCGCCGAGATTGCGGAGAGCAGACTGACTGAGAGAGTCGGCTCCTGGACCGAGGATCAGGATCGCCCGGGCCTCAAGTTTGCCCGCCATTTCGAACGCATTCATGAAGTCCGACGGCTTCAAGGTCCAGCCTGGGCTGGATTGGGGAACCGGAATCACGGTCAGGTTGGCGAACTTGTTTTCCGGCAGCTCACTTTGCGAAGCGACCGACACGTTCGCAGATGAAAAGGCATCGGCTAGATTCTTGAGCAGACCTTCGAACCGATCGGGCGGCATTGCCGCGACGAACACCAGCAACTCCGCGGCCGGCCGCTCGGAGAGTTTAATGTCGCCGGAAATGGGATTTGCGGTGGCCATTGCTTGGTGTGGAAGCACACGCCGTGAAGATTCTTGTACTCTAGCGAAACGGAATGCGACAAAAAGCTCTTACAAAGTTAGGATGCTGTTAATCGGGAGATGGAGCCAGGATGGGCGATTGTTAAGTTCATAAAGCACTTCGTATAGCCCCTTTTGGAGCAGATAGGCATTGAGAAGCGTTTGCGCTTGGGAGGGCGACGGAAGCAAGGCCGAATTCGTTGCCAAACCTTCGCGGTAGGCCGCGAGGAATTGAGCGGTCGCGGCGTGTATCCACCACGTTGACCAGCGGGCTGCCAGGTCTGCGCCGCGAGATTGCCCGTTGCCACCGATAACGCGGTCAAGCGCGGAGTGGGCCGCGTAAGAAAAAGAGCGCAGCATTCCGGCCACGTCTTTCAAGGGCGACTGTTTTCGGCGGCGCTCTTCAATGGGACGGGCGGGTTCGCCCTCGAAATCGAGGATCGCGAAGTCGCCCGAGGAACCATCGGAATTCGCAGCCGACTCAGACATAGAAGTGACCGTGCGCAGCGTCTGGCCCAAATGAAAATCTCCGTGGATGCGAATGCGCTGACCCGCTGCGCTAAGATGGGCGAGCGACCGGGCACGTCCGAGCAGCTCAGGCCTGCGAGCAATAAGCGTTGCAGCCGCATCGGAAATCGTATCGTCGAGAACAGCGAGTTTAACCTTAAGAGCTTCAATGGTCGATTTGATTTGGGCCTCCATTTGCAGCGCGTCGCGTTCGAGATCTTGAGAAGTGATGGGCTCGGGGGCGAATGCGGGGAGGTTGGACGAACCGGCAAGTGCGACGTGCATCTCCGCGGTGCGGCGGCCAAGCAAGGCTGCCGCGTTCAGCGTTGCGCGGGCCGTGTCAGGGTACTTCCCAATGGATTGCGGTTCACTGAGGAAATCGATTGCAGGCAGGTTGGCTGGAGCGGTCTCGGCCCCAACTGTGGCGAGCCATGTGGCGATGCGGCCGACGAACCATTGCCAGCCGTCGCTTTCGTTGGCGACGAATCCTTGCAGCATGGCAAGGGTGGTCGTCTGCCAGCCGGGCATGCACAGCGAAATTTCTCCGTAAAGCGGAGGGATGCGCGAAAAGTGCGCGACTTCGGTGAGAAAACGGCCCATTTCGACGTCGGGATTTTCTCCAACTTGCAGGCGCCTGAAGATCTTCAAAATGAGCTTGTCGCCATAGAGAATCGCGGTATTCGATTGCTCGGCGGAGCCAACTTGCGAAGAGAAGCGCTCCGATGCAAGCGAGTCGCGGAAAGCGCTTGAAGCGCGTGAATCCAGGCGGCCCTCAGGCGGAGTGGAATCTCCCGCCGACGGAGACTCGCGGGGTTGCAAGCGCTGCGCGCTTGCCGATTGGATGTTGGGGTTATTTGTCCGCGGTTCCGCGGCGGTTTCTCCGGGTTGGGCTGTAAGCGGAGCCGGCGAAACTTGAACGTTGGCGGCGGAGGCGGCTGGACCCGCGGATGCCTCGCCTGACGATTCTATGGCATCCGCGGATGGATGAATATGCGTCGCCGCGGACGACATAGGAAGCGAACGATTGACCGCAATGAGCTTCAACAAGGCTTGGCGGAAGTCGTCGCGCACCGTGGCATCGTGAAGGATGGCCGGACCCGCGGATGTTTTGAGATGGGCAATCACGCTGAGAGAGTGAGCGGCCATGACTTCATCGCGATCGGCTCCACGGCTGATTGCGAGCGGCAGTTGGTAGAAATCCGGCGGGCTGTCGAAATATGTAACCTCTACCAGGAAAAGAGCAGGCGGAATTGGCCGCTCCGAATCGGCGGAGGCGCCTGTGAGATCGGCTGTTCGATTATGAGGAAGCTCCACCCAGTTACGGATTCGCGCTTCCGCAATGGTGTGGGTCTTGGCTCCGAACCAGCGCTGACGCGGCAACCACTCGAGCAGGGCGGGCTCGAAAATGGCGGCGCCGGCTTGAGCGACGAATTCGACCCAGCTTCCTGCGAAGATCGGCGAGGGCTCGGGCTCGCCCGATTCAACACTGGCCGGTAATTCGACCGGCAATTGTGCCGGCAGCTCCTCGTCGATGCCGGGAGCCTGCAGCTCCAACCAGAGAAAGGAATAGGGTGAAACCGTGAGCGAGTAGGGATCTCTGGCGACGGCGGGAAAAGGCACGTAGCCGAACATTTCGACCGGCTTATGGCCGGCGTATTCGGTGAGATCGAGCGCGACGGGCTGCGCAAAACGGCTGAGGTTGGCAATGCAGAGAACTGTTTCGTTGAATCCGTCGCCGCGATCGAGATGGCGAAGATAGGCGAGGATTTTGCGATTGGTTGGATTCAAAAAGGTCAACGTACCGCGGCCGAATACCTGGAAGAGTTTTCTGAGGGCGATCATGTTGCGCGTCCAATGGAGGAGGCTCGATTGATCGCTCAATTGGGCTTCGACGTTGACCACCTGATAGCCGTAGATCGGATCCATGATTACGGGGAGGTAAAGGCGCGCGGGATCGCATTTCGAAAAGCCTGCATTGCGGTCCGAGGTCCATTGCATGGGCGTGCGAACGCCGTTGCGATCGCCCAGGTATATGTTGTCGCCCATGCCGATTTCGTCGCCGTAATAGAGGATTGGCGTGCCGGGAAAACTGAATAGAAGCGAATTCAGCAGCTCGATGCGATGACGGTTGTTATCGACCAGGGGCGCCAAGCGGCGGCGGATGCCGACATTAATTCGCATGCGCGGATCGGCGGAATAAGCAAAGTACATGTAGTCGCGTTCGTCGTCGGTGACCATTTCGAGCGTGAGCTCATCGTGGTTGCGCAGGAACAGCGCCCATTGGCAGATGTCGGGGATCGAGGGCGTTTGCGCCATGATATCGGTGATGGGCAAGCGGTCTTCCTGCCGAAGCGCCATGTAGATTCGCGGCATGAGAGGAAAGTGAAAGGCCATGTGACACTCGTCGCCGTCGCCGAAATAGGGACGCACGTCGGCCGGCCACTGGTTCGCTTCTGCGAGGATGAGGCGATTGGCGTAATCGGCGTCGATGGCCGCGCGCAATGTGCGAACACTGGCATGGGTTTCAGGCAGGTTTTCGCACGAGGTACCATCGCGCTCGCAGAGATAAGGTATGGCATCCATGCGCAGGCCGTCGACTCCCATATCGAGCCAGAAGCGCATAGCTTTGAGAACTTCCTCGATTACCAGCGGGCTGTCGTAGTTCAAGTCCGGTTGATGAGAGAAGAACCGGTGCCAATAGTAGGCCTTGGCGACTTCATCCCAAGCCCAGTTGGACTTTTCGGTATCGGTGAAGATGATGCGCGCATCTTTGTACTTCTGCTCGGTGTCGGACCAGACGTACATATCGCGCTGCGGGGATCCGGGAGGCGCAATGCGCGCGGCTTTGAACCATGGATGCTGGTCGCTGGTGTGATTCACCACCAGCTCGATCATTACCTGCATATCGCGTTGGTGCGCCGCTTGGAGGAAGGCCTTAAAGTCATTGAGGGTTCCATAAGAGGGATTGACATCGGTGTAGTTGGAAATGTCGTATCCGTCGTCGCGAAGCGGCGAGGGGAAAAACGGAAGAAGCCAGATGCAAGTAACGCCCAGGTCCTGGAGGTAATCGAGGCGCGAGAGCAGTCCGGGGAAATCGCCGATGCCGTCATTATTCGAGTCGCAGAAGGCGCGCACGTGCAGTTCGTAGACGATCGCGTCCTTGTACCAGAGTGGATCGGTTGCGCTGGCGATCTTCTTCACGCGGTCGAATCTCCAGTTGGTTTTGGGACCGCGGCGCTACTGCAAGCGGCGGACTCGAAAGATGTGTGCGGGCTGAACGCCAGGACGCAGCGAAACGTAATTGCGGTCCCGCCAGGTGTACTGCGCGCCGCCTAGAAGATCGTTGACGAGAAAACTTTCGTTGGCGGAAATGCCAAGCCGGCTCAGGTCGAGACTTGTCCAGCCGGTTTGATCGTGGAAGGAATCGATGTTGACCACGACGAGAATGGTGTTTTGAAAGCCCGGCGATGCTTTCGAGTAACAAACCAGATGGGGATTGTCGATGGCGTGGAAATGGAGGGAGTTGTTCGTTTGGAGCGCGCGATTTTCGCGGCGAATGCGGTTGAGGGCGGCGATGAGCGGAACAAGGGAATCGGGCCGATTGCGGTCGCGCTGGCGGATTTCGTACTTCTCGCTATTCAGGTATTCTTCCGATTCCGTTTTGCCGGGCTGCGGGTTGGCGGAAACGTTTTCCGCCAGCTCGTATGCCGGCCCGTAGATACCGTAGCTCGACGAAAGCGTGGCGGCAAGGATGACGCGATGCATGAAGGCCGGCCGCCCGCCCTCTTGCAGCGTCTTGTGCAGAATGTCGGGCGTGTTGGGCCA
>Ga0187782_10000872_pt1 | contig 21355 bp, 17 predicted proteins | sample 0715_SJ02_MP15_2_FD_132454 | JGI IMG/M metagenome (GOLD analysis project Ga0187782, IMG submission 132454) | Tropical peat soil microbial communities from peatlands in Department of Meta, Colombia - 0715_SJ02_MP15_20_MG | ecosystem: Environmental > Terrestrial > Soil > Wetlands > Peat | place... | reverse complement strand
CGCTCGTCGCGCCGCCTGCGGCTTCAGGAGACCCTTTCGCTGGGGGAGAAAAGATTCCTGGCGGTCGTGCAATTCCAACAGCAGGAATTTCTCGTCGGTGGAACGGGGAGTTCCATCGCGCTTCTGGCCCGGCTGGACGCTCCGCGAAGGACACCCGACCCCAGCAGGGAGTTGAAGGAGGCCGGCTTCTAGGGTGTGAAGTTCCTGGCAGGAGTTGAGTGCCACGTCCATGTTGCGAAAAGCCATTATCGCTTTGCTGATGACGGGAGGATTTGCATTCCAGGCGCTCGGCGCTCCGATTCCCCAGCAGCAAAAGGGCCTGAGCATCCCCGGTCTCGAAAGCCCGGGACACTCGGCTCCCTGGACAATCCTCATCCTGCTCACCCTGCTTACGCTTCTGCCGGCCATTTTGCTGGCGATGACCCCGTTTATCAGGCTGCTGGTGGTGTTTCACTTTCTTCGCCAGGCGCTGGGCACCCAGACGACTCCCACCAACCAGACGCTCATCGGTCTGTCCCTCTTCCTCACTTACTTCATTATTCAGCCGGTCGTTTTAGATATTTACAAGGTCGCCGTAATTCCTCTCCAGAAGGGAACAGTGAATGCGCTGCAGGCCGTCGAACTCGGCGCCAACCCCGTGCGGCTATTCATGCTCAAGTTCACGCGCGAAAAGGACCTGGCGTTGTTCGTCGAGTTGGGCAAGGAAGCCCGTCCACGCCAACCCGAAGACCTTCCCATGCGCGTCATTATCCCCGCTTACATCATTTCGGAGCTGAAGGCGGGATTCCAGATCGGAATGGTCTTGTTCCTGCCGTTCCTGGTGATCGACATGGTCGTGGCATCCGTGACCACGTCGGTGGGAATGCTCCAACTGCCTCCGGTCATGATTTCAACGCCACTCAAAATCCTGCTCTTTGTGATGGTCGACGGCTGGAACTTAGTGGTGGGCTCGCTGATGAAGAGTTTTTACTGAGGTTTCACTATGTCACCGGAAATGGCGGTAGAACTGGCCCGCAAGACGCTTGAGACGGCCTTTCTGATCAGCGCTCCGATCTTATTGGTAGCGACGACGGTGGGCCTGCTGATCAGTCTGATGCAAGTCATGACTTCCGTGCAGGATATGACCCTTTCGACCGTTCCGAGGCTGTTCGCCGTCGGCCTCACTGCCTTTCTTCTTCTGCCCTGGACGCTCCGGGAGTTGATGGCGTTCACCTTGCAAGTGTTGGCGGATTTGCGCCGCTATTTGGGCTGAACGCAGTTCGAAACTCAGCCGCTCGCACCGCGCTGTCAAGTCCGACACAGCAAGGAATCTTGCTCCGAATGGGAGCATCGCGAGGAGCGCGCACAGAGCGGGATTTTTCGCTGCGCTCGGAACGATCGCTCCGGAAACGAAAGGTGCCGTGGTGGAAATGCGGTTGGAGCAGGTGATCGCTCAAGCTGTGTTTGTTGGCGTACGGATCGGCATGCTGATGGTTTTCGCCCCGTTCTTCGGCAGCTTGACTGTCTCGCCTCGCGTCAAGATGGGCCTGACGGTGGCGCTGGCAGCGCTGCTCTACCCTGCCTACGCGCCACGCACGTTCGACTTCGCAACTTTGAACTGGTGCCGAGTAATTGCCGGCGAGGTCATCGTGGGTCTCATCCTGGGATTGACTGTAACTTTTGTCTTCGAGGGCGCGGAAGTGGCCGGGCAAATCCTGGGCTTCCAACTCGGCTATTCGCTGGTCAACGTGATCGACCCTCAGACCCAAGTGGAGACGCCCGTCCTCTCAACATTCCACGAGGGCATCGTCATGCTTCTCTTCTTACAACTGGGCGTCCACCACTGGCTGTTGCGAGCTTTGGCCAAAAGCTTCGAGTATCTGCCCCCCGGGGTGGCCAGCGCGACCCTCCCCGCGACCGGGGCCCTTTTGCACGCCGCCGGGACCATGTTGGTGATCGGGGTGCAGATTGCCGCGCCGGCGCTCAGCGCCACCTTGCTCTCCGACATTGTTTTGGGACTGGTGGGCAAAGTCTCAGCCCAGCTTCCAGTGCTCTTTATGGGTCTTTCCGTTAAAGCCCTGGTGGGTTTTCTTGTAGTGGCGGGTTCACTCCGTTTTTGGCCGGTCTTAATGGAGCGGTATTTTCTGCATGCGCTGCAGACCATGGAGCAGTTGTTGCACCTCGCCCGCTAGCGCGCGGGGTGATGGGTTTCTACCGTGGCAGATGAGAGCAAGACAGAACAAGCAACTCCGAGGCGGCGCGAAAAAGCGCGGGAGCAAGGCCAAGTAGCGCGCAGCCGGGAACTGTCTTCCGCCTTGGCGTTGCTGACCCTGACGATGTTGGTGTGGTGGCAGGCGGAAGTCTGGCGAATCCAGTGGCGAGAATTCCTGGCGAGGACGTTGCCCTTACCTTCCGACGACATGAAAGCTTACGTGACAATCCTGCAGCGAACAGCCATGTTGATCTTTCGTTGGGGAGCTCCGCCGCTCCTGCTGAGCTGGCTGCTAGCCGCGGTTGGGGTGGCGGCTCAAGGCGGCTTCGTCCTGGCGCCCGCCGCGCTTTCGCTGAAGCCGGAAAAGCTGAATCCTGCCTCAAACTTGGGTCGATTGTTTTCCCTGACCTCTTTCCGGGCGCTTTTGAAATCCCTGCTGCCAGTCGCTTATCTCGTGTACCTGGGCGTCACACTCATCATCGCTCAATGGGACAGAATCCTGCACTCTTGTTTCTTATCGCCACGCGCCGCCACGGCGTGGTTGTTGGGGCAGGTTTTTGGGCTTGTGTGGAAAGCCGGATTAGTGTTCGCGGTTTGGTTTTTGTTCGACTACCTCCTCGAGAAATTGAGCTTCGAGCGCCAACTGCGCATGAGCCGCCAGGAAATCCGAGAGGAAGCGAAAGAAACGGAAGGGCAACCGATGGTTCGTTCCCGCGTCCGCCGCCTGCAACGTCAGATGCGTAAACGACGGCTGTTGAAGGACGTGGCGCGTGCCAGCGTGGTGGTCACCAATCCCACGGAGTTTGCTGTGGCCCTCGAATATCGTCCCGAGGATATGCCGGCCCCCGTGGTGGTGGCCAAGGGGATGCAAATGCTGGCTCAACTCATCAAGCGCGAGGCCAATTGGCATGGCATTCCCATCATTGAGAATCCCCCCCTGGCGCAGGCGCTCTACCGCAGCGTCGAGGTTGGCCAGGCCATTCCCGCCAAGTTGTATGCGGCTGTGGCGGAAATTCTGGCCTTCATTTACCGCTTGCAGGGGCGGACCCGCATTCCACGGGCCCGGCAGTAACGAACAGGGAAGGGCCACAAGGGAAAAAGGAAGGGCATGGCCACAGCCTCCAAGCCGACTCCGACCACGGACAAGTCGCCCACCGACTGGATCGTGCCGGCCGCCGCCGTGGCCACCGTGTTCGTCATGTTGGTCCCGGTCCCTTCTTTCATTCTGGATATCTTGCTCTCCCTCAGCATCTCCGCGTCGGTCCTGGTTCTGCTGGTCGCGATGTACATCCTGCGGCCGGTCGAATTCTCCGTGTTTCCGTCCCTCTTACTGCTTATGACGTTGTTTCGGCTGTCTCTCAATTTGGCCAGCAGCCGCCGCATTCTGCTGCATGGAAACGAAGGTTCAGCCGCGGCGGGGCGCGTGATCGAGGCTTTCGGCCAATTCGTGGTAGGGGGCAATTACGTTGTCGGCTTCGTGCTGTTCATCGCTTTGATCGCGATTCAGTACCTGGTCATTAACCACGGCGCTGTGCGCATCGCGGAAGTCACCGCCCGCTTCACACTCGATGCCCTTCCCGGAAAGCAGATGGCCATTGACGCAGACCTGGGCGCCGGCCTGATCGACGAGAGCCAGGCGCGCTCGCGCCGCGAGCGCATTGCCCGCGAGGCGGAATTCTACGGAGCCATGGATGGAGCGGCGCGCTTCAGCCAACGCGATGCCCTGGCCACCATCCTGGTAACCGCCATCAACATCATCGCCGGTTTCTTGATCGGAGTCTTCCAACTCAACATTCCCCTCAGCGAAGCCGTGCGAACCTACACCATCCTCACGGTCGGGGATGGATTGGTGACCATGATCCCTTCCCTGCTGGTTTCGGTGGCGGGCGGTATGGTGGCCACGCGGGCTTCCTCTGAATCGACGGTAGGTATCGACCTCGCCCGGCAACTGCTTCCTCGCAGCCGCCCCCTCTGGATTGTCTCGGGAGTGATGCTGTCCTTGGCGATGATTCCCGGCCTGCCAAAAACCTCGTTCTTCCTCATGGCCGCGCTGCTGCTGTGGCTGGCTCGTCGCGCATCGACGCGTCCGGAGAGCCGGCCGGCTGAAGTTCTCCCGCCCTCCAAGGCTGCCGCCCAGGAAAAACTCGAAGCGCTTCTTCATCTGGACGACCTGGCACTCGAAGTCGGGTCGGCCCTGGTTCCCTTGGTGGACGAAAAGCAAGGAGGGCAGTTGTTGAGCCGCATCCGCGCCCTCCGCCGCCACTTGGCGTTGCAGTTAGGTTTTATCGTTCCCTCCGTTCACATCACCGATAACTTACAGCTGAATCCGCGCGAGTACGTCATCCGGCTCCGCGGGATTGAAATCGCGCGCTGGGAGATGTTTCAGGATTGCCTTCTTGCGATCAGCTCCGAGGCTTCCACGCCGCTCCTGGAAGGCAAGGAAACACTCGAGCCGGCTTTTCAGGTGGCCGCGAAGTGGATCGCGCCTGCCCGCCGCGAACGTGCACTGGCGGCTGGATATGCCGTGGTCGACCAGACTTCCGTTTTAGCCACGCATCTGGCGGAAGTGATTAAGCAGCACGGTCATGAGCTGTTGACGCGGCAGGAAACCAAGCGGCTCCTCGATTCTTTAAGCGAAAAGCAGCCCAAGCTGGTGGAAGAACTCGTACCCAAGCTCCTGAGCCTTGGAGAAGTTCAGAAGGTCTTGCAACAGTTGCTCCGGGAACAGGTTTCGATTCGCGACATGACGAGCATTCTGGAAACCCTTCAGGACACGGCGTCCAGCACGAAGAATCCGGTGTTGTGGGTGGAGGCGGTCCGTCAGACCCTGGGACGGGCGCTCGTCCCCGCCCTGCTGGGTGATGACAAAAAGCTGACGGTGGTCCAGGTGGATGTCAGCGTCGAAGATCAAATTAACCAGGCGTTTGAGCCCCAGGGCGCGGCCGCCCGCTCCGGCCCACTGGAGCCGGCCCTGCTGCGCAGGGTCGTCGAAGGTCTGAGGAGTTTTGTTGGAGAACAGGTCTCGGTCAGTTCTCCTGTCCTGTTGTGCAACAGCCCGGCCCGGTTTCATCTGCGTAGGCTTCTAGAGCCATTCTTGCCACGCTTAGTGGTGTTGTCTCCCGCTGAGATTCCCGCCGCCGTGACTGTCCAATCCGTGGGGGTGCTGCGATGAATGGTTCGCTCGCAACTAACACTCAAAGAGAAGACCAGCGGCCGACTCTCCGGAGCGCAAAATCGGCTTACGAAATATTCGGCGGCCTGAATGCGGCGGAGCGAGAGCGCCTGCTGGCTGAGCAGCTACCGCAAGTGAAGTACATTGCCAAGCGCATCCATGATCGGCTGCCGCCCCATATTCTCCTCGAGGACCTGATCCATGCGGGCATTTTGGGACTGATCGAAGCCATCCAGAGGTTCGACCCAGCCCGGCATGTTGAACTCAAGTCGTACGCCAAGCACCGAATTCACGGCGCGATATTAGACAGCCTGCGCGATTTGGACTGGAGCCCACGCCCGCTGCGCAGGAAGGCGCGACGCATCGAAGCGGCCCAACAGAAACTCCGAGCTCGATTGGGATATTCCCCTTCCGAATCCCAGTTGGCGGAGGAACTGGGTATCGGTCTCGACAAATTTCAACACCTGCTGGGAGAACTGCGCGGCCTCGACTTGCGAAGCTTGCAATCGGAGACTGGGGAGGAGGGTAGCGAGCGCGAGTTGCGCGCCGCCAATCAAAACGTCAGCTCAGAAGACCCGTTTTCGCTTTGTTTGCGCTCCGAAATGACCGGATTGTTGGCCAAGGCGGTCGAGGAACTGCCGGAACGCGAACGCCAATTACTGGCGCTTTACTATTACGAAGAACTGACCATGAAGGAAGCTGGAGCAGTTCTGGGCATTGGAGAAGCGCGAGTCTCGCAGTTGCACTCCGCCGCCATAATCCGACTGCGGGCTCGCATGTCGGAGCTTCTGAACGCGCAACGTGCCGAGGGCAGCAATCATGGAGAAGATTCTTAACCAGGACGAAATCGACGCGCTCTTCCGCGCGGCCCAGGGTAGCGCCGGCGACAGAAGAAAACCGGCAAGTGCGAGCCGACACGTCACGGCCTGCAACTTTCGTCGCGCCGGCATGCTCGCCCGCGATCAATTGGCTGCGGTGACCCAGTTCCACGACTCTTTCGTGCGCAGCTTGACTCGCTCGCTGGCAGCTACCCTTCGCGTCGCCATTGAAGTGAACCTGGTCTCGACGGAACAGATTAACTACAGTGAATTCTTGCAACGGGTGCCCGAAATCAATTACGTGGTTTCCGCCAACCTGCAAGCCCTCGATGCCTTGGCGGCGCTCGTGCTGGATCTGCAATTGGCCTTTCCTTTGATCGACCTCTTACTTGGAGGACCGGGCAAGCCCATGACGGAAGTCCGCGAGGTTACGGAGGTCGAGGAAGAAATCCTCAAAGGCATTGCGCAGATCATCTGCCGCGAGCTTCAGACTACCTGGCAACCCGTGATTGGCGGCGAAATCAGATTCGAGGAGCGCCAGCGCCAAACACAGATCGTGCGCTTGATGCCGCCGAACGAACGGGTCCTAGCGCTCAGTTACGAGATCCGCATGGGCGAAGCCGGCGGCATGTTGATGACCGCGTTCCCTGCCGTAGCCACAACCGCCCTGAACCGAAGCCTGGCGCAGCAGGGGTCCTACAGGAAACACCGGCACGCCGCCGTGGCCTCCAATTTGCGCGAGAAGTTGCAACGGTGCACCTTTCCTGTCGAGCTGGTACTCCACGGCGGCGCGGTTAGCAGCCGCCAATTACTCGGGCTCGAGCGGGGGAGCATCCTCCCTCTGCAAATGAAGTCCCGCGAGCCCGCGGTTTTGTACGTGAGCGAGCAGCCGCTTTATATCGCTCACCCGGTCCGCAGTGGGAGCCACCGCGCCGCTCAGGTCGTCAAGGGGTACGGCACTCCAGATTCTCCTCGGAGTGATAAAATTGAGCACTAACCTTCCTTCTTCCGCAACTGACCGCACCGAAGTCTTTCTCCGCTCTTGGACTGCCGCCGCTTGCGATGTCCTCGAGAAAATCACCGGCAGCCCCTTCGCAGCGACGGATCTGCCCCCGCAAGAGGTCGCCGAGCAGCTAGCAACCCTGAGGCAGGGAGGCTCTTGGCTGCGCTTTACCTGTAGCGCCGCGTCGTCCCCGCCCCTCAAGGGGGAACAGTCACTCGGCATCAGCAATCCGGACGCCTTGCGCTGCGCCCAGATCCTTATGGGCGAACCCTCTGATGCGGCCCGTGATTTCTCCAGCGAATACCAGGATGCGCTGGATGAGCTATTCCGGCAGTTCGCGGGTGCGGCCTCGTCGGCGCTGAAACCCCAGGTGGGCGCAGAAGTGAATCTGCAACTGGCTGGCCACGATCCGGGAAAGTGGAAGCCCTCTGTGCAGTGGGGCGCTCGGCTTAAGAGCGAGTCGTCGGTGCAACTCGTGCTGATGATCGCCCTCGACCCCGATCTTACTGCCTGCCTGGCGTCAGCTTCTACGGTAAGAACACCACCTGTCGCTTCCTCAAGCGTCAATTCGGCGCCCATGGAAAACAGAAACATCGACCTCCTGCTCGATGTTGAACTGCCCGTGGCGTTGAGATTCGGAAAGTCCGAAATGACTTTGAGCCGCATTCTCGAGCTGAGCGCCGGCGCAGTGGTGGAATTGGACCAGAAGATTCTGGAACCCGTCGAGCTTCTCGTGGGCGACAAAGTCGTCGCGCAGGGTGAGGTAGTGGTGATGGACGGCCATTACGCTCTGCGCGTCGTTGAGGTTCTGAACACGAGAGAGCGGCTGGAATCATTGCAGTCCTCGCACCAGGGGTGATTGAGCCGCCAGCAGCGGCCAGGTGAGAACCCGGAATGGGAGAGAAAAGAACGCCGGCAAAATGTACAAATCCAGAGTGTCCCAATCAGCGAGGCGTATGGCAGACGCTGATCCACAAGCCTCCACGCGGCGTGCGGCTGCATAACCAGTGGGTTTGCTCGCCGGACTGCCTCCATCAGGTGCTCGTTCCATTCCTAAGTCCCCTGATTGAGAGTACCCGGGCAAAACAGACCGCTCAAACCCACCGCTTTCCTTTAGGGCTCCTTCTCCATTCCTTGGGATTGGTCAGCAAGGAGTCGCTCCATTCGGCCTTGGCGGCCCAGCGAGAAACTCGCGAAGGACGGGTGGGCGACTGGTTACTTCGCCAGGGCGCGGTCACGGAAGCCCAGATCACCCAAGCGCTCGCGCAGCAATGGTCGCTTCCCGTCTACCCCCTCGAGAATTGGGAACAGCCTTCGGACTGCACTCGTTTGCTCCCCTTCACCTTGTTAGATTCTTTCCAGATGCTCCCGGTTCACTACTTGCCCGCCAGCGGCCTGCTGTATGTGGCCTTTTCCAGCAAGGTTGACTACACGGCGCTTTACGCGATTGAACAGATGCTCGACTTTCACACCCAGCCTTGTGTGGTCCAGGAGTCCCACATGGACAAGGTGCTCAAAATGTTGCACCTGCAATCTCATGCCACCGGCATCCCCGTCGCCAAGGCCCTCCTCGCTTCGATCATCGCCAGCGCGACGATGCAGGAGGTGCAACGATTCGGAGCTCGCGAAGTCCGCGTAGTGGGGTGTGCCAATAACATTTGGGTGAGGCTTCGCGCCCCGGCAGTCGTCCGTGACCTGCTCTTCCACCACGCCAGACAGGATTTAATTGTTTTGGATGAGCGCCGCCCCCGCTGATTGGAAGGCAGCGTCTGGGCGGGAATGGAAGAAGTCGTCCACCCGGTCCAGAACTTCGCGCGTGCCAGGTGCGCTTTGAATCGATTTGCGGAGTTCCGCGCCTCGGTGGACCCCATGCGTGAACCAACTGGCGAATTGTTTCATCTTGCCGATCGCCCCGGGAATATCCTCAGCGACCAGCATTTGGTAATACGAACGGATCAAGTCGTACCGGTCGGCGTCGCTGGGCTCCTTAAACGTCCCGTTCCGAAAGAATTCGGAGAGCTGGCGGAATATCCACGGGTTAGTGGCGGCAGCGCGTCCCACCATCACCGCATCACAACCTGTCCGCTGGTGAAGGGCCAGGGCATCCGGCGGGGTCACGACATCTCCGTTGCCGATCACCGGGATGCGCACGATTGACTTCACTTGTTGGATGATCTCCCATTGGGCGCGCCCGCCGAAGCCTTGCAGGCGGGTCCGAGGATGCACGGCAAGCGCCTCGACGCCGCACTCCTCCGCCATGTGCGCCACCTCCAGCGCCACGATTTCAGCCTCGCTCCAGCCGGAGCGCAACTTGATGGTAAACGGGATTTTGACGGCGGCACGAATCGTGCGCAGGATCTTCTCCAGCAGCGGAAGATCGCGCAGCAAGCCGGACCCCCCGCACTTCACCACCTTCTTGGCCGGGCAGCCGAGATTCAGATCCACCAAGTCGAAGCCTAGATCCTCGATCAGGCGCGCCGCATCCGCCAATCGTTCGGGGACAGCGCCAAAAAGCTGGGCGGAAATCGGCCTTTCTTCCGGCCTGTAATACAAGTAACGCCTCGAACGCAGGTTTTGACGAAGCATTCCTTCGCTCGACACGAACTCCGTCATGATCAGTCCACAACCTCCCAAGCGTTTGATGAAGCGGCGGAAAACCGTGTCGGTAATCCCCGCCATCGGCGCCAGAATGTGGGCCGGCCGGATCGGCACGTCGCGGATTTGCAGTTGCTCGAAAAGCGGGGGCTGGGGGCTGGGGGCTGGGGACTGGGGCGAAAGGGTTGCGACTCGCGGGTCCCCGGCAAAAGCCTGAGCGCTCGGTTTGAGTGGCGCGCAGGGCTCCGACCTTATCTCGAAAGGCGAAATGTCATCCGCTGATTTCGTCACGCCCATGCCATCTGCTTCAGCAGCCTCCGCAGTGTTGACTCTGCCCCAGTCCCCAGCTCCTAGCCCCCAGGGCCCAGCCCCTCCGCCTCCACGATCGCAAACCTCACCCTCCCCTCAGCCGCCAGTTCCCCGCTGCGGAAAATGGTCCCGCGAAGCTCACCCAGACGCTCGCCCAATTTAAGCACCTCCGCTTCGACGCGTAGCGTGTCGCCCGGCTGAACTGGCTGGATCAATCGCGCCTCAGGAATCTGCAGAATGACCGCCACTTTTCCAGCCATCTCCGGCCGCTCCATTACCAGGACGGCCCCAAGCTGCGTGACCAATTCCAATAGGACCGCGACCGATAGGATGGGGGAAGCCGGCAAATACCCCCGCGCGGCTTCATCGCCTGCTGAAAACCGCTTGATAGCCGCGATTCGCTGACCGGGAGTATATTCGGTGACCCGATCCACGAACAAAAAAGGGTAGCGATGCGGAAGAATTCGTTGGATGTCAGGGAGTGAATCCACGCTGGTCACTGTTTCGGCCCGCCTACGTCGTGCGAGGGGGCCGCTGAGGCCCCTTGAACCTTCAGCAGTTCCCGCCGCAGCGCCGGGTTGCGCGCCGTCCAATCGCCGGGGCGGTCCTGGTCGCTGGCATACTGGGCGCGCATCGCTTCCAGTTTGGAATCGATCTCGTCCAGGAAGTGCACGACGAGCGCTTCAGGGAACATCGGTTCCTTGGGCGAGCCGAACTCCAATTTGCCGTGATGGGCAAGGATGAGGTGCTCGAGTTGGCTTTTCAGCTCAGTGGGAAAGCCGGATATCTGGCGCGCCTTTTCTTGCACCATTTCCAGGCCGATTGAAATGTGGCCCAGCAACTGCCCTCGCGTGGAATACCGGAAGCCACAGGCGAAGCTCAACTCCTCAATTTTTCCAAGATCGTGCAGCACCAGCCCAGCCAGCAGAAGGTCGCGCCTTAGAAAGTCATAGTGGTCGCAAAGTTGATCGCCCAACTGTACCAGCGATAAAACATGCTCGAGCAGTCCTCCCAGATAAGCATGGTGATAACTCATTGCGGCCGGGGCTCTTTGGTATTTCTCCGCAATCGAAGGGTCTTCCAGGACAGCGAGCACGAGTTCGCGCAAAGGCCCCTCGGGCATGCGGCGGACGCGTTCGAGCAGCGCGGCGTACATTTCCGCGGGGTCCCGGCGGGAACGCGGCAGGTAGTCGAGCAGGTCGACACTCCCCCCGGAACACTTGACGATCTTGCGCACTCTAATCTGCGGCGTGCCCTGGAAGTCTTCGACGACTCCCTCCACCTCGACAATGTCCTCAACCTCAAAGTCCAGGACGTGCCGGTCACACTCCCAGAGCTTGCCGCGGATCATTCCGCTCGAGTCGCGCAGTTCCAAGTCCAGGTAGGCGCTCCCCGTACGAGCCATTTTCCGTTCGCGGGTCAAAAGCAGAAAGGTAGTTCGGACGTGGACGTCCGGGCGGAGGTCGATTACGAAGTGCTCCTTCATTGCCCTTTCTTTGCCGTTGGCGTTAGGGTATCGGTCGGTATTTGTTCCCCGGTGTCAACATATCCCGGGGCCTTGTAGATCCAGCTTTCGTTTCGGAGTTGGGTGAGGTACTCGCGCAGACGCGGCTCCATTTTCTGATTGTAAAGGGTCTCTTCGACCCGTTGCTGCACTTCCTCGAACTTGGGGATGCCGGGGCTGAAGCGCTCGAGCACCTTCAGGATGATGTACCCGTATTTCGTGTTGATGGGGTTACTGAACTCGTTGACCTCCAATTTGTTCACCACGGCCGCGATATCCGGCGCCAGCGTCGCTTCCTTCATCATCCCCACATCCCCGCCTTGCTCGGCGCTGGATCCATCCGAGTACTTTTTCGCAACTTCTGAAAACTTCTGTCCGGCCTTCAATTCCGCCAAGGCCTCGTTCGCTCGCTTCTCGGCTTCCTCAGGCTTGTGTTTTTCGCTCGAAACGAGAATCTGTCCCAGGCGCACCATGCCGGGCGATTTGAACTCATCCTTGTGGGCTTCGTAAAACTTCCTGGCGTCCACCTGCGACAATTGGATGCGAGAGCCCACTTCGCGCTCAATGACTTCTCGCATCAAAAGGTTGCGGCGGATCTGGTCCTTGAAGTCTTCGTAGTTCTGTCCGGACTTCTCCACTTCTGTCTCCAGATCCTCGAGGGTGCCCAGGTTATTCCGCTTCCGAATGCCGTCCAGTTCCTTGACAACATCCGTCTCCACGTTAAGATCCAGGTCTTTGGCCTTCTGCACCATCAACGACTGGTCGATCAGATCGCGCAACAGGTTTTTGCTCTGTTGTCGCACTTGCGCGTCCAGTTCAGCCCCGGAATACTGCTGCGCCAGCGACTCGCGGAGTTTCGCCTGCTCGTCATCGTACTGGTGCTGAGTAATGATCTCATTGTTCACGCGCGCTATGATGCGCTCGACTATTCGGGCGCTCGCGATGGACGCGCCCATAACTCCCGTGACCAGCGCCACGCCCGCCAACACAATCCATGTCCGTTTGCTCATCTTCACACCTTCTCTGGCGCCCGGAGAACGCCCCTAACACCACCCTTATCTTAATTCGAGGCCTGCAGTTCCTGCAAGACATTTTGGACCTCTTGGAGAGTGTTCTCCCCGCCGCTCCGTAGTCTGAAACGCAGCACACCGTCGGGCCGCAGGCTCGCGTCGCGTCGCCGGCGCACGAACGTCGTGATGGTCTGCGGCTCCAGCGGCGTCTGCTCGTGAAACCGCATCCAGACGTCGTCCGCCTTCCTTTCAATCGAGACCAACAAAAGCTGTTCGGCGGCGGATTTCAAGAGTCCATACGACAGCAGGTTCGATACGGCAGGCGGGATGGGCCCGAAACGGTCGTTCAGCTCGACCTCCAGTTCCGAGCGCGCTTCAGGCGTGGCCAAGCTGGAGATCCGCTTATAAAGGCGCAGGCGCTGGCTCTCGTCAGCGACGTACTTGTCGGGAATCTTGATATCCAATCCCAGATTCAAGCTGGTGCGCACTTCAATCCGCTGCGGCGCGCCTCTCAATTCTTCCACGGTTTGCTCGAGGAGTTTCAAATAGAGATCGATCCCGATGGCATTCAGGTGGCCATGCTGTTCGGCCCCGAGCAGGTTGCCGGCGCCTCGCAACTCCAGATCCAAGGCGGCCAGGCGAAAGCCCGCGCCCAGTTCCGAGAACTCTTTCAGCGCCGCCAGCCGCCGGCGCGCCGTGGGCGTCAGTGTTTCCTCGGAGCCCACCAGGAAATAGGCATAAGCGCGACGACTCGAGCGCCCCACCCGGCCACGAAGTTGATAGAGATCGGCCAGGCCGAAGCGCTCGGCGTGATTGACGATGATGGTGTTGGCTCGAGGAATATCCAGCCCGTTCTCAATCAGCGCTGTCGCCACCAGCACTTCGCACTCCCCCTGCATGAACTTCATCATCACCCTCTCCAGCTCTTTTTCGTGCATTTGCCCGTGGGCTACGCCAATTCGCGCCGTGGGTACCAGGCGTTGCACGATGGCGGCGACGCTGAATATGGACTCCACGCGGTTGTGCACAAAGAAAACCTGGCCCTCCCGCAGCATTTCCTGCAGGATAGCGGACTGGATGATGTTGTTGCTGAAGGGCGCGACGGTGGTTTGAATGGCCAGGCGGCCGCGCGGCGGCGTCTCGATAACCGAGAGGTCGCGCAAACCACCCAGCGACATGTGCAAGGTGCGCGGAATGGGTGTGGCGGACATGGCGAGTACGTCCACTCCAGCCTTGAACTTCCGCAGCTTTTCCTTCGCGGCCACCCCGAACCGCTGCTCCTCGTCCACAATCAGCAATCCCAGATCGCGGAAGCGCACGTCTTTCGACAGCAGGCGGTGAGTCCCAATCAAAACGTCCACCTTCCCCGCTTCCGCTTCGGCCACGATTTTCTTCTGCTCCGCAGGCTGCCGGAACCGGCTGAGCATCTCAACGCGCATGGGAAAGGCCGCCAACCGCTGCCGGAAAGTCGTGTAATGCTGAAACGCCAAGACCGTGGTGGGCGCGAGCACCGCCACCTGCCGCCCGTCTTGAATGACTTTGAAAGCCGCGCGCATGGCCAGTTCGGTTTTTCCATAGCCTACGTCGCCGCACAGCAGCCGGTCCATAGGCTCCGGGCTTTCCAGGTCCTGCTTGATGTCAGCCAAGGCCTTTAACTGGTCGGGCGTCTCTTCGAACTCGAAAGCCTCTTCGAACTCTTGTTGCCAGGGAGTGTCGGGGCTGATGGGCGTACCGCCGGCCATCTTGCGCTCCGCATAGAGATGAAGCAGTTCTTGAGCCATGTCGCGCAACGCCCTCTTGACACGTGACTTAGTGCGCTCCCAAGTGCTACCTCCCAGGCGATCTAGCACGGGCTTGGCGCCGTCCCCGCTCGACCGGTACTTGTCCACCAGATCCAATCGCTCCAGCGGGACGTACAGCTTCGCGTCGTCCTGATAAGTCAACAGCATGAAGTCGCGCGCCGGACCACTGACGCTCAGTTGCCTAAGCCCTTGATAGATTCCTACCCCGTGGTCGATGTGCACGACGTAATCGCCGACCTTGAGGTCGCCCAGGCCGGATATGAAGCTCTGCACGCCGGAGTGCTCGCGCCGCCGCGAGGCCCAATCGAATCCTCCAAACAGGTCGCTGTCCGCCAGCCAGAGTTGTTGCAAGTCGGGAATCGCGAGTCCTTCGGCAAGATCGCCGCGTACCATGAGCGCCACGCCCGTAAGCGCGGGCCCTGCGCTCGCCCGGTCCGCCGCCTCCTCGGGTTGACTCGCTGGGACGGTCGCGGTGCCCGGCCTGTCCGCATTCGGGGCGAGTGGCTTAGCACCTTCGCGGGATTTAACGGCCGCAGCGGATGCGCTTTCCGAACCCATAACCGCGAATGGAATTTCGTATTCATTAAGAATGCCGCGCAACCGGTCCGCTTTGCCGGTGCTGGGCGTGACGAGCACCACACACACGCCTCGCTCCAGATTGCCGCGCAGGGTCTCAACGAGATTCTTGACCCCGGCCTGGAATTTCGGCGAGGGCTGGGTAAGTAAGGCAAACTCCTGACTCGGCGGGGGCAGGCTTGGCTTTTGCTCGTCCGGATCAGGCTCGGTCCCCTCAACGAGCGTCTGCGCCTCGCTCGTGTCGAGGCCGACCTGCGCCTCTGCCGCTTCGACGCTGACGGGCGATGCCGGCTGATGCGCGGAGAAACTCTCTCCCTCAGAATGCGGAGATTCCTGAAGAACCTCCGGCGCGCTGGGTTCTTGACTTCTCGACTCCTGACTCTCGACTTCTCGACTGAGCGCGAGTTCTTTCAAGTAAACTTGCGGTATCGCCCGGATGATCTCGAGGAATTCCCCTTCCGTGAGTAGAGAATCCTCCGGCCGCGGGCGGGGCGGAATCACGTCGCGGACCTCGTCGAAGCCTGCGGCCAGCCCTGCGAGGAAGTCCTTCCATTGCGCGTCGCGGTCCAAGGGTTCGTCCCAGATCAGTGCAGGATTGTCAAGCAACGAGAACAGACTGCGCGGGTGAGGTTCGACTAAAGGAGCAAAGAACTCCCACCCGGGAAAAGGATAGCCGTATTCGCCCGCCCACTCGGGTTCGCGTTCGTTGCGACTGTTTGCCTTCGCTCCGCCCCGTTCCCGCGCCCGCTGGTCGAGAGCGGCAACGAGCTTCTCGAAGAACTGGCGGGAGCGTCTGACTTCGGAAAGGGGAAGCAGCAGAGCGCCGGAAGCAGGACGTCTCGAGCGTTGCGTGTCGGCATCAAACTCCCGCAGGGATTCTATGAGATCACCCGAGAACTCGAGGCGAAGAGGCCGCGCAGCACCGGGAGGAAACACATCGACGATTCCACCCCGCACGGAGAATTGGCCCACGTCCGATACCGGCTCTTCTCGCTCGTAGCCCACCCCACTGAGGTGTTCGGCGAGGTCGTCGAGGGCGATTTCATCGCCTACTTTAATCGCCAGCGCCAGGGAAGAGTAGAAAGCCCGCTCCCGAAACCGCCCCAGCGCTGCGGCCACCGGCGCGAACAACACCCGTGCCCGTCCTTGTGCTATGTTCCACAGCGTCACCGCGCGCTGTTCGAGAATCTCAGCGTGTGGGGAGCGGCCTTCGTAAGGAGAGCAGTCGAGCGAGGGAAGAGTCAGTACCGCCGGGCTCGGTTGCGGATCGAACCAGGCATAGAATGTCGCGGTCGTCCGCTGGAGATTGGCGGCAGTCTCGTTATCCGCCGTGACTACCACCACGGGGCGCTCGCACTGGTACGCCAGGCCCGCCACCACCAGGGCCTTGGCGGAACTGGTCAGACCTGATAGCGCGACTGGGGCACCTGAGCCAGGCGCAAACTTCGAAACGGCCTGCAAAACGCCGCGCACCGCAGGGTGTTCGAGTGCGACATTCAACAGCGAACCCAAATCTGCCATTGCTCAATCGTCCGTTGTCGGCCATCCATCGTCCGTGGTCTGTCGCCGATTCTGAATCTGAAATTTTGAATCTGAATTCTTGAATCTGAATTCTTGAATCTGAAATCTCGAATCTGAAATCTTGAAACTGAGTCCTTGAATCTGAAATCTTGAATCTGAAATCTCCGATCCTGAAGGCCCAGTCAAACCCGTGCTGCTGCGCGGCCGCTATTCTCCGGCGCCTGACCCCTGACTTCTTACTCCCGGCTTCTGGCCTCTGCTCGTCACTCTTCACTCGTCACTCGTCACTGCTTTCAGCGCCGCTTCTATGATGGACGACGTCGAAAAACCTTCAACCACGGGAATGCTAACCACGCGCCCGCCCGCCGCCTCCACTTCCGCCCGGCCTACGATCGCGTCCGGCCGCCAGTCTCCGCCTTTCACCAGGACGTGTGGCAGCATGCGGGCAATGACAGCCTGGGGGGTGAGGTCATCAAAGATGGTGACGTAGTCGACGGCCTTGAGCGCTGCAAGGATCTCCGCGCGCTCCGCTTCCGGTTGGATGGCCCGTTCCGATCCCTTCAGGGCCCGCAGGCTGCGGTCGCTATTGACCGCCACGATCAGCACGTCGCCGAGTTTCCTGGCTTCAGCCAAATAGCGCGTATGACCGGGATGAAGCAAGTCAAAGCAGCCGTTGGTGAAGACGACGCACTTACCGCTCTGCTTCAACTCGGCCACGACCTCAAAAGCCCGCTGCAAAGGCAGGATCTTCTCTACACCCATGGCAGCCCTCACAATTCCAACCAGTATTCTAGCACGTAGCACGGCCAATCTCGGCGGCGCCACACCAATGCGGAACCCATCCCTGTCCCTTCAAGTCTGCTCCCACAACCTTCACCAAAACCCCTCACCCTATCACCCCTTTCCCCTCTTCTCTTTCCCCAAGGGAGAGGGAAGAGGGGCATAGGCGCTGGATTAAGCGTTGAGGCGGGGTCCCGAAGGGACCCAACATCAGTAGCCGTAGGTGAAACCTACGGTCAACGTCATCCCAAACAATTCAATGCAACCGCGGAGGGGTTGAATTCGACCCCTTCGGGGTCGCCGAGATACTCAACGTATGCCTTCTCGTCCGTAGGTTTCACCTACGGCTAATGACCTTCATACCCTTCGGGCATGTTTGGTGGCCCCATCGGCCCTTAATCTAGCGCCGATGGGGTAGAGGAGGTGGGGCGTGCCTTTTGACTTGTTCTTGGCACCAGCCCAGCTTACGATAGCATGCTCGACGCGGGAGAAGGCTATTTCATCGAAGGCTACAGGGCCGCTCGCCTGCGTCGAGGTGCGCTACAACTCGCATTGAGGCTGATGGCCATGACCCAACAAACCACCCGTCGCAATTTCCTCAAGAGTGCCGCAGCGGCAGCCGCAGCGCTGGGCACGAGCCGTTTCCTAGGCGCGCAGCCAGCCTACGCGGCCTCTTGGGATTGGCTGACCACGCATCCCGCTCCGGCCTGGTTTGACGACGCCAAGTTCGGCATTTACTTCCACTGGGGACCCTACTCTGTTCCCGCTTTCGACAGCGAGTGGTATTCCCGGAACATGTACATCGAGGGACAACGTGCCAATCAATATCACAAGCTGGTGTATGGACCGCCCTCCAAATTCGGTTACAAAGATTTCATTCCGATGTTTCGCGCCGAGAAATTCAACCCTGAGGAGTGGGCGGACTTGCTGCGCAAGGCCGGCGCCCGGTTTGCCGGGCCGGTGACTGAGCACGCCGACGGTTTCTCGATGTGGGACTCGAAGGTGAACCGTTGGAACGCCGCTGCCATGGGTCCCTGCCGCGACGTGGTGGGCGAGATGAGCAGGGCCCTTCGCAGCCAGGGCATGAGATTCATCTCGACCTTCCACCATCAGTGGCTCTGGGGCTGGTACCCCACCCTGGACAGTTCCGTCGACGCCTCCAACCCGAAATACGCCGGGCTCTATGGGCCTCCGGCCCCGCAGAGTCCTTTCAGGAATTACGACAAGCCTACACCGCCGCCCACAGAGGAGTTTCAGGAGACATGGGAAGCTAAAGTGAAAGAAGTGATCGACAAGTACCGGCCCAGCCTGATCTACTTTGACAGCCGGCTCAATATCATCGACCAACACCGCCTCGCGGAAGTCGTCGCCTATTACTATAACCAAGGCGAGCGCTGGCGCGAGGAAGTCAGCGTAACCTACAAAGAGAAGGACTTGCCTTCGGGCGCCGGGATCCTCGATATCGAGCGCGGCCGGCTTGATAAGCTGGCGCCCAACAAGTGGCTGACCGACGACGCCATCGACTGGAACTCCTGGTGCCACGTCCAGAACGCGAACTACAAATCGGCACACCGCATCATCGGTGAACTGGTGGATATCGTCAGCAAGAACGGCAGTTTCCTGCTTGACATCACTCCCACTGCCGAAGGTGTGTTTCCACAGCCGGTCGTCGACCGCTTGCTCGCCATCGGCCAGTGGCTCTCCGTCAACGGCGAGGCCATTTACGGCACCCGCCCCTGGAAGATTTTCGGAGAAGGACCCACACAGATTAAGAGCGGCATGTTCGGCGAGGAGAAAATATCGGACTTCGTCGCACAAGATATTCGCTTCACCGGCCGATGGAAGACTCTGTACGCCATCGCCCTGGATTGGCCCGCGAACGCTTCCCACCTCCTCGTCAAGTCGCTGGGGACGCGCGCGGGCCTCGTTGCTAAAGGCGAGATCGCCAACGTCTCCCTGTTGGGCGGCGATGCGAAACTCTCCTGGGAGCAGGCCGACGAAGGTCTTAGAGTAGATTTGCCTTCAGACCTGCCGGCGGGCGTTGCGTACACCTTCAAAATCTTGTTGAATTGACTTCCAGCACGGGCAGCCCTTCGCTCCTCTCAGGGCAGGGTCTGCCCGCTCTGGCAGAGGCCTGCCGCCCGATTCGGCGCCGCGCCACCCGGGAACTGGCAGCCCGCTAGCCCGATGGTCAGAACCGCCCAAAAACTGCTTGACAAGCGTCGTTTAATATGGTAGGCTACCCCCGGAGAGTGAGTCGCCCGATGAGCCATCCTGTCCCCGACCCGCTCCTGCGACTAATAGTCCGAGTGCTGCACCCCGCGACATGCACCTGGTATTCGGCCGCTGGGTTCCGGCCTCGCGCGAGAATTCGCTTTTTAGGAACAATCCGGGAATGTCTATGAAAAAAAATAACTTATTTTATATTCCGGGAGTGTTTTAGAAAACACAGGTAGTTAGCAGCAATCCTAGATTGGAGCCAATACCAACCGTGAACGATTCAGACGCAGCCCCTAATCGCCGTTTGCAATTCACAGCGTTTTTGATCGTAGGCATTTTTCTCCTCGGCTTTGTATTTGCATCCCTGGGAGCCTGGACGGGCGCCGTCCTCGGCGCGTGGTTCGTCGGTACCCAGAAGCCCTGGCGCGGGTTCTGGTTGCTAGCCGGTATCAACCTCGTTCTGAGTCTATTCTCGATCTGGCGCGCCTTCGAACAAGCTGGAGTCGCGAGTGCCGGTTGGACGCTGCTGGCTGTGCTGATTGGCGTCGTGCCCTTCCTGCTCTACCGGCTAGCGAGCCAGCGCAGCCCGACGTTCTTATCAACTCTTCTGTTGCCGTTGTGGGGCATCGTCATCCAGGCGCTCAGCGAACTTCTCTTACCCGCCGCCGTGATCAATTCCCATTCTCTCGCCCATACTCAGCCTGCCTTCTTACCCCTGGTGCGTTTCGACGCCATTCTCGGGACGCGAGCCACTTCGTTTTTCATCTTCTGGTTCGCGGCGGCGATTGTTTGGATGTGGAATCAGGAATTCCGAGCCCAGAGCATTGCAGTGGACGCGAGTATCTTCGGCCTCGCTTGCCTCGCCACCATCGGCTACGGCGTCGTCCTCCAGACCGTCCATGCCGCCCTTCCCGAGGCGCCGGCGGCGAATCATGCCTTTGTATGGATCTGCCTTGCGGGAGCCTTGGTATTGAGCTTGTGGAATTTGGCCAGTCCCGACGCGAGGCCCCCGGTGTGGGCAAACAAGACAGCCGCACTAGCCCTCCTGCGAAGTCCGTACACCGGAGATACTCTAAAAGTCGAAAGCCAAGACGCAGATGAATCCCTGGTCAGCACGTCCGGCGAACGATTTCCAATTCTGAACGGAATTCCGGTCTTCGTTCAACGGGAAAAACTCACAGGGTCGAACGAGAAATACAATCGCCTTTACGAATCCATCGGAGGCATCTACGACGATTTCCAGCGGGTGTGGTTAGCTTTGCATGGCCTCCGTCGATCGCAACACTTTCGGGGCTATTTGCGCTGGCTCGAGATTAAGCCCGGTGACAGGGTACTCGAAACCTCCGTGGGCACTGGTTTGAACTTTCAGTATCTCCAGCCCGGCGCAAGATTATTTGGCCTCGACCTCTCAGCGGAAATGCTGGCAAACTGCCAAGTCAATTTGCGCCGCTGGACGTTGGACGCCGATCTGGTTCTTGGCAACGCCGAGGAACTGCCCTTTGCCGATGAGAGTTTTGATTGCGTGTTCCACGTGGGTGGCATCAACTTCTTTAACGACCGCGCCAAAGCCATCCGGGAAATGATTCGCGTGGCCAAGCCGGGAACACGCATCCTGATCGCCGACGAGACCGAAAAACACGTGAAGGATGTTTACGAGCGGGTTCCGGTTACCAGCAGATATTTCAAGCATCGTCAAGAAGCAGTGGCTGCCCCAATTGATCTGGTGCCCGCAGAGATGCGCGAAATAAATCTCGAGATTCTGCGTGACGGGAGCTTCTATGCCCTGACATTTCGTAAACCGCCGCGTTGAAACGCCCTGTCATTCCGAGCTATGGGTAGGCCGCAGGCCCATGG
>Ga0187782_10000870_pt1 | contig 21379 bp, 17 predicted proteins | sample 0715_SJ02_MP15_2_FD_132454 | JGI IMG/M metagenome (GOLD analysis project Ga0187782, IMG submission 132454) | Tropical peat soil microbial communities from peatlands in Department of Meta, Colombia - 0715_SJ02_MP15_20_MG | ecosystem: Environmental > Terrestrial > Soil > Wetlands > Peat | place... | reverse complement strand
CGCGCGAGCCAGGGGCAGAGATATTGGATCCATGGTCTTGGAAAACGCGTGTCGCCTTCTTCCGACTGAATGAGCGGGTCGGAATAGGCGCCCGCCTTGACCGGCTCCCAGGCGTCCACGATTACGAGCATGACCGAGCGAAAGATCTTATGAGTGACCACGTCCGGATCCGGCTTCGCGCCTCTGAAGGTAGAGCTTTCAAGCGTTACGTCATTTGGGAAATCGGTATTGATCGCAGCTCCGGCGCGGCCCCTCAGAACGAAGGTGCGAGACACAGGCTGGCTGCGCGTATAGCCTCCGCACCAATAGCCGCTCTCTGGCTCGGGCTCCCCCCAGTCGTCGTGGGAGACGCCGGCCTTCACTTCCTCGGCATAACGGTCGCGAACCAATTCGAGATCTATCGGGCGTGTCACCGCGGAGGTCCACAGCTCGAAGAGCGGATCGACCTCTTTCAGCAAGTCGAATGTTCGCAGGCATCGTGCGGCGATGGCCTGGGGCGTCTCGGGCCGCGCTTCCCACTCCGCTCGGATGTAGTAGCCTTTTCTGCTCGTCGTCTTGATTTCGACCTTCATGGCTCAGTCCTCAGGGCGTTTCCGCGGGCAGATAAAATACTTTGATTTTCTTGAGTCTCTCATCTTGCCCAAATGTTCGCCTTGCGAGATCCGCAGCTTCCGGCTCCGCGAAATACCATTCGACGTCGCGCCAGCCGGCGGCTCGGACTTGCTTTGTGGCCCGCTCGGTCCACTCCTTAGGAAAGATCTCGCCGTCGATGAAAAAGCTCTTGCGCAGCTTTTCGGCGAAGCCGGGACTTTTGGCCTCGACCAGGGCGCCATCGCTTCGGCGGCAATCGTCGAAGAAGACAAGTCGGCCCGTCGCCGGGTCAGGAAGATTGACGCCCCACCCACGCGGCGTCGGCTGCAGCGGATTGATCAGCCGCTTGATCTGATCCTCATACGCCCAGGCCTCTTCCTTCGCGCCATGCGGAGTGTCGGGCTCAGGCTTCGGACAGAGCTTCGGCTCCTCGGCGTCCGTCCGACGCCGCGGCTCGCCCACGGCGTCGGCGAGTCTGTCGGCGTCGAAGACGAGGCTGCCGCCGACGATGCGCGCGATGGGCTTGCCGGTCGCGGCGTCGAAGAAAATCCCGTCGCGATTCAACCGCGCGTCGACGACGGTCACGCTCCCGGCGGGATCGCGGCGAAACAGACGCAACGCCCCAGCCGGACGATCGAAGCGGTAAGAAAGCCCCGGCTGGCCGGGAATTGCCCCTTCAGTAACAGCCTTGCTGGGGCTCGGGACGAAGACCGCGCCGAGCACGATCCCGGCGCCGACGAGCTCTCCTAGGGCCGCGAGGCTCGCGAGAAGCGGGGAGGCGCTCGCTTCCCCGAACAGGACCTGGACCAGGGTCCGCCCGCCGCCTGCGGCGACGAAACCCACGATAGGCGCGGGCTCCGTCGGCGTCGGCGCCGCCGCAGGGGCGGCGCCTCTGGTCTCTCCGGACGCCGGCGCGCCGGCTCCATCCGACGTCCAGCGCCCACTCGCCCTGCCGCTGCCGGCGGGGACGCGCGGCTGATCGGGGTCGAATTTTTCGAGCTCGGGCGGCGCCTCGAAGCCCAAAGCCTTCGTCAGCTCCCTCGCCGACATCCCCTCGTCCAGCAGCTCCTCGGCGAGAAAGAGCCTGTAGGCGTCGGAGCCTTCGTCAATTCGAGGAATCTGCGCGAAAGCCAAGCGGATATTGGCCAGCGCCTTCTCGCCGCGCCGCCAATAGGTCGACGCGCCATGGACATGGCGCTGCACGTCCGAGGACGCGACCCGACCGCAGGCGGCGGCGAGCAGAGCGAACAGCCGCTCCCTGTCCTCGTCCAGCGCAAGAACCGGCAAGCCGAAGGCGTCGCGAGTCATGCGGACGAGTAGCGTGCCGGCGCCGAGAACGAGTCCGTGGTCGCCGATTTCGGCGGCGCGGGACATGGACCGAGACCGCAGGCGCTTCTCGAAACGCTCAGGCGCGGCTCCGAACTCCATCAAGCTCTCCTCTGAAAATCCGACTGTGGGATAAAAACCTTTAGGGACAGCCGCGCGGCCCGTCAAGAACAGAATAAGAACATCCTGCCGGAGCTTTGCCGGCAAACGGACCTGCTTCGTCGGCGAAACCCTGGAAGAGGAACGGGCTCATCCGACGCCGCCGCGCCAGAGTCGTGGTTGCAGGCGCCTGGCGCAAGGCTTTAGGGACGATGTCAAGTCCCGAGCGCGGGCTCGCCTTCGACTTTCGCAAGCATGGAGCAGAAATGGCGGAACTGCATGCGCCGACGCGGGTGCTGCTCGTCGTGGCGGCGGCGCTGGTCGACACCGATGGGCGGGTGCTCGTCGCGCAGCGTCCTCAGGGCAAGGCGCTCGCGGGGCTCTGGGAGTTTCCAGGCGGCAAGATCGACCCGGGCGAGCGGCCCGAGCAGGCGCTCGCGCGCGAACTCGCCGAGGAGCTTGGCATAGACGCCTGCGTCTCCTGCATGCAGCCGCTCGCCTTCGCGAGCCACGCCTATGAAGACTTCCATTTGCTCATGCCGTTGTTCGTCTGCCGCCGTTGGGACGGAATCGCGACGCCGCGGGAAGGGCAGTCGATAAGGTGGACGCGCGTCCGAGAATTGCGCAGCCTGCCCATGCCGCCCGCCGACGCGCCGCTGATCGACCCGCTGATCCGGCTGCTGGGATAGCGGGCCACTGCGCCAGCCCCGCGGATCCTCAGCTAGCTCTTCCGCGCGTCGGCGTCGCCGCGCTCCAATAGAAAAATCGCCTGGGAGCCAAAGAGGTTCATCGCCGGGCCCACGGTCGTCAGCGGCATGGGCGCGCCGGAGCGATCGAGCGCGACAGCTTTTTTGATATGCGCGCCAACTTCGTCTGCGAGAGCGACGAAATCTTCGATCGTGCAGAGATGGATGTTCGGCGTGTCGTACCAGCCGCAGTCGCTGTTGATGCTCTTCGGCATTCGGCCCGTCACCAGCAGCTGTAGCCGCACCCGCCAATGTCCGAAGTTCGGGAAGGAGACGATCGCCCGGCGCCCGATGCGCAGCATGTGCTCCAGCACGACGCGCGGCCGGCGCGTCGCCTGCAATGTCTGCGAGAGGATCACGTAATCGAAGCTGTCCTGCGGATAGTCGCGCAGATCCGTGTCGGCGTCGCCCTGGATGACGGAGAGGCCCTTGGCGACGCAATCGTTGACCCCGCGCTGCGATAGCTCGACGCCGCGCCCGTCGACCTGCTTGCGGCTCGCGAGCAGCTGCAGCAGCAGCCCGTCGCCGCAGCCCACGTCCAGCACGCGGCTGCCGGGCTCCACGATGTCGGCGACGACCGCAAGGTCGAAGCGGCCGGGCGCGAAGTGATAGTCGTTCGTCACTTGGCGGGACCGGGCGGCAACCCGCGCGCTTTGGCTGCTGAATCCAGGAAGCCGCGCATGGTGGCGAAGAAGTCGGGCTCGTAGAGCAGGAACGCGTCATGGCCCTTGTCGCTCTCGATCTCGACGAAGGAGACCGAGGCGGCGGCGGCGTTGAGCGCATGCACGATCGCCCGCGACGCCGAGGTCGGATAGAGCCAGTCGGAGGTGAAGGACACGACGCAAAATCTTGTCTTCGAAGCCTGGAAGGCGCGCGCGAGCGACCCGCCATAGTCGGCGGCAAGGTCGAAATAGTCGCAGGCGCGGGTGACGAAGAGATAGGAGTTGGCGTCGAAGCGCTCGACGAAGGCCACGCCCTGGTGGCGCAAATAGCTCTCGATCTGGAAATCGGCGTCGAAGGAGAAGGTCGGCGCCGCGCGCTCCTGCAGCTTGCGACCGAACTTGCGCTGCAATGCGAGCTCCGAGAGATAGGTGATGTGCGCCGCCATGCGCGCGACGGCCAGGCCTTTCTCTGGCCGCACGCCCTCTTCGAGATAGCGTCCGCCGCGCCAGTCGGGATCGGCCATGATCGCCTGGCGCCCGACCTCGTGGAAGGCGATGTTCTGCGACGAGTGCCGGGCGGCGGCGGCGATCGACATCGCCGAGAACACGCGCTCGGGGTAGCTCGCCGCCCACTGCAGCGCCTGCATGCCGCCCATCGAGCCGCCGGCGACGCAAAACAGCGAGTCGATCCTGAAATGATCGATCAGCATGGCCTGCGCGCGCACCATGTCGCGGATCGTGACGACCGGGAACTCGAGACCATAGGCGCGTCCCGTGGCCGGGTTGATCGACGCCGGGCCGGTGCTGCCCATGCAGCCGCCGACGACATTGGTGCAGATGACGAAATAGCGGTCTGTGTCGAAGGGCTTTCCGGGGCCGACCAGGGCGTCCCACCAGCCCGGCTTGCCGGTGAGCGGATTGACGCTGGCCGCATATTGGTCGCCGGTGAGCGCATGACAGAGAAGGATCGCGTTGCTGCGCGCGGCGTTCAGCGCGCCATAGATCTCATAGGCGATGCTGAGCGGGGCGATCGCGCGCCCGCCGTCGGTCGTGAGCGGCTGATCCGCAGGGAAGGCGACCATGCGTCGCTTGGCGTCACTCGCGTCGGCGGGCCCGACGTCGAGGGGCGCCGACGGTGGGACAAAAGACAATGTTTTTCCTTCGCGTTCGATTTTTCGAACGATCTTGTTGGCAGCTTTAAGTGCGAGGGGAAGAATGTCAAGAACAGGAAGAGCCGGGCGCCCCGGCGCAAAAAGACGCGCGGCGAAAACGGCGACGCCTCAGCTCCGCCGCGCGCCGAGTCGCGACGCCGAACGCGCGCATTGCAAATTCAGGCCGATTTGGGTTCTAAATGGCTCTCGGAAGCGGGCCAGCAATTAACGGCCGGCGCCCGGGACCGGTGACGCCGCCGGCGCGGCGTGTCCGGGCTTGACGGGCGGGCCGTCGCCTCCGGCGGGGATCGCCAGGATGAACGAAAAGATCGACGCTCTGCTGGCGCTGCGCAGCGGCGGGCGCCTGCTCGTCGGCCGCGAACGCATCAAGCTCCTTGAGGCCGTAGCCGAACATGGCAGCATCACCAAGGCCGCGAAGGCCGCGGGCTTCAGCTACAAGACCGCCTGGGACGCCGTGGACGCGATCAACAATCTGCTGCCGAGCCCCGCCTTCGTGACCAAGGCCGGCGGGCGCACGGGCGGCGGCGCCACCGTGACGGAGGAAGGCCGCCGCTTGATCGAGCTCTTCCATCGGCTCGAAGAGCGGGTCTCGCACATCTCCTCGACGATTGCGCAGGAGGGCCTTTCGGGCCACGACGAATTCCTGCTTTGGAGCGTCGGGGTGAAGATTTCCTCGCGCAATGTCTTTCAGACCGAAGTGACCGGCGTGCGCAAGGGAACAGTCGACGTCGAAGTGTCGCTGCGCGTCTCGCCGAAGAGCACTCTCGAAGCGATCGTGACCAACGAGGCCGCCTCCGAGCTCGAGCTCAGGCCGGGCCGCAAGGCCCTGGCCCTGGTCAAGTCCTCCTATGTCCGGGTCGCGCCGCTGGAGGGCGCCGGGTTGGGCGGGCGCAACCTCTTCGAGGGCAAGGTTCGCCGGCGAACGGACGCGGAGCAGAACACCGAGCTGATCATCGACATCGGCGCCGGCAAGACGATGACCGCCGTCATGCCGAGGCAACTCGCGGAAGACCAGCAGCTGAAGGAGGGTGCGCCCGCGGTCGCGAGCTTCAGTCCGCGGGACGTCATTCTGGCGGTGGATTAGACGCGCGCCGCCAGTCGCACGCGAGCGCGACTGCAGGGTTCAAGCCGCCGGGAAACACCCGAAGGCCGCGTCGACGCCGCCCGGAGCCGTCGCGACGAAGCACGGCTCGACGATCGCCGTCCATCCGGCTCCGGCAAAGAGCCGGTCGGGCTTAATGGTCGAAGCGACTTTCGCGCAGGCCAGCGCTTTCGTTTATGCTGCGATTTGCCACGCTGGACATTCACCATGCGCGGAACCAGATCAACACAGTGGTGGCCGAAAAAGAGAAAGAGCGTGAAATGACGCATATCGTGCTTCACAATGGCGCGTGGGTGCTCGTAGGGGACGGGCGGCACGCGCTTTTTCTTTATAACCACGGCGATCCCGACCTCATCGACCTGCGGGTCATCGAGGCGCGCGTGGAGGAGAATCCGCCGACCCACGAACAGGGAACCGATGCGCCCGGGCGGCTTTTCGGATCGCGCAGCGGCCCGCGCAGCGCCGTCGAGCCGACCGACTGGCATGAGCATGAGAAGGAGCATTTCGCGCGCGAGATCGCCGCGCGCATCAACAAGGCCGCCCAGAGCGGCGAGATGAAGGAGATCGTCATCATTGCGCCGCCGCGCGCGCTCGGAGAAATCCGCAAGGAGCTGTCTCCGCAGGCCGCGGCGAGAGTGAAGGGCGAGATCGACCGCGACCTTGCCAGACATCCGCTGCCTGAGATCGAGAAGGCGCTTGCGCGGCAGTTCGCCGCGTTCTGAGCGCCGCCTGCGGCACGCCGCTTGAAGCACTCCCGCCGAGGCTCGCCGCCGTCCCATTCTGCGACGGCGGCGGAGCCGGTCCGTCAGCGCCAAAGACCTTTCGCGCCTGACGCCAGCGTTGGAGTGCAGCGGTCATGAACAGCGAACGGCAACAGACGACGATCGATGACAAGCTTCCGGTCGGAGTTCTGCTCAATCGGGATTTCGCCGAAGGATCCTATCAGAAGATCATCGACGACATATGCGACTTGAATTGGAGCGGGCTCACGCGCGAGGAGATCGTGAACACGGCCTGGACCTACTACTATTTCTCGGTCCAGTTCTGCGAGACCGTGGGCGTCGCGCGCCGCCTCTATCCCAATGACGCGCGCCTCGAGGAGCTCGACGCCGGCGAGCGCAACACCGACAATCTTTCACCCTGCCCCGGCGTCGTCGCAACGGGCGAGCGCGTCGATCACGACGAGTTCATGCGCCGCACGCTGCAGCTCGAGCTCATCGACCCCGCCCGCGAGCGGCGCCTCCGGGCGATCGGCGAGGCCTATCTCGAAAAGGTCCGCGCCGTCGACGACAAGACCCGGGTCCTGAGCCTCGCGAGCTACGAGGACGGCGGCCTCGAGCGCACCTTCCGCGCGATGCTGCAAGCGCGCTATTGGAGCGGTCCGCTGCTTTTCGCCTTCCGGCATTTCCTGGAGGGCCACATCAAGCTCGACAGCGATCCCGACCATGGGCACGGCTCGCTTTGCCGGCACCTCGTTCCCAGCGACCGCGTCTACGGCCTCTGGGTCGCGTTCAAGGAAAGCCTGATCGCCGGCGCCCCCAGTCTCGTGAAGTGAGACGCCGCGCCGGCCCGGCGCGGGTCGCTTCCGCCAAATCTCAGGGGCCGCGCTCCGCCGAGCGCGGCCTTTTCGTGTCTCAGCATAAGCGGCACGGGCTTTGAAGGCTGGCCGGTCGAGACCCGCCGCCGTCCCAATCTGCGACAGCGCCGGGAGACACCCGTCAGAGCCGGAACTCCCTTCCGACTGACGCAGCGCTGGGGAGTGGCAGTCTATGAGCAGCGAACGGCCAGACACGAACATCGAGCGCGACCTTGCGATCGGGGCCCTGCTTCAAGGGGAATTCGCCGCGGAGTCCTATCGGCGAATCGTCGACGACATCTGCGATTTCAACTGGAGCGGTCTGACGCGCGACGAGATCGTGAACACGGCCTGGACCTACTACTACTTCTCGGTTCAGTTCTGCGAGACGGTCGGCATCGCGCGCCGGCTCTATCCCGATGACGCGCAGCTCGCAGAGCTCGACGCCGGCGAGCGCAACACCGATAATCTCTCGCCCTGCCCGGGCGTCGTCGGCGTGGGCGAACGCGTCGACCACGACGAGTTCATGCGCCGCACGCTACGGCTCGAGCCCATCGATCCGGCGCGCGAGCGGCGGCTTAAAGCGATCGGCGCCTCCTATCTCGAAAAGGTGCGCGCCGTGAGCGACGAGGCGCGCGTCTCGAGCCTCGTGAGCTATGAGGACAGCGGCCTGGAGCGGACTTTTCGCGCCATGCTGCAGGCGCGACGCTGGGATGGTCCGCTGCTCTTCGCCTTCCGCCACTTTTTGGAGGGCCACATCAAGCTCGACAGCGATCCCGAGCACAGCCACGGGGAGATGTGCCGACATCTGAAGCCGAGCCGTGAAGTCTATGGGCTCTGGCTCGCCTTCAAGGAAAGCCTCGTCGCCGGCGCGCCAGGTCTCTTGAAGTAGTTCAGGGGTGGGGGAGCGGGGAGGCGGCCCGTTCGCCTCCCCTGCTTTACGCCAGGCGGGACGTCAGCGCCCGGTCCGCCCAGCCCACGCCTCCCGGTCAGAATGAACGCGTTCGTCGCGTCGATCGCCTTGAAGCACTGTCGCGATGGTCTGTGCGATGATGCGCAGATCGAGCCAGATCGACCAGTTGCGAACGTACCATTCGTCGAGGGCGTTCTTTTCCGAGGGGGCGATGAGCCGCCCCCCATGGATCTGCGCCCAGCCGGTCAGACCGGGCGCGACCGAAAGCCGCAGGTCTCCATGTTCGGGCTGGTCAGACTTGAGCAGCGGCCGCGGCCCGACGATCGACATGTCGCCGCGCAGCACATTGACGATCTGCGGCAGCTCGTCGAGCCGCGTCGCGCGCAGCAGCCGTCCGACGCGCGTGAGACGCTGCTCCTCGGCGAGCTGGACGCCGTCCTTGCGGAACGGCGCCCGCAGCGTTCTGAACTTATAGACGAAGAGCGGCTCGCCATTGCAGCCGACGCGCTGCTGCCAGAAGATCGCCGGCATGCCGACGGTGAGCAGAACCGCGAGATAGACGAGCGAAAACAACGGCGCAAGCAGAACGAGCGCTAGACAGGCGAAATACACGTCGAAGATGCGTTTGAGGCGTCGATTGCGCGCGTCGCCGAGCCGTCCCTGCGTCACGGGCGGCGGCGCGCGCGACTGGTCGTCGATCTCCGCCACTTCATAGAAGGGGCCCAGGCAGTCGACGACAGCGTCGCACTCTGCGCCGCGTTTCTCACAGACCGCGGACAGAAGCCCCCAAACTTCGTCATCAACCTCGGCGCGTCGGCCGGCGACGACGACGCGCTGGATCGAGACGCCGTGAACGGCGTATTCCTCCATGATCGCGTCGATCTCATCGACGCGTCCGACGATCGGAAGTCCGTGGATCGTGCGTCCGCGCAGCACGGGATCCGCGTCGAGCACGGCGACGATCTTCTGCTCGCCCCTCGCCATGCTGTCGACGATGTGCGCGTAGAGCCAGGTCCATTTGTTGGCTCCGATGACGAGGATGTTTCTCTGCGCCGGCTGCCGTCGCGGAAGGGCCCGGGGGTCCGCTGCTTCGTGACGCCAATCGCGCGCCCAGCGCGCGGCGGCAAGCGCGGCGAACAGAATCGTCAGGTGGATCAGAGGGAGGGTGCGCGGAACGCCGACCATGCGCGTCGTCGCAAACAGCGCCGTCACCGTGAGCGCGACGGAGGCTGCGGAGACCTTGACGATGGAGACGAGCTCCTCGCGCGCAAAATAGCCCGGCAGCCCGCGTCCTAGACGTGAGAGGGAAAGGAACGCGAGGGTCGCGCCGGCGCCAGCGACGTCATAGGCGACGAGCGTCTCGGCGTTCTCCCAGTCGAACAGCGAAGGATCTCGCAAAGCGAAGGCGACAAGCGGAGAACCCGCCGCCGCCGCGAGATCAAAGCCTCCGAGACGGAGGCTCGGCTTGTATCGGGACGACGGCAATAAAGATCGACGCACGGGCCACTCCCGCTTCGACCCTTCGACGGGGTGGTAAAGCGACGGTGAAGACATAACATGGTTTCAAGCCCGGCAAAAAGTCGCGCCAGACCGCGCCGCGCCGGAAAATCCATCCTTCGTCATGAAGCGGGCCGATTTCCCTGCCATCGCAGAGCGAGAGGCGGCGCCCGGCGCGAGCCTCCCTCGAGCGGCGGCAATCCGGCTTCGAGCAGGGGCGCCGTCGGCAAGGGGGTCCGCGAGTCGGGATCATGATCGACCTGCACTGCCACATGCTGCCGGGGATCGACGACGGCGCATCCAATCTCGCGGTCGCCGTGGAAATGGCGCGGCTGGCCGCGGAGAACGGCGTCGAGACGCAGGCCTGCACGCCGCATATCCTTCCCGGCCTCTATCACAATAGCGGTCCGCAAATCCGCGCGGCGACCGAGAGCCTGCAGAAGCGGCTGGACGAGGAGGGCGTTCCGCTGCGGCTCGTCGTCGGCGCCGACGCGCATCTTGCGCCCGACATGCCGGAGAAGATCAGATCCGGGACCATCCCGACCTTGGCGGACAGCCGCTATCTGCTGGTCGAGCCGCCGCATCACGTCGCGCCGCCGCGCCTCGATGACGCCTTCTTCCGCATTCTCGTCGCGGGCCATGTGCCGATCCTGACCCATCCCGAGCGGCTGGACTGGATCGAATCCCATTATCCGGCAATCGTGCGCCTCTTCGAGGCGGGCGTGTGGATGCAGGTCACGGCGGGGTCGCTGCTCGGCGCCTTCGGACGCAGACCCCTCTACTGGGCCGAGCGGATGCTGAGCGAGGGGCGCGTCCATATCCTCGCGACCGACGCGCATGGCGTGGGGCGACGTCGCCCGGCCCTGGCGCAGGGCCGCGACGCAGCCGCGCGACGCCTGGGCGCGGAAGAAGCGCGCCGTCTCGTCTACGACCGCCCTGCTGCGGTCATCGCCGATCATCCCCCAAATCGTGTTCCCGCGCCGGGGTTTGACAGTCGCGGCGCATATGGTTCAATGACCGCGGCCCAGTCGCGTGAAGGACGGGGCCGGCGTTCCGAGGGAGTTGTTCATGGGGGCGAGACGCGCTCTTTCCGCGCTCTGGAAAGGCGGAACGGCGGCGGCGCTCGCAGTCTGCTCGACCGCTTGCGAGCCCTCTTCTCTGAGTAGCGGCCGCGACGCCTTCGGCGCGGCGACGCCTTCGGCCACGACCCTATCCGCCACTCCCGAGGCCAAACGCCTGGCGCAGGACGTCGGCGGCTTCATCGCCGCCTCGGCCCCGGGAAACTCGGCCTATCAGATCGGCGCGCAGGACGTGCTGGAAGTCGTCGTCTTCAAGGCGCCCGAACTGACGCGAAGCGTGCAGGTCGCTGACGGCGGGACGATCAATCTGCCGCTCGTCGGCGAGATCGTCGCGGCGGGGAAGACGTCTGCGCAGGTCGAACGCGAGCTCGCGAGCCGGCTCGGCGCCACTTACATGAGGAACCCTCAGGTCAACGTCTACGTCAAGGAATTCAACAGCCAGCGCGTGACGGTCGAGGGCGCAGTCAAGACGCCGGGCGTCTATCCGCTGCGCGGAAAAACGTCGCTGATGCAGGCGCTCGCCACGGCGCAAGGGACGGATCGCGACGTGGCGTCGAGCAACGTGATGGTGTTTCGGACGGTCGACGACCAGCGCGTCGCCGCGGAATTCGACGTCGACGCCATCCGCTCCGGCCAGGCCCAGGATCCGCTTTTGCGCAACGGCGACGTCGTGGTCGTGCCGACCTCCGGGTCCAAGGTCGTGTTCCAGAACTTCATCAAGATCACGCCGCTGCTCGCGGCCTTCCGACCGTCGGTGCTCTGACGGGGTGCGTGCGCCGGCGCACAGTCCGCGCCGGCGCGCTTGCGCCAAACCCGCTTTGTCGAAGCGACCTTTGTTGGAAACATGAACGACAAGGACCAGAATCACCTCCCAGCCGCGTCGGGGCCTGACGCTTTGGCCGCGCCGTCGGGGAGGGGAAGGCCGCCCCTGCCGGAAGCAACGGGCTATGGGGCGAGCTTCGATCACGCGCCCACGGAATCGGAGAAATTTCGAGCGAACGTCCTCGAATATTGGCGCATCATTCTCAAGTGGCGTTACGTGTTCCTCGGTTGCGCCGGCGCCTTCCTCGCGCTCGGCGCGCTGCTCACCTTGCAGATGACGCCGCTCTACACGGCCACCGCGCGGCTGCAGATCGACCGCAACACCACAAAGGTCATGGAGGGCGGCAACATCATCCCGCTCGAGGGAACGGACTTCGAGTTCCTCAAGACCCAGTATGAGCTGTTGCAAGGACGCGCGATCGCGGAGCGCGTCGTGTCGACGCTGAGGCTCGACGAGGACCCGACCTTCCTCGCGCCAAAAGGAGCGAGCCTCCTTGGCGCGATCCGCAACCTCTGGAGCCCGTCGACGCCGGCGTCGCAAGCCGTGGAAAGGGAAGAGCGGACGCGCGCAGCGATCGACCTCGTCTTCCTCAATCGCGCGATCAAGCCGCTGCCGGGCTCCCGACTCGTGGACGCGAGCTTCACCGACCCCTCTCCCGAACGCGCCCAGAAAGCGGCGCAGGCTCTGGCCGAGGCCTTCATCGCCGCCAATCTCGACAAGCGATTTCAAGCCAACGCCTACGCCAAGCAGTTCCTCGAAGATCAGCTCAAGCAGCTGCAGCTCCGCCTGCAGGACTCGGAGAAGGCTCTGCTCGACTTCGGCCAGAAGGAGCAGATCGTCTCCACGACCGAAAAGACCTCGATCGCCGAGAACAATCTTTCCGCCGCCAATGCGGCGCTCGGCGCGCTCGTCGCGGAGCGCATCAAGAATGAGCAGCTCTACAAGCAGGTGGAGCAGACGGCCGCGGTCAACCTGCCGCAATTCCTGACGAACAAGGTTATCGAGGGCCTGCGCGACAAGCACAACGCGCTCGTCGCCGAATATCAGGAGAAGCTCGAGACGTTCAAGCCCAACTATCCCACGATGGTTCAGATCAACAACAAGATCGCCGAGATCGACCGCCAGATCGCAGCCGAAGTCAAGACGATAAAGGCGTCCTACAAGGGCGCCTATGTCGCCTCGCTCAATCAGGAGAACGAGATGAAGGCGCGCATTGACTCTTTGCGCGCCGAGTTCCTCGATCTGCAGAAGCGCAGCATTCAGTACAACATCCTGAAGCGCGAGGTCGACACCAACCGTTCCCTCTACGAGAGCCTGCTGCAGCGCTACAAGGAGGTCGATGTCGCGAGCGGCGTCGGCACGAACAATGTGTTCATCGTCGAGCGCGCGCAGACGCCGACGCAGCAATCATCGCCGCTCGTCGGCCGCAACATGCTTATCGCTCTAATGCTCGGCGCGCTCGCTGGTGGGCTTGCAGCCCTGACCTTGGAGCGGCTCGACGACAGCATCGCGTCGACTGAGGAGCTGGAGCGCATGACGAGGCTGCCGACGCTCGGGGTCATTCCGCGGATCTATGACGCGCTGTCGGTGGAAAAGGAGCTGCAGGACATTCGTTCGGGTCTGTGCGAGGCCTATCGCTCCACTTGTACTTCGCTGCACCTCTCCACCGACAGCGGACTGCCGCGCACGCTGCTTGTCACCAGCGCGGCTCCTTCGGAAGGCAAATCGATCACTGCGCTCGCGATCGCGCGCCACTTCGCGCTCATGGGGCTCAAGGTCCTCATCATCGACGCCGACATGCGCAAGCCCTCGCTACATCTGAAGCTCCGGCTCGACAACGGCGTCGGACTGAGCAACTGCCTGACCGGCGGCTGCTCGCCGCCGCAGGCGATGGTCAACACGACGACTCCCAATCTGATCTTCCTGCCGTCGGGTCCGCTTCCGCCCAACGCCGCGGATCTGCTGCTCAGCGCGCGCCTGACGACGCTCCTCGCCGCGGCGCAGACCGTATTCGATCTCGTCGTGCTCGACGGGCCGCCGGTGATGGGGCTCGCCGACGCGCAGCTGCTGGCGCACGCCGCCGCCGCGACGATCTTCGTGGTGAAGGCGGGGAGCACGCGCAAGGCGCATATTCGCGAGGCGCTCAAACGCTTGCGCTTCTCGCGGGCGAACCTCGTCGGCTGCCTGCTCGCCAGCCAGGACATGCGTAAATCCGGACATGGATATGGGTATGGGTATAATTATGGTTATGGCTACGGCTATGGCGATGTGACTCATCAAGGCCACGCCATTCCAGGGCCGCAGGAGAGCCGCGCGCATCTCGCATCCGCCGCAGACGACGATCGAGGCGCCTAAGCTCAGCCCGCGCGTGCCGCCGTTCAGCCGAAGCGGCTTACGATGTCCGCCACGATGCGCTCTGCGGCTTTTCCATCCCAAAGCGGGGGCGTGCGCTCGACCCTGGCGCCGCCCCAGCGCAGGATCTCGCACGCCGCGGCGACGATCGACTCTGGCTCCACGCCGATCAGGCGATTGGAGCCGCAGTCGATCGTCGCGGGACGCTCGGTCGACGTGCGCAGCGTCAGGCAGGGCGTGCGCAGGCCGGTCGTCTCTTCCTGCACGCCGCCCGAATCGGTCAGCGCCAGTCGCGCGTCGCGCATGAGGCCGATCATCGCGAGATAGCCGATCGGCGGCCCGAGCAGAATGTCGCCGCTGCGGATGACGTCGCGAAGCGAGGGTCGCGCCAGCATGCGCTGTGTGCGCGGATGGACGGGGAAGACGATCGGCGCGCGGCGCGATATCTCCACGAGCGCGCCGAGCAGCGGCGCGAGCGTCGTCTCTTGATCGACGTTGCTTGGGCGATGCAGCGTCGCGAGCACGTAGCCGCTGCGGGCGCGCGCGATGAACGCATCGGGCGCCTCGAGCGAGGCGAGAGACTTCTCAAAAGGCGTCGCGCGCGGCAGGCAGCGCAGGAGGCTGTCGATCATGACATTGCCGGCGAAGACGATGCGGCCCGAGTCTATGCCCTCGCGTTTGAGATTTGCTTCGGCCTGCGCCTCGGTCGTGTACAGCACGTCGCTCAATCGGTCGGTGAGCAGCCGGTTGATCTCCTCCGGCATCGTCTCGTCGAAGCTGCGAAGACCAGCCTCGACATGGGCGACCGGAACGCCTTTTTGTTTGGCGGCAAGCGCGGCTGCAAGCGTCGAGGCGACGTCGCCGACGACGAGGAGCAGATCTGGGCGACGTTCGTCGAGCGCCGCGCCGACGCCGAGCATGACGCGGGCAGTCTGCTCGGCGTGACCGCCGGCGCCGGGGTCCAGAAGCACGTCCGGGTCGCGGATCTCGAGCTCGTCGAAGAACACGCGGCTCATGCGCGCGTCGCTGTGCTGAGCGGTGTGCAGAATCCGCGCGACGACGTTCGGCGTCGCGTCGAACGCAGCGATGAGGGGCGCGAGCTTGACGAAATTCGGCCGCGCGCCGGCGACGCAGAGGATCTCGAGGGGACGTCCGTCGCGCATCGCCCGCGTCCCCGCTCGCCTCAGCGCTCGGCCGTCCCGCCCACCTCGTCCACCCCGTAGACGTCGTCACGGAAGTGAACGGCGCCGTCCGCGGAAGCCCAGCCGGTCATATAGACCCAGATAACCGGCGCCGGGTGGTTGAGCTTCACCTCCTCGCGCTCGCCGCTCGCGATCTTCTGCTGGATGATCTCCTTGCTCCAGACGCCCGGCGCGTCGGAGAGCAGCCAGAGCGCCAAATCGTTGACGCCCTGCACGCGCACGCAGCCATGCGAGAGGAAGCGATAGTCGCTCGCGAAGAGATTTCGCGACGGCGTGTCGTGCATGTAGACCGCATAGGGGTTGGGCATCGAAATGCGGATCGAGCCCAGGGAATTATGCGCGCCGCTGTCCTGGCGCAGCGTGTAGTTCAGCGCCTTTTCGCTCGACCAGTTGATGCTGCGGGGGTCGATCTCCTCGCCGCGCCCGTTGAGCACGCGTATCTTCGCGCGGGCGAGATAGCCTGGGTCGCGCGACATCTTCGGCGCGATCTCGTTCTTGATGATCGAACTCGGCACGGTCCAGGTCGGGTTGATGTTGACCGCGACGACCTTCGCCGAGACCTCCGGCGAGTGATGCTCGACATCGCCGACGATCGCCGCATAGCGCCGCACGACGCGGTCGTTCTCCACGGCGTCGACCGCGGTCGAAGGGATGTTGACGACGATGTAGCGCTGGCCGAACGGAAAATCGACGCCGGCGAGCCGTTGCGCGCTGGAAGCGAGTTGGCGGAAGCGCGTCGTCGCCGGAACGTCGAGCGCCGTCAGCGTCGCGCCGGCGACGATCCCGGTCTGGCGCAAGCCCATGCGAAACTGGAAGCGCTTGACGGCCGCCGTGAGCCCGGGGGTCCAGCCCTGGCCGGCGCCCGAGAGACTGTCGTCCTCGGCTGCGAGACGACGGCGCAGGGCCGCGACCGCCGGCCCCTTCGAGCCGGGATGCAGAGGAACGCCGACGACCGGCCAGCCGCCGGCGTCGACGATCGCCGCATAGCGCTCGGAGGCCTTGGAGGTCGCGTAAAAGGTCTGCGGCTGTAGCGCGGGGGTCGGATCGTCGGAGAGCGCCGTCTCGCGCGGCGGCGGCGCGGGCTTGGGCTTCGGGCGCGGTTTCTGCGCCTCCGCCGCGCCCTGCGGCGAAACGCCGGGCTCGAAGGTCGGGAAAACCGGCTCGGGGCTCGCAGCCGCGGGCGGCGCGGCCGGCGCCGCAGGCGAAGCGGCGCTCGGCGGCGTCGCCGGCTGCTGCGCCAGTAAGGGCGGCGTTAGCGCCAAGGACGCGGACAAAGCCAGCAGAACCGAGATGCGTTGATCCATGAACGGCGGCATCCAGATGAGGGCGTTCCGGCAGGAGCGTGAACTTGACGCGGCGCCACCCTTTTCCGCCGCGCGGCGCGCGAGGTCAATCCTGATCGGTTGAGCGCGGCTACGTCGGCTTCCACTTGATCGAGCAGCCGATCGACGCGAGCTGATTCTTCGGCGTCTCGTTCGTTGCGGCGACCGCGCGCATGGCCTCGAGCAGCTCGCGCCGCGCGCCCTTCGGCGGCGGAGTCGTACGCCCTTCGTCGAGCCGCCCGCGATATTTCAGCAGCCGGTCCTTGCCGAAGCCGAAGAAATCCGGCGTGCACACGGCGCCATAAGCGCGCGCCACGGCCTGCGTCTCGTCATGCAGATAGGGAAAGGGCAGCGCATGCGCCTTGGCGAAGCGCTGCATGTTGGGGAAGGAGTCGTCGGGATAGGTCTTGGCGTCGTTCGAGCAGATCGCGACGAAGCCGACCCCCTCTCGCATCAGCAGACGCGCGTCGACGACGAGGCGGTCGATGACGGCGAGGACATAGGGACAGTGGTTGCAGATGAAGGCGACGACCGTCCCCTTCTCGCCGGCCACGTCGTCGAAGCCATAAACGCGCCCGTCGGTCGCCGGCAGACGAAATGCGGGCGCGGGAGTCCCTAGAACGATTTCGGTCGGACTGGCCGCCATGGTCGAAGCTCCGTTCTCGCGCAAAGCGAGGCGCTTTTTACGGCGCCGCCGCAACCGGCGCAAACTTGCGCCGGTTGCGGGCGAAACCTCACCCCGTCGCGCGCGCCTTGGCCCAGTTGCGATAGGCGCCGGGCGTCATCCCCGCATAGCGCTGAAAGGCTCGGCGGAAGCTCGTCTCATCGGCATAGCCCGAGCTCGCGGCAAGCTGCTTGACCGACTGCTGCGTCGTCTCGAGCAGCATGCGCGCAGTCTCGAAGCGCACGCGATCGATGAAGCTCTTCGGCGTCTCGCTAGACGCCTCCTTGAGCCGCCGATGCAGCGTGCGTTCAGACGTCCCCATCGCCTGGGCGAGGCTGCGCGCGGTCATCGGCGCGTCGCCGGCCTCGCGCACGATATGCTCGGCCTCGAGCAGGAACGGATTGGAGGCCGCGAGATGTCCCGGCGGCACATAGACCGTCTGCGAGTTCGGGATCGTGTCGACGACGGTGAAATCGGCGGCGATCTTGGCCGCCTCGGGACCGATGAGCCTCCGGATCGCCGCCAGCGAGAGGTCGATCCATGACAGCGGCCCGCCTGCGGTGACGATGCGCCCATCTTCGATGAGCGGCGCGCCCCAGGCCGCGTCGGCGCGCGGATAGCGGGTCATGAGCTCGTCGTGGCGCCACCAGGTCGTCGTGCAACGTCGTCCGTCGAGCAGCCCGGCTTCCCCGAGCAAAAAGACTCCGTTGCAGGAGGCCAGGATCAGCGCGCCGAGCGCGTGCTGACGCCTTATCCAGGCGGCGGCCGCGCCGATCGCTGGAGTCGCCGGAAAAGAGTGGCCGCCGTCGCAGACATAGCCCGGCACGATGATCGCTGCGCAATCGCCGATCGACTCGAAGCTCGCATCAACCTCGATGCGTCGGCCATTGCCGTCCAGGACGGGCTTGCCGTCGAAGCTCACGGCGGAAACCCCGTAAAGCTCGCCGTGTTTCTTTTTCGAGATCATCCGGCGTCCGAGCGTGAGCATGTCCAGGGGGCCGAGCACACCCGAGCCCAGACAGCCCTCGAAGGCGAGAACGGCGATTTCCATGGCGGAGACCTCAGACTGTGGCAGATTCTGTCAGTTCCTTGGCGTAACTTCTGGCAGATACGCCCTCTTCCTTGGCATGTCCGCTGACTGACTCAGCTATATTAATGTCAAGTCCGCCACGCTGCAAGACGGCGCTTTCGAGACCACTTTGTCTCACGGTTTCCGGCGCCGACACGGCGCGCCGGTTCCCAAAAAGCAAACGGAGGAGATCCCATGAGCTCAGTAACCGACACAGCTGCCCGAACCGACAGAGTCGGCGTACAGGTCGGACCCGATGTGATCGTCGACCTGAAGCCGATGTGGATCGGCCTTGTGGTGCTCAACTCGTTCTATCTGATCGTCCGCATCTATGAGCAGATCTACGGCTGGCGGGCGGGGCTCGATTCGTTCGCGCCGGAGTTCCAGACCTACTGGCTGTCGATCCTGTGGACGGAGATCCCGCTGGAGCTCGTCTCAGGCGTCGGCCTCGCCGGCTGGATGTGGAAGACGCGCATCCGCGGCATGTCCACCGTGACGCCACGGCAGGAGTTGCGGGCGATCGTGGACAACGCCAAATGGCTGGTCATCTATGCGGTTGGCATCTACTGGGGCGCCAGCTTCTTCACGGAGCAGGACGGCACCTGGCATATGACGGTGATTCGCGACACGGACTTCACCCCGTCGCACATCATCGAGTTCTACATGAGCTACCCGATCTACTCGGTCTTGGCGGTCGGCTGCTTCTTCCACGCGAAGACGCGGATTCCGTACTTCGCGAAGGGCTATTCGCTCGCCTATCTGATCGTGGCGGTCGGTCCGTTCATGATCATCCCGAACGTGGGGCTCAATGAGTGGGGCCACACCTTCTGGTTCATGGAAGAGCTGTTCGTGGCTCCGCTGCACTGGGGCTTCGTGTTCTTCGGCTGGATGGCGCTCGGCGTGTTCGGCGTCGTGCTGCAGTTGCTGCTGAACATCAAGCGCCTGATCGGGCCGGATGGCGTCGCGCTCCTCACTGCGGGATAATGCGACCGATTCGCGGGCGCGTCCCCACGCGCCCGCGGACGACAGCCTCCGCCCAATGCCTCGTTCCCCTCGAGAAACTGCGTCCGCCCTCTTTCCCGGGATGCGCGCCCCCGCCTCGACGTGAGGTCGGGGGTTTTCTAAGCGCGACGCCGCCCGCTTGCCGACGCCCGGCTTCTGCGCCCCATTCGACTCCAAAAGCCAACTATGCAAAAAGCGGGGCCGCTTCCCTTCCCCCTCGCGGGGGAAGGTGGGGCGAAGCGCCGATGAGGGGTTGGCGCTGCTGCTGAAACGCCCCAAGGATCGCGCTCGACGCCCGGCGCCCCCTCATCCGACCTCGCTTCGCTCGGCCGCCTTCTCGCGCAGAGGGAGAAGGGGAGGGGCCACGCAATTCGACTCGAAATTCCCGCGCTACGCACATGACGATGGAAAAGACCTTCGACCCGGCCGCGATCGAGCGGCGCATCCGCAAGATTTGGGAAGAGGCCGGCGCCTTTCGGGCCGGGCGGCCCGAGCGCGCCGACGCAAAGCCCTATTCGATCGTCATTCCGCCGCCGAACGTCACCGGCAATCTTCACATGGGCCATGCGCTCAACAACACGCTGCAGGACATTCTGGCCCGACACGCGCGCATGCAGGGCAAGGACGTGCTGTGGCAGCCCGGCACCGATCACGCCGGCATCGCCACGCAAATGGTCGTCGAGCGCCAGCTCATGGAGCGCCAGGAGCATCGCCGCGTGCTCGGGCGCGAGGAGTTCGTCAAGCGCGTCTGGGAATGGAAGGCGAAGTCGGGCGGCGCGATCGTCGAGCAACTGAAGCGCCTCGGCGCCTCCTGTGACTGGTCGCGCGAGCGCTTCACGCTCGACGAGGGGCTCTCGCGCGCCGTCGTCAAAGTGTTCGTGCAGCTCCATCGCGAGGGGCTCATCTACAAGGACAAGCGCCTCGTCAATTGGGACCCCGTGCTGCATACGGCGATCTCCGATCTTGAGGTCGTGCAGACGGAGGTCAAGGGCCATCTTTGGCGCTTCAAATATCCGCTCGTGCTGCATGACGGGCGCGAGAGCGGCGAATACATCACCGTCGCGACGACGCGCCCCGAGACCATGCTCGGCGACACCGCCGTCGCCGTGCATCCGGAAGACCAGCGCTACAGGGCTTTTGTCGGCCGGAAGGCGCGGCTGCCGCTCGTCGGGCGCCTCATCCCGATCGTCGCCGATGAATATTCCGATCCCGAGAAGGGGACAGGCGCGGTGAAGATCACCCCCGCGCATGACTTCAACGATTTCGAAGTCGGCAGGCGGCATGGTCTGCGCCTCGTCAGCGTGCTCGACGCGCAGGCCTGCGTGAGCCTGCGCGACAATGAAGAATTTTTCGAGGGGGTCGTCTCCTCCACCGAGCTGCGATCGACCGTCGAGGCGTTGCATGGCCTGGACCGTTTCAAGGCGCGCGCGCGCGTCGTCGCGATGATGGAGGAGCGCGGGCTGCTCGCCGGGATCGACGACAATCATCACACCGTCCCGCACGGCGATCGCTCGCACGCGGTGCTCGAACCGCGCCTGACCGACCAGTGGTACGTAGACGCCAAGACCCTTGCGCAACCGGCGCTCAAAGCGGTGCGCGAGGGCAAGACGGTCTTTGTGCCGAAGAACTGGGAGAAGACCTATTTCGACTGGCTCGAGAACATCCAGCCCTGGTGCGTGTCGCGGCAGCTCTGGTGGGGCCATCGCATCCCGGCTTGGTACGGGAGGAAAGCGGAACGGATTTCAGATCCCGCTTTGGCTGCCCATCTTAAAAGCGAACGACAGATTGCCGTTGATATTCGAATAGCTCCAAGCTCGCCACTTGCGTCGGCATCCAAAGATTATGCGGTTTTTGTCGCTGAAAGCGAGGCAGAAGCTCTCGATCAGGCTAAGAGGTACTATGGGGGGCACGAGGTGAGAGTGCTCACCGACGGTGAAGACGCATCTCTCTTTGACTCAGATTTCGTCATCTGGCGCGACGAAGACGTGCTCGACACCTGGTTCTCCTCGGCGCTCTGGCCCTTCTCGACGCTCGGCTGGCCGGACGAGACGCCGGAGCTGAAACGCTATTACCCGACCGACGTGCTCGTCACGGGCTTCGACATCATCTTCTTCTGGGTCGCCCGCATGATGATGATGGGCCTCCACTTCCAGCACGAGGTCCCTTTTCGCGACGTCTACAT
>Ga0187782_10000869_pt1 | contig 21407 bp, 12 predicted proteins | sample 0715_SJ02_MP15_2_FD_132454 | JGI IMG/M metagenome (GOLD analysis project Ga0187782, IMG submission 132454) | Tropical peat soil microbial communities from peatlands in Department of Meta, Colombia - 0715_SJ02_MP15_20_MG | ecosystem: Environmental > Terrestrial > Soil > Wetlands > Peat | place... | reverse complement strand
GTGCCGACAGTCATCGCCGGTGGCTGTGGCGGACACTTCTCGATGGGCCGCTACATCGACATGACCCGAGCTTCCCGTCACGAAGGCGTGCCGAACAATCGCGTCCTGGTCTCGATCGCCCAGGCATTCGGCGTCCCGATCGAGCGCTTCGGGCAGTCCGCAGACCCACAGATCGTAACGGGACGCCTGGACGCTCTGCACGGCTGAGACGCGCCGCTTACTGCTGGCACGCTGCCGCGTCCTTGGGCGCATTCATCAGGTACGAATCACAGTCGAAGACGTACTCCGCCTGTTGATCGAGCGGCAGGCTCGAGCAGATGCTCTCCGACGAAGAGCACTGGCTCGTCGTGTTTCCCTCGCTCGCGAGCACGGCCTGACAGCAGGCAGCGGCTTGGATGCAGTCAGCGCACGTGTGGGAACCGCCCGCATCGGGCGTGCTTGGGTTGATGGTGCACGCCGTAAGCGCGAATGCCGCAGGCACGAAGGCCGCAAGCGCAAAGGCCGCAAGGGCAAAGGCCCCAGACGCGAAGGCCCCAGGCGCCGCTACCGCCGATGTACGCCGCATCGCGCCGCAGCAGCTTACCAGCAGACTCGCAAAATGCGACGTGCGCCCTCGGTGGGCTTGACGCGCAGAAGCCCGGAGCGACGGTCGTGCGCGTATCCGGCGGCCTTGCCGTCGATATCGACTCGCGCAGGTGCGGCCGCGCTGTACGCGAGGAAATCGCCCCCGTCACGAAGCGTGATCTCGCACTCGCGCGGCGCCGTCCACGAGATCCCGGCGATGGCTCCCGCGCTGTTCAACTTGTCGGCGAGGCCGATCGGCGCGAAGCCGCGCTCGACCGGGACCATCGTGAAGAGCTCGAAGCCGCGCTCTCGGAGAGTGACCGGGCGCCGCGCGGCCCCCGGGAGCACCTCCAGCGACTTCTCGTTATGGGAGTACAGCGCGTAGTCCCCATGGGTGAAGCCGGGCACGTTCGACGGGCCGATTTCGCCTCGCACCTCACCACAGGACTGGCCATGCGTGTCGTGCGTCGCGTTGAAGACCCCCACGACGCCGGCGGCGCCGCTGCGGTTCCACACCTTGAGCGGTTTTTCGCCCCGGGTTGGGTCGATGCAGAGTACATCGAGCGTGGGGCGCGCCACCCCATCGCAACGGAGCACGGTCCCGTCCGAGCACACGAGCTTCCTGAGAACCGCAAAGTCGTGCGTTCCGGGCTTGTCGGATACGTACACCGGCCCTCCCGAGACGGCCCGCGCTGCCGCATGATACGCCCCCCACGCGTGCCCGCTCTGGAACATGTCCCAATCCGGGTGCATGAACTCGCCGAACCACAGTCCGACCTGGGCGTTCGCGTAGAGGTGCATGCCATGGGTCTCAGGGCGCGTGGGGAAGAAGTCGATCGAGCTCCGGATGAGGGTGGAGGCCGGTGAGCCGTACCAGGTCTCCTGGGCGTTGGACATGCAGTTGATGAGGCGTCCGCGGAAGTGCTCGACGGTGCTCGCTTCGAGCGCATCCCGATAGGCTCGTGTGACGGGGACGCGCCCGCCCTGGCCCTGGACCACACTCTCGAGCACGGCCTGACTGTCCACTTTGACGCCGTCGACCCCCTGGGCCGCGAGCGCGCGATGATAGTCCTCGAAAAAGGCGCGGATGTACTGGCATGGGACGAAGCCGACGACGTTACCCCACCAGAGATGATTGAACGTCGGCACGTGAGTGAGCACGCCTTCGCCGAATTGCCGCGTCTGATCGAGGACCCCGTATCCTGTGAGGCGCTTGCCATCGACGCCGCCCCAGTAGCCGACGATCGAGTGCCACACCAGGAAAGCTTCGACACCGAACTCCTGCTTCGCCATGCGCACCGTGAGCTTCAGATCTCCGGGGAACTTATCGTTGGCGGAAAACGCCGTGAGCCTGCGCTCGCCGGTCGGCATCAGCTCCGTGCATTGCCATCCGTCGTCGAGAATCAGCATCCGCGGGCGCACACCTCCCGCAGCAAACTGCTCGAGGCCCTGCCGGACCTTTTCGGCGCTCACGTCCTGGTAGAACGCATCCCACGTGCACCAGCCGAAATAATCGACGAAGTCGGGTAGAGGCTTGTCGGCGCGAAGCCGCCCGGAGCGCAGGCGCGCCATGACGGCGCGCGCACCGTCGCGGACCATGTCGAACGGATCGCGGCCGACCGCGACGTAGAGCGCGAGGCCGCCGAGCCCCGGCGCAAAAGAGTCTCCTGTCTCCGCCAGGAGCTCGAGGCAATCGTCCGGGCGCCCGCGCAGCGAGAAGCGAAAGAGGTCGCCCAACAGGGGCACCATGAGCAGCCATTGCCCGTCGCCGAGCTCGCCCACCAGCGATTGAGTCTCGGCGGGGACTTCGGAGAGACGGGTCCCCGCGCATGGCTTCATCCAGTAGGGTTCGTAACGATGGCACGCGGTGAACCGCCGCAGGTCGGGGACACGGCCGAGCGTGAAGGCGTGCCGCGCGGAAGGCGTGCTCGCGTGCGCAGTCAAAAAAAGCCCATACCCTGACAGATCGATCTCGTGCCGAATCCCGTCGGGTATGCCCGTCACGATCGCGCGTTCGTTCGACACGACGCAGCCGGCAGACAGGGCGATCGTCATGGCGCCCCTTGTCGCCCAACCGAGCTTTCTTGTCGAGTGCCGGTCGCCTTGACGAGTCGCGGCGGGCCTCGTGCGGCATCGGCGAACCTCGTGCGGCATCGGCGTCGCTTGTCGAGTGCGGGCGTCGCGAGTAATCAGCGTCCGGGGCCGTCGAGCTCGACCAGCTCGGCCGCGGGTTCGCGGGCGCGCCGTGCGACGAGACAACGGTAGGAGGCGTCATGAGAACGACGAACGGAGTCGCGTCCTTTGCTCTCGCGCTGAGCGTAGCGTGTGTTCCATTGGGGGGCGGCGCGCCTGGCTATCCGCTCTATCCGAACCCGCAGGTCCGACTTCCCGACGGCCGCGTCGCACATCTGGCCGGGATCTGCACGGGTGCCGAGTGCATACCTCCGATCAAGCTCGTCGACGGTCAAGACGTGTCGTCCTACGGAAGCGCGTTCGACCTGTTGCCGGGCTGCCATCTCGTCACGCTCGGGACCGATATCGTCGCGGGCACCGCTTACGTCACCTTTCACGGATCCGCCGCTCCCGTCGTGTTTGCCGTTCGCATGAAGGCCGGAAACCGCTACGTGATTCAACGCGACATCGTCGAGAACATGGGTCGGGGAGGGCGGCTCGTCACCACGGCTCGCGAGGAGGATGCGCACGGAGCATCTACCTCGATCGAGGCTGTGAAAGACGAGGCCGAGATCGCCGCCTGCAGAGACTGGCATCCGGCCCGACAAGACTAAACCAGACAGCCCCTTCCAAGTTGAACAGCAATCTCGATCTCTTACGCCTTTGGATCATTCCACGGGCCAACGGAAGCGCTCTACAACGGTGGTTCGAGCTCGATCAACGCCACGCTGTACACGTTCTGCGGGAACGTGATGCTCCACGCGTGATTGACCACGTCGGTAACGACTTCGTAGTAGCAAAGCTGCGCCGCGTCCCGTAGGGCCGCCCACTGGTCGCGGCTTGGGACCTGCGGCTCGCCCATCGCGAGCCACGCCGTGTGGGAGTTCGCGTGGCTCCGATCGACGATGGTGTGCCGCACCCGGACGGGTCCGTTTGCGAAGGGCAGTCCGTCGACTGACAGGGCAACGAGGGCGGACTGCGTGGAGTCGGCGTGACCGCCTGTCACATGGTTGTAGACGAGGATCTGCAGTGCGCGGCCGTCCGCCGAAAGTGTGGCTGCTGCGTTGACTCCGTCGGCCGTGGTGCCTCCCGAGACCGACAGTTGCACCTCGCCCATCCTGTGCAGAAGCCGAAAGGCATTGAACGCGGGCTTGGCGACGTCGTACGACTCCGGGAACCTGGGGTCACCTTTCAGAAGCAGCCCGTAGTTGCCTCCGCGGTATGCGAGCGCGCCGCCGGTGTTGAACTCCTCGTAGAGGTCCGAGATCGTCCAGTACCCGAACGCGGAGGGCGGTGGCGTGTCGGCATCCGTACCGATAAGGTGGATCGTCTTGGCGACGAAGCTGGCCGCCGACTCGTCGTCACGCTCCGCGTCGGCCCTGGAAGAAGGACCGAACTCGTCGTTGATCACTTCACCCGTGAAGCCGCCGTTCGCCAACACGCCCATCAGCGTGCGGTTGAAGTCCGCTACGCCGTTGGCGTCCGACGATTGGCCGCTGTCGGTGCCGTAGCAATGGTAGGTGACGAAATCGAGCTTGACCTTCCTGGTCTTCGCCAGCGCGAGCAAGGACTTCACGAGCTCGACGGACTCTTTCGACGACCCGGCCGGGCCGCCCACTTTGACCTTGGGATCGCCCTGCAGAAGGCCGCTCACCGTGTTCTCGTAAAGCTCGACGTATCCTGCGTCCCCGGGTGAGTACATCCAGGATGGCTCGTTCCAGACTTCGAAATACCAGCGGGTGCGAACATCGCCTGCGCCGTACCTGTTTTCGAGGTGTCGGACGAGCTCCGCCATGAAGTCCTTCCACCGGCCCCAATCTTTGGGGGGGCTGATGTTCGGAGAGGCGTCTCCGTACCACATGAGCTTTTGGAGCTTCGTCGGGTCCGATGCCAGTGCGCCGGGGGTGAAGCTGATCTCCACGATGGGGCGCATGCCCGCGCCCACGACGGCATCGTACACCTGGTCGACGCCCCGCCAGCGGTAGACGGGGCGCCCGCTGGAGTCCTCCGAGTAGGCGCCGACGTCGTCGTCCAGGACGCCGTGAAAGCGGACGTACTCGAACCCAGCCTGCTCGTGGCCCTTGCGCAGAGCGCGCTCCGCGTTGCGTCCCCAGGCCGTACACCGCAGCGTGTTGGCATGGTCGGCTGCCACAGCCTTCTCGTAGAACCGGCTCCAAGGCCTGCCGCGCGCCGCAGCGTCCACGCGAAGGTGGACTGACGCCGCGGAGCCCGTGAGCCAGGGCGGCGAATCGGAGCACCGCCCGGGCAGCGGCTCGGGCGCCCAGGGCACTCGGTCCGAGCAAACGCCGGTACCGGGTCGGCCGGCGCCCTCGGAAGACGCGGCGGGGGCAGCATCGCTCGCACCGCCCGACGAGACGCCGGCAGGCCCCACAGCTGAAGGCGGAATCAGGCAGGCGCACCCGAGCAGAATCGCCGCCGGCGCCCTGCGCAGCAGTGTCCCGAGTGCGCGGTGCCGAGCCGTCATGGTCCCGCCGTGGGCCCGCGACTCGACTCGTTGCGCCGGGCACGTCGCGCGATCGCAAGCATGGAGGCTCCAAAGAGGAGAAGCACCAGCCCCCAGTCGCGGTCGATATTGATCCCGAGCGAGCGCGCGGCGCCTGCGCCGTTGGACGCGATTCCCCAGGCCAGAAGCATCACGCCGAAGAGCGAGAAGAGGGAGCCGACGAAGAGTCTGACGTCGAATTGCAAGGCTTCACCAGAAAAGGAAGTTCAGGACGAGGGCCGCGGCCAGGACGACCGCGCCGAGCCACCCCGGCCGGCGGTACCAGGGCGCGTCTCCGTCGTTTTGCCTGGGCGTGAGTGAATACACAAGGCCCACCAGCTCGTCGTTGGACTTCTGCTGAGTGGTGAGACACGACACGACGACGGTCAGGACGAAGCAGGCGCTCCACGCCCAGATCGCGGTCCAGAAGTTCTGAGCCATCTCGCTCGGGAAGGTCGTAACCTTCGCGATCCATCCTCCCTTGATCCCCGCCTCCGCCCCGGTTGGCAGCGAAAGGCCGTGATGGGCGGCCGCGGCGAGCGTCCCCGAGACCAGTCCGAAGAACGCGCCGTGTCCGGTCGTCCTCCGCCAGAACATCCCGAGCAGGAACGTGGCGAACAGCGGTGCGTTGACGAACGCGAACACGAGCTGCAAGACGTCGAGGATGTTGTTGAACTTTGAGGTCGCGTATGCGGCCGCCATGCTCGCGAGGATGCCGGCCACAGTCGCATACCGGCCTACCGCCAGGTAGTGAGCGTCCGTGCCCCGTTTGCGGATAAAGCCCTGGTAGATGTCGTACGTGAAGACGGTGTTGAACGCCGTCACGTTGCCGGCCATCCCCGACATGAACGAAGCCATCAGGGCCGTCAACCCGAGCCCGAGCATCCCGGTTGGAAAGTAGTGAGCCAAAAGGGCGGGGACCACCATGTCGTAGTTGAGGCTGTCGCCTTTCGAAGGCAGGCGAAAGTCATCGGTATTGGCGGTGTGCAGCGCGATAGCGACCATTCCCGGGACGATGACCAGGATGGGAAGGAACATCTTGATCACGGCCGCGATGATGGGGGTGCGACGCGCCGCAACCATGTCGCGCGCGGCCATGGCCCGCTGGACAACCAGAAAATCGGTGCACCAGTACCCGAAGGAAAGAACGAAGCCGAGACCCATGGCCAGTCCGAACCATTCGACACCCATCGGGTTCTTGCTCGCATTGCCCGTAAACCGCCACACGTGCGAAAAGGCGCCTGCGGCGAAACCGCGCGCGGTCGCGACCGCGCCGAGTTTGGACACGACGCCGCCAAAGCCTCCGACCTGGACGAGCGCCAGCAGGACGAGGGGCAAGAATCCGAACACGATGAGAAAGAACTGAAGCACCTCGTTGTAAATGGCCGACGTCAGTCCCCCCATGAAGACGTAGGCCAGCACGATGGCACCCGACATCGCGATGCAGAGGTGAAAGTTCCAGCCGAGCACGGCGCCGAGGAGCGTGGCGAGGGCGTACATCGAGATCCCCGACGACATCACCGTCATGCAGGCGAACGTGACGGCGTTGAGGGTGCGCGTCTTTTCGTCGAAGCGCAGCTTCAAGTATTCGGGGACGCTGCGCGCCTTCGATCCGTAGTAGAACGGCATCATGAAAAGGGCGACGAACACCATCGCGGGGATCGCGCCGATCCAGTAGAAGTGTGCGGTCATCAGGCCGTACTTGGCTCCCGACGCCGCCATCCCCATCACTTCCTGCGCGCCCAGGTTGGCCCCGATGAAACCGAGCGCGCAGATCCACGCGGGAAGCGAGCGGCCCGACTCGAAGAATCCCTTGCTGTCCTTGACGCCCCTCTTGACGACGTAGCCGATGGCCAGGACGAACGCGAAGTAGGTCGCCAGCAAGGCGTAGTCGATCGCGCCGAACTCGATGTGCACGCCCGTCGCTCCTATCGCATCGGCGCGGCGGCGAGAGGGATCTCGATCGTCCTTCCGTCGTAGCGGACCGTCTTGTCGATCGCCGGCTGGAAAGAGAAGGGGACGAGCCGGTGCGGCGACACGAACACTACCCGGAGCGTTCGATGCTCGAGCATTCCGGGAAACGACCCCTGTCGCTCTCCGATGGTGAGCGTCCGCCGCGCTTCGTCCCATCGAAGCTCGATGCGGGCAAACATCCCATGCTCGTATCCGTAGCTTGCGCCGTCATCCTCGTAGAGCGTGAACACGCCGTCGGCACCGGTGTAGACGAACACCGTGATCGGATCGGCAGGCTTTTCGTTCGTGTATTGGAGCTCCGGCCCGAACGGGACGATCGAGCCCGCGCGAACGTACACGGGGATGGCGTCGAACGGCGCGGGCGCCGACATCGATCCGGCGGGCGCGGCGGCTCCGGTCCAGAGAGAGTACCAGCCCCCCGCGGTGGTCGGCAGGTACACGTCACGTGCGCGCGCTTTGTACGTCACGACGGGGCTGACGAGCAGCGCCGGGCCGAACATGTACTCGTCGCCGATGTCTCGTGCACGGGCGTCGGCTCCGAAGTCCATGACCAGCGGGCGAAGAATCGTTCCAGAGCGCTGGGTCACGGCGCCGGCGAGAGAATAGAGGTACGGCAGTAGCCGGTAGCGGAGCCGGTCGAACTTGAGCTGCGCCTGGTAAGCGGGGCTCGCATCGCCCCCGAACTCCCACATCTCGCGTCTGGGCGCCTGGCCGTGCACGCGCAGGATGGGCAAAAACGTCGCGTACTCGAACCAGCGCGTGTTGAGCTCGCGCCATTCGTCGAGGTCCTCGGGTGTCGGCTTGACGACGTAGCGTGAGGGAACGACGAAGCCCCCACAGTCGAGCGTCCAGTAGGGCACGCCGGAGAGGGCGAAGCCGAGGCCGGCCGGGATTTGTTTGCGCATCGCTGTCCACGTGGACGTGATGTCTCCGGACCAGGAGGCGGTGGCGTAACGCTGCTGGCCGGCGAAGCCGCTACGAGTCAGCTCGAAGACCCGCTGGTCGGGCGCGGCAGCGCGCTGCCCCTCGTAGATCGCCTCGCTGTTGACGAGCGGGAAAGCGTTCAGAACCCGCGCGCCGCTGCCGGCGCTCGTCGGATTCATGTGGGTCTCGTTGCCCTGCACTTGCGCCGCGATGCTGACGAACGGTCCTTGCACCATTTCCGGCTCGCTCGAGTCCATCCACCAGGCATCGATCCCCCGCGAGAACAGCTGCTGGTTGATCTGAGACCAGTAGAGTCGGCGGGCCTCCGGGTTGAACGCGTCGTACACCGTGAAGACGTTGTGCAGAAAGTCTCTGAGTCCCTCGGTCAGGTTCGACTTGTAGAGCAGGCCGGCGGCCTTCAGCGCCTCGAAATTGGCCGTTCCTGGATAAAACCTCGGCCACACGGAAATCATCACGTGCGCGTGCTGCTCGTGTAGCGCACGGATCCAACCGGTGGGATCTTCGAACCGTGTGGTGTCGAACTCGTGTGAGCCCCATGTGCCCGGCGGCCAGTACTGCCAGTCTTGCACGATGTTGTCGAACGGGATGTGGCGGGCCCGGAAGCCGGCCACGACATCCAGACTCTCCTTCTGGGTACGATAGCGCTCGCGCGACTGCCAGAGTCCGAACGCCCACCGGGGCATCATCGGAGCCTCTCCGGTCAACTGACGGTATCCAGCGATTACCCGGTCGAGGCTCGGCCCCTGGACGAACGTGTAATCGACCCCATCACCGACCTCCGACCACAGCGAAGTCGTCCGATCGGCGACGGGCGGCTTCCAGAGCAAGCGGGCTACCGTGGAGTTGCCTTCGCGGGTCCACTTCAAATGGATCCGAACGGGCTGATGCGCCGACACCGGCACGCGCGCGACGTCCTCGTTTGGCAGCCAGTCCTGACGCCAGTGATCGATGACGAGCTGATCGTCCACCCAGAGCTTGATCTCCCCGGTCGAATAGGTACGCAGTAGAGCGTCCCCCGAGGCCGACGGGGTGACGGTACCCGTCCAGTCCACCACGGCGCCGGTGGCTGCGATGTCGCCCGGCAGACCCGAGTCGGCCGGCGCGTAGAGCCCTGCGACTCCCGGCAGCGGCACGGCGGCGCCCAAATCGCCGAATCGTGTGAACGACGTGTTGTCCCAAAGAATGCCGTAGCCGCGACTCGAGACCAGAAAGGGGACGGCGATCTCGGTATTGGACTGACGCAGGTCGAGGTCGATGTCCTTGATGTTCATCCAGCCCTGCTGGTGCTGCCCGAGGCCGTAGAGCCCTTCGTCGCCGTTGGGCTCCCACTGCTGCCGGACGTTCTGGGTGCTCTCCCCCTGCACGATCGCCGGCGTCAGCGTCCGCCCACTGACACGCTCTGCGAGGATCGTCCGATCGGCGGCGTCTCGGAACGACACGGCTCCCGAGCGGGTGTCGACGTGCACCGTGAGCTCGGCCGTCCTCACCGTAAGCTCCCCCCGGCCGCTGTTCGACTCGGTCTGAAACGTGGTCTTCGGGCACCGCCGTTCCAGCGTCGCCAGGGTCGGGCGCGCAAAGAACGCGAGGTCACGCGCGTACGCGACCCGAATGATGTTGTCCGCGCACACTCCGATCGCGAGAAGCATGTCGCCGATGCGCACCACGGGGCCGGGCAGGCCGGGGGGCGGGTCGAGCCCGTACTCCACGCTCGGCGGGCTTCCGAACGCCGGCCCTGCGATGGAGGCCGCGGCGCTGGGCGCCGGAGCCGGCGCGAGCTGTGGACCCGGACCGGGGACGGCTGGAGGAGGGGTGCTGCAGCCGCCGAGGGCCGGCACCAGCGCGGCTGCTCCGGCGAGGGCGACGCAGGTCAGCGCACCGGTTGGAGCGCGCGAGAGCCTCATGGCGGACAGGGTCTATCACGTTCGTTTCAGCGACGGCGGAACCTCCCCCGCGTGTTCCGGCCTGGCTGTAGTTTTCTAGCCATGCGTTCTCAGCCTCGCGAATCACGAGTCGCGCAGGGTTTGTGACCCAATTCGATCGGTTCGAGTGACTGCAGCCATCAGAAGGCGGTGTTTGCTCATGCGGACTCGATATGGCGTGTGTCTCGCGAGCATGGTGTGCGGCCTGATCGCTTGCGGGGGACACGGTATCGGAGCGGGCACGGGCTCGGAGACAACCAACGGATCGACGTCGGGTGAAGGAGCGCAGGGCGCGACTTCCAGTTCGCACGGGTCGTCGGGATCGTCCTCCGCCTCGGGAACGGAGACGAGCTCGAGAGCAAATTCGAGCGCGGGCTCGTCGGGGTCGTCCGCAGCGGGTTCGAGCGCCGGATCCAACTCCGGAACCAGTTCGTCGGGCTCGAGCTCCGCCGCGGGTTCATCGGCCGGCAGCTCGTCGGGCTCGTCCTCCGGCTACGTCAATCCGTTCGGTTGCAACTTTGCATGGGGCGAGCCGGCTCCGAGCGGGTCGCTGGCCTCGGACACCTGGCTTCAGTTCATGACGGCCTGGGCGGGCTACGAGATCACGGCCGCAGGGACGATCGACCAGTGCGACAACTGCGGCGGACTCCTCAAACAGGTTGCCTCGACCAACCTGATCCCCGCCTACTATGCCTACTTCATCGGCTACTACGGACATGTCAACGGCCTGCCTGACCAGAACTGCTGCGGCACGACGTGTGTGACGTGCACGGCCTCGGAGCCCAACCTCACGACGGGAATGGCGTATCTCTTGACGGGTGCCGCCAACGCTGCGTGCCCACAGACGACGCCCGCGACGTTCTGCGCGGACAACCTGATCGTCAAGGCGTATGCCTGGTATGCACAGCAGAGCTACAAGGTCTGGTCCACCAAGCCGCTCATCTGGCTCTTGGAGGGCGACTTCATCCAATATACGGACGCGAGCCAGGTCAACAGCACCACCAGCACGACCGGCACGTCGGTCCCCCTCTCGCTCACTCAGCTTGGACAGCTCGCCGCGCTCATCACGACGGCCATCAAATCGAACATGCCGAACGCCATCGTGGCCATCGACAATTCGAACTGGATCTCGAACACGTCCAAGAACCCCATGATGACGAATTACTGGAATGCGATGGCCCAGGCCGATTACGACATGGTGTGGACGACCGGCGTCGGCGATGCGAACGGTTATCTCCTCGCAGGGACGTCTGCGACCTCGAGCACGGCGGACCAGAACTACTCGTTCCTCTCCGGCCTCACGGGCAAGAAGATCTACGTCGATCAATGGTCGCCCGACACCTGGTCGAACCAGACGGCAGCCACGATCAACGCGCTCATCGCCGACGGCGTCGTCGCGCTCAACTCCAACGACGTGCCCACGGGTTATCAGACCAACGTCACGGCTCTCGAGCCCCAGCTCAATTCGACCTGCCCGTGAGCCGCCACCCCGAATGTTCCGCCGGTGCATTCACCCTGAGCCCGGGCAGGTCTCCGTCCCTGGGTCTCAAGGCGCGCATCGCCATGCGCGTGGCGGCGATCCTGGCCCTCGCGGCATGCTCGAGCTCACCCGGTTTGGCCATGTCTCCGTGCAACCCGGAGGGGGGACCTCCCTGCGTCAATGGCCTCGTGTGCATGACGTTCGCCGCAACGGCAGCCGACGATCTCTGCGGCTCCGGCGGGGCCGCCTGCGTTCTTCCGTGCGCGAGCGACTCCGATTGCGCGCCGCTCGGCAAAGGCGTCAGCTGCTCGTCCGCGTGCGGCAGCCAGGTCTGTACGCCGTACCAGTAGGCATCGCCCGCCGACGTCCGTCCTGCGTTCCGCACGGAGCGTGACACAACCCAATGACGGACGAACCGTGCTACACGCAGCCGGATGAGCGGGGCCCGTGCGTCTTCAAGGGGCGGTGTGAACGTTGGCATCGTCGGCGCCACGGGCATCGTGGGCGACCTGCTTCGCGAGATCCTGGGTGAACGCGAGTTTCCGGTCGCGTCGCTGCGCTTGTTTGCCTCTGCCCGATCCGCAGGCAAGAGCATCCCCGGGAGGGATCGCGCGATCCTCGTCGAGGAGGCCGCCACGGCCGACTATCGAGGTCTCGACGTGGTCTTTTTCGCGGCCGGCGCCTCCACGTCCCGCAAGCTGGCTCCAGTCGTCGCTTCGGCGGGCGCGATCGTGATCGACAACTCGTCCGCCTGGCGGTCCGACCCCGAAGTGCCTCTCGTCGTCTCCGAGGTGAACGCTCACGCTCTCCACCGAATTCCGAAAGGCATCGTGGCGAACCCGAACTGCACCACGATGGCGGCCATGCCCGTGCTCAAGCCGCTCCACGTGGCGGCGGGATTGGTCAGGATGGTCGTCAGCACCTACCAGGCGGCTTCCGGGGGAGGGGGTCTCGGGGTGAAGGAGCTCGAATCGCAAATCCGCCGGGCTGGCAGCGGGTCGGCCAGGCTCCTCCACGACGGCCATGCCTGCGATTTCGAGCCGCCGAAGAAGTGGGCGGTTCCCCTGGCGTTCAACGTCGTTCCGTTGAACTACGAGATCGTGGAGGACGGGTACACCGAAGAAGAGCTCAAGCTTCGGGACGAGAGCCGGAAGATCCTGGAAATTCCAAAGCTCTTGGTGTCCGGGACCTGCGTTCGCGTTCCGGTCTATTGCGGCCACTCGCTGTCGATCAACGCAGAATTCGAACGAGACATTTCGCCATCCGCGGCGCTCGAGATCCTGCGTAGCGCAGCGGGTGTGGTCGTGACGGACGTGCCCAATCCGCTGGAAGCTACCGGTCGCGATCCCGTGTTCGTAGGTAGGGTGCGCCGGGACCCGACCGTCAAGCACGGCCTGGTGATGTTCGTGACGGGCGACAACCTCCGAAAGGGGGCGGCGCTCAACGCGGTGCAGATCGCCGAAGCGCTTCCGCCGGCTCGTTGACGGGGCTCGTTGCCCGTCTCGGGGCGGACGCCTACAGCGTGAAGGTCGCGACGACGTAGTTGCACACGCCGCCGCCGGTCCCGCTAATCGTTCCGAAATCCGCGAACTGCAAGGTGCCCGCACACTGCGTTCCGGCGCAATTGAAGAATCCGACCCCGCCTTGAGAAGAATCGGGGGAGGGCAGGCCATCACAGTAGAAATAGTTCGTGCAGTCGGTCGCAGGAACCTTGCAATTGACGGACGCAAGATCGACGGAGCCGGGACAAGAGCTATCGGAGGCGATCTGCGGCGGCGGCGGCAATCCGAGCCCTGCTTCCGTGACGAGCCCCGCATCGGTCCCCGTCGGGTACAGCGTGGCAGTCCCCTGGACGGGCTCACCGCAGTAGCTGGGGCTCGTGCTCTTCGTTTGACTGGAGCAGGCGACCCACGCCGTCGCCCCCAGGGCGATGAGGACTCGCAGAGCGGTCATGATGCAGTTTTAGCAGAGTGCTGCGAGAGGGCGTGCCAGGTCCGGCGCCGCCGCCGCTCCGTTCGAGCGTGCCGTTCCGCTTCGACCGGGCGCGGCCTGCCCACGCGGGCCCTTTATGGTTGCGCCGCCGCCGGGAGGTTCGCGCGGAGCGCGTCTGCGAGCAGCGGCGCCAGGGGCACCGCCTCGTGATGGGGCGGCGTCTCCGCGGGTGGTGGAACGCTGTCGGTGGTGATCACTTTGGCGATGGGTAGCGCCCGCAATCGATCGGCGGCCGGGGGGGCGAAGAGCCCGTGGGTCGCGATGACGACGACAGGCGGCTTCGCGCCGCGCGCGAGCAGCAAATCCGCGGCGGCGGCGATCGTACCGCCGGTCGAGATCATGTCGTCGACGATCACCGGCCGACGGCCGCTCACGTTCCCGACGACGTGCTCCGCCGCCACCTCGCTCGGACCGAGGCGCTGCTTGACGACGATCGCGACGGGCAGGTTCAAGAGCTGCGCGTACCGTTGCGCGAGCTTCGTTGCACCCAGATCGGGCGCGACGATCACGCCGTCGTCGAAGATGTGGCGTCGTGCCGCGTGTGCGAGCAACGGCACGGCCGTCAGCAGCTCCGCGGGAAAGGAGAATCCGGCCTCGACCGCGGGATTGTGAGGATCGACCACGACGATCCGGTCCAGCTGTGCGCTCCCCAGCGCTCCCGAAAGCACTCTCGCGCCCAGAGCCTCGCCCGGCCGGCTGCGTCGATCCTGCCGAGCGTACCCGAGGTAGGGGATGACCGCCGTGATTCCCGAGGCTCCCAGCCGCCAACACGAATCGGCCAACAGCAGCAGCTCGAGAAGGTGCTCGCCGCCGGGGGCTTGTAAGGGCTGGACGATGGCCACCCTCCGACCGCGTGCTCGCTCGTCGACGCGAACGAGGATCTCCCGATCCGGCGTGCGCTCGAGCGATCGCGGCAGAACGACGCCGTTCAGCTCTCGCGCGACTGCGTCTCCCAGAGCCGCGTGGGCGGTCCCGAAGAGAACGTCGATCCCGGCCGGTGAGCTCATCGTCAGTGGCCCGGCACCGCCGCATGCGCGTCGGTTCCTGCGCGCTGCAGATGCTGACCGAACCAGCCTGCGGCCAGTTCGGCGACCCGCTCGAGCGCCCCCGGTTCCTCGAACAAGTGCGTGGCATGCGCGACGACCTCGAGGCTCTTCGGGCCTCCCAGGTTCCGGAAGGCGGACCGGTTGAGCGCGAGCACTTCGCGGTCGTCGCCACCGACGATGAGCAGCGTCGGCGCGCGAACGTGCGGCAGCCATGTCTCGGCGAGGTCGGGCCTGCCGCCCCGGGACACGACGGCGTCCACCACGCCGGCGCGCTCGACGGCGGCAATGAGCGCGGCGGCGGCGCCGGTGCTCGCCCCGAAGTAGCCGACGCGAAGGCCGCGGGTCTCGTCGCGGCGTGTCACCCAGTCCGTTGCGCCGACGAGGCGTTGCGCGAGCAGGCCGATGTCGAAGCGCAGGTGGGCGTCGACGGCGTCTTCGCGCTCCTCGTCCTCCGTCAACAGATCGAAGAGCAACGTCGCCAACCCCGCGCGCTGCAGGACCCTCGCCACGAGGCGGTTGCGCCGGCTTTTGCGGCTGCTGCCGCTGCCGTGCGCGAAAAGCACCACGCCGCTTGCGCCGTGAGGCACCGCGAGATCCCCGTGCAGCTCCGCTTCGGCGGTCGAGACACGCACCGACCGCTCGAGGGGCTTTTCCTCGTGATCCCGCGATCGATCGAGCAGCGCCACGACATCCTCGTCCTCGACAGGGTCGAATTTTTCGTACCAGAGCCCGATCGCGTAGAGGTGCGCCTGTGGCGAAAGACAGACGATCTGGTCCGCCTCCGAGGCGAGCGCCTCGAGAGTCGCCGTTGCTCCCACCGGAACCGCGAGCACGACCGCACGCGGCCCCCGCCGCCGGATCGCCCGCAGGGCCGCGCGAGCCGTGCCTCCCGTGGCGATTCCGTCGTCCACGAGCAAGACGGTCTTGCCCTCGAGGTCCGGCGCGCCTCGCCCACGGCGCAGCCGCCTGCTGCGGTCATCGACCTCGGCGGTTTTGCGGGCCACGATCTCTTGCACTTCCTGCTCGGTCGCGCCGACCTCCCGCACAATCCGCGCGTCGATGAAAATCTCGCCGCCCTCTGCGACGGCTCCCATCCCCAGCTCCGGCTGGTCGGGTGCGCCGAGCTTGCGCACGACCCACACGTCGAGCGGCGCATCGAGGGCTTGAGCCACCTCGTACGCCACGGGGACGCCGCCGCGGGGCAGACCCAGAACGATGGGGAACTGGCTCCGGAACTGCGAGAGATGCTTTGCCAGCTCACGCCCGGCATGTGCCCGATCGTGGAAGCGGCGTGGGAAGGTCATGTCGGATGTGTCGTGCGTCATGCTCGCTGCCTCGTTCAAGACCGATACCGAGCCTCGGCTGCGCGCGGCAGCCTCTTCTCGAGCGGGGCTGGAGCGCGTCGCAGCATCTCCCGCAACTCATCGAGTGGACGCGTATTCGCGATGTCCTTGGCCGTGCACCATCCACGTCGTGCCTGGTCGACGCCATAGCGGATGAGCTCGAGCTCCGAAGCCCGGTGAGCGTCCGTGTCGATCACCAGTCGCGCGCCCGAGTCGCGCGCCATTCGGACGAGCGTGTCCGAGAGATCGAGCCGCTCCGGCTGGGCGTTGATCTCGAGCAAGACGCGACGTTCGCGCGCAGCCCTCACAATCTTCGCCATGTCGATCGCGTAGGGCTCGCGTTCGCCCAGCAGGCGGCCCGTCGGATGCGCCAGGACATTGACGCGCGGGTGGGCGAGCGCCGAAAGAACGCGTTCCGTCATGGCCGCCTCGGTCATTCCGAACTTCGAATGCACCGCGGCGATGACGACGTCGAGCTCCGCAAGCGTGTCTTCATCGAGGTCGAGGCGTCCGTCCGCCAGGATGTCGACCTCCGCCCCCTGCAGGATGGTGATCCCGGGGAACTCCCGGCGCACGGCCTCGATGAGTCGCCGCTGCTTCAGGTACCCCTTGCGATCCATGCCGCCGGTCATGCGGAGCGCCTGGGTGTGGTCCGTGATCGCGAGGTACCCATAGCCCCGCGCGGCGCACGCCTCGACCATTTCGCGCAGCGTGCTCTTGCCGTCGGTCGCGTCCGTATGCATGTGCAGATCGCCGCGAAGATCGCCGAGCTCGACGAGCCGGGGTAGCCTCCCTTCACGAGCGGCGTCGATCTCCCCGCGGTCCTCGCGGAGCTCGGGGGGGATCCACGGTAGACCCACGGCGCGGAACACCTCCTCCTCCGTCCGGCCGCCGATGCGGCGCTCGCCGCGGAATACGCCGTATTCGCTGATCTTCAGATCGCGCTTCACGCCGAGCGTCCGGATCGCGATGTTGTGCGCCTTGGATCCGGTGAAATAGTGGAGGGCCGCTCCGTACGAATCCGGCGCCACGATGCGAAGGTCCACCTGCATTCCGGATCGCAGCGTGACCGAACACTTGGTTTCGCCGTGTGCGAGGACCTTCGTCACCTCCGGGTAACTCACGAAGTGCCGCGCCACGGCGGCCGCTTCCGTCGACGCGACGAGCACGTCGATGTCGCCGATCGTTTCGCGACGACGCCGCAGGCTGCCGGCCACGTCGATCGCGGCGACCTCCGGCGCCGCCTTCAGGTAGGCCACCAGCGGACGGGCATGGGCGTCGGCCTCGGCGAGGCGGAATCGACTCGCACGAGCGCGCTCCGCGGCGCACCCTTGGAGGATGCGTTTCTCGAGGACTTCGCCGATCCCGCGGACCGAGTGGAGCTTGCCGTCCCTTGCCGCGGCTTCGACGTCATGAAGGGTCGTCAGGCCGAGCTCGTCGTACAACAGCTTCGCGCGCTTCGGCCCCACGCCGTCGACACGCATCATCGTGACCAGGGTCGCGGGGACCTTCGTCACGAGCTCCCGTCGCAGCGCGAGATCGCCCGTCGTGAGGATCTCCACGATCTTGCCCGCCAGGTCCTTTCCGATTCCCGGTAGCTCCGCGAGGGCCGCCGGATCCCGAGCGGCGATCGCCGATGCAGGCTCTCCCAGTGCCTCGATCGTTCGCGCTGCGGTGCGATACGCGCGGACGCGAAACGGATTGCCGCTCTCGATTTCGAGAAGATCGGCGATCTCGCCGAGCACGCGTGCGAGGTCGACGTTATCCACGGTGGGCCTGCGGCGGGAGGGTGAGCGTGCGAAACTGCTCTTCTGTGAGGAGCGGAATCCCGAGGTGGCGCGCGCGAGCGAGCTTCGATCCCGGATGGGCGCCGACGACCACGAAGTCCGTGTTCGCGGCGACGGCGGCCGACGGTGTGCCGCCGAGGTCCCGCACGCGCTTCTCGGCGGCCGCGCGGGGAAAGGACGAGAGCGTGCCCGTGAATACGATCCGCTTTCCTTCGAGCGATCCGAGCGAAGGCGTCCGCTCCGAGCGCAGCACCACGCCTCGCGCGCGGCATGCCTCGATGACCGCTCTGTTCTTCGGCTCCCGAAAGAACTGCGCAATCGCGCGGGCGACGGCCGGTCCGACGCCCTCGACGTCCATGAGCTGCTGCTCACTGGCCGAGCCGATTGCATCGAGATCGCCGAAGTGCTCCGCCAGGTCGCGTGCCGTCGACTTGCCGACCTCGGGGATGCCGATTGCATAGAGAAACCGTTCGAGGTCGATGTGTTTGGCGCGCACGATCTCCGCTACGAGGTTTTTCGCGGAAATGTCGGCGAAGCGCTCGAGGCGAACGAGATCTTCTTCGCGCAGCGTGAATAGGTCGGCGACCGTCTTCACGAGCCCGCTCTCCGCGAGCCGCTGGGCCGTCTCCTGCCCGAGCCCGGCGATGTCGAGCGCATCACGCGATGCGAGATGGACCATGGCTCCAACGAGCTGCGCAGGGCACGAAAGACCTGCTGGGCAGCGGTCGACCGATCCGTGGGCTTGAATGCGTGTCCCGCATGCGGGACATCGCACGGGCATCCGAAAGGGGGGCCCACGACGGTCGCCCGGACGGGGGACCCGCGCGAGCACGTCGGGGATCACGTCTCCGGCGCGTACGACACACACACGGTCACCGACGCGCAGGTCCTTCCGCGCGATTTCGGTGGCGTTGTGGAGCGTCGCCCGTTTGACGGTGACGCCACCGATCTCGACGGGATCCAGCAGCGCAACGGGCGTGAGAACCCCGGTGCGCCCCACTTGCACGACGATGCGGCGCATGACGGTGGTGGCCTCGCGGGGCGCAAACTTGTAGGCGATCGCCCAGCGAGGGTGTCGCGCGGTCGCTCGTAGCCGAGCGCGGCTCGCTACGTCGTCGACCTTGACGACGATGCCGTCGATCTCGTACGGCAGCGCGGAGCGTCGCCGCTCGAGCGAGTCGTGGAATGCGATTGCCTCGTCGAGCGTACCGACGGCGCGATTCTCCCGACTCACGGGCAGGCCCAGGTCGCGCATCGCCACGAGCTCTTCGGTGTGCGTCGTGAATGCGGGGATGCCTTCGCGCGCAAGAACGTCGTAGAAGACGACGTCGAGGGGTCGTCCTGCAGTGACCCGCGCGTCGAGCTGACGAAGGGAGCCGGCCGCCGCGTTGCGAGCGTTGGCGAACGGCTCTTCGCCCTTGCGCGCGAGCTCGTCGCGAAGCGCGTCGAATGCCGCTTTCGTCATGAGCACCTCGCCGCGCACCGCCAGCCGCGCAGGCGCTTTTCGCGCCTCGGTTCGCAGGCGCAATGGAAGCGAACGAATGGTTTTTACGTTCGCGGTGACGTCTTCGCCGCGCTCGCCGTCGCCGCGCGTCGAGGCGGAAACCAGACCGCCGCTCTCGTACACCACCTCGATCGAAACGCCGTCGAACTTCGGTTCGGCGACGAAGGCGCGGCACGGATGCCCGAGCGCCTCGGCGACGCGCTCGCCGAACGCCGCGACCTCGGCCGCGCTCGCGACGGAGTCGAGGCTGAGCATCGGGGCGAGGTGCCGGACGGATCGAAACGAGGCGAGCGGCTGGCCGGCGACCCGCCGAGTGGGAGAATCCGCAAGAGCGAGGCCCGGGTAAGCGGCTTCGAGCGCCCGGAGCTCAGCATAGAGGCGGTCGTATTCCGCATCGGTCACCTCCGGCCGGTCGAGGACGTAGTAGAGGTAATCGTGTCGGCGGATCTCGTCGGCCAGGTGCTGCATGCGGGCGAGGTTCTCGTCGGTGCCGGAAGCCACGGCGCAGCAGCGCTGCATCGCCGGTGCCACCATCCGCGCGGCCCATACGCCTCCACTCTCGAGCTGGAAGGGGGGGCCAATACCCGGCAGGGCAGCCGATGCGGGCGCAGGACGTACGCGTTCGAGCGAAGAATTTGCGCGCCGCCGGTCGGGATCGGCTGCGAGCGGCCGAGCGGCGTTCAGCCCTTCGTCGCATTCGCGGAGTGCGAGGGACGGCGGCCGGTGGTTCGCCGGAGCGGTTTGGCGCTCCTCGCGCCCTCGCGGCCAATCGTGGCCCCGGCGGCATAGCTCCACTTCCCTCGTGCCGGCTCGGCGTGAGGCAACGCTGCAGCGCGCGCCTCGTAGGTAGCCCGCGAGACTCGGCGCTCCTCGTGCACCATCTCGGCCCAAAGCGCGGCTTCGTGCGCGGCGCTTGTCTCGGTAACGCAAGCGACGTTGAAGCGTGCAACGGCGACGCGCGTCCTGGCGCCCGGGATCCGTCCCTCGGCCGTGGAGCGCAGGTTGCGGAACACGTCCTTACCATGCTGCGCGTACCAGAGGAGGGTGTGCGCCGTCGAGAGCGCGCCCGCCCAGGGGTACCGGCGTAACCTCCAGCCCGCCGACAGAGCGTTCAGCGCTTTCTCGAGCGCCGCCTGCTCTTCTTTGCGCTTTGGCGGGCGCCGTTCGGCAAAGAAGAGCCCTGTCCCGAGCTCGTCACCATCGACCCCCCATACCTCCTTGATGCCGAAGTCTCCGGGCCGCTGTGCAACGAGCGATCCGTGCGTGAGGTCGAATCGCCCCAAAATGAAGAGCGACAGGTCGTCGGCGAGGTTTTCGACGAAGCGCATGCTTTCCATCGCTTCGGCGTAAGTTTCGCTCGGAAAATCGGTGAAGCACATCGCCTCGACCGCCACTCCGGCATGCGAAAGATGCAGAATGGCGTCGCGAACGGTTTCGACGGGGATGCCCTTGTCGATGAGGGACACTACGCGCGGCGCCGCGCTCTCGACCCCCAGTGCTGCGCTGAGCTGCCCGCCGCCCGCCAGCTCGCGGCACCGCTCCGCCGTCAGCGAGCGCTCCGGGCGCATGTCCGTCGCCCACTTCACGTCGAGGCCCCGCTGTGCGATTCCGCGCGCAATGCCCGTCGCCATGCGGGGCGGGAACACGTCTTGCGAGAAGTAGAAGACCCGGGCGCCGTACTTGTCTCGCAGCGATTGCAGGTGATCGAGCACCGTCTCGACCGGTCGCTGCCGGTATCTGGCCGTCCCCACTTCGGCGAGGCCGTAGTGGCAGAAGGTGCAAACGCCCCAGTAGCAGCCTCGCGTCGGGTCGTACGGCAGCACCAGCTCCGGCGCCATGTAGCGATCGAGGGGTAAGCCGTCGAAGTCGGGCGGGGGCAGGACCGACATGTCCTCGATCGTGACGCCCCGAATCACCCGCCCTTGCGATGGGGGATCCTGCCCGCGCTCGATGGCCCGCGCCAGCTCGAGCAGCGCGTGCTCCCCTTCGTAGATCACCGCTGACGAGAACGGGCCGAGCGCCTTCTCGAGCCGGCCTCCTTCGAGTCGCAGGAGCATTTGCGTCATCGCGGGACCTCCTGCGGTCACGTGCACGCCCGGCATGTGCGTGCGCGCGACATGCGCCAAGGAGTACGCGGGCTGCAGCTGGCCCGGGAATGCCACCGAGATGCCGACCAGG
>Ga0187782_10000868_pt1 | contig 21414 bp, 21 predicted proteins | sample 0715_SJ02_MP15_2_FD_132454 | JGI IMG/M metagenome (GOLD analysis project Ga0187782, IMG submission 132454) | Tropical peat soil microbial communities from peatlands in Department of Meta, Colombia - 0715_SJ02_MP15_20_MG | ecosystem: Environmental > Terrestrial > Soil > Wetlands > Peat | place... | reverse complement strand
TCCTTCTTACGGCGCTCGACGCGGCGCAGCACGATGCCCGCCGCGATCATTCCGATTAAGCCTGCGGCCATGATCCAGCGCAATCCGCCGTGGACAATCGCGTGCAAACCGAATGCCTGGACAACGCCCATCCCGAAGCTCCCGAATGCCAGAGTCAGGATTCTCAGGAGCTTTGCGCGAGGCGCACTGTTTTTTTCATTCGCGGGGGAAGCCACGAACACATACATGAGCACGAAGGAAAGGGCTCCGCAGCTGAGCGCCCAAATCCACTGTTCCGGCGTTCCCAACGATCACCTCACTGTCAAGCGGGTTAGGTCAGTCCTTGATCAAGCGCAGATCGTCCCGAAAGACACCCATCTCAGTGTGGACCCGGTGTTTGGTCTCATCCACTTCGAGTCGATTCTTAAGGATCAGCTTTGCTTCTTCGACCAGCGCACGCAATTCGGGATGATCGTCGATTGAGCCGGAAGCGGCGACGGCGTTGGCGAGGCGTTGGAGGGAGTTCTCCAATTCGGTGACGCGCTGCACGACCTCCGGCGCGGACACCTGCGCTTTGACGTACGCGTCGAGCGCGACTTCGCCTTCGATCTGATCGATCTGTTGCGTGATCGTGGTTTCGTCCCTTTCGAGCCGATGGACGACCCGCGGGACGATGCCAGCCAGGGGATTCCGGTCCGACATAGCCGCAGTATAGATCGCGGATTAACGAAATGGAAAGCCTAGCGCAGGACTATAATGGCAGCCATGCACCACGCCGAACTTGTTGTCGTCAGGGCCTACGGCAACCGCGCGGAAGCGGAGCTGGCCAAGGGCGCGCTCGAAGCAGCGGGAATCCCGTCGATGATTCAGGCCGACAGTGTGGGAGGAATGCGCGAACATCTCGCGTGGTCCGGCGCGGGGTTCCGAATCCTAGTGCGTAAAGGAGATGCTGCCGCGGCGCGCGACGTGCTCACGCCAGCGCCCGACGACAACGCGGACGCCGACCACGATCCTCCCCAGTCCTGGCGCCGGTTCACGTAAGGCGACTCCCTCCGATTCCCCAGCCGCTGGCCACGGGATCTGGTGCCCCTGCATGCTACAACCCGGTATCAGTACGAAAGTACCGGCGGCGCGGGCGACCCCGGTACCGCCAGAATGTGACTTTTCTTCTAGAGGCTCTGCCGGGGCGGGCTTGCTATTCTCAGCCGTCGAAATACGCACCGCCACGAAAAGGGCCCACAATCGAATGAGTGATATTTTCGGCTTTTCCAGCTGGCGAAAATTTCCGGGCGATAGTCAAAGCGAGCGGGCCAATCTGAAACCACCGCCGGCGTCTCCGAAAACGGACGCTGAGCCCACGCAAAGCGCCGCTTCCTCCGCCGCGAACGGCACAGACCGGCGCAAGCGCCGGCGCGCGCTGATTTCGGCGCCGATCCGCGTGCGCGCCGTGGACGTCACGGAGGACGGCCCGAACGAGGTCTCGACCACGCTCGACGTCTCGCGCAACGGCGTGCAGTTTGTCAGTTCTCAAGCCAATTTCGCCGCTGGCATGGAAGTCGCGGTCACGTTTCCCTACACGAACACGCCCCAGATAGCGCAGGCAGAGCAATCCGGGCGGGTCGTGCGCGTCACCGAGATGCCGGACGGCCGGAGATCCGTCGCGGTCGCGCTGGGCCTCGGTGTTGGCGAGGATATTGTCGATGCGGCCGGGCGCACGCTCATCGGCAAGCAGCCCGCGGCCACGCAGGGCCAGTTGGCCACCGAATCAGAAAAACCGCTCGTCCTGGTCGTCGACTCCGATCAATACATCCGCGATTCGCTGAAGGCGCATCTGGCTGCGGATGGCTACGAAGTGGTCGCGGTCAGCTCCGCGGCCGAGGCACACGAAGCGCTGAAGATGTTCACGCCCGCACTTCTGATTTCCGAGATCGAAGGCGAGGACTTGCCCGGCTACGAGCTCTGCGCTCACTGCAAGGCCACGCCGCGCCTGCGAACCGTACCCGTCATGTTGCTGACCAGTTCGGCCTATCCGAGCGACTACGCAAACGCCCACTCGCTGGGCGCCGTCGTCTGCATGGCCAAGCCGTATCGGCAGGAGCGCCTCGCTCACATCGTGCGCCTGCTCGCGCCCACCCAGCGCGCCAAGGCGCAGTGCGCGCCTGCGCGCCCAGCCGATCCATCCCGTAGAGCCGGCGTCAACAAAAGGGCTGCTTCCGCCGCCGGCGATTCCGCACCGCGCCGCCGCTGGATGTTCTGAAGACTCCGCCAAAGCCCCAATGCTGGCCAAACGGACAGGGTTAACGCTGAGGGTGCAGGAGGCTGGCCGCGCACGCCGGCCGCACGCTGCGGCCCGGTAAAATGGCCGTATGCAATGCCCGAAATGCAAGGCGGAGGCGCGCGATATCGCGCGCTTTTGCCCGCGCTGCCACGCCACTCTGCGCTACACCTGCCCCTCATGCAAGCATGAGCAGCGGCAGGGCGGCACGTGCGAGAAGTGCGGCGTCGATTTTCTGAAATACATCACGGCGGTCGTCGCTACGAAGCAGGTCGAGGCTGACGCCGTTCACGAGCGCCTCGAGCAGCGCTCAACCTTCCTGAAGAACGTTCTAATGATGCCCTTCAACATGGGCATTCCCCTGCTGAAGCAGCTCTTTCACGGGTCCCGCCGCTAGCTTTCTTGATCGCGGTCTTTGCAGTGCGGTGGACCGCATCCGTGGGCGGTTCGCACGAGACTGGAAATACCTGGAAGGCGGAAAAAGTCCCACACGCGCAAACTCCGCGCCAAGCGTGCGCTTCACTTCCTGATACCAGTAGTCGAATGTGCCCTCGGCGACGCCTACGAGCCGAACGGCGCGGCGGTAGTCCGCGCCGCGCACGAAATAGGCGTTGAAGAGTCTGAGACGCCCCTTCCATTCGGGACGGCGCAACCCGCGGCGGCCGATGCGTTCGAAATCGGCGATGAACTCACACGCGCGCGCCCGGTCCGGTCGCCACTGGTAGCCTTCCAGCGGCGAATCGAAATCGACCGAGCGCACTGTGCCAGCCGAGTCTCCTAGCCACTCGCGCAGGCGCCGATAGCGCGCGTAGCAAACGTCGAAGATCTCTTTCGCTGTCATGGGTCGTGATCAATTGCCTTCGGAAGCTTTGGTTCCATCGAGAAGAAATGCGCCAACATCGAGGAGATCGTTCGGGCGCGTCAACTCGTCCTCAACGATTTCCAGGCATGCCCGGAAGCACTCATGCCAGCCGACGAGGTATCCGCGCGAATACTCTTCGGCAAGACGCTGGCGTTCGCGATGGATGCGCTGCATCTGGAAGATCTGCGCACGCTCGATCGAAGGCGCATCGCATGCGACGCGCACGCGGTGCAACAACTCGCGCGCTGCGCGTAGCAACCAGTTCAGCGGCCGGGGATAGTAAACCGCGACGCGGCGGCGCGGCTCGTACCACGCAAACTGCCATCCGCGCGGAATCGTGCTGCCGTGTGTAATCTCCCTTCGGAATTTGAGAATCGAGTTCATGAGCGTCGCACCTCCGGCCCAGCTCCGACCCCAAGCTCTCGCCGCACGGCCTCGTCGCGCTCGGCGCGCAGGAGTTGGCGAAGAAGGCGCAGGTCGCTGGGGAGGCGTCCGTGCCGAGAATCCTGGTCCTGGGTGCTTAGAGCGCGAGGGTCGTGCCGGGGCTGGTTTTGATCTGGTCGGAGACGGTTTTGGTCTTCGTTCGAAGCAAGATTTCCACAGGAAGCTGTTTCATTGTGGAGATTTCCGCACAAGGCCGCCGGATGGCCCTGCTCAGGCGATCGAACTAATGATGAACTATTTATCTCGTCCGCATGCCCCACATTCTTAGGCAGATGGCAATGAACTGGTACGCGGTTCTGAGTGAAGGCGTCCGCATCCTTGCGGCCCCCCTCCGCAAATCTGCGGGCACCCTGTGGAAATTTCTTCGCTTTGGTAATGCGAATGATCAGCCCGCCCGGCGCCGTCTCGGTTTCAATGTACTGTTCGCGGCGGAGGATCTGCATCCAGCGTTCGAGCGTCCGGCAATTGAACCCCGTTTCTTCTTCGATCTCCCGGTAGCTCAATGGGGATCCACCCAGCACCCAGCCGACCGAGCCGTGCTGATGGGTTTGTCGCAAAACCAGCCAGCCGTAAAGCCAGATGGCCGCTCCCATGCGCTCGTAGTGGTGCGACTCAAACAAAACGCCCCGCAGCCCGGTGTTGAAATCTTTACCTCGCATTGCCTAGCCCCAACCGCTCGCAACCGAGCTTTGCCACACGGTATCTGCTCGCTCGTGGAAACACGTTCCGCTTCGGAAAGCGCTCAGCACTGGCCACAATACGGAACTCGTACTTGCACGTATTCCCCATGCCGTGTTTCCCGAATTCGCAGCCGCGCAATTTCGGTCACCGGCGGCAGCCTCCCACACAGCGCGCAGACTGGGGCACCTAGATCGTCTGTAAACGGGGGCCTCTCATGTAGCCACTCCCTTGACTTACGCGCGAAATACGCCTTCTGCTGAGCAGCGCGCTCACGAGACCGATGACGCGGGTTGGCGCGCCACGCCCGCATATACTCGCGGTTGTAGGCACGGCGCTTCGCGGATCTCGCCAGCGCACCGCACTGCGCCTTCGTCTCGCTCGAGTCGTGAACTGCCGGTCGCGATTGCATCTGCCGTCTCCCTCGTCCGACGTGCCGTAGCTCCTCGGCGCTCAGCTAACGCATCGCACGCGGCGCCATGAAGTACTGCTACTCAGGTACTATTGAGGGAATTCACGCATCTACTATAGTCACGCGCATCCTTCCTCCCTTTCGGGGGTCAAAAACACAGGAGGCTTACATGGGATCCGTCTGTCTGCCGTTCGAGTATTTCGACACGTGCTCCGAGTCCGGCTTGGAATCGTACGAATTGTCGCGCCTGAATCAGGCGTCGAACTTGCGCAAGGAATTTGGTCAATCGATTGAACAGTGGATCGAGTGCCAGGTCGAGGCGCGTGTGGCTCGCATGACGCTTGAGTCTCGGCGGGGCGGCGCGAGGCTCCAAACGACTGTCCCCAAGCCTCAACCTTTCGCACAACAGATGACCTTTTCGTTTCCGCTGCTCGACACATGCTTCGAGTCCTCCACAAAAACTGCTGGCACGCGGCGCTCATGCGGAAATCGGCAGCAGTTTCGCGCCGCCCCTACACCTGACGTGCCAGCATTCCCGACAAGGGATCGTCGTGTTTGCTCCTCCGGCCCGTCGTGTGCCGTACCGCCTTCGCGCCTGCTTGCGCGGCTTGCTCAGCCGCAACCCCATTGCGAGAGTCAAGAGCGCCGTAACCTCGTGACCTTCGTGCGGCAGCAGCCGTTCGGTGCCCAGTTCGCACAAGTCAATGACAACCGCAGCGCGCGCCACGCGGTGCCCGCGCTTGGCAATGTTGGGATTCTATCCGCTCCTCGGACCGCCAAGAGAACGTGCCCGATGTTGTGATGCACCACTGCGTGCGAGCATCCGCGCGCTCGCCCCGCAGTTCTGCGGAGATCGATACGCACTCGCAACGACCGCAACCCCTTCCGGAAGGCAGCGCAGGGAGCAGCGCGACTGTCTTCCGACCGGATCGCTCGCTCCGCGCCTCTTGGCCACGGCCGGCTCTTAGGAATGACTGTCAAGATCTGCAGTCATCGTCCTGCACCGCGTATTAGTTTCAACAGCGCGGCGCTGCGCTACGGCACGGCCAATCGCTGCACATCCCCTGATCAACAGCGTGTGGCCATTGCCGCAGCTCCGTCCGCTCGCGAAGATCTCGGCGTGACGGTTGCACCGCCTCGCGAGCCGCCGGTCTAGGCCGATTTGACGCGGAAAGGCTGCGCCACAAAACGAAATCTCGCTGTATCGAGGCTGGCCAGCGCCGCAACACAGATCGATCTGCGCCGAGCTGTTTACGCGCTCGTTTGAAAGCACTTTGGTATCTGTGACAAGTACCCGGCTTCTCGCATTTACTTGCGCGCTTGGCGCCCTTTTGGTTAGGCATGCGCCCCTGCCCTAGCAATCGCTTTCCATCCATTGCATGGGTGCGACTTTCGGCTCCGTAAACCTAGTTTCTCGCAGCCGCTGAGAACCACTTGCGCGACGCGTGCCGACCTCGCGACGAGACGTGGGAGCTAAATTCAATACGACCTAGGTGACGCCCTCGTGTTCTCGCAGCGAACGATCAGCCAAGTCGCACTTTCGCGCTACTTCTGCGCTGGCTCTCCTCCTGCCGCGGAGATCCGCGCTGGGCCGACCGCGTTCCTCGGCCTGACACATTGCAGCATCGCCTTCCCTGCTAGCCTTGGGTTCCTTGGCCGCCCAAGCCAACCCTGTCCTGGAATTCATCCAAAGTTTTGAAGGCCACTCAAACCCCGACGCCTGGTCGCGTGCCGACGATCCCGAGCGACTCGGGGAATGGCCCGGAGCCAAGCTTCCGCTGGGCTGATGGGCGGTCAATTCGTCGCACCCTCGTCGACGCCTTGTTTCGAACGGCGAATGGCATGGCTCGTGCGCTCCCGAGTGCCTTATCCAACATAAACTACGTATTCGCGGGGGATACGGTTAGTCTGGATCGCTTGCGTAGAATGAGGATCGGCGGTCGCGCAGGCAATTCATTCACGACATCGACTCGGAAATGGGCGGGTGGTGTAGGGTTGCCAGGCGGTCTCCCGTGTCACATCGGTGCGCCTAGCGATTGATCTAGGCATCGTGATCTTTGTGCACTCAGGGCCTGCCGGACTGGCGCCTGCGTCACCAGATTCTTTCTCCGGGAGGGCCAGCTTGCACGACGGGATCCAGCAGGCTGGGAGTTGTTCGTGATGCCAAGCGCACCGGCGTATGTGTCGGCAATATTCGGACTTGCGGTGGCGGTAGCGGTCGGCGTGGATCTTGGTGTGTTCCATCGAGATTCGCGGAGGATCCGACTCACGGCAGCGCTACTGGAGACATCCGCTTGGATTACGATCTCGCTGGCGTTCAATCTTTGGGTTTACATCTCGCGGGGCCGCGAGGCGGGCCTTCAGTTCTTGGACGGCTACGTCGTCGAGAAGTCGCTCAGCATGGACAATATTCTTGTGTTCGGGATGATCTTCCGGGGACTGGGAGTGCCGGCGGAATTGCAACACAGAGTCCTGTACGGCGGCGTCATCGGAGCACTGGCCATGCGCGCACTGTTTATCACCGCGGGCGTACAACTACTGGGTCACTTTCGACCAGTTCTCTACCTGTTCGGCGCGCTACTACTGCTCACTGGACTGCGTATAATTTATCCGGCCGCGCGGGAGATACGACCTGAGTGCAGCTGGCTGGTACGTATCGTCGCGCGAGCAATGCCACTCACAAGAGAGTTTCACGGGAACAACTTTCTCGTCAAACGCGAAGTGACATGGGTCGCGATACCGCTGCTGTTGACTCTCGTCGCAATCGAAGCGACGGACATCGTCTTCGCTGTGGACTCCGTTCCCGCCGTGCTGGCAATCACGCGCGACAGCTTCATTGCGTACTCATCCAACGTCTTTGCCATACTCGGACTACGAGCGATGTACTTCGGTCTTGCCGACATTCTGGCGCAGCTGCGATTTTTGCCCGTGGGCCTTGCGAGCATTCTGCTGTTTGTCGGCGCAAAGACGATGCTTCCGGACTGGCGGGCGGTCTCCACCGAGGACTCCCTCGCTGCGATAGCGGCCATTCTGGCCCTAACGGCTGTTGCTTCGTTCCTCTGGCCAACGCGGAAAGAGGGGAAGCCACGCCCTCAATGAGGTCGTTTCGAGCAGGCAGCTCGCGGCGTTCGGCTAAAATTCGCAACATGGGGACACCCGGGAGGAGAGGCCCGGGTGTCTGATTCTCAGGGCTCCACTAAGCGTCGACCCAGGAGCACTTTTCTGCGGTGTTCCCGCCAGGGAGAGTGAGGCAACCGCAGAATAGTTGCGCCTAGTGATGAGCGATGCTGAGATTGTGAACGCCCGAGAAGAAAAAAAGACCCGTGCTGGCAGACTGGGGAAGCCACCAGGTGTGCCGGAGGAGACTGTTTCGGCTGCGCTGCATGTGGCGAGCCGCGTAGTCCAACGCCACGGGTCCGGCCTGGATCGCTGCGTAGATTCCGGGCGACTGAGCAAAGGGACGCATGAACGGGTCGCACTCGTGCGCGCCAGAAGCAATTGCCTGCCGCGTAGAATAGGCGTCAAACGCGGCGGCGCCGTGCTGGACCATCGAGAGGATGAGCCATGTGCGGCGAGAAGGAACGCTCTCGACGGCGATGATCTTCGCTGGAGCAGCGGGCTGCACGGGCGGCACCCGGATGGTTGAGAGGGATTGAGAGTTCTGGTTGCCTGTGCTGAGAGAAGCGGCCGTCAAAGTCGGCGACGCTGATTCGCCGGAAGCGTTCTCCGGACGTGAGCTGGGCTGGGTCGCCGGCTGGTTGGCGAAGGGATCTGTTTCGGCGGCCTTCGCGACGGCCGGTTTCACGGCCACGTCTGCATCCGGGGCGACGGGCACCGCGGCAGCCAAATGAAGCAACAAAGCCACCGTCGCAAGAGCCATAAAGGATAAGTCTCCTTTACCCGCTTACAGTCAGGCTGCCCCCGTGAGAAAGCATGGCCAGTACCACGATAGGCGGCGTCTAAGTCCCGTGTTTTCAGAGGAGCTGCCTAGTATCGGGAGATTTTGGGCAGAAATCTAGAACTCAGGTACCGCAGGAGTGGAAGTGACTTTCCACAGTTCACTCAGCCACGAAGGCCTTCCGGCCAGCCCACTTCCCTGCCATCGAGACTGTGAGCAGAGCCAAGCTACGCGGTGGCGATCACGCGGAGGCTTTCGCGGACGGCAGCAAGAGTGCGGCTGATGTCTTCGTCGCTATGCGCGGCCGAGACGAACAGGGCCTCGAATTGCGATGGTGGAAGGAAGATGCCACGAGCGAACATCTCCCGAAAGAAGGCGGCGAAGCGGGTGGTGTCCGATTTCTTTGCGCCGAGGTAGTTGGTAACCGGCTCCTGAGCGAAGAAAAGTGTGATCAGCGAGCCGACAGAGTTGACTTGGCCCGGAACGCCCGTTTTGCGCAGAGCCTCGCGCAAGCCGTTCGTGAGGCGCTCTGCGCGCGCGCTTAGCGGCTCGTAGAACGTCGGATCGTCGAGCACGGCCAGAGTGGCCAGGCCGGCGCGCATGGCGAGTGGATTACCGGAAAGTGTTCCGGCCTGATATACCGGGCCGAGAGGCGCGATTTGGTCCATGATCTCTCGGCGGCCACCGTATGCCGCAACGGGCAATCCTCCGCCGATGATCTTGCCTAGGACCGTCATGTCCGGCTGAATGGCATAGACCTTCTGCGCTCCTCCATAGGCGAAGCGGAAACCCGTGATCACTTCGTCGAAGATGAGCAAGGCTCCGTCGCGCTGGGTGATCCGGCGAAGCGATTCGAGGAAGCCGGCCGCCGGAGGGATCACTCCCATGTTTGCAGCCACCGGCTCGACAATGACGGCCGCGATTCTTCCCGAATAGTCCGCGAAGATGCGTTCGACGGCACCGGCATCGTTGTAGGGCGCGTTCAGCGTGAGGTTCGCGAGGGCTTGCGGCACGCCGGGACTCGACGAAATGCCGAGCGTTGCAAGACCCGAGCCAGCCTCGACCAGAAAGCTATCGGCGTGGCCGTGGTAGCCACCCTCGAACTTGAGGATGAGTTCCCGCTTGGTGAAAGCTCGCGCGGCGCGGATGGCGGACATTGCCGCCTCCGTGCCAGAACTAACGAAGCGAATGTGCTCGATCGAAGGAATCGCTCGAGCAATGCGCTCGGCGAGCTCGATCTCCAGCGGTGACGTCATTCCGTAGCTTGTGCCGCGGCGGGCCTGCTCCTCGATGGCTGCCACAACATCCTGATGCGCGTGCCCGAGAATCAGCGCGCCCCAAGAGCAGACGTAGTCGAGGTACTCGCGACCGTCGGCGTCGTAAAGGCGAGAACCCAGGGCGTGGTCGATGATGAGCGGTGCGCCGCCGACGGCGCGAAACGCACGAACGGGGCTATTCACGCCCCCCACAAGAACTGCTTGTGCGCGCGCACGCAGATCGGTCGAATTTCGCACAGTGGGTCATTGTATGTGATGCCTAAGATAGACGCGAGAAAAAGGCGCTCGACGTCGTCCTTGGCACGGGCGGAAGGCTAGTGCCAGACGTGTCGTGAAAAGCGTCTGCACGTCACTCGATGATGAAATCAACTGTACGCACAATCGCAGTGTCATCATCCGACGCGGTCACCCGAACCTGAAGCTGGTAGGAGCCGCTGGGCAGACTGCCGATGTCGGCTTGACCTCCGATCGGGACCACCGCTTCGCCGAGATTCGCGTATGAGTCTGGATTCATCGGGTCCAGACGCTTGTCGACGCGGCCTGTTTTCGCATCGAGAATTTCGAGATCGGCTGCCAAGGTCCTCGAAGAAGGCCCTGTTCGCCGGGAATCAAATATCTCGAAATAGAAGTCGAGCGGATCGCTCCTTCTGAAGTAGGCGGCGGCTGTAGGCGTGGTTTCGAATCCCCTGCTTATTAGAGGAATGTAGCTTCCGGGCAATGCCGGGTCGGTTTGCAGTCCCGTTTGTAGCTTGACGTAACTCTTGCCGAGCACGATGTCACTGACGGCAAGCCGTTTTTCATCCTCGGTGTCGACCCTAAAGCGCGTTTCGGCGCGCCCGAATCTTTCTCCATCCATCACGACGATCTTGACCGTATATTCACCGGGAGAGACGTCAATTTGCGTCTCGTACTGGTAGGGGACGTCGAACCGTTCGCATGAGGTCAGGGCGCTCGGTACAAGCCTCGGGAGTGAAACGCCAACAAAACTCCACAATCCTAAGTTCGCCAGATCACTGAAACGCGTGACTACGGTCCCATCGTTAGCATAGACAATTCCCAGGATCCCGATCGTCGGGGGTTTATCGCAGTTGAAAAGCCTCGCAGCTTCCTCAGGTAAAGCGACAACAATGTTGGTAAGGGCTGCGTTCAACCTGCCGAAAGTGTTGAACGCTGCCAGCGTCAGATCGATTGAGCCGTTTTTTTCTTCGCGCGAGTCCAAGATGGCTTCCATCCGAGCGCCCGCCCTGGTGCCGTTGAGCGGGTCGGCGGCGGGGCGAAATGTATTGCAATAATCTCCTCGCGTGAAGATCAGTGAATGTGGACGGTCGACCGTTACGGTGACCCGATGGCAACTCCCATTTGCGGATGCTGGGCGGGCGTACGCGATCAAGTACGCGAGCCAGGACGGCGGGCCAAACCGGTCGTCGGGACGCCAAGACGGAGAAAACAGGTTGATCGTGGTATAAGGCGGAAGGTCCGGGCCAACCCACTTTCCCGCCCCAGCACCGCGCACCCGACCGAATTCGGGTTCGACGGTCATTCGCTCAATTTGCTGCGGCTTGCCGTCCTCAAACACGTGGAAGTCTTTCGCGAGCAACCCGCGCACCGTCACGTCACTTAGAACGTGGGCATTTTTCTCTGTTGCTTTTGCCTTGAAAGTAGCCGAATCCATCTTGCGAATCTGATTGACTCGCTTCTCATCCAGGACCAAAACGGGGACGACAACCTCCTCGGATTGAGCACGGATTGGCGCTGGGTGCCCGGCTTGCGCTCGAGGGCCCTCGCTGAATGCGATGCCGGCCAGGACGCGCAGAAGCAACGTGCCGACGATCAAGTATCCCCGCGTGATGTATCTGTGAGAGCTGCCCCGATCAAAGGTCCTGTTTCTCACGCGGTTGGCCCAGATCCGGCGCCATGAAACCACCGAGGCCCGAAGGAAACAGCTATCATGAATTCCTCGAAGAATTTAGCAGCGATTGAGATAGCGGGCGGCGTCTTTCGCGTGGTAGGTGAGGATTATGGATGCGCCGGCGCGCTGGATGCTCGTCAGGATCTCAAGCACGATACGCTGCTCGTCAATCCAGCCCTTCTGCGCGGCGGCTTTGACCATAGAGAACTCGGCGCTGACGTTGTAGGCGGCAACGGGCACGTCGAAGCGGTCGCGCACGCGGGCGATGATGTCGAGATACGGCAGCGCGGGCTTGACCATGATGATGTCCGCGCCCTCTTCGAGATCGAGCGCGACCTCGCGCAAGGCCTCGCGGGCGTTGGCCGGATCCATCTGGTAGCTGCGGCGATCACCGAACTGCGGAGCGGACTGCGCGGCTTCGCGGAACGGGCCATAGAACGCTGAACAGTATTTGGCGGCGTACGCGAGGATGGCAACATCCTGAAAGCCTTTTTCGTCAAGCTGGCGTCGAATGGCACCGACGCGGCCGTCCATCATGTCGGACGGCGCGACGATATCTGCACCGGCCCGCGCATGCGAGAGGGCGGCCTCCGCCAGGAGCGCGAGGCTCGGATCGTTGAGGATCTGGCCGTCCTTGATGACGCCGCAATGGCCGTGGCTCGTGTACTCGCAGAGGCAGACGTCGGTGACGACGAGCAGATCGAGCTTGGCCTTGCGAATCGCTTCGATCGAGCGCTGCACGGCAGCCTTTGGCGACGCTGCTTCCGAGCCGGTTTCGTCCTTGTGCTCGGGCAGGCCGAAGAAAATTACCCCGGGGATGCCGAGGTCGGCGACCTCCCTGCACTCTTCGACGATCTGATCGGGCGATTGCTGGTAGATACCGGGCATCGAGCTGACTTCGATGCGAACTTTCTTGCCGGGGCAAGCAAACATCGGATAAATCAAGCCGTGCGTGGAGAGCTGCGTTTCACGGACGAGACCGCGCAGGGCCTCGGTGCGGCGCAGGCGGCGTGGGCGATGCGTTGGGAATGTCATGCGCGCCTCGCCGCGGCTGGCGGCCGCTCGTGATGTTTGGTAAGGGCGCGAACCAACCCTTCAACGGACGGTTCGTCCGCTTGGATTGCCACCACGGCGTGCGACTCCCGCATTGCGCGGGCCGTCGACGGGCCGATCGCGACGAATTCCGTGCGATCCGAGAGCTTCTGGGTCTCTGCTTCTCCCACGAGGGAACGAAAGTTCTGAAATGCGGAAGGGCTTGCGAAAATGATGCTGTCAACGTCGCCGCGTAAAACGGTCGCAACGGCGCTTCGATCGAGCGCTGCGGGTGTGATCGTGCGATAGGCAACCACTTCGGTGACGTCCGCACCGGCATTGCGCAAGGCCTGCGGAACGCGCTCATCGCCGCGGTCACTGCGTGGCAGCAAAACGCGACACCCTGCGAGCGATTCGCCCAGTTCCCGAGCGAGGGCTTCTCCAGTCCCGTCTTGGGAGACGAAACTCACTTTGATTTCCCTCTCCACCAGCGCCTTGGCCGTCGCGCGTCCCACGGCTCCGATCAATCGATTCGACGACTCAAGCATTTCACACTTTATGCCCAACTGAGCGCAACGATCAAAAATGTATTTCACTGCGTTCCTGCTGAGAAAGACAATCGCGTCATACCAATCGAGACGGCGAAGCTGCTCGTCCAGCTTGGTCCAGTCTTCCGGCGGCGCGAACGAAACCATCGGAAGTAGGGTGACTTTCGCGCCAAGGCGTTCAAGAGAGCAAATGAGCTCATCGGCCTGGTCAGGCGCGCGGGTGACGACGACGCGCTTTCCAGCGAGCGGTTTGTTATCCCTGTCCAACGCTTCTTCCTGCGAGGCGCAGAATTCGATCCGCGCCTTCCTCAATCATCGCGGTCGCGAGGCGCACGCCAATTTGCTGCGCCTCTTCGGGCAGCCCATTTTCAGAGCTGCGCACGTACTCCGATCCTGCGGCGGAGAAGACGCCCGCTTCCAGGTGCAACTCGCCTCCACGCAAGGTCGCCAGCGCGCCCAGCGGAACCTGGCAGCCACCCTGAAGCGCCTGCAGCAGTGCGCGTTCAGCCGTAATGCACGCGCGAGTTTCAGCATCGTCGAGAGCGGCGACGAATTGTGATGTGGCGCGGTCATCCACGCGCGTCTCGATGCCGAGAGCACCCTGGCCCACCGCCGGCAGCATGACGTCCTCGCCAAGCACCTGCGTGATCTTGCCCGCCAAGCCGAGGCGATTCACGCCGGCCATCGCCAGGACGATCGCGTCGAATTCGCCGCTTTCCAGTTTCTTCAGGCGCGTGTCCACGTTGCCGCGCAGATCCAGTAGATCCAAATCAGGCCGATGATGCCGGATCTGAGCCTGGCGGCGCAGGCTGCTGGTGCCGACACGCGCGCCGGGCGGCAGATATCTGAGCGTGCGGCCCGCACGCGAAATCAGACAGTCGCGCGGGTCCTCGCGGCGCGTGATTGCGGGAAATGCAAGGCCCGTGGGAGTCTCGGTGGGCACGTCCTTCATGCTGTGCACCGCGAGATCGATCGTGCCGGCGAGCAACGCCTCTTCGAGTTCTTTGATGAAGATGCCTTTCGAGCCATTCTGTGAGCCGATTTGCTCGTTGATTTGAGCCACCGACGCGGATTGCATGCGATCACCCGAAGTGCGGATGCGAACGAGCTCGGTCTCGACGCCGTGCAGACGCTTTAGCTCGTCCGCCACGTAATTCGCTTGCCAGAGGGCGAGCGCGCTGCCGCGAGTTCCAATGCGAATCGGCTTCACTCCGGCTCCTCGTCTTTGTCGGCGTTGCCCTCGAGACCGAAGGCCTGCCGCAGCGCCTCAATCGCACCCAGACGGCCCGGCGTTCCGCGTCCGCTGCGCAGACGCGCGCTGGGCTCTTCGAGCAGTCGCTCGATCAGTTCCTCCGTAATGTTTGCGATGCGCTTGCGCTCTTCGGCCGAGACGCCCTGCACCGTGCCGAGCCACTCCCGCAGCAGAATCTCCCGCTCCTTGCGGAACCGGCCGCGCAAGTCGTCGACGATCGAGCTGGCCTCCAGCGCCGTCCGCCAGGATTCGAATTTGGCGACGTGCTCCGAAATGATCGCTTCTGCGCGGGGGATCTCGGCCTCACGGGCGCGTTTGTTCTGCTCGACGATCTCGCCAAGGTCGTCAATGTTGTAGAGGTAGAGGTTGTAGAGGCCGGCCGCATCCGGCGCGACGTTGCGCGGCACGCCGAGATCGACCACGAAGACAGGACGACCGTCCCGAGCAGCGAGCGCGCGCACGAGCCTCTCTCGCGTAAGGACCACGCCCGCTTCGCCGACCGACGTTACGATGATGTCGGGCGCGGATAGAACCCTGTCGAGCGAATCCCACGCGACCGCCTCACCGCCCATGCGCTCGGCGAGATGCTTCGCGCGGTCGAATGATCGGTTCACGACGCGCAGGCTGCCAATCCCGCGATTCCGCAGGTGCTCGACGACTTGTTCCGCCACGTCGCCCGCGCCAAGAATCAGCGCGGAGCGGCCCTTCAGGCTGCCGAATACGCGCTCGGCGAGCTTCACGCCTGCAAGCGAGACCGACATCGGCCGCGCGCCGACTTCGGTTTCCGCGCGGACACGCTTCCCTACTTCCAGCGCACCCTGAAACGCACGATTGAGAATCGGGCCGGTAGCACCGTGCTCGAGCGCGCGCCCGTACGCAGACCGGATCTGCCCGAGGATTTCGGCTTCGCCGAGCAACATCGAATCAAGCCCCGCCGCGACACGAAAGAGATGCCGCACGGCGTCGGTTCCGATCCAGCGGTACGTGCGTCCCTCCAGATCAGCCCGCGGGATGCGATGGTAGGAGGTGAGAAACCTCTCCATCGCGTCAGTGACCGACGCGCTTGGGTCACCCGCTACGCCATAGACTTCACTGCGGTTGCAGGTGGAAACAACGACCGCTTCTTCGAGGATGCCTTGCTTGCGCAACTGCGTCGCAGCATCCAGAGCTTGTTCCGTGCTGAACGCGACTCGCTCGCGAAGCTCAACTGGTGCCGTTCGGTGATTGCAGCCGATGAGCGCAACACGGATCGGCCCCGTTATGCGGGAGGCGGCAGGATTCTTGGCGTTCGTTGTGGTGGCCATCAGAAGTAGCGATGGAACTCCGTCAAATAACGATTCACCAGTGTGTAACTGAAAAGCACGAGAACGAAATTCAGCGCGCAAATCAAAGCGGCCCGCGAGCCGCGCCAGCTCGCGGTGCGCGAAAGCAGAAGGTAGGCAACGTAAACGCCGACGATCAAGAGCGTCACAATAACCTTCAGATCGCCCCAGGAATACGTGCCCGTCAACCGTCTTTGCCACACGAATCCACTGACCATTCCGAACACTAGGCCCCCTAAGCCGACGAAGACGCTGCTCCGTGACATTCGGTCGAGCACCTCGAGCGCCGGAAATCGCCAGAACGCCGCTCCGGGCCGATGCGATCTTAGGACGTGGTCCTGTAGCAGATACACGATGCTCAGTAAAAAGGAAAGCGCGAATGCCGCGTAGGCCCAGATGTTCAGCGTCACATGCAACGCGAACAGCGGGCCCTTCGCTGCCGGCGGTGCGGGGATTCCGCGCGGCGCTAGCCAATCCAAGCCGGCCATCCAAACCAACATGAATAGCGATACCAACGAGCCTACAGACCGTTGGCCGTGAAACAGTTCTAGAGCGAGATACGTGATACCCAGGAGCCAAGCGAAAAGTGACATAGAGCCGTAGAGATCGTCGTAGGGAACCGTATGCATGCCATGCGAGCGCTCAAGGAGGGCGTAGTAGTGACATAGGATCCCTCCGGCCAAAAGCAGCGTCGCGAGGCGCCCCAGCCACACCTGCGGCGCGTACAGAATGCGCAGGTAGCAGCAAAAGCTGGCCGCATACAGCGCGAGGCTCAAATAGGCCGTCTGGTTCAGCATGGCAGCCGCAGCGTCCCCCGTTCGAGAATTATAGCGCCATATAGACAGTTCGCAGGGGCGCGGAATGCACAGAAAGCACCGTCCGGGAACAGGATGCGGGTCTGCGGGACACCGCGGCCGCGGAGGAGCGCAATCTGCGGGTGAGCGCGGGCTTCTGCTATGATGGTGTCGAAGCCGCCGATCCGATGCCGCAAAATCAGGAAAACAAGAAGGAGCTGTTCCTCCGGGCGTGCCGATTTCAGCCCGTGGATCGCGTGCCGGTCTGGATCATGCGGCAGGCGGGGCGGTATCTGCCGGAGTATCAAGCTGTCCGCGCGCGCCATTCGTTCTTGGAAATCTGCAAGACGCCGGAGCTGGCGGCAGAAGTCTCCATTCAGCCGTTTCGGGTGCTGGGCGTGGATGCGATTATCGTTTTTTCGGACATTCTGGTCGTGGCGGAGGCAATGGGCATGCCGCTCGACGTGCCCGACTCAGGCCCGGTGCTCTCGAACCCTCTCCGAGACATCAGCGCCGTCCGGCGATTGCGCGATTTCGACCCCGCGCGGGAGACGCGTTTCGTCGGCGAGGCGATTCGCACCATCTGCCGTGAAACGGGACCTACCGTGCCAGTAATCGGCTTCGCTGCCGCGCCCTGGACGCTGGCGTGCTATATGATCGAAGGGCAAACGCGCGGGGACATCTCGCTGGCCACGCGGCTGCTCCGCGAGGAACCTGGACTGCTACGCGAGCTTCTCCGCCATATTGCGAAAGTGACGGCGCAATACCTGAAATTCCAGATTGAAGCGGGCGCCGCCGTGGTGCAACTCTTCGACACATGGGCGGGCGAGTTGACGCCGGATGAGTACAATGAATTCGAGCAGCCCGCTACCGCGGCAGTCTTCGAACCGATTGGCGAGAACGGCGTGCCTAAGATCCTTTTTGGCAAAGGGTCGGCGCGGCATCTAGACAGCCTCGCGCGCACTGGAGCGGATGTTCTAAGCGTCGATTGCCAGACAGACCTCGGCGAAGCCCGGCAGAAGCTCGGAACGAGCGTCGCCCTGCAGGGTAATGTGGACCCGTCGATCCTGCTCGGAGACGAGACCGTCGTGCGAAGCGCGGCGCGTGAGGCGATCGAGAAGACGGGCGGCGTAGGCCACATTCTGAATCTTGGACACGGGATTCTGCCAGCGACACCGGTCGTAAACGCCAGGGCCTTCGTCGAAGCGGGACAGACAGCGATGGTTGCGGCGCGCGAATGAGCAACATGAGGATAGGATCGGGCGCGAGCGTCGAGATCGGCTCGGTCACCGAGCGATTGCTCGAAAAATACAATCGCCCCGGACCGCGCTATACGAGCTATCCGACCGCGCCGGTTTGGAAAGACGATTTCGGTCCGGCTGATTTCGAGCAATACTGCGCGCGGGCGGACGTGCGCGGCACACCGGTTTCGCTCTACATGCATCTTCCCTTCTGCGAGAGCCTGTGCCTGTTTTGCGCCTGCAACGTATCGATCCAGAAGGACAAGAGCGTTCTGACTCCCTATCTCGCGGCTTTGAAACGTGAGATCGAGCACGTCTCGGGAATGGTCTCGAAAAACCGCCACACAATTCAGTTTCACTGGGGCGGCGGCACACCAACCTATCTGAGTCCCGCACAGATGGAGGATTTGTTCGGTTACACGCGAGAGCGATTCTCTTTCGCGCCGGACGCGGAAATCGGAATTGAAGTCGATCCGCGCGTCACCAGCCTCGCACATTTGGAAACGCTGCGCAGACTCGGCTTCAACCGCCTCAGCATGGGCGTGCAGGATTTCGAGCCGAAAGTGCAGGAGACGATCCATCGCGTGCAGCCGTATGAGATGACGCGCGATCTGATCGCTGCGGCGCGCAACCTCGACTTCCAGAGCATCAGCATCGACCTGATCTACGGGCTGCCCTACCAGACCGCCGCGACGTTTAGCAAGACGATCGACCAGGTCCTCGTCATCTCTCCCGATCGCATCGCGATGTTCAGCTACGCGCACGTGCCCTGGCTGAAGAAGCAGCAAGGTTCGTTTGCCAGTCACTTGCCGGAAGGTGCCGAAAAGTTTCAGATTTTCCGCACTGGACTCGAGAAGTTCCTGGCGGGCGGTTATCTCTACATCGGAATGGACCACTTCGCACGGCCCAGCGACGAACTTGCGATCGCGCAACAGAACCGCACCTTGCACCGCAATTTCCAGGGCTACACCACCAAGGCCGGCGCCGATCTCTACGGGATGGGGGTCAGCGCCATCAGTTCGGTTGGCGAGGCGTACGCGCAGAATCGCCGCGAAGTCCCCGCGTATCAGACCGCCGTCAGTGAACGCGGACTGGCGACGATGCGTGGCTACCGACTCTCAGCGGACGACGTGATTCGCCGCGCGGTGATCGGCCGCCTGCTGTGCCATACGGTGATTCCCAAGCGCGAGGTGGAGCAGGAATTTTCAATCGACCTCGATGAATACTTCGAAACGGAGCTGGCGAAGCTCGAGGATCCGGCCGCAGACGGGCTGGTGACGCTCGCGCACGGAGAAATCCGCGTCACGCCGCTGGGACGCATCTTTATCCGCAACGTGGCGATGGTGTTCGACCGCTATCTGCACGAGCAGCAGATGGATCAGAAGCCGCTGTTTTCAAAAACTCTCTAGCACGCTCGATACACAATGGCTGAATCCGGACAAGTCGTCGTCGTGGGCGGGGGCATCTCAGGCCTCGCGTGCGCTGCGCGACTCCAGCAGATGGGCCTGCGTGTCGCGCTCCTCGAATCGAGCGAACGCCTTGGCGGTCTCGTCAACACCGTGGAGAAGGACGGATTCCTCTTTGAATCCGGGCCGCAGAGTTTTCAAGGAACCGACGTGCTCCTCGGCCTGATCCGCGACCTCGGAATCGAAGGACAGCTGTGCAAGGCCGATCCGCGCGCCCCGCGGTACGTCTTACGCCATGGCCACCTGGAGAAGATTCCGATGTCGCCGCAAGCAGTCCTGACCAGTTCCCTGCTTGGCGTCGGCTCGCGGTGGAAGATCGTGTCCGAGCCTTTCCGCAAGAGCAAGCCGCCGAACGATGAGGAATCCGTCGCCGAGTTCGTCCGCCGAAAATTCGGACATGAAATTTTGGAGTACCTCGTCTCACCGTTTGTCTCGGGCGTGTACGCGGGCGATCCAGAAAAGCTCAGCCTTCGGGCGGCCTTCCCAACCCTCGAAGAGTGGGAGCGCGAATATGGCAGCGTCCTGCGCGGCGCCATCAAGTCGCGGAGCGAAGATCAGGCGGCCAAAAGCGCGCCTCCCCTGTGCTCCTTTCAACGCGGGCTGTCAACACTGACAAAGGCGATTGCATCAAAGCTGGGCCCTGTGGCTTGCACAGGCGCTCGGGTCGAAGCCATCACACCGACAAACGGCCAAGACGGTAGCCGCTTCCAGATTCGCGTAGCACGAAAAGACGGCGCGGCTACCCTGGCAGCACAAGCCGTCGTGATCGCGACTCCTGCGCATGTGGCCTCGCATCTGGTCGCAACGATCGCGCCCGATCTCGGTCACAAACTTTCGGGGATTGCTTACGCATCTCTCGCGGTTCTCGGGACCGGGTATTACAAGAAGCAGAGCACCATGGATCTCGACGGCTTCGGCGTGCTAGTTCCGCGAAGCGAAAACCGCCGCACGCTCGGAATTGTCTGGAACTCGTCCCTCTTTCCCGGTCGTGCCCCTGAGGGGCAAATGGCTTTTGCCAGCTTCATCGGCGGGGCGACCGATCCCGAGATCGCTCGGAAGACAGAGAGCGAGATCGCCGCGATCGTCCAAAAGGATCACGAGCAGATTCTTGGCGTGACCGGCTCTCCGGTCGCGTCGATGGTCTGCATTCATCAGAAGGCATTGCCGCAATACAACCTCGGCCATGGTCATATCGTGCGCGCGATGCGCGATGCCGAGCGCTCCCTTGCAGGCCTCTATTTCGGCGGGAACTACCTGGAAGGCCCCTCCATCGGCAAATGCGTCGAATGCGGCTTTCAAACAGCGGAAGCCGTTCAAAGCTACTTGCGAACCGGAGCCATGGCCACGGCGCGATGAGTTTTTCGCACGATATCCGAGTGGACTGACTTCGACGGTTCCGCTGCAAAGCTGCGCTATAATCCGTTCCCCGATTCCATGGCGCAAACGCAGAAATCCCGGCGCGAAATGCTCGAACAGTTCGTGGCGCAGAAGCCGGCGGACGCGTTCGCGCGGTACGGGCTGGCGCTCGAATGCGTGAAGCTGGGGGACGATTCTGCTGCCGTCATCCACTTCAAGAAGCTGATCGAATCCAACCCCGAATACGTCGCCGGCTACTTTCAGTACGGCCAATTGCTGTCGCGCATGGGGCGGCTCGATGAGGCGCGCAAAACCCTCTCCGATGGAATCGTTGTTGCGCAAAAGACTGGCGATGCCCACGCGCGCGACGAGATGCAGGCAGCGCTAACGCTCTTGCGCTAGTTTTCCGGGTTACAATCCCGGCAAATGGCCAGGCCCAGCCGAATTCCGCTCTTCCCTCTCGATACGGTCCTCCTGCCGGGCATGAAAATGCCGCTGCACATTTTCGAGCCGCGGTACAAGACCATGATCAGCCTGTGCCTGCGGGAGCATCTCGAATTCGGCATCATCTTGGCGGCCAGCAAGGCTGTCGCGACGCTGGGTTGTACCGCCGAGATTCTGGAAAAGGTCAAAGACTACTCGGACGGCCGAATGGATATCCTCACGGAG
>Ga0187782_10000864_pt1 | contig 21441 bp, 13 predicted proteins | sample 0715_SJ02_MP15_2_FD_132454 | JGI IMG/M metagenome (GOLD analysis project Ga0187782, IMG submission 132454) | Tropical peat soil microbial communities from peatlands in Department of Meta, Colombia - 0715_SJ02_MP15_20_MG | ecosystem: Environmental > Terrestrial > Soil > Wetlands > Peat | place... | reverse complement strand
GAAGAGCCGGCTTGAACACCTTGAGCAGGTCGGGCCGCAGAGCCTCCGCGAGGCCCGCCGAGTCAGGCCGCGTGTCCGGGTCGGCACATACTTTCATGATCGTGTCGGTGCCCGCGTTCGATGTCAGGATGATGATCGTGTTCTTGAAGTCGACGGTGTGGCCCTGCCCGTCGGTGAGGCGGCCGTCGTCGAGCACCTGCAGCAGGATGTCGAACACTTCCTGATGCGCCTTCTCCACCTCGTCGAGCAGGATGACGCTGTAAGGGCGGCGGCGCACGGCTTCGGTGAGCCGCCCGCCCTCGCCGTAGCCGACATAGCCTGGCGGCGCGCCCTTCAGCGTCGCCACCGTATGCGCCTCCTGGAACTCGCTCATGTTGATGGTGATCATGTTCTGCTCGCCGCCATAGAGCGTCTCGGCGAGCGCCAGCGCCGTCTCCGTCTTGCCGACCCCCGAGGGCCCACAGAGCATGAAGACGCCGATCGGCTTGTTGGGATTGTCGAGCTTGGCGCGGTTGGTCTCGATGCGCTTGGCGATCATGTTCAGCCCGTGCGACTGGCCGACGATGCGGCGGCCTAAGATGTCGGGCAGCTGCAGAACGGTTTGAACTTCGTCGGCGACCATGCGCCCGACCGGGATGCCGGTCCAGTCGGAGACGACGGCGGCGACCGCCTGTTCGTCGACATGCGCATAGATCATGCGCTTCTCAGGATGAATTTCGTCGAGCGCCTTCACCTTCTCGCCGAGCGCGGCGCGGTCCGCCCCGTCGGCGGCGGGATCAGGTTGAACGTCCGCGCCGGGCTTGGCTTCGCCGTTTCCCTTCTTCGCCGGCGCGATCTTCGCGCGGAGCGCCTGGATGTCCTCGACGAGCGCCCGCTCGGCGGCGAAGTCCTTCTGCAACGCATCGAGCGTCTCGCGCCGCTTCAAGAGCGCCGCGTCGATCTCCTTGACGCGATCCTCGTCCGCGGCGCCGAGATCGCGCTCCTTCAAGAGCGCCTCGCGCTCCTGCTCGAGCGCGGAGATCGCGACCTCCTCGTCTTCGATCGCCGCCGGCTTCGCGGTTTGGCTGATCGCGACCCGCGCGCAGGCCGTGTCCAACAGGCTCACCGCCTTGTCGGGGAGCTGGCGCGCCGGGATGTAGCGGTGCGACAATTGCACCGCCGCGACGATCGCCGCGTCGGAGACGCGCACCTTGTGGTGCTTCTCCATCGGCGCGGTGAGGCCGCGCAGCATCGTCGCCGCTCGCGCGACGTCCGGTTCGCCGATCTGGATCGGCTGGAAGCGGCGCGTCAGCGCCGGGTCTTTCTCGAAATATTGCCGATATTCCGACCAGGTCGTCGCGGCGACGGTGCGCAGCGTTCCGCGCGCCAGCGCCGGCTTCAACAGGTTCGCGGCGTCGCCGGTGCCGGCCTGGCCGCCGGCGCCGATGAGCGTATGCGCCTCGTCGATGAACAGGATGATCGGCGTCGGCGATGACTGCACCTCGTCGATCACCGAGCGCAGACGCTGCTCGAACTCGCCCTTCATCGAGGCGCCGGCCTGCATCAGGCCGACGTCCAGCACGCAAAGCTTCACCCCGCGCAAGGGCGGCGGCACGTCGCCAGAGGCGATGCGCTGCGCAAAGCCTTCGACGACCGCGGTCTTGCCGACGCCGGCTTCGCCGGTGAGGATCGGGTTGTTCTGCCGGCGGCGCATTAGGACGTCGACGATCTGGCGGATTTCCTCGTCACGGCCCAAGATCGGATCCATCTCGCCGCCCTTGGCCTTGGCGGTTAGGTCCTGGCTGAACCGATCGAGCGCCGTCGTGCCCTTGGCGCCGGGGGCGGTCGCCGCGCCTTCGGAGCCTGCGGCGGCGACGCCGGAGCCGTCCATGGGCCTTAAGTTGCCCTCTTCCGACTCGGCCCACAGCGTCCGGTGGCTCGTCGCCACTTCGTCGACCGGAATCTTGGCGAACTCGGCCGAGATGTTGGCGAGCGCGCGTCTGAGCTCCAGCGACTTCAAGATCGCCACCAGCAGGTGCCCCGTGCGGATCTGCGTCTCGCCGAACAACAGCGTCGCATAGTGCCAGCCGCGATCGAGCGCGTCGGCGACTTGGCCCGAGATGCCGGGCATCTCGGTCTCGTTCTTGCGGAAGCCGTTGACGACGCCGGTCGTGTCGGCGAGGAGCTTGGCCCGGCTGAGCTTGAACTTGTCGGCGGTCAGAGCGAGATCGGTGCGGTCCTTCTGCAAAAGATGCAGCATCCAATGGGCGAGCTCGATGTTGCGGTTTCCCGCGCTTTTGGCTTGCCTGAGCGCCTGGATGAACGCCTCGTAGCCGATGCGGTTGAGCTTCCCGGCGACCTGTTCGACGCTGATGTCCGCGGCCATGGCACCCTCCCAAGCCTAGTTGCGCCTGCGCCCCTGATCGGCGCTTGCCTTGTCGCGGCCTAGGCGGCTCACGACATGGAAGCGCGCGTCGGCGCGAATGGTCTCGTCGGTCTTCGCCCAATTGGGCGACATCCAGCTCGTCCAGCCTAAGGTCGCGCCCTCGCCGAGGCGAACGGGCCGCGCCTCGCCGGCGGGGATTGCAAGCTCCATATCCCAGTCGAATTCGTCGCCGAGCGTCAAGAAGACGGCGTCGCCGATTTCCTGGGCCAGCGGCTTGCCGGGCAGGAAAGAGAGGTAGTGCTCGAAATCGCGCGCGTAAACACGCACGCGGAACTTGTCGCTGACGCTAAACTGGCTTGCGCCGGCCATGCAATCGGCGCCGAGCGTGCTCATGGCGGCGCCGACGCGGCTGCGTTCGTTCGGCTCCATCACCAGCCACGAGCCGACGAATTCGTCGAGCTCCACTTTCACGCCGGTCAGGCCGCAGAGAAAATCGCTGAGCCGCGAGGCGCTCTTCGCCTTCGCGGCGATGAGCCCGGCGAACTCCATCTTGGCGAAGGGATGAAGAGAATCCGCGTCCTTGAAGGACGGCGTGCCGACGCCGATCGTCGAGCCGATATAGGCGAGGAAGCGGTCGGAAGCCGGCCGGTCGTGCTGCGCGATCGGCCGCGCGTCGGCCCAGGCGCGGTAGAAAAGCTCAAGGAACCGGCGCTGGACGATGTCGACGAAGCGGACGAAAGCGTCGTCGCGCTCGAGGAGCCAGGTATAGGTTTCCGCGGTCGTCGTTAAGGGCAGCGCGCCCTGCGGGCCGAACATGCCCAAAAACCGAGCGATCAGCCGCACGCGCCCATTTCCCTCGCGGCTCGCGCCTTCAAGCGTCGAAGCCGGAAACTCGAGATACGGGTTCTGCGTGATCTCGACGAACTCGTCCTCGAGCGTCGCCGCGTCGCCGATCTTGGGCTTGGCCGCGTTCTCGCGCTCGAGCCGTCTTAAGACCGCGAAGAGATCAAACCGCCAAGGTTCGCGGGTCAGCTCTTCAAAGAAGCTCACAGCAAGCCCCGACGTCCGAGCCGGGCCGGCCAACGCATGATCTCGCCCCGCTCGTTGGTGCGCACGATCGTCTCGGTGAAATGATTGATCGCGACATATTCGGCGAAGAAGCGGTCGAGCACCGCGCCGGCGAGAAAGGCCCCCGAGCCTTCGAAGGCCTTCTCGTCGAGGACGACGGTCAATGAAAGACCGCGCGCCGCGGCGACGCCCTGCTCCTGGCGCACGCGGCGCACCACCGCCTTGGCGTCGAGGCTCCTCACGCCTCGGATCTTGCGCTCGGTCGCGCCCTCCGAAACGTCGCCAAACAGCGTCAGAATTTCGCGCAAAGCCGCGGCGTCCGCGCCGCCGGCGCGATCGACAAGGCCAAGGTGATTGAGGCTCAACATGTTGATGATCCGCCAGGCGACGTCGCCTGTCGACGTCCCCTCGCCCTTGCCGACCATCGAGGTCATGACCGGCTCGCGCGGGCGCGTCGGGCCTGCGACGCAGCGCAGGGTGATATCGACGTCCTCGAGCAGGCGAAAATCCGCGCCGCCTTCGCCGACCGGCAGATGCTCGGGCAGGTGACGGTTGGTGCACAAAGCCTGCACGCTGATTTCGGCGACCCGTCTGAGCTCTTCCGGGTCGCTGCGCTCGCCGAGCGACAGGAACATGTCGGAGCCGACATAGTCGGATTTGAGCCCGTATTTGCGCTCTTCCGCCGTCCGCCGGCGCGGCAGGCGGCGGATCGTGTAGGTCAGCCCCGTCGCGCTCTTGGCGGCGGCGGCAGAATAGAGCGGCTCGACCGTCACCTTCTGCGCGACGCCGGGAATATGCGCAAAGACGCTGAGCACGCGGTTCGGCTCGTAATCGAGCAGCCGGCTGCGGTCGGGAAGCACCTGATATTCGTGCTGGTTGGATTTGGCGGCGATGCGGTCGAGCGTCTTCTCGAAGAGATTGGCCGCCGGCGCCGCATAGAGCGAGAAGAACGAGGGACGAACCGCCGCCGAAAGGCGGGAGTTCAGATCGTCGAAGGCGAAGATCACGTCGGCCCATTTGGCGTCGAGCTTCGGCGCGATCGAGCCGAGGCCCATCAGGTCGAAGCCGAGAAAGCGGCGCGGGAAGGCGAAATAATCGCGCAAATAGTCGAAGCCGCGGAAAATCCGCCGGTCGTTCGGGACAAGCGTCTCGTCCTCCGCGAAGCCGACTTGTCGCAGCGTCGCGTCGTCGCCGCGCCTGACGATCGGATCGCCGAAGGAATCGAGGACGCGGAAATAGACGCCGCGGCAATGCGCGAAGAGTTGTTCGTAAAGGGCGACGGCGTCCGCCTCGTGGCCGAGGAGATGCACGCGCAGCGACTTCACCCGGCAGGCGGAGAAGCGCAGCTCGGGCCGCTTGTGCGCCTCGGCGTCCGGCGGCTCGTCTTCAAGGCGCGGCGAAGCGCGCACGTTGAGCCTGAGCCGCAGGCCGGCCACGCATTCGGCGCCCGCCGTCGCGCCAAGCGCCTGCAGCGCGCCGAGGCTCGTCAGATATTCGGCCTCCGCGATCTCGAACGGCCAGAGCACGATCGGCGCGGCGAGCCGGAAGCGACAGGCGACATTGCGCTCGACCTCTCGATAGGTCGCGTCGAAATAGGCGCCCGGGGCGATCTTTCGGCCCTCGCGCAAGCTGGAATCGCCGAATTTCGGCGCGGCCTCGACCATGAGGAACGAAGGCGTCGGCGCCAGATAATGGGGCGCGAGCTGATCGATCAGATTGGTCGTGAACTCGGCGAATTCGTGCTTGAGCTTGAGCTGCACGCGGGCCGCCAGGAACGCCGCGCCCTCAAGTAGGCCGCCGATCATCGGATCCAGTCGGTCGCCGACGAGCCCGCCAAGGCGCTCGGCCACTCCCGGATATTCCTGCGCGAACTCGCCCGCCTGCAGGCGCAGAAGCGAAAGCTCGCGATTGTAGAAGTCGAGAAATTCGCGGTTCATCGCGCGAGCCGCTCGACGCGAATCTTGCCGGTGTCCGCCTCGACCTCGGCGGCGAACTCGATCGGCGCGTTGATCGGATCGACCCTCAGGTCCGCCTTCACGAGGAAGCGAAGCTTAAGCTCGCCGGGGTCGACCGTGTCGTCGCGCTTGACTTTGATGGATTTGCGCGCCAGCCGCGGCTCGAAATTGGCGAGCGCGGTCTCGATCTCGCCGACGAGGTCGGCGACGCCGTTCTCGTCGATCGTCCGCCAGGAAAGATCGGGGAAGCCGAAATTGAGAATCGAGCTCTCAACCGCCCGAAAGGCGCTAAGATCTTCGGCGGAGGCGAAATTCGTCGTGTTTAAGAGGCTCACCAGATCGGCCGCCACCTCGCGGCGCAAGGCGCTTTCGGTGATCGGCGCCCGGGAATTGGCGCGCCGCTGCGCGATCACCCGATCGCCGCCTTCGTCGCGCAGGTCGAGATGTTGCTTGGCGTCGCGGCGCTCATGCGCGGCGCGAAAGGCGTGCATCAGCGGCGGAGCGAGCCGATCATGCCGAGGCGCCGCCATGCCGCTTTCACCCTTTCATCGCCCGCTGCGGCCAACATTGCCGACCCGTCTCGCGCGCGCCGATCCCTTTTCAATTCTCGGTCGCTTGCCGTCAGATACGCCGTGCGGCACGCCGCCTTCAAGGAACGGCATGCCGCGCGGAGTTCGAGCGGAACTCGATCAAACCTTGGCGTTCTTTCCAAGGTCCCAGCCGCTCTGCACCTGCGGGCCGGCCCCGCCCTTCTCGGTCTGCGTCTTGTAGGTGTACTGGTACCAGCTGTAGCTGAGCGAAAAGCTCTCTTGCGCGCGCAAGCCGGCGTCGTGGGCCGTGATGTTGTAGGAGGTCACGAAGATTTCCTTCATCGAGAGCTTAAAGTATTCGACCGGGTTCTCGCCAGCGCTGCGCAGGACGAGCTCGCCCGTCGCAATGTGCCGACCCGAGGCGCAAGCCAGCGACAGCGGCGCCGACGACTTGTCGACTTCCTTGGTGCAGTGCACGTCCTGGAACTGGGCCTTGCCCGTGCCGGAGCCGGGGGCGGCGCCGCGCACCGAGGTGGGGTTCGAGACGCCCCAGCTGAACGAACCCAACTTGATTTCGTTCTTGTGCTTGTCGTCGAGCGAATCGCCGTCGATGCCGTCGAGTTTGAGAAATGCGTCTAAGGCCATGGTCGTCTCTCCTTAAGGGACATGCGGGGACCGAAAGGCGGACCAACCTTTCTTCGATCCTGGGATCGGACGCCCTCGCCGATCGCCATTCGCTTACGGTCCGTTCGGAGCGGCGCTCGGCCGCTCCGTCTGAGTTCTTTTAAAGAGATTACGAGGTTTCGAGCGGCAGCCGCGACACCAGGCTCATGCCGATGTCCATGCCCTCAAGTTGGAAATGCGGACGCAGATAGAAGCTGGCTGAGTAGTAGCCGGGATTCTCCTCGTTCGCGATGACTTTGACCTTGGCCTCGGCGAGCGGCAGGCGCGCCTTGGTCTCTTCGCTCGAATTCTTCGGATCGCCGTCGACATAGAGGGTGATCCATTCGTTGAGCCATTTCTCGAGCTGGTCTTTTTCCTTGGTCGAGCCGATCTTGTCGCGGACCATGCACTTCAAATAATGCGCGAAGCGCGACACGGCGAACATGTAGGGAATGCGCGACGACAGATTGTCGGACGCCGTCGCCTCCGGCTTGTCGTAGACATGCGGCTTATAGACCGACTGCGCGCCGATGAAGGCGGCCTTGTCGCTGTTCTTGCGATGCACGATCGAGATGATGCCGGCCTTCGACAGCTCGGCTTCGCGCCGGTCGGTGATGGCGATCTCGGTCGGGCACTTGAGATCCACGCCGCCGTCGTCGGTCGGGAACGTGTGGGTCGGCAGATTGATGACCTCGCCGCCCGACTGCACGCCGCGGATGCGCACCGTCCAACCATATTCCTTGTAAGCGCGGTTGATGTTCGCGGCCATCGCGTAAGCGGCGTTCATCCATGAGTATTTCTCGCCCTTGTGGCCGTCGGTGTCTTCCTCGAAGGCGAATTCCTCGACCGGCTCCGACTTCGCGCCGTAAGGAATGCGCGACAGCACGCGCGGCATGCAGAGCGCGACGTAGCGTGAGTCTACGCTGTCGCGCAGCCCCTTCCACGCCGCGTAATCGGGCGTGTCCATCAGCTTGCCGATGTCGCGCGGGTTCATGAGCTCGGTCCAGGAATCCATGCCGAGCAGGTTCGGATCGGCGCCGGTGATGAGCGGCGCATGCGCGGCGGAGGCGACCTTGGAGAGATCGCGCAACAACTGCACGTCGACCGGCGAGTGGCTGAACGCATAGTCGGCCACCAGGCAGCCATAGGGTTCGCCGCCGAGCTGTCCGAACTCCTGCTCGTAGACTTTCTTGAACAGCGGGCTCTGGTCCCAGCGCGCGCCGGGATAGAGCTTGAGGTTGCGGTAGATCTCGCTCTTGCCGACGTTTATGACGCGGATTTTCAAGGTCGCGTCGGTCTCGGAATTGTAGACGAGATAATGCAGGCCCCGCCACGCGCTTTCGAGCTGCTGGAACTCCGGCGCGTGCAGGATCTCGTTCATCTGCGCCGACAGCTTCTCGTCGAGGCGCGCGATCATCTCCTCGATCGTGTCGAGCACGTCGCCCTTGACGACCGCCTGATCCTCAAGGGCCTGCGTGACAAGCGTCTGGACGGCGCTTTCCACTTCGCTCGCCGCGCGCTCGCTGCGCGGTTTGAAGCTCTGCTTCAGAAGGGATGCGAAATCGTCGGCCTCGGCGACGGCGCCGCCGACAAGCGCCTGTTGTTCCTTCTCAGTGGCCATGGGTCGCTTCCCCTTACTTGGCTTCGCCCTCGTCCGACGGCTTTTCCGCGAGCTTCTGCTTCATCGCCGCCATCAGCTCGGGATCGGCGAGCAGCTTCTTCAACGCGTCCTCGGCCGCGACCTTGCCGTCCATGTAGCGCAAAAGGTTCGATAATTGCTCGCGCGCCTGCAAGAGCTTCGCCATCGAGGGCACTTGGCGGGCGATCGCGGCGGGCGAGAAGTCGTCCATCTTCGTGAACTTCAAGTTCACGCCGAGCTTGTCGCCGCCTTCGTTCGCCCCGAGTTTGTTGGCGACCTTCATCGACACCGCCGGCTCAATCGCCGCCATGCGAGCGTCGAAATTGTCCATGTCGACGTCCAGGAAGCCGCGGTCGTTCATGTCGGGCTTAGCCACCGCCGACGCGTTGCCCGAAAGGTCGGCCATCACGCCCATGACGAAGGGCAGCTCGACGAGTTTCTCCGCGTCGTAAGGGTCCTCGTAGGTGATATGGACGCGCGGCTTGCGATTTCGCGATATGAATTTCTGTCCGGAATTGCTGTTCGAGGCCATGATCCGCTCCCGTCTCTTCCGCTCGCGCTTCGCGAATTTTCGACGCAGCATAATCGAACAGCGCCGCCGCGCAACCGAGTCTCGCGCGGGTCTTCAAGTCTTTCCGGCGCGCATTAACGTAAACGCGCTTACGGGACGCTTCTCCCGACAAAGACCTGTCAATTTGACAGCTTGAAGAATTCTGCGTCGACGCCGGCGCCATTGGCCACGACGTCGGCGCGCAATTTCGGCATAAGCGTTTCCGTTTGGCCGGCGCGGAAGCCCTCGAGACTTGCAATCGGCCTCTGCGAGGCGACGGCCAACAGCACTTGCAGCGGGCCGATCGACGACGACGTGCCGGTCAGCGGCACGCTGAAGCTCGCCTCGCCTGCGCCCGGCCCCGGTTTCGGCTCGATTTTCAATGTCGTACCGTCGTTGACGACGACCAGCAGCGTGGCGCTGCGTCCATTCAGATTGACGATCTTGCCGGCGAGCGGCTTGTTGCGGCCGACCTCGAAGCTCGACAGCTCGATCTTCGGGCCCGAGCTCTGCTGATCTCCCGACTTGATCACTTCAAGCGCCGGGCACTCGGGCGTCGCGATGAGTCTTAAGCTGATATTGGCCGAACTGCCGACGGCCTTCGTGAATTCGGAATCGAAGCGGCGGAACGCCGCCGCGTCGACGCCGACGCCGACGAACGTGCGGCCCTCGACCGGCCCGATCGGCCGCATCAGGAAGCAGGGCCCGCCGTCGAAACTCTTCAAGAACGTCTCGATCTTTTCAAGCGCGGCGACGGTCGGGCCGGGGCTCGGCGTCGCCGGCGGCGCCTGCGTCGGCGTCGGCGAGGGCGACGGAGCGGCGAGCGGCGGGGCGACCGTCAGGCGCACCGCCATTCTCGCCGAGAGCCCAGAGGCCTGGGTCGCGACGACGTCGAAACCGAAGACCCCGGCTTTCGCCGGCCGGCCCAGCAGCGACGAGCGCCCGCCCCCCTCGTCGACGAGCGTCAGCCCCGCGGGCGTGCCGGGCTCGGCGTGGAGGACGATCTCGCCCTGTCCCTCGGCCGGGGCAAACGGCGGCAGATCGACCGCATAATCCTCGCCGGCGCGCGCGCCTTCGAGCACGATCGAGGGCGTGCTGGCGATCGGCGGCTGCGCAGGCGACGTCGGCGTCGGCGTCGGCATTTGCGTGGGCGTCGCCGAGGGGGTCAAAGTCGGCGTTTCCGTACTCGCCGGGGTGGGGACTGGCGTTGGGGTCCCGGTCGGAGTTGTCGTTGGCGTCTGCGTTGGCGTCGGCGTCTCGGAGCGCGTGGGGGTGGGCGTCGGACTTGGCGTCGGCGTCTCGGAACGCGTGGGGCTCGGAGACGGTTGCGGCCTTGGGCGCTCCTCGATCGTCACGCTCGCCGCCATCTGCCCTGTCTGGCCGTTGTGGTTGACGGCGACGACGCGGAACTCCGTCTCCCCGGCGCGGGCGGGCACGCCCGAGACGTCGCCCTTGTTGTTGCCGAGATCGGTAAAGCCGAGCCCCTCAGGCAGGCTAGGCTCGACGTGCAACTTCAGCCCCTTGCCGCCGGGATCGGCGAAAGCCGGCAGTTCGGCGCTGTAGGGTCTGCCGACCTGCCCATTGGGCAATGAGAACGCCGGCGCCGCCGGCCGCGGCGGCAGCGTGTCCAGAAGTTCCTCGGTCGTTGGCACGTGCTTCGTCGGCGTGGGCGTCGGCGCCTCAGTCGGCGTTGGCGAAGGGCTTGGAGTGGCCGGCGACGGACTTGGGCTGGGCGGCGTCGGCCGAGGCGTCTGAGAGGCGGTCTCGGTCGGGGTAGGCGTCGCGGTCTCGGTCGGCGTCGGCGACGGCAAAGGCGGCAGCGTTGGCGACGCGCTCGGCGAGGGAAGCGGCGGGAGCGTAGGCGAAGGGGTCGGCAGCGGCGGCAGCGTCGGCGACGGGCTTGGGGTCGCGCCGGTCAATGTCGGCGAAGGCGTCGGCGACACGGTCGGCGAAGGCGTCGGCTGGAGCAAACGGGCGATGTCGTCCCTGAAGACGTAGAGCGCGCCGCCAAGGCTGCCGAGGATGATCAGCGCGCCGACGATCGCGGCGATCCGCCCGCCGGCGGAGCCGCGCCTTTCCTCATTGCGCCGGGTTGGCGGCGGAGGCAGCGCCCGCCCCTCTCGGCGCGCCGGCGCGGGCGGTGTCCACGCCGCGACCGCGCCCATGCTCGGCGGCCGGTCTTCAGGTCTCGGCTGCAGCATCGCCGTGAGCAGGGGCCGCATCGACGGGTCGATGTCGGAAAGGTCGGGAACCGAGCGGCGTTTATCGATCACCTCCGCCTGGCTGCCGCCCATGTCGATCGGCCTGCCGCGCAGCGCCTCGGCGAGCACGAGGCCGAAGCTGTAAATGTCCGACTTGAACGTCACCGCGCCGCCCGCAAGCCCCAGCTGCTCGGGCGAGACGTATTTGAATTTGCCGGCGAAGCTGTCGCCGATGATCGTGCCCTCGCCCGGCCGATGCGACTTGGCGATGCCGAAATCGATGACCTTGGCGCGCCTGACGTCGCCGCCGGGAAGGATGATGTTGTCGGAGGAGATGTCGCGATGGACGACGCCGAGCTGATGGGCGGCGTCGAGCGCGCCGGCGACGCGCCGTTGCAGGATGCGGACCTCGTCGAGCGACAGCGGCCCGCCCGCCAACCGCTTGGTCAACGACGGGCCATCGACAAATTCCATCGCCAGATAGGCGCGATCAAGCGCCGGATCGACGGAGAAGACGTAATAGCGGACGATCGCCTCGTGCTGCAGGTTGTGCAGCGTCGAAGCCTCCCGCTTGAAGAGGGCGAAGGCTTCCCGATTTCGCGCCAGGTCCGGCAGGATCATTTTGATCGCCACCGGATCGTGCGTGAGAATGTTAAAGCCTTTGTAGACCTCGCCCATGCCGCCCTGGGCGATCAGCGCCTCGATTTCGTAAATGCCGTTAAGCTTGACGCCCGGCCGCACGCTGCCGCCGGCGGCCGGCTGAAAGACAGTGCGCTCCTCCACGGCGTCAAGGCTCCGAAATCGAGGCGGCATTGCTAGCGTGATTTTTCCTGGCGCGAAACATCCGCGCATTCGCCGCAATGCTTTTCTAATCCTCGCTTCGAGGCGGGCTCGCGGCCGCGGCGGCGGACCGTAAGGGCCTGCCGGAAGGACATCGGCGCACGCGCTCAGGCCGCGAAAATGAGCCGGAGCGGACCGCGCCACGGATCTTTTGGAGGTTCGTCATGGTCGTTGACTTGAGGCTCGTTCGCCCGCGCGCGCTTAACCGAATTGACGGAATCGGCGCGCGAGGGCATTTTCCCGCCGGCTTCGCGACGCGCGAGGCCAAAACGGGGAGATCAAAGATGCGCGTTTCGTTGCGGGCCGCGCTCGCTGCGGCTCTTTGTTCGACGCTGTTGCCGTGGGCGCTCGTTTCGCCGGCCAAGGCCGGGTCCTACACCGAGCAGCAAATCCTCGAGTTCTTCTTAAAAGACAAGGCGGCGGCGGCGGCCGCGAAGGCGGCGGGCAAGACCCGCGCGATCTGCATCGGCACCGCGGCCGAGTGCCCGGCCGCGCCCGAGCAGAATGTCGGACGCTTCGACCTGCTCGTGAATTTCGATTTCAATTCGGCCGACTTGACGAAGCCGGCGAAAGACAACCTCGATCTCTTCGCCCAGGCGCTGAAAGACCCCCAGCTTAAAGGCACGAAGTTCGAGATCGACGGGCACACCGACGCCAGCGGCGGCGAGGATTACAATCTCGGCCTTTCCGAGCGGCGGGCGAATTCGGTCGTGGCGTATCTGACCTTGCAGGGGATCGACGCCACGACGCTGATCGCCAAGGGCTTCGGCAAGACGAAGCCGCGCGTCGCCGACCCGTTCAGCCCGGAAAACCGCCGCGTCGAGACGCATCTTCTCGAGTGACGCGCCCGTCGCGACGACGCGCTCTTGGGCGCTTTGTGAAGAAAACTCTTAAGCGCCCGGCGTCGTCTTTGATAAATTCGCGGCGCGAGGAGCGCCGAATCGTTAATGGCAGGTCGCGCAGGCTATTGGACGCTCGCGGCGTCGCTCGCGATCTTTGCCGTCTGCGCGGCGCTCGTCGCCTGGCGCTTATGGCCGAGCCTGGCGACAAAGCCGACGCCAACGCCGGCGCCGACCGAGACCATCGCGGCGACGCCGAGCCCGACGCCGACGGCGGCGCCGACCAAGATCTCGACGATCATCGATCTTCCCGGCGATCCGGTGCTCGTCCCGCGGGGCCCGACCGCCGCCGCGCCGAAACCGGTCCGGGTCGCGCTGCCGACCAAGATCGGCGCGCCTGCGCCGAAGACGGACGCCCAGGCCTTTTTCGTCGCCGGCGAACTGCTTTCGACCGCCGGCGGCTATATGGGCAAGTTTCCCGAAGGCGGCCGCGAGGCCGACACGCTCGCCGCTCAGCTCGCGCTGAACGCCGCCGTGATGGCCGGCGCGGACCAAACGAGCGGCGCCGACATGGGGACGGACGACGACGGGGGCGCCGATACGCCGGCCGACGCCGATCAGCAGTTCTTAACACGCGCCAATTCCAACACGCTCGAAGTCATCGCCGGCGGCGGCGAGGGCGAAACGCAGCTCAAATCCGTCGTCATCAAGACGATTTTGGCCGAGAAGATTTCCGACCTTCTCGTTTCGAACGGCTATAGCGAGGAGAGCGCGCAAGCCGTGGAGGCGGCGGCCAAGGCGATTTTCAACGTGCAGACGCTGCCCCCGCAAAGTCTTGCGCTGGTGGTCGGCGCACGCGACCCGAGCGGCGCCTATCGCGCGGCGCAATTCGCCTTGTTCGAGGACAACGAATATGTCGGCGCAATCGCGCTCGGCGAGAACGGCGTTTACGCCGAGGGCGGCCGTCCGACCGTGCCCGCGGGCGTCCTCGACCAATCCGGCCAGCCGGTCGATCTCGGCGTGCGCTACGATTTGCAGGACGGCCTCTACAGCGCGGGATTGCGCGACGGCGTGCCGGAGCCGGTGATCCGCGAGGCGATCGCGCTTTTGGGCTCGGTCACGGACCTGCAGGCGGCGCTCCGCGCGGACATGAATTTCCGCGCTCTCTACGCCAAGGACTTTCGCGGCAAGTCAAACGTCTTCGGGCGCGTCATCTATGTCGGCGTGACGAGCGGCGCAGGCCCGATCGACTGCTATGTCGTCGAAAGCGCGGACGGCAATTTCCGTTGCTTCAGCGCCAAAGGCGCGGTGGCGAAAGGCGGCGAAGGCAAAGGCGGCGCGCCGCTGCCGCCGACGCAAAGCGCGGTCGTCCAGACGGGCGCGAGCGCGGTCGGGGGCATCCTTGCGCCGATCAAGGGCGCGCCGATCACCTCGCTGTTCGGCATGCGCTTCCATCCGATCCTGCACATCTTAAGGCTTCACGCCGGCATCGATTTCGGCGCGCCGATCGGCTCCCAGGTGCGGGCGTCGGCCGACGGCGTCGTGGAGATCGCCGGGCCAGTTTCGGGCTTCGGCAACCATGTGCGGGTCAAGCACAACGGCTTCGAGACCTCCTACTCGCATCTCTCGGAGATCCCGGACGCGATCAAGCCGGGGGCGACGGTGAAAGAGGGCGAAGTGATCGCGCTTTCGGGCAATACCGGCCTCTCGACCGGCCCACATCTGCACTTTGAATTTTATCTCAACGGCGTGGCGGTTGATCCGCTGCCGCATCTTGGCGCAGAAGCCGCGAGCAACATCGCGGCCGGCGCAGGCGAAGGGATCGTTTCGGCGTCGGGAACGTCGGTGTCTTCTGGGCCGACGCAGTCGCCGGCGAGCGAAGCGGAAATCGCCGGCTTCGCCGGGTTCAAGGCGCTGATCGACGCTGCGCTCGACGCCGCCGCGCGCTGAAGGACGCATTTTTTAAGCCGTCGACGCGTCCGGGTTCAGCGGGATGACGGTCGTCTCCTCAACGCGCGCGCCGGCGCCGAGCTCCGTGCGTACGGTTTTGTCGACGTCCACGCACTCGACGGCGATGACCGAAACGTTGTCGGACGCGCCGCGCCGCAAGGTCTCGGCGACGAGCGCCTCGACCGCGCCGCTCAAGTCGCTTCCGCCCAGGATTTCGGCGATCTCGTCGTCGTCGAGATGGGCGATGAGGCCGTCGCTGCAGAGAAGAAAGCGGTCGGCGGGCTCAGCGGGCCCGTCGATGATCTCAAGCTCGAGGTCGTCCGAGGCGCCGAGCGCGCGCGTGACGATGTTGCGCCGCGGCCAGGTTTTCGCCTCCTCCTCGTCGAGAACCCCGCGGTCGATGAGCTCCTGCACTTCCGAATGATCGCGCGAGAGGCGCGTCAGTTCGCCGCGCCTGAAGAGATAGACGCGGCTGTCGCCGCACCAGACGCAGGCGAAATGCGCGTCGTAGATGAGCAGCGCCGCCAGGGTCGTGCCGACGATCGCTGTGTCGCGCCGCCGCGCGAGGTCGCGAAGCTCGGCGTTGACGGCGACGATTTTCGCCTCGAACTCGGCGAGAAATCCAGAGGCGCTCGACGGGGCCTCAAGCCCGGAGAGAGCGCCAACGACGGCTTGGCTCGCCAAGTCGCCGCCGCCATGGCCGCCCATCCCGTCGGCGACGACGAAGAGGCCGATTTCGGGGCGCGAAAGGAGGCTGTCCTCGTTAAGCTTGCGCACCTTGCCGACATGGCTCAGCGCCTCGGCGCGGCAGACGAGGCGCCCGCTCATGACGCCGCGGCGGATTGCGCGGGCGGAGCGTCGGCGAAAGCGCCGGTGAGCAGATCCGCGAATCGCGAGGGCGGCGGCAGGCCGGCGTAAGCAACCGCCAGAGGCGGAAAATCCTCGCCTCCGACCGTCCACCAGAACGTCTGATTGGCGAAGCTGCGGCGATGGCCGAAACGGCGCGCCGCGCGGAAGGTCAGCGTCCAAGAGGGCGCGGCCTCCCGCACGAGGATCGCGCCGTCGGCGAGTTCCTCGAAGCCGCCGACGTCGCCGCCGCGCGGCTGCAAGGCGGGCGGCGGCAAAGAGGCGGCGGCGGCGGCGACGCGCTCGAGATCGGCGTCGGCCGAGAGCGCGGAAAGCAGCACGTCTTCCGCCGCCGCGCACCAGGAATCGTTGGCGTCGAGCTCGGGCGGCGGGAGCGAGGCTTCGCCCTCGCCGCAGACGAGCGTTAAGGGAAACGAGCGCCCGACCCCGTCGACCGAAGCCATGAACGCGCCGATCATCGCCTCGCCGGCAAAGCCCGAGCCGAGCCAGAAGCGCCAAAGCGGCGCGCGGTTATAGGCGTCGAGCCAACGCTCGCCGAGCGCCATGCGCGCGCTCGCGACGCCGCCTTGAATCCAAGGCTCCCAAACGTCGAGAAACCGCCGCCCGACATTGACCGCGACGAAATCGCGTTTCGAGGGGAGCTTGCCGAAGAGACCCGCCGCCATCCCGCGCTCACAATCCGACCGGGCACTTGAACTGTCTCAAGCTCGACATGCTGAGCGGATTGTTCTGCGAGGCCGAACTGAACTGATAAGAAACCTCGCGCCCGCCGACGACGAAGCTCACCGACACCGCGTTGCCGTGCGGGATCAACTGGCCCGTGTCGACGAGTCGGAAAAACGCCCAGGCGCCGCTCCGGTCGAGCGTCGACTTACGGTCTGGCAGGTCGGGAGCGAAGGTGATCGACGCGGCGCCGGCGCCGGCGCCCGGCCATTGCAGGGTCGCCGGCTGGTTCTGCCCCTGCTGCGAGACGATGTTCGCGCCGTTGACGGAGAGCGTCGCCGTCTGCGCGTCGGCGCTGATCGTCAGCGTCTTGACGTCGAAGTTGAGATTGGGCTGCGCGCCGCCGGTCGGGAAGAAGGCGTCGCGAATGTCGGCTGCCTGCTGGAACTGATGCAGCGTCGTGTCGGAGAGTTTGCGCGTGAGGTTCGGGTTGGCCTTCCATGTCCAGGTCTTGCCCGATTGGTTGACGAGCGGCGCGACCTTGGTGTTGAAGAACTTGTCGATGACGCCGTTGGGCGAAAACAGTCGCGAGAAGTCGGCGAGCGCCACGTCTTTGTCGCTCTTGGCGAACGGATAAAGATTGTTGGCGATCTTCTGGCAGGGCGCGGTGACCTCGTCGGCCATTTCCTGCGAAAGCTCGGCGATCGAGGTCGCGCTGGCGTCGTTTTGCGCCTCTTGCGCCGCGTGGTCGACCCATGTGTTGAGCGGCGGCGGCAGGCGCGTCTCGTTGGCGCGCAGGCTCGCGATCTGCACCTGGATCTGGTCGAGCGCTTGCGCGGCCTGGGCCGGGTTCGAGGCCGCAAGGGTCTCCTGGCGGTAGAGCTCGTTGAGATTGGCGAGCAGCGCGTCGATCGGCCGCGAGCCGGGGTCGCCGTCCACGAGCGTCTGGAACGGCTTGAAATTGTTCTCAATCGCCGCGCCCGGGACTTCCGCCGGCGGGTCGCCCGCGCGCCGCTGGGCTTTCAGCGCCGCCTCGATCACCTCCCGCGCGCTCGTTCCAAGCCGGCTGTCGATGGAGTAGCCGGCCTTGATCTTGGCCTGGTTCGCAGCCTCGTTGGCGGCGGCGCCGGCGGCGGATGATTGCCCTCCCGCGGCCGGACGCTCGCGCGTCAACGCCGTCTCGTCGCGGATCGATTCAAACAACAGACGGATCGGCGAGGTCGGAGCGGAGGCCGCGCTCAACACCAGGTATTTCGGCTTGTCGGCGAAGAACGACTTGAGCTTGAGGACGGACAGAGCCGTGTTCCAGGCCGCGAGAAAATCGTTGCCGTATAGCTCGAGGATGTTGGGAAACAGGCTTTCGTACTGCGTCTTGATCGCCTGCTGTTCGCCCGAGGGGCCAAGCACCCAGTTCTCCTTCTGGAGCTGGTCGGCGATCGTCGTCATGTGCGCGAGCAGAGCCGCGTAGAAGCCTGCATAGGTGAAAAAAGCGGGCACGCGCACGGCGTCAAGCGGCGTGCCGTTGGTCGTCTCGAAGACGAGCTGCATGTCCTGCCCGCCGTGCTCCGACGCGACCCAGTCGGAAATCGCCTCGTTGTGCGCTTCGGTCTTCAACAGCGTGTAGGCGCGCGTCGCCACCGGCATGCGGGCGAGCGTCGCCTGCGCCTGTTCGACGAGCGGGCCGTTCAGCGACACGCGCGGCGGATGGCCCTCGCCAAGCTCAAGCATCGCTTGAAGATGCGCGCGCAAGAGCGCCCTGCCCTGCGCATAGGGCGCGCCGGGGAAGACGCGCTCCTCCCAGTCTCGCGAGAACCAGTCGAGGATCAGCGCCTTGTCGAGCTCGGGGGCCTTGCCGCCGAGCATCAGATAGACTTTCAGCGCTTCGTAAACGTAGGTCGGATCGCCGATATTCTTCTGGAGCTGCTGCTCGAGCGACAGGACGAGGCGCGGCCGCATCAACCGCTCGAGCGCGTCGCGATAGACGCCGAGCGAAGCGTCCTCGACGCGGTCGCGTTGGCTCAGGCCGAACGTGTCGACGATCGGCGTCGGATCGTGCTCGTGGTTGTAGCCGACGGGAAGCTCGGGCAGCGCGCCGATGAGCTCGTAGACGGGCCGCAAATCGGGATCGGTGACCGACTTCTGATCGATCAGCGGGTTCGCCGCCTTGGCGTAGGCGTCAATTCCCGTCTGGGTCGTCGCGATCAGCGCGCCGTTCCTTAAGTAGCTTAAGTACCAGAGGCCGACCATGCCCGCGGTGCCCAGCAGAATGAGGGTGAAGGCGGCGGCGCGGAAGAAGAAGGCGCGACGCACGGCGCCGATGTTGGTCGAGACCCAGCCGGCCTCGCCGAAAATCACGTCGGCGATGAGGTCGTGCAGGAAGAAGCTCTTGCCGGCCCCGGAAAAGGCGCTGGCGCCAAGGCTGTCGACGCCGTAGCTCTTCTGCAGCGCGCCGATGACGGCGTCGAACGGCGTGCCCTCCTGCGTGCCGGAGGTGAAATAAAAACCGCGCAACGTGGCCGACGTCTGGTAGCGCGTCGGCTCGAAGATGCGGTTGAGGAAATCGGAGATCGGCTTGCGGATCGCCCCAATTTGCGCCGGCAGGCCGAAGAGCAACGCACGCGCCCGCAAATCGGGCTCGTCCTGAAGGCGCTCGGGCATGCGCTCGGTCAAGCGCTGAATGAGGAGATCGATCTCCTCGGGGACCTTGGCGACGTTGTTCGCTCGCCGCTGCGCGCCTTGGAACGTCGCGCCCCAGACCGCCTTGCGCCTCGTCTCGTCGAGATCGGCGAAATACTGCATGAAGCCGGTGACGAGGTCCATCTTCGTGAACATCGCGTAGACGGGGAAGTCGATCTTCAGCTCTTCCTGCAGCTCGTTGAGACGCTTGCGGATGGCGTCGGCGTGCGCGCCGACGTCCTGTGGCGACAGGTTGATCACGTCGGCGACCGAGATCGCGACGATGACGCCGTTGATCGGTTGCTTCGGCCGGTTCTCGGCGAGCAATTTCAAGAAGGCGAGCCAGCTCTGGCGATCGGCCTTGGCGTCCGAATCCTGCGTCGTGTAGCGCCCGGCCGTGTCGATGAGCACCGCCTGGTCGGTGAACCACCAGTCGCAATATCGGGTGCCGCCGACGCCCTGGATCGAGCGGGCGGTCGAATCGCCGGCGAGCGGGAATTTGAGTCCCGAGTTGACGAGCGCCGTCGTCTTGCCGGCGCCCGGCGGGCCGATGATGAGATACCAGGGGAGATCGTAAAGCGCGTTGGCGCCCTTGGTCTTTGCGCGCTTCAAGGTCTCCAGCGCGTCATGCATCTTTTCTTTCAAGACCGGCGCGTCGTTCTCTTCGCGAGCCGGCGCCGTCATCGCCTCCTCGAGCTTGGCGACCGAGCGTCGGCGGGCGAGGATTCGCCAGACGATGAGGCCGCCGACGATCAGGAAAAGGACGGCGATGATGATGATGCGGGTGAGCGCGCCCTCGAAGGGCTGGAAGTCGTCGAAGGAGATCAGCGGTCCGGCGAGCCAGATGAGAGCCGCCAGGATGATCGCCGCGAGCACGCTGACGGCGACGCCGAGCCAGGCCATCAGCGTCATGGCGAAACTCTAAGGTTGAGCGGGCGCTTCATGGCGATCACGTCGTCCTAATCGGCGCGCGGGATTGAAATCTCGACGCGCCGGTTCTTGGCCTTGTTCGCCTCGACGTCGTTGGGAGCGACTGGGTCGTCGGCGCCGTGGCCGGTCGCGAGGAGCCGCGTCGGGTCGGTGATGTCGGGCTTGAGCAGCGCCGCCACGGCTTTCGCGCGCGCCGTCGACAGCTCGAAATTCGAGGGGAAGGCGAGCGTATGGATGGGGTCGGAATCCGTGTAGCCGTCGACGCGGATTTGGCCCGGCTCCTTGTTCAGCGTCTGCGCGATCTTCTTCAAGATCGGCGCGACCGCCGGCGTCGTCGTCGCGCCGCCGGCGGCGAACAGAACGCCGCTGCTCACCCGCACGAAGATCGTCGTCGCGCTCTGATCGGCGCCCACCTTGCCCGCGATGATCTCGTCGGAGAGCGCGGCGCGGATGCGCTCGAGCTGCGTGGAGGTCGTTGGCTTCGGGTCGGGCGGCGGGGGCGGCGGCGGCGCGGAAGGCGTCGCGGCTTCGCGCACCAGCGCGATCTCGCCCGCCGGATGCACGCCCGACATTTTCAACGCCAGCGCCTCGGCGTCGGTGACAAGCAGGTTGCGAAGGAAAAGGTAGGTTCCAAGCAGGATGACGCCGGCAAGCGCCGCGGCCGCCCAAATGGGAACCTCGAACCGGCTGCCGGCCAGCGCGACCCGCTCCCCGCGCCAATGCGGCGAGAGGTCCTCGATCGTCTTCGGCTGCGAGCGGCGGATCGTCTCGTAGAGGTCGCGCTTGATCCCCTGCAGCGCCCCGGCGCCGCCGGCCGCGCGATAAACGCCCTCAAAGCCGAGGCTCAAGCAGGCATGCATCAGCTCGAGCAGTCCGAGATTGACCGCCGGGTTCTGCTTGGCGCGCTCAAGCTCCTGGAAAAACTTCACGCCGCCCGTGCGCTCGGAAAAGAAGCGCACCAGCATCGAATATTGCGTCCAAACCTGCCGCCCGTCGCTCGGCAGGTTCTGCACGATGTCGTCGGCGGTGGCGGCAAGCGCGTATTTCGCCGTCTGGACCTGGTCGGCCGGCGCGCCGGCGGCGCGCGCGTCGGTCTCGAATTGCTGGATCGCCTGCGCGACCTGATCCATGAGCTGTCCGGCGCCGGCGCGCGAGAGCGAAGCGCGCAGACGCCCGAGCAGCAACAAGAGCGAGGCGGCGGCGCGCATCAGCGGATTGGCGCCGACGTCGACGAGGTCGACGGAGACGTGCGGCGAGACCGGGGCCGGCGTCATCGGCGCCTGCGCGCCGCTCTGCTGCATATAGGGGTTGGTCGGCGGCGCCCGTCCGGCCGCGTTCGTCCAATCGTCCCATGGGCTTGAGACGTTCGAGGACGAAGGCGGCGGCGCGTAGGCGGGCGTCGGCGGCGGGCTTTGGGGGGACGCAGCCGGCGGCGGGGCGGCGGGCGCGGGCTGCGCCAGCCGGCCGCCGGGATTGGGACGAATGACGGTCCGATCGCGCCGGCCGAACGGATCGTCGCTGTTGCTCATCGACGATCCTCCCGAACCGCCCACAGCTCCATCTGAAGGTCAGGCCAATCGCCGGCGAAATGAAGGCCGATGGCGGTCGCGACGCTGAATTCCGGCCATAACGGCGACGTTCGGTCGAAGTAAAAGTAAACGTGGTCGGTGATTGCGCGGATCTGCGGCGGCGGCGTCGGCAGGTG
>Ga0187782_10000862_pt1 | contig 21490 bp, 14 predicted proteins | sample 0715_SJ02_MP15_2_FD_132454 | JGI IMG/M metagenome (GOLD analysis project Ga0187782, IMG submission 132454) | Tropical peat soil microbial communities from peatlands in Department of Meta, Colombia - 0715_SJ02_MP15_20_MG | ecosystem: Environmental > Terrestrial > Soil > Wetlands > Peat | place... | reverse complement strand
TGCCGATCTCGCTGCCAATCATTTCCTATCCCCGGTCGAAATTATGCCGCCACGCTCCTTCATTTTGACGATGCGGCTGAAATGGTATTGAAAGTAAAGGAAGGAGAAAAAGAAGGTCATCACCCCGCTCAGTCTGAGCCCTATGGGTTCCGCTGAATTGTAGTGCTGCTGAATCGAGCGGCGCATGTTAAAGGCCGCCAGCAACGCCATTACGTTGCCTGCCAGCGGGATCACCGTCACGGCCGGGGGTCCGTCGGTCTGAGCCGCAATGACGGTTGCGATCAACCCGCCATAGCTCAGAATCACCGCAAACACAAGGAACAGTCTGCCTTTGGAACGCGGATCCACCTTGCGCACCCATGCCGCCTCCACGAATGCCCAGATCCAGCCGAACAGTCCGCAGGTAATGATGGCCAGCCACAACATAGCCAACCAGGGCAGCCTGGGAGGATTCGGATAGGCCACCGCAGCAGGCGCCTGGGATGCGATCCCCCCCGGCATCCCAACGCCGCTGACCGGAGGCACGGTTTGAGGCTGGATCCTTTGAGGCTCGAACCTCGGAGGTTCGGTCTTCTGAGGTTGGATCGCCGCAGGTTGGATCGTCCCAGGTTGGATCCTGGGAACCGGCGTATAACCTGGCGCTTGCGTCGCAATCTCAGGAACTGGGCGAGGGCTCGATCCGGAAGCGCTCTCCAACGCAGCCGTGAATTCGTCCGCGGTTTGGAATCTCTCCGCCGGATCCTTGGCCAGCGCCTTCATGACGACAGCTTCAATACCAGGCGGAATCTCGGAATGAAGATGGGTGAACGTGGGCGGCGGCGTGTCCACGTGCTCCCGCATCAAGTCGAAGTCGCTGTCGGACTTGAATGGAGCGTCCCCGGTCAGCAGTTCATAGCAGGTGACCCCGAGGCTGTAGAGGTCGGCGCGCGCGTCGACGTGCAGGCCGCGAATTTGTTCCGGCGACATGTAGCGCGGTGTGCCCATCTGCAAGCCGGTGCGCGTCTTGGTCCGCCCGCTCAGGGCTTTCACGATGCCGAAGTCCATGATCTTCACGATTCCCGAGTTGGTCAGCATCAGGTTCGCCGGCTTGATGTCGCGATGCACCACTCCCCGGGCATGGGCAAAACCCAGGCCTTGCAGCACCTGCTTGGTCAGAGACACGGCGCCGCGCCAGGGCAGCTTTCCTCGGCTGGAAATCAGCTTCTCGAATGTGTTTCCATCGATGAACTCCATGACGATCAGGCACTGCCCTTCGGCTCGAACAAAGGCAAACAGAGTGGTGATGTTGGTGTGGTTCAAGTTGGCTTGCGCCTTGGCTTCGGCGCGAAATCGCTCGACCAGTTCCGTGTCGGAAGCCAGTTCCGGCAACAGCACCTTGATGGCGACCTGGCGGTCTAACTCGGTGTCGATGCCGCGGTAGACCACACCCATCCCGCCTTCGCCGATCTTCTCGACAAATCGGAAGTTCCCGATCGTGGTGCCAATCATTGTGAATCCCCAGTTTCAAACAACCCAAAAATCTAATGCCGCTCCCCACCCCCGCCGTTGCCGCCTGCGGCAGGTTGCCCATGATTCGGAGTACCTGCCGCGCCGTGCTTGGGCGCCTTCAGGAGATCCTGCAGATCTTTATGCAGTTGGTCCTTCTGTGTTTCGTCTTTGCCGAGACGGCCGGTGTATTCCTGGAGCTCAGCATTGCTCTGCTCCAAAGCGGTGTTCAGGTCGGCAATCATATGGCTTCGCTCCGGCGTGTCCGCCCTGCCTTTGACCTTTTCGTCGAAATACTCCCTGTACCCCAGCTTCTCCGGCGTGTCCGGCTTGTCTTTGGCCTTACTGTCGACAACCTTCTTGTCCCCGAGCTTCTCAAGATTCAGCGCTTTTTCGGCAATGTCTTGGAAGCGGTCTCTTAGCTTTTGCAGGTTTGCTTGCAGCTTCTTCGATTCAGCCGTGTCCTTGGGTTTCTTGAAATGATTCGCCAGTTCCGTAAGGTCCTGCTCAACCGCGCCTTTGTCTGTTGTGGCGCTTTTGTCAAGGTCCTGCGCACCTTTTTCGAAGGCGGCGATACTGGCGGCGAGCTTTTTCGTCGCGTCCTCGCTCCCTCCAGAATGGCGATGGATCCACCAGAACAGACCGCCTGCCAGCGCGAGCACAAGGATCGTAATCAGCAGCGTAAACCGGGAATGCGGCTTGCTCTGTGGACGCGGCGCCGCCGGGCTTGCCATGGGCACGGTCGCCATCTCCGCCTGTGTCTGGTATTTTCGCGGAGCTGGAGCCGGGGGCGCAGGCACGCTGTCGCCAATCCGCAGCAACTGCACCGTAATGTTGTCGCTGCTGCCCGAATCCAGCGCGAGCTGCACTAACTGCTGGGCGCAGACCGTCGGGTCGGGATTCTGCTGAATCGTGCGATTGATGTCTTCCCCATTGGCAAATCCTGAAAGTCCATCCGAACAAAGCAGAATGGCATCACCGTCGCCGACGGGAATGGGATCGGAAATATCCACCTGCAGATCGGTGGTGTGCCCAAGAGCGCGAGTCAGTACGCTGGCGTCGGGATGATTGCGTGCCGCCGCCTCATCGATCGCGTGTGTATCCAGCAGCCATTGCACCTGGGTGTGATCCTTTGTGAGTTGCGTCAATTGCCCGTCGCGGTACAGGTAGATTCTGCTGTCGCCCACGTGAGCGGTGGTCAGTTCCAGGCCGTTCTCGCTCCGGCGCACCAGAGCAATGACCACAGTCGAGCCCATTCCTTCCAGATCGGCACTGCCGGATTTTCCCTTCTCCAGAATCTCGACGTTGGTCAGGCGGACGGCCAGCGTCACGGCGTCCCGCATCGGCGAAGTCGCCGGTGCAGCCAGCAGATGCCGGCTGAAGCCCTCGGCCACCATGCGCGCAGCTTCCGCTCCGCCACGGTGCCCGCCCATGCCGTCGGCAATCAGGTACACCGCGCCAAACGGCGAGGAAAAACCCGTCATGCTGTCCTGGTTCTGTTCCCGGAGTCCCTGTTCACTCACTGCCCCGACACTAATGGGCAACGCGGGGCTTGCTGGTTCGGTATTCACGTTGTTCATGGTTGTAGTCCCTGCGCCGAAACGACTTCAGCTGCCGCCGAAAACTGTGACGCCAGCCGATTGATGGCGTTGGCCAGGACGCCGGTCATGATCGGGATCAAAATCATCAGATCGAGTAAGAATACAAAACCTACCAGTTTCGTGAGCTGGAACAGGGCAAGCGCCAATACCACGTAGAAATGCGCAATACCAACCGTTCGGTAAAAGCGCGCATTCGTTGGAACCCACGCGCAGTCCGTTGCTGAGCCGGTTCATTAACCCGCTCCCGGCGAACCAGCTTCCACAGTGAAGATGGTGCGGCCGATCTTAATGCGATCGCCGGGCCGGAGCAGACAACGCTTGTCGCCGATCACTTCGCCGTTGACTTGCGTTCCGTTGGTGGAGTGATGGTCGTAGATTCCCAGCACGTCGTGGTCGAAAACAATGCACGCGTGGTTGCCGGAGACGGTAGGATCGTTGGCGATATGCAGGTGGTTATTGTCGAGCGAGCCAATCCAAAACTCGTCCCGGTCCACCGCAATTCGCTGGCCGGCCATCGGCCCGTCTTCGCCCGTCAGCCAAGCTGCCGGATGACCGGCAGAGGGAGCCGGAAAACGAGCGATCATCTTGGTCACGGCCCTGGACGGTGCGGATCTGGGTGGGGCGACCACAGGCTCCTCGGGCGCAGGAAAAGCCTTGCGCGGCGGCAGCGGTTGTGCTCCCGCTCCCGGCGCAGAGCCCATGAATGGCTTGGGTGGCCCGGGTCCGGACTTCGGCGCAACGGCCACCGGCCCGGGCGCGGCCGCCGGAGATTTTTGCACGGGCTGGACCGGCACCGGCGCCGGAGCGGGCAGGGGCCGCCGGCTGCGCACAATTGCAATCACCAGGATCAGCAACAGCAGTGCTGCGGCACCTCCGATGATCCAGTACCACCGCCCGAGTCCTACGGTCGGGAGCACGGCTGACGTTACGGTTTTCGACTCGGCTCCGTCGTGCTTCCACGTGATTTCCAGCTTGTGGCTTTTTCCGTCTCCGCGCACGTCGTCGAGACGGAAGCTCAGAACGGGCGTGGTTTTCAGGCGTTGGATTCCGCCGGCCACGAGTTGCTCAAGTTGCTGATCGCCCTGAGCCTTGCGGAACACGCCGCCGGTCTGCGAGGCCAGATGATCCAGCGTCTCGGTATGTTCGTGATGCTCCCGGGTGATTCCGATCGCGTCGACGATCACGCTTTGGTCGCGCGCCTGTTTAATCACTTCTTCTTCCGAGTGGGTCGAGCCTTCGTCGTGCCCGTCGGAGATGACGATCAGCCGTCTCGAGATCGGCGTGGCAGGATAATGCTGGATTGCCTCCAGCAGGGAATCCCACAACCGGGTGGAGTTGCCGCGAACTTTCAGTCCGGCGATAGCGGTCTTCACCTGATCGTGAGGCGCGCCCCAGTCGGAGTCCCACCGGCCCTCGTCGGCGATGGTTTGAATCGCGACCTTGTCCTGTGGACCAGCTTCGTCGACAAATTTGAGCAGCCCGGAGCGCACCGCGTTGAGCGGTCCGCCGCTCATGCTGCCGCTAACGTCAAGCGAAACCGAAACCGCCATGCCGTAGCCGGTGGAAGCAAAGTCCACCTTGCGGGTAGCGGCGATCGGCGAGCCGTCGTCCACTTTCAGGTGAAACGCCTCGGCTTTCTTCGAGTCCGCGCTCGGCGTAGGCGGAACATCCACCTCAATCTGCACGTCGGGATACTTTGGGTATGGGCCCGTCTCGTCGCCCCGGGTGTAAACCGGGCCGGCGTGGATTTCCACCGCCGGGGTGTCTGCCAGCAGACAGAAGACCGCCAGCAGACACACCGTCACTAGAATCGAACCAGCTCGCATGGTGCTTTCCTGACTCCTGCTCCGGACTACTGTTGCGGCATGGGCGCCGGAGCCATCATTTTCAGCGCCGTCTTCAACGCACGGAACTTCATCGACTGCTCGACCAGCGGCGCCGTTATCGTGACCGTGGTCAGTTCCTTGCGAATGGCGTCGGCGCGTTCTTCCGTTGCCGGGTGATCGGACAGCATGATGTCGATGGTGCTCTTCTCCTTCTCCAGTTTCTGCAGCCGGGTGAAGAACTTCAGCAGCCCGTTGGGATGCCAGCCGGCGCGCAGCATCTCATAGAAGCCCAGCATATCGGCTTCGGACTCGTTCTCGCGGCTGTACTTCAACTGCGCCAGAAGAACGACCGGACCGCCGAGGGCTTCGATCACTCGCGTGACCGCCTCATTGTTGTGCAGCACATTGTCCTTCACCTGCTCGTACAGTTTCCGCGCCCGGAAGGCGAGCACCATCTGATTGGTGGTGTGGCGCGCCACGATGTGTCCGATTTCATGAGCCAGGGCGCCGACCATCTCGTTCTCATCCTCGACGAACTCCAGCAACCCGCGCTGCAGGTAGAGGAATCCACCAGGAATGGCGCTGGCATTAATAACCGCGCTGTTGACCACCTTGACCTGATAGGGCCACCTTGGCCGTTGCGAGGCATCGCCCAGTTTGCGGACGATATGGTTCAGGTAGGTGTCAATGATGGAGTTGTTGAGGATCTCAACCTTCTTCTCGTATTCCGCGGAGAACTGGCGGCCCAGGGCGATTTCCTCTTCTTCCGTGAGCGTGTTGTAGGGTGCATCTTTGACTTTGGGTTCGGAGGCGTGGAGCAAAGCGCTGGGCATCAGCGCAGAGGCACCCAGAACTCCGGCAAGTCCCAAAAAGTTGCGACGGTTAAGTGGCATGTTGTTCACGAGTTTTTTCCCCTCCATTGCATATAGCGTGAGCGCGGGTGGAATTTGCTTAACAAAACCGGCCCATGATAGTGGTTTCTACGTTTTTTTTCACTCTTTTAAGCAAATTGTGCTAGGATTTCGCAGTTTTTCCACGTCATTATCATGTCCGATCCAGCTTCAAGACCCACCGCTTCCTGGACCATCGGGAATGCCCCCGATTGTGATCTGGTCGTCCATCAACCCGTGGTCTCCGGCCACCACTGCCGCTTGAGCCTCTACGGCGAGCAGTATGTGCTGGAGGACCTGGGCTCGACCAACGGTACGTTCGTCAATGGATACAAACTGGCGGCAAATTCGCCCGTCATGGTGGCGGCGACCGATACGATTACCCTCGGCAAAAATGTGCCGATGCCCTGGCCATCAGCCTCTACGCCACCGTCGTCTGCGGCGCGGGCGGCAGTGCGCCCCGCTGGGGCGGGCCAGGTCATCAGCATCGGTCGCGCCCCCGGAAACGACATTCAGCTCGACTATCCCATGATCTCGGGGCATCACGCCCGCGTCACCCGCATGGGAGACCAGTGGATCATTGAGGATACCAATTCCACCAATGGCGTGGCGCTGAACTCCATCGATAACCGGATCAAGCAGTCGGTGCTGCACCCCACCGACGAAATTTTCCTCGGCTCCTACCACATCTCTGCCAGCCGCATTCTGAAGGAAAAACGCCTCACGCAGGGCGAAAGCCCCTTCGAGCGCGTCCGCTTCTCCGGCGACCGCATGGTGCTGGGACGCGATCCTTCGGTCGAATACCCGCTCAACTATCCTATGATCTCGTGGCGTCACGCGGCTTTGGAGCGGACTGCGGAAGGCATCTGGGTCGACGACCTGGGTTCGCGCAATGGCACCTACGTAAACGGGGTCCGCATCAGCGCCCGCACTTTGGTCAAGACCGGAGACGAGATCGGACTGGGCAGTTTCCACTTTCAATTGCTCGCCGACGGCGCCCTGGCCAAGCGCGAATATTCGGGCAACGTCACCATCGAAGTCCAGAACGTGGCCGTCAACTCGCCCAAGGGAGACCGGCTGCTGGAGTCGATCTCGCTCACCATCTTTCCCTCCGAGTTGATCGCGCTGATGGGGCCGGCGGGCGCGGGCAAAACCACGTTTCTCAAGGCCATCAACGGCTACACCCCGCCGGCGGGCGGAAAAGTGCTGTTTAACGGCGCCGATCTCTACCAGTTCTACGACCGCTTCCGCCTGCAGATGAGTTACGTGCCGCAGGATGACATCGTCCATCCCCAGCTCACCGTGCGCGAGGCTCTTTATTTCAGCGCCAAGCTGCGCACCGACCTGCGCGATGACGAAATTGAAGCCCGCATCAAGAAGGTCCTGACCAGCCTGGGCATTGAGGACAAGACCAACACCATCATCGGCTCTCCCGAGCGCAAAGTGCTTTCCGGCGGCCAGCGGAAGCGGGTCAACATCGCCATGGAGCTGATCGCCGCGGCTCCCGTCATCTTCCTGGACGAACCCACCTCGGGATTGTCTTCCGCCGACGCGAAAAACGTGATGGACGTGCTGAAGAAGCTTTCCACCGAAGACAAGACCACCATCATCACCACGATCCATCAACCCAGCCTCGATATTTACAAGCTCTTCGATGGCCTGATCATGATTTCCCGCGATAAGAAGAGCAGCGGCTCCCTTGTCTATTTCGGTCCCGCCTATCCGGACTCGATTGAGTTCTTCGATCCCGCCGGGACCAAAACCGCGCGCTCGGCCTCGAAGGAATTGAATCCGGAAATGTTGTTCACCGGCATGGAGACCGCCGGCAAGAACACCGCCCAGTGGGCCGCAGCTTACGATCAGTCCCGTTACAAGCAGATGTATGTCAAAGAGCGTGTCGGCATGGTGCCCTCCAAGGCCGGTCCAGCCCCCGACAGCGAAAAAACCGCGGTGCGCAAATTCGGATTCGGGCAATGGTGGACGCTGGTTCGCCGCACCGTTCTGGTCAAAACGCGCGACCGCGCCCAGGCCCTGATCCTGCTGATTCAAGCGCCGCTATTCGGAATCCTGGTGGGACTTGTCTTTGGCCACCTGGACTTTTCCACCGCCGACGCATGGAAAACTACCGTCAAAAATGCGGTAGGAGTCGAGTTCCTAATGGTGGTGGCCGCCATTTGGTTCGGGTGCAACAACGTCGCCCGTGACATCGTGGGCGAGTGGACCGTTTTCCAGCGGGAACGAATGGTGAGCTTAAAGCTGCCGTCTTATATATTTTCCAAGCTCACCGTTTCAGCCGTGCTCAGTCTGTTTCAATGCAGCGTCCTGCTGGGAATCGCAACGCTCATGTGTCACCTAAAAGCTAATTTCTGGAGCACGTTGGGCATTCTCTACCTCTCGTCGCTGGTGGGCGCTGCTTTGGGCTTGTGCGTTTCGGCGCGAGCTTCGACCACGGAAGCGGCGATTGCCATGCTCCCACTTATTCTGCTGCCCATCATCGCCTTGGGCGGAGGACTGAATCCGGTGTACTCGGTGAACAAGCCCAAGGATGCGAACAAGGCGAAGGAAGCGACTTTGTCCACTGTGCAAAAGCTGGCCGCCATCGCGCCTTCACGCTGGGCCCTCGAGGCCAACCTGCTGCTGGAGGCGAAAGAACGCCACTTCAAGCAAGAAGAAGAAAAGCCCAAGCCCGAAGACAATAAACAACAAGGCAATAAGAACAAACAAGACAACGAGCAAAAAGACGAAACCCCCAAGCCCGAGGACAACGACGCCGAACAGTACTGCGTGGTTCCCGATACGGACGGGGTGTTGACGCTTCACGACGTTGCAGACACGCAGGTTCCGATTTTCATCCCGTCCGGGGATTGCGTACAGCCCTCTGCACCTGTACCCCAAGCGGCGGTTCGCGGCCGCCCGAAGCCTGGGATGTCCGCTTCCGCACAGCCGCGAGTGGAGCGCAAGCCGATGGTGCACAAGAAGAAAGAAGGCGAAAAGGAAAACCGCACTCCGTTGCGGATTTCCTATGCCATCTTGAGCGGCATGCTCGTGTTCTGGACCGGAATCTCGCTTCTTTTCTTAAAGATGCGGGATATTCAATAATTCCGCGCGAACGTGAGCAAGTCGGCAACAGATTTACGCTTACATACCTAGGATGCCTGCGGCCAATTCTCAATCCGGCTCTCTGATCGTTTCCGTCGGCGTGCAATGCCACGTCGGCATTGAGCGCACCGAGAACCAGGACCGCGTCACGCGCGCCAACACTCCGTTTGGCGATTTGTTTGTGGTGGCCGATGGCGTGGGTGGCTATCAAGGCGGCGCGGAGGCTGCCCAGGCCACGGTGGAAGGTTTTGTCAGCTATCTGAACACCCACGCCAACTTTGCTCTTCCCGATGCCCTGCAAGAGGCGGCGCGTACCATCAGTGCCGATCTGTTGCAGCGCTCCGCCGCCAACCATTTGCTGCATGGCATGGGGTCGACCGTGGTCTTATGTGTGGTGCATGGCGACTCCGCCACTTACGCCCACGTCGGCGATAGCCGCGCCTATCTGGTCCGCGGCCGGCAGTTGAAGCAATTGACGCGCGACCATTCGGTCATGGAGCGCCTTGTGTCTCAGGGAGTGCTCACGCCCGCGCAGGCTCGCGAGCATCCCGATGCCAGCGTTCTGACCCGAGCTTTAGGACAGTCCGCAGATGTTTCGCTCGACGTGGCTGAAATCGCGCTTCAGCCGCGCGATGCCATCCTGCTGTGCTCTGACGGATTGTGGGGCTACGCGCAGCATTCGGAAATGGAAGCGGTGGTTACGTCCAATAGTCTTTCGGCGACCGCCGTTTCCGAAGCCTTGCTGAATCTGGCGCTCAAAGGCGGCGGCGGCGACAACATCAGCATTCAGTTCCTGCGCTTCAACCCGGTGGAAGCCCCGCGCATGGCACTGGCGGGCAGCGGGAGCGGCAAGGGAAAGCTATTGGGGATACCGGTGAAGCTGGCTTTGCCTGCCGCCGCTCTGGCCTCGGTCCTGGCCGTTTTCACCGGCCGCATGTTTTGGGACAACTACCAACACGCCATCGCCAAGGGCACGGACGAGACCACGACAGCGAAGGCCAACCCAGACGAGGATGAGAGCGGGACGGAGGGAGCCAAGCGTCCTTCCAAGCCCGCTTCGACCACGAAAGCGGGCGCGAAGCCTGCGGCGACCACAGCGCCCAAGGGCCCCGATAAGCCTTCCGCCGCCACTCCCGCGGCTCAGCCGGCTGCTTCGGCCCCGTCTGCTCCCAACCCTGACGCATCCCATCCCGGGGAACCGCCGAAGCCAGCCAACGGTCAAGCCCCGCCACCTGCCTCGTCGCCAGCGCAGGCGCCCGCTCCGGCTAATCAGGACAAAACTGCAGTGACGGTCATTCAGGGACCGGACAACTCCGAAGCCGAGTGGGCGAAGGATCTGTCGAAATTGGACTTTCTGGCGATTTCCAAGCAGGCCGGCGATGCCGGATGTCTGGCGTTGGCAAAATCGACGGCCATGCTCTACTTCACCACGCAGACGGCGGGCGTTGCCAAGAATATTACGCAAAAACTTGCACCCGAATCCATCGCCACCGAGGAAAAAACCGAAGACGAACTCGCCAAATGCGGCAGCGCCAAGCTCGTCGCCATGCCGGCAAAGTCCTCCTCTCTCATTCAGACAGGGGTCGACCAGCTCAATAAATTCAAGCCCAGAAAGCCCCAGCAGCAGACCGACCCAGACCAGCCCAAGTAGTAACTCTGAGACAACAGCCTTTGGCGCCACCCTCAAGCAGCAGACAAGGCAGACAAGAGCTTGACTGGCGCAGTCGCCGGAGCTTGAGTAGAAAGTAGTCAAACACAAAGCCGGGCGTCGGTGAGGACGCCCGGCAAATCGAACGACAGTTACTTCATCAGCGGCCTTAAGACATTACCACTCGGTGCGCATCAGCATGGCCGAATGTTCATCCTGCACCATGCCCACGGCGCCGTTTTCGGCGATCAGCAATGAACCGAAGGCGCGGTCGTCGATGGGATCGTCGAGCACGATGCGTCCGTTTGCAGTGTGCGCCTGGACGGGCACCACTTCCAGCTTGCCGGCATCGTCGGCGCGGAACAGACTCAGCCGGTCCCATTTCTGCGCGCCAGCAGCCACCGCCCCGCCCGCGACCGAGGCTCCCTTGTCCTCCGGATGGGTGAAGCGCAGCACCGCGAAGTTGGCGTCGGACTCGCGCTTGAGGACCTTGATCTTGACGCGCTTGCCGTCGACGCTGGTGTAGTCGTTTTCCGATTTCGGCGCCGTATGCTCGATGACAACCTGTCCACGCATGATCGAGCGCGCCGAGTTGGGATCGAGCATCTCGCCCGCCGGCCAAACCAGCAAGTCATAGTTCTCGCGCAGCAGGGTCGCGTCGTTCGCCTTCAAGGCCGCCGCCGAATCGGGATCATACTGCCAGGGCTCGATCATTTCGCCGGTCACGACGAATTTGTCGTCGGAGATGCGGAAGCCGACGCCGCGAACGTAGAAATCCACCTGCTGGCCGTCCTTGGTGCGCAGCGAGTAGCGCGATTCGGTAACCAGCAGAGTGGGCTCGAATCGAGTCCGCAACTCGTTATCCCAGGTCTTTTGCGAGGCGCGCAAACGGCCCAGAGCGGAGCTGCCCAGGTTCAGAGCAACCTGTGCGGCCTTCAGAGCGGCCAGGGCAGCGGTTTTGCCGGTCGAGCCTCCCGGGACGGTCACCGGAATCGTCAGATCGACGGGCACAGTAGCGTGCGGCCCCAGTTCGCGCGCGGCGATGCGTTCGAACAGATTCAGGTCCAGGTCCGTGCGGATTTCTCCGGTCACCGTGGTCTGACCGTCGCGAATGGCCTGGGTAAGAGGATCGAGAGAATCCAAATCCCGGAAATAGACGGTCACCGGGACGCGCGGCAAGTTGACGGGAACGCCTTTTTCCAAATCCAAATGTTCTTCGATCGGGCCCAGGTAGATCGGCACTCCGCCCAGACGCATGTGGGCGAAGTTGACCCGCTTGACCTTCAGCTTGCGCGCGGCGGTGACGTGGCTCCGGATCTCAAAATGGGCCCGGTCGGCGGCCACGTCCTTCACATCGACGCCATCGATGGAAACGGTCAGTGGGGCCGGCTTGGTCTCAGGCACTTGCGCGGCCATCATGGTTGGGACAGCCAACAACGCTGCCAGCAGGATTTTCAGGAACGCTTTCATAAGTTTCTCCTCGTTTGTAATAGCGGGAGGATAATGCACAATTGCGCAAGAATGCCAATCAAAATAAAAAAATGTCCAAGCCCGGACTTTCTTGGGTAAATTGGCTCGCGTTTCCCGCTATTCTAGTTTAGGGACCGGATTGTAAACGCTTTGGCCACCGAGCAGCAGCGACGCGTGCGGGAGGTGTTTGACGCCGCACTGGACCAGCCTGCCGAACTTCGGCAGAAGTTCGTCGCGGAAGCCTGCCGCGGCGACGCTCAACTGCTGGCCAACGTGAACCGGCTCCTGGCTGCCAAAGATCGGGCGGCTGGCATGCTCGACACTCCGGTCTGGCAGAGAAGAGAATCCAGCGCCAGCCCCGCCGAACCCGGATCTTTCATCGGACCCTACAAGATTCTGCGGGAACTGGGCGGCGGCGCCGGCGGCATGGGAATCGTGTATCAGGCCGTCCGCGCCGATGAAGTATTCCAGCGTATTTGCGCCATTAAAGTCATCCGCGCAGAACTGGCGGCGGAGTGGCTGCTGGACCGCTTCCGGCAGGAGCGGCAAATTCTAGCTGGCCTCGCTCACAACAACATCGCTCGCATTGTCGACGGCGGCTCGACTCCCGAAGGTCTTCCCTACTTCGTAATGGATTACGTGGATGGACCGTCGATCAATCAATTCTGCGCCGATCATGGGCTCGGCATTCGCGCCCGGATGGTTCTGTTTCAGCAAGTTGGCAGAGCGGTGCAGTACCTGCACCAGAATGGCGTCATCCACGGCGATCTCAAGCCACCGAACATTCTGGTGGGCAACGACGGCACGGTTAAGATCGTGGACTTCGGCATTGCCAGCGCCATTACCAGCCCCGCGGCGGCGGACCAGAGCAAGACCATGCTCATGACGCCCGGATACGCCAGCCCGGAGCAAATGCGCTGCGAACCCCTGGGACCCAGCAGCGATGTATATTCGCTGGGCGTCATCCTGTACGAGTTGCTCACCGGAACGCGTCCCTTTTCTGCCGGTTCGCGCAGCACCAGCGAAATCCTGAAAGAGATCGCCAGCAAGGATCCCATTCCGCCCAGCATGGCATCGCCCGCCGGCCAAGGCCGGCAAGCCATTACCCAGGATCTCGATTGCGTCGTGCTGCACGCCATGCACCGTGATCCCAAGGGCCGATATCCCTCGGCCGCTGCCATGAACACAGATATTTCCAACTATCTGCAAGACCGCCCGGTCGAGGCGCGCCACGCCGGGCTGCTCTACAAGTGCGAAAAGCTTGTGCTGCGCAACCGCCCTGCAGCCCTGTTGGGCGCATTAGCCCTCGTATTGCTCGCGCTGGCTGGATGGCAGTGGGAAGTCCAGGCCAAACGGAAAGATTACTCCGGCAAGATCGATCAGAACTGCTTCCTGCAGCAACAAGACAAAGACCAGAGGCTGGAGGAACTCAAGAAGGAAGTCCTCGCATTGCAAGGTGCGGATGCTGCCACCAAGGATCGCATCGTCAAAGAGATCGAAGAAGCGGAACTCGCTGACGTAAAGAACCTGGTTGACTCCTATCGCACTTCGTTCCCGGAATCGATTCGCGTGTGGCCGGGCATGACGAAGACGCGGCGTAGATTACTCGACGACACCGACAGCTATCTGCGCGAAGTCACCTATGTGCGCGAAGTGAACTTCCTCGTCAAAAAGCGTCCGGAAGAGTTGGCCGAGGCCTGGCTGTGCCTGGCCAACATTCAGGGCAATCCGCACAACCCCAACCTGGGCGATCAAGAAGCCGCAGGCCGCAGCATTTACCAGGCGCAACGCCTGGTCGAGAACTCGACCAGCCCGCTGAAACAGCAGATCGAGGCCGCCGCACAAGCGATTCGGACCGGCAAGTGAGCAGCCCTGAAGTTAGCCGCGTGAAGCCAACCACGAGGGACCAGTAAGTACAAGACGTTGCCTTTGCCTGGTGCTATACTGCCTCGCCAGGAGATAAACCGTGGCCGAAGTTCAGCCCTCCGCCGACATCACGCGTCTGCTCTCCTCCATCCACAACGGCGACCAGGCGGCAGCCTCGCAGCTTCTCGACGTCGTCTACACCGAGTTGCATCGGCTCGCCTCCCGCTACATGAGCCGCGAGCGCGTCGACCACACCCTGCAGACCACCGGCCTGGTGCACGAAGCCTACCTGCGGCTGTTTGGCACCAACAATCCGCCCACGCTGAACAATCGTGAACATTTTTTTGCCGTGGCCGCAACCCAGATGCGCCGAATTCTGGTGGACCACGCAAGAGAACACTGCGCCCAGAAACGCAAAGGCATCAGAATCCCCATCGATGAGGCTTACCACGTTTCCAGCGGACGCGACGAAGATCTGGTCGCCATCGACAATGCCCTGAAAGAGCTGGCCGAAGTCGACCCCGACGGCGCAAAGGTGGTCGAGTTGCGCTTTTTCGGCGGCTACACCGATAAAGAGACCGCACAGATTCTGGGGAAGAATCTATCCAAAGTCCGGCGCGACTGGGAGTTCGCCCGCTCCTGGCTCTACGACCGCCTGGATCAGACCAAAGGCTAGATCAGACCAAAAGCTAGATCAGACCAAAAGCTGGATACGTCCTCTCTCCGGGCAAACAGGGTTGACGTTGCGATTGCACCGGCCGCCAACGTCCCTAGATCGTCGCTTTTTGTTGGAATAGTAGTGCTGGTGCCGGGAGGGGGAATCGAACCCCCACAGGGCTTTTGGCCCCTGCGGATTTTAAGTCCGCTGCGTCTGCCAATTTCGCCATCCCGGCGTAGGTTTATTTTAGCTTAGCGGAACGGCATGGCGAGGACCGGTGGTGTATTCACCGCGATTGGCATGGGCTGCGGCGTTGCAGCATCCGAGACCGCGGTGAGCCCGCCACGGGCAGATCGAACTTCCCTGGAATTGCCTTAATCCGAAGCTTTTGCCTCCGGCCGCCGGTTTAGTTTTTGCGCCGGGGCTGCAATCACATCGCTGATATCCAACAGCACCAGGACCACTCCGTCAATTTTGTTTTCCAGCGTGCGATAGGGCGTGATCCGCACTTTGTAGGCTTTTCCGTCGCGGGCCTGAACCTGCTCACTGTGCATGGCCACATCGCGCATCACGTCGAGCATCCAGCGCTCCAGTTGGGGCAGGTCCATGGCGAGCGGCAAATGGGTTAGAACCTTGCCCACGTCGTGGTTGGCGAATCCGAAAATCCGTTCCGCTTCCGGCGTGTAGCGGCGAATGTGCAAATCCGGTCCCAGCATGATCATGGGGATGGTGGCGCTATTCAGCAAGTTGATAAGGTCGTTGCCGATCTGCGCCAATTCCTGATTGCGATGCTGAATCTCGTCATTGACGGTGTTCAGCTCTTCATTGGCCGATTCCAGTTCTTCTTTGGAGGTTTGCAGTTCTTCGTTGGTCGACTGCAGTTCCTCGTTGCCGGATTGAATTTCTTCGTTGGCCGACTGCAGTTCCTCGTTGGTCGCCTCCTGCGCCTCGATGATCGACTGCAGATATTCTTTGGTGCTGGCGAGTTCCTGCTTCAACTGCGCAATCTGCACATTCTTTGCGTCCGCGACCTCTTTCGTGGACTTCCGCACAACAGGTTTCTGCTCAACGCTGGGTTTAGGGGCTTCTTTCCCTTCGAACAGAACCAGGAAATGGCGCTGATCGTGGGCCGGGGTGCGAAACGGGATGACCTCCAGATTTACAATCTGGGTCTCTTTTCCGTTCTCCACCACCACACCGTCCTTGGAAACGGGAACCGGATCCTTGCGGGCTTTCTCGATCAAGGAGCGGAGTTCATACATCAAGCCGGAGCGCGCCATCTTGAGCAAATTCAGGCTGGCTCGGCCGGTGGGCAGTTCGAGATAGCGGCTGGTGCGTCCCCGGCTTTGCAGGATTTCAAGATCGTCATTGACCACCACGGCCGAGGGAACATACTTGTTGAGCAGGAGACGATCGGCTTCGCGCTGCACGTCGGCGGGTGTTTTGGTCAACTCGTCATCCTTGGCCGCGCGAAGCGGCTTCTCCCGTCCCGTCTCGGCGGTGCCATGCGCGCTGATGGTCAGTCCGAATGTGACCGGAGAAGGAACCGGCTTCTTCTGGTAGATCTTGGTCTTGCGCTCGACCAGGTCGAAAATTTCGGCGCCGGAGCCGAGCAGGCCCTCGGTGTTGCCGACCAACAGAAAACCGCCCGGCTTCAGAGCATAGTGAAAGATGGGGATAACTTTTTTCTGCAGCACCGGCCCCAGATAAATCAAAACATTGCGGCAACTGATCAGATCCATGCGCGAGAAGGGCGGATCGCTGAACACGTTCTGGCGGGCGAAGACGCACATGTCGCGGATGGACTTCGAGATCTGGTAACCGCCAGGCACCTTGTGAAAGAAGCGGCGCAGCCGCACTTCGGAGACTTCGTTGGCGATGCTTTCTTTGTAAATTCCGGCGCGGGCCCGTTGAATGGCGTTTTCGCTCAGGTCGGTGCCGAAAATCTGGATGGGGACTTCGATGCGCAATTCGGAAAGGGCTTCCACCAGCGAAATCGCGTGTGAATAAGTCTCTTCCCCGGTCGAGCACCCCGGCACCCAGACGCGCACCGCATCGTTCGGCGAGCGCTCCGCCAGCAGCTTGGGATACACGACTTGATGCAGACTTTCGAATACTTCCGGGTTGCGGAAGAAACTGGTGACATTGATCAGAACATCGCGATACAGGGCCTCGATCTCTTGCGGGTTGCGGTGCAGCGTTTTGACATATTCGCGCAGTTCGCTAATGCGGTTGATGTTCATGCGGCGCAGAATGCGGCGGCGTATGGTGGCGATTTTGTAGTCCACAAAATCGACTTTGCTGAAGTTCTTCAGCAAGCGAAAAATGTCTTTCATCAGACGGTCTTTGCCGTCGAACGCATCCTTGGACGGTTCCTCGCTGGCGGGCGGTGCTTGCACGCGCGTAAGCTGCTCGGCAATGCGTTCGGGCGGAAGCACGTAGTCCACCACGCCGGCGGCAATGGCGCTATTGGGCATGCCATCGTATTTGGCCGAGTCGGAGTCTTGCGCGAAGGTGGCTCCGGCGACGTCCTTAATCGAGGCCAGGCCAACCGTCCCGTCGGTCGCCGTGCCCGAAAGGATAACCCCGACCGCGTTCGACAACTGATCCTCGGCCAGCGACTTGAAGAAGGTGTCAATGGGCAAATGCTGCCGCCGCCCAGGCTCCCGCTTGGCCAGGTGCAACACGCCATCGGCGATGGTCATGTCCGAATTGGGCGGCAGCACGTACACCGCGTTACACGCTACTCGCATGCCTTCCGCTGCCTGATGCACCGGCAACGACGTAGTGCGGGAAAGCAGCTCCACCATCGCACTTTCGTGCGTTGGGTCGAGATGCGGAATGAACACCATAGCCAGACCGGGCTCGGCAGGAAGCGCACGCAGCAGCTTGCTGAACGCCTCCAGCCCTCCCGCGGAAGCCCCGATCGCCACAATCGGGAAAGTCGACGACGGCTCCGCTTTGCCGTTCGTGGGCTTGTTCGTGCGGGGTGGTTTCGGACCCGGCGCTTTCTTCTTCTTTGCTTTATCGGGCATGACGACCTCCGCGAACGCGTGTGTGGCCCAAAAAGGACGTAATCAATAGTCGGGCTCATTCTAGATCAGAGGATGGGTGAACGGCGCAGAATCGTTGCCGAATAATATTCTTGGGCTTCTGGAGAGATCGCGCGAGAGAAAAGAACAAGCAGCGGCGGAAACTCAGACGGTCTGAGGCTGGCGCTTTTCGTTCTTCAGCTCATCGCATTGCCGCTGCAACTCCCGCGTTTTCGCAATGAGTTCCTCGCTGCGGCGGATCGCCTCGCGCGTCCGCTGCAGCATCTCATCCAGTTGAGGATCGTATCTGCGCGGCTCAGCCATACTAGGAGAGAGCTCCCGCTTGCTAAGGTTAATGAAGATGGAACTAGGGCGCTGTGTCTGAAATCACAATTTCGACCGCAAGATCGGAGGGATGATCGTAGCTGGGTTTCGCGGATGGCTCCATTTCGTGGCGGGGGGGGGATCCGTTTTCGGTTTTCCGTTCCCCGAATCTGTCTTGCGGGGATTGGTCAAATTCGACTGTATAAGGCCGAGCAGTTTCTTTTGTTCATTTCCCAGAGAATTGATCTGCGTGAGTAATTTGCGCGTCGTGCGCCGCGTTCGAAAGTGCGTTTCTCGTAAATCCGTCAATCTGCTCACCAGAAACTTGTTCGAAGATAACAGGTCTGCATCTTCCTTTAGGCCGCGGGTTCGCGCCCACAGCTCGAGTTCATCGGGAATCGCGACCACCGGGCTGCAGGGGCTGTCGGATACGCGACGCACCGGCAAGCCAAGGCGCTCCCATCTCTGTGCCGTGCGCACGTTGAGATGAAGATGCTCGGCGATTTCCTTCCATCCACTCAAGAGCTCCATTGTCTTTCAACTCCTGCAGGCCACTGTTAGAAATCTGGTCCCACCTTCATTCGAGGTCAATTCCCGATTCGCTTCGCCAATTTGTCGTACTTTGTCGCTGTTCCAGTGCGATCATATCTGCTAGCTTTGACAATCATATCAAGGGCGGTGATTCTCATCATAGGGCGCTTCGCCGATCATCGCTCATTGTGAGAGGGCGCGATTCCTTTCCGTTCAGGACTGAACCCTACTCCGGCTAGGCGGTTCGGACACTACCCTACAGCGCAAAGGAATCGCGTTCGCCATTTTAGCCCCAAAAGACCCCCTTTGGCTGAGAAACTGCCCATCAGCGTCCCGCGTGTGTGACAAGGGAGCATAAAAGGAACCTAGTTCCGTTGGAAGGTAGTTGCGGATGGGGCGCTGGGGCTGTTCTACGCGCCCGCAGCCGACAGCTTCGCGCGTTGTTGCCGCAGCGCCTCGTGGAATACTTCAGGCGCAAGCGATTCCCGGTTGAACAGTTCGAGCAGGGGATCGTCCTGATTCTTCGCGGGCTGGTTTTTCGCCGGGCGATGTGTGGCACCCTTGGTGTTCCCGGCCTCGCGGGTTGCCGACTGCTCCCCAGCGCCGGCTGGCTCTCCGTTTGTCGGTTCCGATTCGATGCCGTCTGGCTGAACCAGGACTTCCGGCTGCAAGGCTGCTTTCGCGGTCAGCAATTCGATAAACTTTTCCAGCGTGGCGCACTGTTCGGGCGCAGCCTGTACGAATTCCACGCCCATCCCCTGGTCGGGATGCATGACCCGCACCACACCTGGAACTCGGATCTCAGCCTCGGCTGCCTTCATAGATAACGTGACCCGGCTGTGCACTGGGAATGGAGAGGACACTTCCAGATAGCAGCCTCCCAGGCTGAGATCGGTGAGCCGGCAGCGAATGGGAGGATCGTCCTGCTCCGCCTCAGGCGAATTCTGCTTAAGCCACTCGCGCAAGCGCAGAGTTGCTTCCGCGGACGGCTGTATGAAGCGCAGGCCCGCCTGATTCCCTGAGCCTTCCCAGGCGAACTCGGCGGAAAACTGCATGGGCCAGTCGGTTCCGGGCAGTGTGAACATAATCTGCCAGATTCCGCGGGGGCGATGGCGTTTAGGCAGTGCCACAGCCATGCCGCCTTCGCCCAGATCGGAGGTCTTGACCTCCATGGTGGCGCGGCCGGAAGGACCTCGCAGCGCAACTGGAATCTCTACGGCAATGCGGGCATTCCGCCGGCGTTCGCTCTTCATCAAGGCGCGGGCCGCGCGAAACGTGGACTTGGCGCGTTCGCTCGAAACCGGCTTATAGAGTACGAAATGCGCCCCCCGGTCAAAAACCGCCTTCAGTCCCACCTCCGGTTCTACAATGGCGATGCCGATGGAATGCTTGTTGCACGGCGCCGTGCGGACGCTGCGCAACACCTCCGAGGATCCTTCGTCGCCAAAGCTAACGATGATGGCCTCGAATCTCTGCCGGGTAAGCTTGCGCAAAGCGGCGTCGGAATCCGGGCACAGCTCCACCTCAATGTCGAGATCGCCGAGCACGCGCCGCAGTACGCGCACGATCTTCTCGTCCGAACAAAGCAGCAGCGATTTCAACGCCATGCTTGACCCCGAGTCCCGGTCTTGAACGCGGTCGAGCGGCGTTCCAGGCGGTTTGGCTTTTCTCCCGTATTGTCTTAACTCTATTGTCATCAATCGGCAAGTTCAACGGCCTCCGTGACCTCACGGGTTACGCCCGTAATCGCGGGTCGTCTCATCCTCTAGCGGAAGAATCCGCCCCAACCAGTCAATCCAGGCGCAAATTACTTCGGTGCGGCGGGCACTGTGCCTCCAACAGAAATATAAAGCCTTTGTTTACATACTGTTACACAGAATTCCCAGAGTACACCTGAATCGATTTTCCATTGACTTTCAGAGAAAACTCGCAGTAAGATACCTGTTCTCTTTCAGTCTGGGGATGGGTCTTGTGGAAGTCGAAGAGTGAGGTACGTCCACACGGCCCCGGGTGCGCTGAATCCCCTGGACAGTGAGGAGAATCTTATAGTTATAAGGATTTTGCAGTTCATTCCCCCTGTACTGGAAAGGCATATTGCTTCATGGCTAAAAGACGCGGAAATCCCAACTGGGGCAAGCCCGAGCCGATCGGGCCGATTACCCCCACCATCACTGAATTTGAGCAGGTCGTGCGCGAGTACAAGCTCTCCCCGGACCAGTACCTGAGGTCGACTCGTCTGCGGGAGTGGGCCCGCCGCAACAAGAACTCGAAGTACATCCCCGAGCCTCTTCTGGAAGCCTGGGGGTTCGAGATCGAGTCCACGCTGTAAACCTGTTTGCGAGAAAGCTTGAGGGGTCGCTCCCGGTTCAAGGAGCGGCCCTTTTGCTTTGACCGCAATTGCCGATTTTTGATTGTTGATTGTTGAATGAAAGGACCGCCGAAGCTTTGGGCTTCTATTCAACAATCAAAAATCAACAATCAACAATGCTAAACGTCCTCCAAATCCCTCCCGCAGAACTGTTCGCGCTGCTGGCCGCCGTCGGCTTTGCCGCCGGATTGAATCTCTACGCGACCGTAGCCGTCCTGGGCCTGCTGGCGCGCTTCGGACATCTACCCCTGCCTCCCGGTCTGCAACTGCTCGAAGGCTGGCCCGTGATTGCAGCCAGTACAGCCCTGTTCGCCATTGAGTTCTTTGCCGACAAAATCCCCGCCTTCGACCTGATCTGGAACGCGCTGCACACTTTCATCCGCGTGCCCGTAGCAGGACTGCTGGCATACCAGGCCACAAGCCAGCTTTCCCCCGAGCGCCAGTTGCTGGCAACGCTATTGGGAGCGGCCGTAGCCCTGGCAGCTCACGGCGGCAAGACGGCGGCCCGTGCGGTGGTGACTCCATCGCCGGAGCCGGTGTCGAACATCAGCCTAAGCCTGGGCGAAGACGTGGTCGCCATCGGCCTGACATGGCTGGCCACGCGCCATCCGTACGTAGCCGGCACGCTCGCGCTGATCTTCGTCCTGATCATCGCGCTGCTGATACGGATGGTCATCCGCGCCATGCGCGCC
>Ga0187782_10000861_pt1 | contig 21491 bp, 21 predicted proteins | sample 0715_SJ02_MP15_2_FD_132454 | JGI IMG/M metagenome (GOLD analysis project Ga0187782, IMG submission 132454) | Tropical peat soil microbial communities from peatlands in Department of Meta, Colombia - 0715_SJ02_MP15_20_MG | ecosystem: Environmental > Terrestrial > Soil > Wetlands > Peat | place... | reverse complement strand
TCCTACAACATTCCCGCCGATTGCATCGTGGAGATCGACAAGTAGGCGGACTGCGAAGCGGCTGTGCCCTCCTGATGAAAGAAGCTGAATCGCGCAAAGGCCCTTAGTGCGCGAAGACCGCAAAGGAAACCTGGAACCTCACTTCTAGGATTCCAGGTCCCGTCGTCGGGCTGCTATCGCCGCTGGAAAAGTCTCGCCTTCCTGCTGAGTCCGCCTGAGTTCCCTAAGAAGGCATTCCAGAAATTCGGGTTGAAGCGGGAAACCCATGTCGAATTCAGCCAAAAGCTCACGGACCCTCTCTTCGACGACCTCGCCGATCAGAACCTTCAGTTCGTCTACTGAAAGGTCTTTGACCGTCTGCATACTCGAGTGCTCCTTCTACAGACCACACCCGAGATGGCAGAGAAGTGCGGCTTCAGAGCCACGTCAGGGGGAGTGAAAACGGGCTTGGGAGTGCGGCCGGCTTGTGCAGGCCGAACTCCGAAGCCCGCCTTCAGCCCCCTGGAGGAGGGGATAGCTGTCGGCTCCAGGGGGCAGTGCCGGGCACGCGTTGCTAGGAGCGCTCGAGGCGGAGGTTGTCAGTGAATTTGAAAAAGGTGGCCGCGGTTTGCGCGTCGGCCTCCGCCTTGGCGCGGTCAAGCTGATTGGCGACCACGCCTTCAAGGGTCACATCGCCATTCTTCACGACGATGTGGATAGGCGGGAGAGCCTGGTCGGCGTAATGAATAAAGAACGGGTCTTTGTAAATCGCCCGCGCGATGGCCAGGCGCAGCCTATCGTCGTATTGAGAAGTGGGGAGGACTTCGAGGTTGTTGTCAAACTCGGTCACTCCCTTGATGTGAGCTAGGAAATTGCCAATGTCTTGCTTTTTGAAGGGTTGGGTCACCTGGCCGCTCACAGCCAGCCGGCCGTCCTGGAGCTGCAAATCAATGTTGTCAAAGATCGTGTAAGCGTAATACGTCAAGATATCCTTCCGCGCCTGGTCGGCGATCTGGCGAGGGGTTACGTCATCTGCATGAACGACGATATCGTCGACGACAGTCAAGCCGTCCACCTTGCGTGCCGCATGTTCCGCGTCCATCTTGAAACCTACGCTATCCACCGTCCCGGTGAGTGTGGCGACTCCGTTGTCCACGTTGACCTGAACGTTTCCGTGCTTGAAAACCTGAGCGTGGTAGAGCTTGTCCTCTACCTTCGCAGTGATCTGTGCAGGTGAATCGATTTGTTTCTTAGCGAATGTCACCTGGGCTGCCAAAGACAACATCATTGGCGCAAAGAGTAGTTTTGTTCCGCGCATTGTAATCCTCCTTCTCGCCCCCCGCTTGGATCGATCTGGGGTGGGCCGCATCTTATGAGGTTCCGTGGGTTCCCTGCCCTTTCACTCTCGCCGATCCCGAGCCCTGGCGGAACCAGCAGACACGCATATGGACGACGCAGGTTGGTAGAAGGTTACGAACCTTTGAACAGAAGTGGACGGACAACCGGCCTCACGCAAAGGCGCAAAGTACCCAAAGGTCGCAGAGCAAAAACCCGCGCTCCATTACCGACTCATGAGGTCGAGCGCCATGGCAGCGGCGCCGTGTAAAGGCGAGTACAAGCCAAGCTCGGCGGTCACAATCTCCGTCGAATAGCCAATGGTCGGCGAGGCGAGTTCCTTCAAGCATTGATGCAAGGGATCGAGCAAAACTCGGCCGGCGAGAGTCAGTCCGCCGCCGAGGATAATTCTATCCGGGTTGAGAATGCGGATGACGGTCAGCAAACCGCGTGCCAGCCAACGAGCCGCTTCTTGGACGATTTGAAGCGCCCCAGTGTCGCCCTCAGAGGCCGCGAGAACGACTTCCTTCGCCGTAATCCCTTCGGTGCTCTCACCGCTTGAGTTGCCGATGTGGTTGAGACTCTCCCTGCGGCGCCGTCCCCACTCCTTGCCCCGCTCAGCAATAGCCCAACCTGAACTGAAACTCTCCAGGCATCCCACAGCTCCGCAGGAGCAGGCAATTCCTGAGCCGGAGATAGGAACATGTCCCAACTCCCCTGCTAACCCGTCCTTGCCTCGATAGGTCTTCCCATTCAAAATCAGCCCCGCTCCGATGCCTGTACTGAGCGTGACATAGACCATCGAATTCGTGCCTCGGCCAGCGCCATAACGGAACTCGCCCAGCGCGCCGGCATTGGCGTCATTGTCAATCAGGCAAGGCAAATGCAAATTCGCGCCAACCCATTCGGCAAAGGAGAAGTTCTTCCAACCGGGTGAATGCACCGAAGTGACCCTTTGATGCTGGAAATCCACGGGCCCGCCAAAGCTGATTCCGCAAGCGCCGACAGGAGAGTCCGATTGCTCAAGGAGAGTGCAGGTGCGTTGGCGGATTTGTTCAAGCATCCATTCGCGGCCGCCGGAACGCAGTGTGTCGCCTTCCGAAATCACAAGCCGACGTCCCTGGTGGTCAAAGAGGCCAAGGCGGAAATGGGTGCCGCCGATATCAACGGCCAGTACTGTATGCCACATACCCCCCTACGGTTCGTTTCCGACATCGCGGTGCGAGACTCGAGTCTTATAACCCTCGCTGGCCAAGGCGCGGCCAACCTTTTCGGCGATGGCGACCGAGCGGTGACGCCCACCCGTGCAACCAATTGCAATGGTAAGGTAGCTCTTGCCCTCCTGGACGTAATTGGGAAGAAGGTAGAAAAGCAGGTCCATCAAATGCTTCATGAAGGCCCGCGTGGAGGGGAAAGAATCCATAAAATGTTGCACGGCTGCGTCTCGCCCGGTTTTGCTTTTCAGCCGCGGGATATAGTTTGGGTTGGGGAGAAAACGCGCGTCGAAAACCAGGTTGGCATCCGCCGGCAGGCCGAAGCGAAATCCAAACGAGACCACGGAAACCAGGATGGCTCGAAGTGCGGACAATCCACCGAATTGCGTCTGGATGAGCTCTCGCAGTTCGTGCACGTTCATCCGGCTAGTATCAATTGTGACATCCGCGAGTTGGCGCATGGGCTTCAGCAGAGTACGTTCCAGCCGGATTCCCTCGCGCACCGGAAGTTCACGTCCCAAGGGATGAGGGCGACGCGTCTCCTCGAAGCGGCGGATCAAGGCCTTGTCAGAGGCCTCCAAAAACACTAGTGACATACTTGAGTAAGTGTTTCTGAGGTCCTGATAGACGGTGGGCAGTTGGCTGAGCGCCGCGCCTTCCCGAATGTCCACCACCACCGCCGCGCGCTGCATCCGGCTGGCGCCGTGCTGGCACGTTTCCGCAAAGCGGGCGATCAAATCGATGGGCAGGTTGTCCACGCAGTGATAGCCAAGATCCTCGAAGGCCTTGAGAACCGACCCCTTGCCAGACCCGCTCATCCCCGTAATTAGAACGAAATGTTTCCGATGCTTGGTGGCGGCTGCCATAGAAAATCAGAATGCAGAAGGCAGTAAGCAGTGGGCAGGCGGGAGTTACGTGGCTGGTGTCATTCTGAGCACGTTCGCTGTCATCTTAAGCGCAGATTCCATGATCCTTTCGCTCACTACTGTGCATGAAAATGACGCCGTGATTCCCCTCCTTGCTAAGGAGGGGCCAGGGGTGGTTGATTGTTGGGCCACCACCCCCTACCCCCTCCTCCTTCGGAGGAGGGGAACCATTTTCCGGGCAGCGAAGGATTTCCGTACTTCGCTCAAGATAGACTCCATACGGCTGACCCCTCACCCGTCTTGCTCCGGTTAGTGAGAGCACCGGAGCCTGACACTCTCTCCCTAGGGAACAGAGCTATCCGTTGCCTGCTTCATGCTTGCTGCTTACTGCCGACTGCCTGCTGCCCACTGCCCTTCTACGGTTCGGGTTCGATCAATCCCAGGTTGCCGTCGGGGCGGTGGTAAATTACGTTGACACGCTCCGTCGTGGGGTTGCGAAACACGACCGCGCCAGCACGCGACTGATCGAGAGTGGCGATTGCTTCTTCGAGGCTCATGGGTTTGATTGGAACTCGCTCGGCCTCGATCGTACGAGGTTCTTCTTGCTCGATATGGCTCGGGCCCAGAACATTCAAGACCACCGTAGTGGTTGGCTTGGGACGTCGCTTGCGCGTGAGTTTCCTCTCCCGCAGACGGACAGCTTGGCGTTCCAGCTTGGCCAGGGCGCCGTTTAGAGAGGTCCGAGGGTCTTGCGACTCTTCGATGCCCACCAGTGTGTGATCGCGAAACTTCAAGGTAACTTCTGCGAGGCGGCGGTGCTTTTCCGCAGTCAGGATGACGTGCATCTCGTAGGTATCACCCAGAAGACGACTAAACTTTCGCAGCCTCATCCGGGTGTACTGACGCAAGTCCTCGCTGATTTCCATCTGTCGTCCGGTAAAATCAACGGTCATGAGTGGAACCTCCTCGAGGGCGTAAACTGAAGGCAATTATCTTTAAGGCAATGAAGTAGGAGGGACCAACGTTTTCAGCTTCCAAATTCGAGTTCAAGCTTTTACCCTGCGCTGGTGGGTACTGGGAATGCGCATGTCCTCGCGGTACTTTGCCACTGTCCGGCGGGTTACACAATAGCCGACTTTCTGCAACTGCTGCGTAATTTGCTCATCCGTGAGCGGTCTTGCGGCGTCTTCTTCCTCGATCATCTTCTTGACCAGCCGCTTGAGGTTGATTAAGGAAGTCGCCGCTCCCGAGGGTCCTTGCACCGCTTCTGAAAAGAAATAGCGCAATTCGTACACGCCCTGCGGGGTGTAAGCATACTTATTCGCCACCGCACGGCTGACGGTGGAAGGATGGACGCCCACTTCCTCCGCAACCTCCTTGATCATCATGGGGCGAAGGTAATCAATCCCGCGGTCCAGGAATTCATTCTGGCGCCGAATAATCGCCTCGCACACCTTGACGATCGTCTGTTTCCGCTGCTCGATGTTTTTGATGAGCTGAATGGCGGAGGTGAACCGCTCTTTGACATAATTGCGCACCTCCCGCGTCGTACTATCCTCTCCCAACAGCCGCCGGTAATGGTGGCTGAGTCGCAATTGGGGAAGGCCGTCCTCGTTCATGACCACCTGATAAGTATCTCCCGCCTTCACAAACGCCACGTCGGGTTCGATGAGCCGCGCTTGCGCGTTGTTGTAGCGCTGCCCAGGCCGCGGATCCAGCTTACGAATCAGTTCCACGCAACGCTCCACGGTCTTTACCGGCCGGTCGAGAGCACGGGCAATCTCCCTGTACTGCTTGTTCTGGAGCTGCTTGAGATAGCCGGTAACAATCTGCTGGGCCAGGGTATTGTCAGGGGCCAGCGTATGCAATTGAATCAATAGGCACTCACGCACGTCCCGAGCCGCCACCCCCACCGGATCGAAAACCTGGATTAACCCCAGGGCTTCCTCAACGTCGGCCGGCGAGTGCCCTCCCGTTTGCGCAATCTCCTCCAGCGGTGCCGTAACGTAGCCGTCTTCGTTCAAATTGCCAATGATGGAATACCCCGCCTCGCGCACGGTATCCGAGCATACGGAAAGGCTCAGTTGCCATTCCAAGTGTGCAGACAGAGAGGTGGGTTGGGAGAGGAAATTTTCGAAAGAAGGTCGTTCGACGACCTCCGATTCAGGAGATCGAAATCCGGGGTCAAGGTAGTCGTCGAAAAAGGACCCGAAATCGATCTCTTGGAACGAGTCCTGATGGTCACCGTTACGGGCGACGTGATTTGGGGAGGGTGAAGCGTTCTCGGCACTTTCCGTCCTCTTATCGACTTCATCGATGGTCGGAACGTCCTCCGGGACTTCTTCCAGGACGGGGTTGGCAACCATCTCCCGGTTAATCATCTCCCGCAGTTCCAGCTTATTTAGCGCAAGAACGCTGACCATCTGCACAAGGCCCGGCGTCAGAATCTGTTTCTGCGCCACCTTGAGGTTCAGCCCGATTCTGGGAGAGGGTCCACCGCCCATACAATTCAATAACTCTAGAGACTGGCGCGATCCAACTACATTGTCAACCGGAAACTGTCGCCCAGGTAGACTCTTTTCACCTCAGCGTCGTTGCCCAGTTCTTCCGGCGAACCGGCACGGAAAATCCGTCCGTTATTAATAATATAGGCTCGATCTGTTACCTGCAAGGTGTAGGGCACGTTGTGGTCTGTCACCAACACGCCGATCCCGGCACCCTTCAGGCGCACTATGATTTTCTGTATATCCTGAACCGTGAGCGGGTCGATGCCCGAGAACGGTTCGTCCAAGAGAATGAAGGAGGGTGAAATTACCAAAGACCTTGCGATTTCCACGCGCCTCCGCTCTCCCCCCGAAAGCATATACCCTTCACTTCGCCTGACCTGCTGCAAGCCCAAATCTTCGACTAACTCTTCCAGCCGCTCACGGCGCTGGTGAGGGGTTAGCGGCAGGGTTTCAAGCACGGCCATGATATTCTCTTCCACAGTCAGTTTCCTAAATATGGAGGGCTCCTGGGGAAGGTAGCTGATTCCGTTTCTGGCCCGGACATACATGGGAAACTCCGTGATGTTCACTCCATCGAGCATAACTTGGCCGGAATCCGGGCTGGTAAGGCCGACAATAATATAGAAAGTTGTGGTCTTACCCGCACCGTTGGGCCCCAGGAGCCCCACCACCTCGCCCTGAGTAATTCTGAGGCTAATATTATCAACGACTTTACGCCCCTTGTACGATTTGGTCAGCTCAACTGTCGAGAGAATTTGCATGGTCGCTCACGGCGCGACGCGGTGCTGCGATAAAGAGGGTACCCCATCACCTCCCTCCACAAGAAGCCTATCATCGTGGACAAACACTGTCAAACGTTGGCCTGTGGTGAAGCCCTTTTCCTCATCGTGGATAGTGGGCGGGCCACCCGTCAGGATGATCCTACCCGAGCTGGCGATGTACTCGCCATGCTCGCCCGTGGCTCGACGTCCGGGTTGCTCGACCACGACGTGCCCTTCCGCCATGGCGCGCTCCACTTCCGAATCTCGACTCGTCCCCAGCCGAGAGAAATAAACATCCATCTTGTCGCCTTCCATGGTAGTCGTCTCTGTCTGTAGCTTCACATGCCCACGGTAGCTCGCTTTGCTCCCTTCGTCGAAGGCCTCCAGGAAATCGGCACGTACCGTAAGCGGCCGCGTTTCGTGGCGGAGGGTTCCAGAAGAGGGCACCGTCCCTGCCGCATAGGAAGCCGGTTGGAGATGGGAAGTCAATACCTGGGAGCCGGAGCTCATGCGCTTCGCCATTCTGTAAACGTCCAAGCTCGACGATTCCACCACATCCGCCCCCCGCCAGGCGCGCACCCTCCCCTCGTAGTGAACCAATTGGGCGCGCCGCTGGGCGACCATGCGGTCCGCCAAGACATTGGTGGGATCCGGAGGTTGCCCGTCCGGCCTCTGATCTCCAGTTCCGAGGTGAGTGCTCTGCACTTTGCCGGTGCCTTCCGCGGTGTCACTGCTGAGATCAAAGTATAGGCGCTCACACCTCGCCCTGCTCTTATCATCCCATAGCTGGGGGCGCCCCGTTAGGGTCACACCCTGCGCCGCTGCCACGTAGACTGACTCCTGCGCACTGGCGTTGCGATCGCCGTCTCGAAAGTTGTAATTCCCTGATTGCGTGACCTCCTTCAGGGCGTGCGTTGCCTCATCAAAGGTGGCCAATAATTGATCGGCGGTGCTTTCTTGGGCAACACTGCCCTGGGGGGCGCTCTTGGGTGGCTGAAAAACAATATGAGTCGGTTTTAGGCCACGAAGCGTTTCGAGGTTGCTTTGGGCATTAAAACCCATTAGGAACTGTCCCGAAGTGATGATGCGCTGGCCCGCTTTGGCATCGGACGAGTCGATCACGAGCCTGCCAGGGCCCACCGTCTGGGCATCCCGTAGACTCTTCCCGTCGGGGCGAAAACTGAACTTTAGTTCTGCCGCGGTGAGCGTCCTCTTCTCCGTCATCGCCCGATTTGTTCCCGCAACGCCTTGGGCCAGCGTAGGTGAGGATTCGACTACAAGTTGCACGTTTTCCGAGGCCTCCCCGCTTTGGAGCTTTGCGGGACTCCCAGCAAGAGTGAGGTCCACCATTTCCGCCAGTAGGAGACTAGCGCTCCCTCGATTCCGGGATTGCCCCGTCACATTCCCCTGTGCCGAAAGATCACGCAGGGCCCTTGACGCCGGGTCAAAGTCGCCCTGAGCGCGGTCCGCCGAGAGTTCAACCTGCTTCTCTGAAGAAGATTCCTTGGCTCTAACACTGCCTTCCATGTCCACTCGAGTGACCCGATTCGCTTCATCGAGGAACACCTTGCCACTGTCAGCAGAAACGTTGCGCTCCCCTTGCGTTACCCGAATTGGGCCCCAAAGCATCATCTGCCTACTGGGCTTTTCATAACGAAGACGGCTGGCCGTAAGCTCCATGGGGGGACCGGAGGCACGGCCGTTGTGTGGGGGCAACTCCATGGCCACGTCTTTCTCAAGCTCCAACGACCCCTCCTTAGTTGCGTAAACCATTCCCAGAGAGGTTCCGGAAGCCGGCCCGATCCGGAAGCGCACCTCTTGGTCACTCGTTACCAGCGACTTCTCGTGGTGGTAAGACACTTTAGAAGTCTCCAGGTAGATCGTTCGACTTTCTTTCGTACCCTTAGCCGGTCCCGCGTCAGCTTCAGAATTAAGCTCAATGTGGACGGGCCCGGAGCCGAAAAGGTCACCATTCTGGCTGTTGTACTCACATTGTTGGGTGCGCATGATGTCACGGCGTTTCCCCGTTCGGCCGAACAACTCCACCAGCACGTCATCCAGGACCGTAACTGCTCCCTGTTTGAAGGACACCGTCCGCGCCGCATGAACGGTATATACACGCCGGTCCCCGTCCGAGTGTGTGATGGTGTACCCGGAAAGCTGTTGATGAATATCAATGGGAACATTCTGAGGTAATTCGACCGGCTTCTCTTTGTGGCGGCTAGCAACCCAATATGTCCCACTGACCGCCAGCGCAGTGAGCGTCAATGCGCCGCCCGCCACCCACGTCATCATGCTCTTGTGCAGAGTTGCTCGTTTTCCTATGCCGTTCATTCCCGAATCTCGCTAACCACCAATTGCAGCGTCGTCACATCCTGGAACACATTCTGATCCAGAGTGAAAGCCATGTCGAGCGCTTGTCCAGGAGCCAGCGTGGCGGCTCGCTCAGCCATTCCCCATCCAATGGCATCAAAGGATTTCTGGCCGCAGGCCACTCTTAGTTTTAGATGCTTCTCCTGGAGGATTCGCGGCCCTTGCACGAGGCGAAAATCCCGTGCCGCCAGCACGGGTGTGGGATTGCCGCAGCCAAAGGGGGCCAACATCTCCATTGCCTGGAATAAATTCCAATCAATTTCAGCCCCGCTCACCTCGGCGTCCACGCGCAGGGTCGGTTCGAGATCAAACGGCTTCAGGACGGCACGAGCATATCGCTCGAAACGCGTTTCCAGCTCTGCGATCCTAGCCGAAGGCAAGGCGAAACCCGCCGCTCTCGCGTGGCCGCCAAAGCGCAGAAACAGATCCTGCATGTCAGTCAGGGCGTCGAGAAGGTGAAGCGCCTTCAGGGACCGCCCGGAGCCTACTCCCAAGCCATCCCCCACGCTAATCACCAGCGCCGGACGATGGTACCGCTCCACGACGCGTTGCGCCACAATCCCAATTACCCCCCGGTGCCACCCCTCGGCAGCCAGCACCAGGGAGTAATGGTCCCTTTTGTTTGGGTGGCGATCCATGATCTCTACAATCTCACGCAAAATCCCCTCTTCAACCCGTTGCCGATCGCGGTTGAGTCGCTCCAGGCGACCGGCGATCTCACGCGTCTTTTCCGGGTCAGAACAGGTAAACAGGTCGATCACATCCCGCGCATTCTCCATGCGGCCCGCCGCATTCAGGCGCGGGGCAATGCGGAACGCCACGTCCCCTGCCGAAATGCTGCAGCGATTGAGCCCGGAGACCTCGAGCAGCGCTTGCAAGCCAGCCTGTGAAGGGTGGCGCAATCCCTCCAACCCGAAGCGCGCGATGACGCGGTTTTCTCCGACCAGGGGCACAACATCGGCAATGGTTCCGATCGCTACGAGCTTCAGGTAAGACTGGAGGGTTCGGCCGGAGAGCCTCTCTCCGAGCAAGGCTTGCACCAGCTTGAAGGCCACGCCGACGCCGGCAAGGAGCTTATCAGGATAACCGCACTCCACCCGCTGTGGGTTCAGAATGGCGCAAGCGGGGGGCAACTGCCGGTCCGGCAGATGGTGGTCCGTCACGATGCAATCCAGTCCCAAATCGCGCGCTCGAGTCAGCGCTCCGTACTCACGGATGCCCGTGTCCACGCTGATCACCACGCGGAAGCCCCTAGTCGCAGCCTCCTCAATCACCGCCGCCCGCATCCCGTAACCATCGCTTAACCGGTGCGGGATGAAAGTTTCAACCTGCCCACCCAGTCCCCGCAACGCCGCAAGCAGGATCACCACCGCCATGGTCCCGTCCACGTCGTAGTCACCGTAAATCAGAATCTTCTCTCCCTGCTCCAAAGCCCGACGCAGGCGAGCCACAGCGGGTTTCATGCCGGTTAGCAAGAAAGGGTCATGAAGCTGATTGAGAGAAGGATTCAGGAATCTCTGCGCCGATTCGGGGTCAGTGACTCCACGCAGGAACAGGAGCCGGGCGACAATATTCGGAATGTTCAGTTCGCGGCACAAGCGAGCGACCGCGTCTCCATCCACACCACAGATTTCCCGACGCATGTTGAAGACTCATCGTGACAGAACATGCGGATGGTTGCAAGGGTTCACAATTGTGAATTAGCCCCAGCGTGTTCTTCGATGGACGGCTCACGCCGCAAAGTACCTTCGCCGGCGAGGGCGATGTCGTTCCGGGTAGTCCTCTTGATGAGGTACATGGCTTCGTCAGCCAGGCGCAGGATCTCTCGGTGAGTGTGGCCATCCGTGGGGAATGTGGCTATGCCAAAGCTGGCGGTCACCTTGATGTTCAGATTTTCCGCGTGAAAGAAGACCTTCGCGTTCAGCAGCTCCCTGAGCCGGCGCACAACTGTCAGAGCGTTTTCTTTTGAGGTCTGGGGCAGAATCACCACGAATTCGTCACCGCCATAACGAAACGCATAATCAATCAGTCGCAGGTTACTCTTGAGAATATCGCCGATCCTCCAAAGCAGTCTCGAGCCCACGAGATGGCCGTAACAATCATTGACCTGCTTGAAATGATCGAGGTCAAAGAAGATCACGGAGAACAGGTAACCGTACCGGGTGGAGCGGTAAATTTCCGCATCCAAAACGAAATTGAGGTGCCTGGCGTTAAACAGGGCGGTGCAGTCATCCATAATCGTGAGTTCATGCATGCGCTGCACGTACCGTGCGTTTTCCAGGGCGATGGCTGCGTATTCTGCGAGGGCCTTTAAAGTGGGGATGTGCTCTTGGGAAAAACTCTGCTTCCCAAAGCAATTCACCAGCTCGATAACACCCTGAACCGGTTCGCGGCCTTTGATAGGGACGCAGAGCACAGAACGGGTATTCTGCTGCGCAAATTCATCGTTCCTGAGCTTGAAGCGAGTGTCGGTCCTCACGTCATCCACTAGCACGGGCTCCCCTTGCTCGGCCACCCATCCGGCGATGCCTTCTCCCACCTTGAGGCGAACGTCCTTCAGCTTCTCCGCACCCTGTCCAATGGCAATCTCGAAGTATAATTCCTGCGACTTTTCGTCCATCATCAACAGAGACCAAGTGTCCGGTTGCAGCCGGTCGCTGATCTTCTCCATAACAGTCTGGAGGATTTTCTGAAGGTCGAGAGTTGAAAAAAGGGCCTTGCCCACCTCATGGAAGAGGGAAAGGCGTTCCACCTGTTGCCGGAGTTCGATCACCTCTTCCTGCAGATCCATAGGTTTCTCGAGAGTCCTGATTTCGTCTCCCACCGCCTTAGGTTATTAGGGCCCCCTATTGACCTCAATGGTACCCAGGTACCCCTAAAGCGGCGCAGACCGTACAATACCAAAATAATTGACACCCCTGGGGTAGGTCAATAATATAAACGAGGTGAAACCTTGGTGAGCCGAAGCGAAGAAGCTCCGATGACGGGATTCGGCGAGTACCTACGCCGGGAACGCGAAATGCGAGGCGTATCTCTGGAGGAGATATCCGCCGCCACAAGAATCAGCATTCGCTTTCTTCAAGCCATTGAGAACGAGGAACTGGCAAAACTCCCGGGCGGAATCTTCACTCGCAGCTTCGTGCGCACGTATGCACGATATTTGGGGTTAGACGAGGAGCGCGTGCTGGCGGATTGCCAGCTTGCCGGTAAACAAAAGCCGGAAGTCGACATCCGCCGCATTACGGCGAACCGGGCAGGACCGGACGGCGCGGGAATACGGACTCGGATCATTGGCCTTCTCATGGCAGGAGTGCTGCTGGTGGGTGGCATTGCCCTTTTCCGCCACTCGCGTCGAGTCCGTGAGTTTCGTACCAGCACCCCGCTGGTCATTCCGCCGAGCACCCCCGCGCCCGGCACGAACTTACCCGCCAACGCTGCACCCGGCCCGAACCCACCAGCTAACGCTGCGTCCGGGCAACCCTCGACCTCCACTCTCGCGGAAAGCAGCCCGACACAGACGGCCGCTTCCGCCCCACCTGCCGGCGGCGCAACTCCCTCTAGAACGCCCCAGGGCACTCCCTCTTCTCCAATGCCTAAAGCGACCCGGGCAGAGCAAGGCGCCACGTCCGAGACCGCTGGCGCGACTGCGGCCCTCTCTGACTTGGTCCTGCAAGTGGCCGCGACCGATCGTGCCTGGGTAGCCGTGGACGCCGATGGAAAGACCGTCCTGCAAAAGGTGTTGAACCCCAACGAGGTCGAAAACCTGAAAGCCCACGACTCCTTTGATGTTACCGTAGGGAACGCTCAAGGCGTTGTGCTGACCCTGAACGGCGAAACCCTGAAACCCCTGGGGCGGCGCGGGGAAGTGAAGTCGATCCACCTTACGCGCGAGGACCTGAAGAATTCTGCCCTCGAGAGATGAGCCATTTCCGAGCGACTGGTCGAGGCAATTCGCGCCGGAACTGTCCCGGAAGTGGTGCGTCGCAAGGCGTGTCGCGGCCAACTGCCTGTTTCCTTGAATGTTTCCGACATCATCCGTCATACCGCCGAGAAAATCATCCGGCAGAAGGAAGAAGCCGCCAGGGCGAGGCTGAGCAGGTATTAGCAGCACGGCGAGGACAGGGTTGCGCGGACTTCCGGTTTAGGGGTCCGCGGCTCTTTTCGGGCCTCTCGACAAGCCCAGCCGCGGACACCAGAACCGGGGAGGCTGCGCTACATGGAGGCGCAGGCCATCTGTGATCAGAGTGATCGCTGATCGAAGGGTCGCGGGAAAAGGCTGGCAAGACGGTGTGACTCCTTCACACCCGAAGCATTGCCTACAAGGATCTCGAGGTCACCACAGAACTCCCAAAGCAGTTGCCGGCAGGCCCCGCATGGGGCTGCCGGCGGTTCGCTGTCCGAGGCTACCGCCATCCGCGTGAACGCCCTCTCGCCTTCAGAGAGGGCATTCCACAATGCCACTCGCTCCGCACAAACCGTAAGACCGTAGGAGGCGTTCTCGATGTTGCAGCCTGTATATAGCTTGCCCAAAGAGGTGAGGAGTGCGGCGCCGACTTTGAACCGTGAGAAGGGCGCCACGGCGCGGTCCCGGGCCTTTACCGCGTGCTGGAGCAATTGCTGGGCTGTCAAGGGTCAATTACCTTCCTGAGCCAGAGCCGGCAGGGCCGCGCTGATCAGGCGCGCCAAGTCCTGCGAGGCGGTTTGGCTGGTCGCCAGTACTTCTTCGTGGCTGGGGGGTTTTGGGCTGAGCCCAGCGGCACGATTCGTGATTACGGCCACCGCCAGCGTGCGCACGCCCATCTGATGCACGGCGATAACTTCCGGCACTGTGGACATGCCCACGGCATCGGCGCCCAATGTTCTTAAGGCACGGATCTCCGCAGGCGTCTCATAACTGGGCCCGAAGACCGCAGCATATACACCCTCGAAGCACTTCAGCCTCAGTGCGCGAGCGGCTCTCATGGCGTGGAGCCGCAAAGTCGGGTCATAGGCTCGGCCCATGTCTACAAATCGTTCACCCCAACGTTGGTCTTGAAGTCCAGCCAGAGGATTTACTCCTTGAAAGTTGAGATGGTCGGAAAAAACCATCAAACTACCCGGAGTGGCGCGCCACGCAATGCCGCCGGCTGCACACGTCGCGACGAAGGAACGAATTCCAGCCAGTGCCAATACCCGCGCAGGGAAAACAACCTCTTCGGGCGCGTATCCTTCGTAGAGGTGAACCCGCCCGGCAAGCAACGCCACCGGTACGTCACCCCAGAAACCGAGATGTAACCCGCCACTGTGACCTGCTATCCATGGCCGGGGGAAACCAGGAATCGAATTCCAGGGTATTCTCCGCGCGCGTCGCAGGTTCTTCGAGGCCCCGCCCAAACCTGAGCCGAGCACGATTCCAACGCGTGGGGGCGCAGGCCAGCGAGTCGCGAGGTATTTCACGGCTCGCACCACCTCGGGATAACCGGGAGTTTTTTTGGGTCCCATATCAGTTGTAGGAGCAACCCGTCACCCGAGGGATGGTTGCCCGAGGGCGGCCATCCGTCGGCTGACGGAGCCGCCCCTACACCTCGAAGGCTCATCCCAGCAGCAGGCCGGCAATTGCGGCAGCCAAATAGTTCGCCATAGTTCCCGCCGCCACCGCTCGAAACCCCAACCTCGCCAGGTCTTGCTTGCGCGAGGGGGCCAAAGCTCCAATACCTCCGATTTGGATGCCGATGGAGGAAAAGTTTGCAAAGCCGCACAACGCATAGGTGGCGATGGTAAAAGACCGCTCCGCGATGTGACCCTTCATGGGACCGAGTATGGAGAACGCCACGAACTCGTTTAAGACCAACTTTGTTCCCATCAAATTGCCCACAGCCTTCGCATCCTGCCAGGGGACGCCAATGGCCCATGCCACAGGCGCCAGCGAATATCCAAATAAGGTTTGAAGATTGGTATGCAAAACACTCAGGATACCGTTGGCCAAATAGACGAGTGCGATGAAGGCGATCAGCATGGCCGCCACGTTCAGGGCAAGATACAAACCATCTGTAACGCCGCGCGAGGCGGCATCCAGGACGTTCACTGCCTTCTGTCCCTCGACCCTTACGGTCCTTCCCCCTGTCTTTGGGCTCCCGAGTTCAGGAACCAGCATCTTCGAGATTAGAATGGTTCCCGGCGCGGTCATAACTACGGCGGTCAGCAGGTGGCGCGCTTCCGCTCCAAACAGTACATAAGCTCCAAAGACCGAGCCAGCAATGTGCGCCATGCCGGCAGTCATGACCGTCATGAGTTCGGAATCGGTCAACTCTTCGAGGTACGGCCGAATGACCAGTGGAGCTTCCGTCTGGCCCATCACGATGCTTGCCGCCACTTCCAGCGACTCCGCCCCGCTTGTTCCCATGAGCTTGAACATCAGTTTACCGGCCAGGAAAACCAGTGTCGGGAGCACGCGCAAGTAATAGAGGATCGATGAAAGGGAGGCGATGAAGATGATCATGGGGAGCGCCTGGAAAGCGAACACAACTCCGAACGGCCCTCCCTTTTCACCTAAGGGGCCAAAGACAAAAGACGAGCCCGCGAAGGAAAAATTCAGTAGCTTTACAAATCCGCCGGAAACTTTTTCCAGAAGCCAGTAGCCGGCATGAGTGCGAAGAACGAAAAGCGCCACCAGGATCTGTAGCCCAAGGCCCCATAACACAATCCGCCAACTGATCGCACTCCGCTTCTTCGAGAGTAGGAATGCGGCAAGCAGGATGAACAGGATGCCGAGCAGAGGTACAAGATGCGTGATCATGGTAATCAGTTTTCAGTAATTAGCTGCGCTGGCTCTCAGCCCGCAGCTACCATACCTCATACCCGATACGGAGGCGAAGAGCAAGTCAAAAGGCAAAGCCCCAAAATGTCCAGATGCCTGCCCCCGCCCCCCCCCACGGCTTTGCGCAGTTTTGCCCCTTGCTTTTCGCGCTTTCTTTTGACTTGCGCTTGGCTCTTTGGTATTGCCTTTTGCCTTCGCTCTGCCCGAGCGCGCAGCCCCTAGTCCCGTACCCCCAGCCTTGAACGTCGGAGACGCAGGAGGGTGATCTCTGCAGGACAACCGAAGCGAAGCGGGACAAGGACTTTCCCGATGCCCCGGCTTACATAGATTTGTGTTCCGTCGAGTCGATTCCAGCCTTCCACAAAGCGCTCGCCCAACTTGGACCGCCCATAAACTGAGCCGAACATGGGAAGACGCACCTGTCCCCCATGAGTATGGCCGGAGAGCATCAGGTCAATGCCGTGCGCCGCTGCCATGTGAATGCCCAGCGGGTTGTGGCAGAGGAGAATCTTGGGGTCACGCGCCGGAATCGACCGCAGCGCGGCACGAATGTCCGCTGCTTCCCACCAAAGATCGTCCACGCCCACCACCCATAATTTGGCGGAACCGGACCGCAAAACGCAGTGGGCGTTTCGCAGCACGCGGATACGTTGCGCACGAAGCGCGCGTGTGATCTCCTCCGGGTCCACCCGAAAATCGTGGTTGCCCAGTATGGCGAACACTCCCAACCGGGCGCGCAGTTTCCCAAGCGCTCTCGCGACCGGCCAGATATAAGCGGGCGAAAGCGTGACGTAGTCGCCGGTCAGCGCCACCACGTCCGGCCGTAAGTGATTGGCCATATGCACAGCGCGTTGGATTTCATCCAAGGGAGTAAAGAGGCTGTGATGGAGGTCGGTCAATTGCGCAATCTTCAACCCCTCGTGGGCAGGGCTGAGCCTCTTCAACCATACATCGGTTTGCGTAATTTCGGGATCAGGCGAAAAGGCAGAAGCGATGGAAGGATTCTCGCGGCTGCTCAGGGAAAGCGTAATCAGTCCCCTGCGCCTGAGAAAGCGCCGCGGTTTTAGCGGTTTGGCCAATTTGAACCTCTCCGCTCCAGAACCTCGCTGAACACACGCAGCATTTGATCGTGAACCAAGCCGTTCGAAGCGAAAATATCGTCGCCGAGCAGATTGAATGGTCTGCCGGTAATGCCGCTCACCTGCCCACCGGCTTCCGCAACGAGCAAGGTGCCCGCAGCCTTGTCCCAGGGGTTCAACTTCAACTCCCAAAAGCCATCGAAGTGGCCAGCCGCAACGGAGCAGAGGTCAAGGGCCGCAGAGCCGGCGCGTCGAATTCCGTGCGTAAGCTCCGTGAACCGGAAATAGAACTCGACGTTCAAATCGTGGTTCGTGGCGAAGGGCGGGAACCCTGTTGCCACCAGGCATTCCGCCAGATCTCCATTGTTCGACACGTGGAGGCGCTGGCCGTTGAGAAAAGCCCCCGCCCCGCGTTCGACCGTAAACAGCTCGTCGCGAGTTGGGTCGAAAACCACCCCAGCCACCACCTCGCCACGGTACGCCAAACCCAGCGTGACGGCGAAGATGGGAAACCCATGAGCGAAATTGGTTGTTCCATCAAGCGGATCAACGAACCAGCAGTAATCCGAGCCGGTTTTTTGGCCGCCCCCCTCTTCCGCCACTATGGCGTGGCCGGGGAAGTAAGCTCGCAGCCGCTCTACGATCAGAGTCTCCGATTTCCGATCCACCTCTGTTACCAGGTCCGAGCGCCGCTTGTACGTGATTTCAAGAGGTTGCCGGAAATGCCGTAGAAGCAGGCCGCCCGCCTCGCGGGCAATTTCGATTGCGATGTTCAGGTAACTTTCCAGAGTCATGTCTGCCAGGAGGCGGAGAAATCACTGCAGAGCTTGTCATTCCGAGTGTAGCGAGGAAATTTGCCCTGGTTTGTGAAGGAACGAATCAGAGCGAGATTCCTCGCGGAGTTTACCCTGAGCACCCGGAGCGAGATCCTTCGCTGCGCTCAGGATGACAGCGAAGGGCTCGGAATGACAGACGGCGGTGCGCAGGATCTGTGTTTTACTTTTCTGCGTTGCTTTCTATGTGCCCCCGAGCCTCGCCCTCCGCCCAGACGGAGCCGTCCTCGAAATGCTCCTTCTTCCAAATCGGCACGATTTGCTTCAGCCGGTCGATGGCAAATTGGCAAGCGCCAAACGCGGCGCGCCGGTGAGCCGATGTGACGATAATGGCTACACTGGTCTCACCAATTTCCAGCCGTCCCAGTCTGTGGATCATCCCGACGTGGTCAACTTCGAACTTTCGCCTGACTTCCGCCCCAATCTCCTCCATCTTGCGGATTGCCATGGGCTCGTAGGCTTCGTACTCGAGATAAAGAGTTCTGCGCCCACGGGAGTTGTTGCGCACCACACCTTCGAAGACCACCACGGCTCCATCCTCAGAGGCCTTCTGTTGGCGCACCAAATCGGCGGTGGGAATGGGAGAGCGGGTAAGCAAATAGTAGTCCTCGTTCGAGCCGCCACTAACCGGAGGCAGGAACGCCACTTCGTCTCCGTCTTTGAGGACCCTTGCCCGGTTCGCAACCTCTTGGTTTACGGCCAATAAGAGCACACCCGAGAGGTCGTTCAGGCGAGGAAAGCGCGCCATGTAGCCGGACCAAAGGCTCTCCAAGTTCGCTCCCTCGGGAATCTCCGTCTGCTCTTGTTTCAATCCCGTCAAGTCGTGCGCAACGCCGAAGAAAAGGACCTTGATCTTCATCATAGCCAGTATACACGGTCGGAGCATACAGAGGGCGGCAAAACCGGGGGGCTGGGGTGGTCCGTGCGCGCGCCGAAGGCGCACTCGAGTTCAAGTAGGTTTTGTTAACGTTATGCTACGATGCGGCCTTGACTTGAGCAAGAAGGCTGCCCACGACTTTCTTGGTCTCGTCCGAATTCAAAATCTTTCGTATGTAGTCGAGTAACTCCTGTTCCGACGCGAGAGACACGCTGCTGAAATACCCACGCTCGTCCTTCTCGGTCGTTTCGACCGGATATGGGATTACGCCGTGCGTAATCGAAAACAACCTGTACGTGTAGTCATCCAAAGTGGGCGCAACGATATCAAAAGAATGAGTGAACCCCCCGGATATGTTAGTGCTTGTAACGACGCGGCCTTCCAGAAGATGGTTGGTCTTCTTTCCGAGCAACGCCGCTTGTTCTCGCAATATCGCCACTGGGGGGACCACCTGGGTTTGCTCGATCTCCGGCCAGAGGTCAGGGATGGTTTGTGCCATTCTTAAGACTCCTCTCTTAATTCTATCTCAAACATGAGCGGAAGGTGGTCCGAGAAACGCTCGCTGTCAGGTGTTCCGTTGTCCCGCAGAAGGGATGCGTCACCAGCTTTCGTTAATATCCTGATCCCATCCCCGTCGCACCTGTCCATTATATCTGGCCGAACCAACACTTGATCGAAAATGTTCCAATAGTAGTTCACCAGCTCAGCGCGTTCGTAGTAGTACGAGCCGGCAGGGTGTCCGGTCCGCTCGCCGAAGTGCGCCCACATAGGGTTGAAGAAGAAGGGGTACTGCCTGGACCGTACCCGCTTCGAGCCGCGCGAGGCTACCCGGCGGCTCGATACAGCATTCAATCCGTCAGCGCTAACTAGCCCCTTCTCAAAGGGGTTCATATTCAGGTCGCCGACTAATATCGTGTTTCGATGGCCGACTTTTGTCTCTTGCTCAATAACCGTTCGCGACAGTTCTGTGCATTCGAAGGCTTGGCTGTCTTCGGACCAGAAGAGCTTACTCGGCTGATGAACCGCCACGATAAGAATCTGCCGTTGAGCTGGCAGCGCCAGGTGGCGAATAGAGACCCGATCATCCTCATATAGTGCTTTCAGAAAGCTAGAGGAAAACCGCGTGAAAATCCGGATGCGCTCGCACAGGCCAAACGCAAACTGAAAATCTGGCCGTGCCCCCGCGTTCAGTGACTGAAGCATGGACGCCGGGCTGCTTGGGAATTCGCTCAAAATGAGTACGTCAACCTCGTGGGCTCGAGCTAATGTCCTAACCGTGCTGGTGAGCGGCTTCCGGTTTGTATTCCAGTATAAGAACCTGGTCACCTTTGCCTCAGTGCCGGGACCCTTTTGCAGCCCAAATACTACCACAAATCGCATGAGTTCTCGGCACGCTGCGCAGCGGGGAGATTACTAACCCTCAGGAGGCCGAACGAGCCGAAGGCTCGTTTGTTTGGGGCTGTGCTAGGCCTCGCCCAGCAGATGCCGCAACGCGCCCTCGAGCTCTGGAAAACGGAATTGATATCCCGCGCTCAGCAGCCGCGCGGGTTCCATGCGGGTACTGGCCAGGAGCAACTGCTCCCCCATCTCGCCGAAAGCAAGTCGAACGGCGAAGGAGGGCATGGGGAAGATAGTAGGGCGCCCGAGGACCCGGCCGAGCGTCTTGGTAAACTCCCAGTTCGTGACTGGATTAGGAGCCGAGGCATTTGCTGGACCGTTAAGTGCCTCGCTGGTCGCCGCAAATGAAATGATTTGTACCAGATCGTCAATTGCAATCCAGCTCAGGTATTGCTTCCCCGATCCGATTTTCCCGCCCGCTCCCATTTTGAACGCGGGCAGCATTTTGGCGAGTCCTCCGCCCGCTGGGCTGAGAACGAAACCAATTCTCAGATTGACTACTCGAATCCCGCTCTCGGCTGCGGGCTTGGTCGCCTCTTCCCATTCTCGGCACACCTGAGAAAGGAAAGATGACCCCGCATTACTTTCTTCCCTTAACACCTCACCGCCGCGGTCTCCATAGTAGCCGCTGGCCGATGCCGCGACAAGCACTCGGGGTCGATGGGAGAGCCTCGCGAGTGCTTCGCACAGAAGGCGTGTGCCTCTGACTCTGCTTTCGCGGATGGCACGCTTCTTTGCGGCAGTCCACCTACCGGTGACAGGTTCTCCAGCCAGGTGAACTACTGCATCGAATCCTTCCAGCGTGGTGGCATCCATTACCTGTCCCGCCGGGTTCCAGTACACCGCGGATTCGCCGCCCCGCGGCTGAAACCTCACCAGGCGAGTCACCCGATGTCCGCCGCTTGTCAGGACGGGCGGGAGCGATTGACCAATCAGTCCGCTTGAGCCGCTCATCAGGATGTTCATGGGAGTCCTGTCGGCTGTCAGCCGTCAGAGGTCAGTAGTCAGTGGTCTGTTGTCGGCGGCTAGTAGTCAGCGGTTTGTAAAGGGACGGCAGGCCGTCCGCACGTCGTTGCCCTGTCCGCAGTCCAGGCTATGGCAAGCCACACCGCTGCATGTACTGCTTGTGCGCAGCCAGGTCCAACCGACCACTAGGCCACTAAGCACTGGGCACTAACCACTCACCTGAATCCGTTTTAGTTCCGCCTCAGACTTACCCTCCTTGCGAAGCCGTTCAATGGCCTCGTCCAGGAGGACGCGCAGGGCCTCCAAAACTTCAATGGCGGCGTTGCGGAAGTGCTTCGCCGATCGAGTGCGGGGTAGTTTGAGTCTTTGCAGAAGCGGGGCCAATTCCCGCAACATCCACACGGCGCAGGACGGGATTCCCGCGCTTTCCGGCTCACGCCGGACGCGGCGTCTCCTGTTTCGTTTCGCGTTGGGCATTGTTCCTCCCAAGGACCACAACAAGTTCAC
>Ga0187782_10000860_pt1 | contig 21492 bp, 18 predicted proteins | sample 0715_SJ02_MP15_2_FD_132454 | JGI IMG/M metagenome (GOLD analysis project Ga0187782, IMG submission 132454) | Tropical peat soil microbial communities from peatlands in Department of Meta, Colombia - 0715_SJ02_MP15_20_MG | ecosystem: Environmental > Terrestrial > Soil > Wetlands > Peat | place... | reverse complement strand
GTCGATCGGATGCACGGAGGCGCTGTTTGGGATCGGGAAGTTCGGGCGCCCGCTCTGCACGGAGCCCGGGGCCACGACGTCGACCGGCCCATAGGCCTCATAGCCGCGATCGGCGATGATCAGGCCAAGACCGAACTGATACTCCTTCGGCAGCCCGACGATGCCGGCGGGGTTCGACGAGGCGGCCATCGCGTCGGCGGGAGCCGCGAGATCCGCGCCCGCAAGCGCCTTCTGGCGCAAGCCGAAGGCGATGAATTCGATCCCTTCATTGGCTTTGGCGCAACCGGCGACGACGAGCGTCGCCAGCGAGAGAGTCGTGAAAAGCGCCCGGCGGTTTTGATGTGACATCGGAACGACCTGCTTTTTCGGGATTGATTCACCGCCCGCCATCCGGCTTTCGCGGCCAACGTCCGCATGGCGCCCTTACCCACGTAACTCTCATCGCCTCATAGCAGAAATCGCGTTGCGGTCCTTGACGAGAGACGAGTCTCCTGGCGATTCAATTCACCCTGTCACATTTTTGCCACACCTATCGCAGCCTTGACACTTTTCTGAGGTCAACGCCGCCAGTTCGCATTTTGCGGGGCATCGCCTAGATTGCGCCGAATGACGACACGGCCCAGCGAATCTTCCTCCAGGCGCGCTACGCCACGAACTTTCGCCGCCTCGCTACGCGACGGCGACAGTCCGGACGTCGTGCGCGTCGGCGACGCCCGGGCGCCGATCGGCGATCTCTATCACGCGCTCGTGAGCATGCGCTGGTCGACGTTCATCGCGCTGTTCGTCATCGGCTTTTTCCTGCTCAATTGCTTCTTCGCCGTGCTGTTTGCGCTCGACGCCAACGGGCTCAACATCACGGCGTCCGAAAAAATCCCGGTCTTCCTCATAGCTTTCTTCTTCAGCGTCCATACGATCGCGACGGTCGGCTACGGCAATGTCTATCCCCAGGACCTCTTCGCGAATGTGGTCGTCGTCATCGAGATCGCCGTCGGCCTGCTGTATTTCGCTTTGACTTCGGGCCTGGTGTTCGCGCGATTTTCGCGGCCCACGGCGCGCGTCCTGTTTTCGAACGTCGCCGTCGTGCGTGAATTCGGCGGCGGTCCGATGCTGCTGCTGCGCGCCGCCAACCAACGTCACAATTTCATCTTCGAGGCCAATGTGCGCTGTTCGCTGCTGCGCCTCGAGACGATCAGCGGCCGGGAGATCCGACGGTTCTACGACTTGAAGCTCGAACGCGCCGCGACCCCCGTTTTCTCTCTTTCCTGGACGATCATGCACCGCATCGACGCCGAGAGTCCGCTCTTCGGGCTGGATCAGGAGGCGTTCGAAGCGGGCGGCGACGAGATCATCGTTTCGCTGACGGGCCTCGACTCGAGCGTCTCGCAACTCATCCATGCGCGCGCGGCCTATGGCCCAGGCGACGTGCTCTTCGGGCGCGAGTTCGTCGACGTGCTGTCGCGGGACGAGTCCGGCAGGCTGATCATCGACTACCGCCGTTTTCACGAAGTGAGACCAATCGACGCCGGCGCCACGTGACTCGTGAGTTCCACGGGGTGGGACGACCGACGCCAGCGCGACCTCAATCTCGGGGCAGGGAAGCGGTGGACTGACGCCTGGACCCGAGGGCGCGCAATCTGATCGAAGAGTCACGCAAAGCTCGTTCTGACCTGGCCGATCCCGCCCCGCGCGCGCTGAGCCGCGCCGCGCGCGGTCCCGTGCTCGGTCTTGCGCCAGAGATAGGGATTGGTCCACAGCTCGCCGAGCGCGCGCCACGCCGCGATCGTCAACATGCCCTGCCAAGCGGGCGCGAGGATCAGCGCCGGCCACAACTCCGTGAGGCCGCGCCGGCGCATGCCGAGCGCCATCGGGACGAAGACCGCGAGCAGGCCAGAAAGCGCAAGAAGGCACCACAGCGCGCACAGCGCCGTCTCGACCGGCGTCTGCGGAGAAAGCGCGTCCTCGAACAGGATGCGGAACAGGAACTGAAGCGTCAGCAGAGGTCCAAGCAGCGGCCCTGCGAACCCGCCCGTGAACATTGCGAGCGTCGCCAAGGTGCGCTTCGTCCCGAGATCGCGCCAGAGCTGGCGGGGTTCGCGACAGTGGGTCAGAGCCGTCTGCATCCAGCCCTTCATCCACCGGCTGCGCTGGTTGACGAGCGCCCGGAAGGCGTGGGGAGCCTCTTCCTGCGTGTGAGAAGCGAGGGTTTTGACCGCATAGCCGCGCCGCGCGAGCCGAAGCCCGAGGTCGGCGTCCTCGGTGACGTTCCAGGCGTCCCAGAAGCCGATTTTGCGCAAGATCTCGACTCGGAAGTGATTCGACGTTCCGCCGAGAAACAGCGGCAGGCCGAGCGCGCATAGCCCGGGATTGAAGGCGTCGAAGAGCGCGGCGTAGTCGAGCGCGAAATGCGCCGTCCAGCCATTCTCGTCGCCATTGTGGATGGCGAGGCTCGCCTGCAGGCAGGCCACCCGCGCGGACTCTGCGGCGAATTTCTCCGCCGCCCTTCTGAGCTGGCGGGGATGCGGCAGATCCTCCGCGTCGAACACGGCGAGCAACTCGCCGCGCACGAAAGGCGCGGCGATGTTCAACGCGCGCGGCTTCGTCTTCGGCGCGCCGGGCGGCGCGACAAGGATCTCATGCGGCGCGCGCGGCGCATGGCGGCGCAACGCCTCGGCCGTCGCCGGATCGTCAGACTCGGTGACGAAGAGGATGTCGAGCTTGGCGCGAGGATAATCGAGGGCGTCGAGCGCCTGCGCGAGCTGCCGGGCGACGCGCGCCTCGCGATAAAGCGCGACGACGACCGTGTAATGGGGGAGCTCCGAGTCATCCAATCGGCGTGGCGCAGGTTGAGGCGCGAACGAGGCGGCGCAAGCCGCGAGCCTCAGCGCCACATTGCCAAGGAACATCGCGGCGAGCGGCAGCGCGACCAAAAGCGCCAGGGCGCCGTCTCCCTGGAACAGCAGGCCGAGGGCGACAAGACCGACGATGATCGTCTTCAGGAGACGCCAGCGCGACAAAGCGTGTTGAGCGCACAGCCTCGGGTCGATCGCCTCGACCTTGTAAGGCGCCGCCAGAGCCGCCTGTTGCAGCTCGTTGCGGCGCAGGCGCCGCGTAAAGTTGGCGTGCGTCGTGACGGCGAAGCGGGCGCGCGCCGCCTGACCGTGCGCCGCGCCGATGAGGCGCGTGACCTCTTCCCCGCGCGGCGCGCAAATCCAGTTGATCCCTTGCGCATTGTCGGCGAGGCGAACATAGCCCCGACCGCGGTCGCTCCCCCCGATGGAAGGGGCCGGCTCGAAGTCGCCGGCCACGAAGTCCGCGCCGATGCGCGACGCAAGCGCGCGGTAGTATTCGTCTTCCGACATCAGGCCCTCGGCGATGAGCGTGCGGTCCGCAGGGACCCCCTGGCGACGGGCGAGCAGCGCGGCATGGGACAGCAGAGCGAGCGGCGCGCCGAAATCGGCCAGAAAGGCGATCTCGGGAGGGAGCAGCCGCGCGGCGTGGTCCTTCGCGCGCGAGGGCGGGGCGCGCAGCGTGGCGTCGAGACTGTCCAGGCGGCGCAGTCCGATGGGACGGCGTTCCTGGCGAGTTGGCGCCGGATCAATTCTGAGATGAACGTGTCGGCTCATACGCGACGCTCTCGCACTGACAAAACAGCGGTTTCCCGCTGTGAAGCGGGAAGATTTGCGCCAACGGAGCTACTGTGACGTAGCGCTTAGGCTGGAACAAGACGGTTCGCGCGCCGGGACAATCGATTGTATTGGGCGATATTACAGCTACTGGAAGAATTTCTCGCGCGCTGGCGCCTCGTCAACCCATGATTGTTGGTTAAAAAATTGCCGCTGGTTTAGGTTTCATGATTGTGTAACTCTATATATGCAACCACTGGGCCTGGTCGCGGCGTATGCTTATGTTTTGCAAAGATTTCCTTGACGCCAAACTTATCCACAGCTTTTCGGGCAGGGCGGAAATTTTATCCTTGCAGAATGCTGAATTTCATGGGTTCGCCGCAGCGGCGAGCCTCGCAGAGTCTGAAATAGCGGGGAAGGGCGCCTCATGCTGCTTGACGCCGGCGGCGAGGGCGTTGCATGGCTCGCGCCTTCACGATGCGGCGATCCGGCCGCCTCGCTTGACCACTCCCTCGCTTCGCAAGAGACTCAATGACCAGCAATTCGGTCGACAGCGGGCACTTGAAGGCCTTCATCGAGCGCATCGAGAAACTCGAGGAGGAGAAGCGCGCGATCGCCGACGACATCAAGGACGTCTACGGCGAGGCCAAGGGATCCGGCTTCGACCCCAAGATCATGCGCAAGATCGTGTCGTTGCGCCGTCAGGAGAAGGGCAAGCGCGAGGAGGAGGCCGAAATCCTCGAGCTCTATCTCGAGGCGCTTGGCATGCAATAATCCAGTAAGCCGCCGTTAACCATGAATCCCTAACGCTGGAGGGCGCAGCCCGCATTCGCGGCGGGCCTGCGCTTTCCGGCGGGGGACGGGTGTCGAAAAGGAGCGCCAAGAGCCGCGCCGTCATAGCGCTTCTGGCGTTGGCGATCGCGCCCGGCGCCCTTGCGCAGGACTTGGGCCCGGCGCTGGATCGAAGCGCGGCGCGGTCCCCGCAGATCGACCCGAGCGCCCCGCCCCCAGATAGCGTCGAGACGCCCGACGAGCTCCGCAGCGGCCTCTCGCCCGTGACGCCGGCGCAAGGCGTCGCCAATTACGGCGCGCCGCGCCCCAAGACGAGGCTGCCGAAACCCTATCCGCCGCCGCGCCGCCGCGTCGGGACGCCGCCGCGCCGGCTCAACCCGCTGCCGTCGCTCGAGCCCTACAAGACCTCCGCCGTCGCGCGGCGGGCCAGGCGCGAGGAGCAAAAGCCGGGCGAGCCTCCGTCAGAAATCCCGCCGACCGTCGCCGCGACGCCGTCCATCAAGGCGAAGCCGAAGCCGCGTCCCGATCCAGACCCCTATGCGCCGATCGGGATCGGCGTCGGCTCGTTGCGGCTCGACCCCTTCGTGGAGACATCGTCCGGATACGACGATAACCCGGATCGTTTGCCGAGCGTTCCCTACGGAACCAACAATCCGGTGGGCTCGCCCTTTCTGCGCGTCGACGCCGGGCTCAGGCTCAAATCGGACTGGGAGCGCGACGATCTCTTCGCCGACCTGCGGCTTGGCTACGTCGACTATTTCGACTACACGCAGGCGAACCGCTTCGACGGCGCCGGGACGACGTCATCGCGCATCGACGTGACGCGCGACACGTCGATCGACATCCTGGGGCGCTACACGCTCGACTCGCAACGTCCCGGCTCGCCGGCGATCTCCTCCGGCCTGCCAAACGTCGTCGTGACAAACCGGCCGATCGTGTTCTCGAGCGGTGTCAGCCTCGGCGCGACGCAGAGGCTCGGGCGGCTGGAAGTCTCGCTGCGCGGCTCCTTCGACCGCACGATCTACGGCGACGCCTATTACAGCGACGGATCGAGCCTGATCCTCTCGGGCACGGACTTCAACGACTACGGGATCACGGGGCGGGCGGCCTATGAGGTCAGTCCAAGCGTGAAGCCCTTTGCGGAGGCGACCTACGACTCGCGCGTCCATGACTCCTATCTCGACCCTTACGGCTATGCGCGCGACAGCGACGGCTACGCCGCCAAGGGCGGCCTGCAGGTCAAGATCACGGATCTCGTGCATGGCGAGGCGGCCGGAGGCTACGCCGAGCGCGCCTACAAGGACCCGCGGCTGCCGGAACTGCGCGGTCCGACGGTGGACGCCTCGCTGATATATACGCCCACGCCGCTGACCACGGTCAGCCTGCGCGCGACGACGACGTTGAACGAGACCACGGTTGAAAACGCGGCCGGGACGCTGTCCCGCACTTATAGCGCCCAGCTGTCGCACGACCTGCTGCGCAACCTGTCGATTTCCGCGATAGGAAGCTATTTCACGAACAACTACGAGGGCGCGTCGATCTTCGAGCACGGCTATACGGCGGGCGTGAAGCTGGAATACAAGCTCACGCGCGCGATCACGATCCACGCCAGCGTCTCGCACGAGCGCCTGAACAGCTCGCTTGCGAACTCCAACTACACCGACAACGTCTATATGGCGGGACTGCGGTTTCAGCCATAGCGCCGACTCTGATTGGATCTTGCGCATGGAGCGGCCCGACTTCGACTTGCTCGCCGTGGGGAAGTGGGCGATACCTCCATCGTTGGGCGTCCAACCGAGAAGGGCGATGATACTTTTTGGAGTGAGGTCTCCCCTTGTTGTGGATTATGAGGAGACTTGCGGTCGCCTCGGAATCGAGATTTCATCCGCTGTAAGCGTTAATGGAGCGCCGCGCATCATCGACCGATCGCGCGTCGTCGAGTTGGCGGAATTTGATCCATGCGCCGCGCGTGATGTTTTCATCGCCTGCGCATTTTCGCCTGAGCGTCGAGCGGCGCTCAAGGAACTGGCGACGAAGCTGGGTCTTGCGCTCAGCGCCGCGCTCGTCGATCCTACGGCGATTTTGCCGCGTACGACGAAACTGGGCGCGGGAAGCTTCGTCAACGCCGGCGTCGTCCTGGGGGCTGCATCAATAATCGGAGAAAATGTGGTCGTTAATCGGTCGGCGTCTCTGGGACATCACACTGTGCTCGGCGACAATGTCAGCATCGGGCCAGGCGCGACGCTCGCGGGGAACATTCATGTCGGAGCCGGCTCGCTGATCGGGGCGGGGGCGGTCGTGCTTCCCCACCTTCGTATTGGAGAAGGCGTTGTGGTGGCGGCTGGCTCTCTCGTTCGCCGGCATGTGCCCGCGGGGGCGTTCGTCGCCGGCCACCCGGCGGTTCAGCAGCGGTTCCGCCCCGGCTCCTCCTCGCTCAATCTTGCCGACAGTGAGTGAGATGCTGACGCTTCGGTCGCTCTGGCGCGGCATGGAGTTGAGTCCGGAAAGCGACTTCCTGGTCGCTCCCGAAGGCGCCATGACATACGGCGAGTTCGGGCGTCTCGTGTGTCGCGTTCTGGCCTCCTTCGACGCGGAGCGCCTGCGTCCGGGCGATCGCGTGATGATCATAACCGAGAGCGAGCCGCTGGCGACAGCGAGCTTTGTCGCCGCGCTCTTGGATGGAATGACGCCGGTGATGCTGGCGCCGAATGTTCCAGCGCCGCGCGCGTCGGCAGTGGCGGCGTCAGTGGAGCCGGCGCTGGCCGTCGTGGATTCCGGGCGGGTCGACGAAGAATGGTTGAGCGCCGCCCGGGTCGTCGTCGATCCGCAACGAGACGACGCCGAACTGCCGGCAGCGCGGCGGGCGCCGCGCTTTCCCGAAGCAGACGACGAGCTCGGCTATATTCTTTTCACGTCGGGGACGACGAAATCGCCGAGCGGCGTCATGCTGAGCAGAGCCAATGTCCTCGCCAATCTGACCACGATCTCCCGGCTCTTCGGATATGACGCGCGCTCGAGGATCTTCAACGACATGATCCTCGCGCATGGGGATGGGCTCGTGCAAGGTCCGCTGTTGGCGTTGGCCAATCGATGCGCCTTGATACGTTCGGGCGGCTATACCGTCTCGGGCGCCGAGGACTGGTTGCGACGGGTGAAGCAGGAACGGGCCACGCACGTCATCACCGTGCCCACCGTCTGGGCCTTGATCGACCGCTATTCAGCGCGCGACGACTATTTTGACGCGCCGGACTGCCAGGCGCTCATTTCGGTCGCGGCGCGACTCGACCCCAATCTCTGGTCCCGCCTGGAGACGCGGTTCGGCAGGCCAGTCTTCAATCAGTATGGTCTCACGGAGACGGTCGCGAGCGCGCTCTATGCCGGGCCTCATCCGTTGATGGGCGGCCTCGGCGGCGTCGGCCGTCCCGTCGACTGCGAGGCTCGCCTGGACTCGAAGGGAGAACTTCTGCTGCGCGGCGCGAATGTCTTCCGCGGCTACTATCGCGACCCGGAAAGGACGGCCGAGGCGTTCACATCGGATGGATGGTTCAGGACGGGAGACCTCGCGCGGCAGCTTCCGGACGGCGCATATGACATCGTCGGTCGCATAAAGAGCGCGATCAATTCAGGAGGCGTGCTGATCCGGCCGGAAGAGATCGACGAGGCGATGGCCACGCATCCTTCTGTCATCGAGTCGGTCACCGTCGGCCTGCCCGACTCGACCTTTGGGGAAATCGCCGTGACCGCGGTCGTCCTCGACTCTCTGGCAAGCGAGGCAGAGCTCACGGCTCACGCCCGCGCTCGGCTCGAGCCGCTCAAGGTCCCAAAGCGGATCATTTCGGTGGACGAGATCGGGCGGGGCGATGCGGGAAAGCCGCTTCTCGAGCGTTTGCGGTCGAGCCTGCAGGCAAGGCTTGCCGAAGAGGATCGGCCCAGGCGCGAATGCGCCATCGAAAGCGAAGTCTGCGAATTGGCGGCGGGCGTGTTTCGGGTCGAGCGCTCGACGCTCAGCGCCGACTCGGCGTCGAGCTCCGTCGCCGGCTGGGACAGCTTTTCGCATGTCGCGCTGATCTTCGCGGTCGAGAAGCATTTTGGCGTGGACATCCCGCTCGCCAGGGCTATGAGCGTCGTCACTCTCGGAGACGTGATAGCCTTCGTCGAAGAAGCGAGATCACCAGCCCGCGCGAGACGCTCAAGTTGATGTCGAAGACCGAGAGCGTGGAGATGGATTTTCGGGATCCGGCCCAGCATTCATTGACCCAACTGCGACGATACGAGGCCCGCGTCCAGAGCTTAGGCGACATCCCGGCCTATGACCTGCTCGCGGCGACCGATCAGCTCGTGCTGCACGGTTCGATTCATGCCCCTCTGGCTTTGAAGAAGCTTCGCCGTCTCGCTGGACATTCGGAAGCAATGGTCGCGCATGTGCGCGCTCTCGAAAGAGTATGGGGCCTGGTGCAACGTATCCCGCGTTTTGCCGAGCTGCGCGGCGACGCGGGTCTCGTCGAGAAGCTTTACGAGACTGAAGGCTTTGTCTTCCTCGAGGGGCGCGCTCACCGGGAAAAATTGATCATCGTCTTCACGACGATATTTAATAATTTTCAGGTTTCGAACCTGGTGCTGTATGGATTGTTGCATAGCTATGGCGTTTCAGTCCTCTTTCTCAAGGATACGAGCTACTATCACTTCTTGAGAGGCGTCAAGGGACTGGGGAACGATTTGATCACGACGGCGGATGGCATTGAAAGACTCGCTCGGTCCAATGGGATATCCGATCTATTCATTACAGGATATTCATCCGGCGGATACGCGTCGTTATATATGTCATACCTGATCAAATGCCGAAGATATCTAGGATTTTCGTTGCTTTCTGACCTTTCCGAGCAGTCCGATATCAAATCTAGTCAATTTTTTAAACAGGAGTTGCGATCTGAAGTAAGCCCAGAAATGCTTGTTGATTTGCGGCGCATCGCCTCCGATCGTGTTGACGGCGTACCCAGACGAATATATTTTGGCAAGAGGTTCCCGAGAGACGTCAGCCACGCCTTGCACCTTGCAGGTCTAAATGACTTCGAACTTGTGGGGCTCCCGAGCGGGCACGCCACCATCGCCCATCTCATGAACGAAAATCGTTTTGAAGACTGTCTCAGATGGCTGCTTTTCGGTGAATAGGACAATGCGGTGCATTCGAGAACCGAGCAAGCGAACGAAAATTAGGGGGAACCAAGTGAAAATCCGCCTCGTGGGCACTGGTGCGATGGGGGCGTCATTGCGGATCGTCTTGCGCTATCCGGCCAAAAGATAAGCATTATAGACAAAAACCCTCGCGCTTTATGCGCGCGATTGAGGACGAAGCTCCAACTCGACACAAATCAGACAGGGGCGCCGTCGCGGGCGACTTCGTCGTCGCGCGCGGCCGCAATTGACCCCGCCCCCGAACTTTCGTCCAGCCGCAATTAGACTCGCCGGGACTGACAGGCCCGAAGGCGCGTCGACGACAGCGCCGGCGGTCGCAGCGCGAGTCTATCGGCCGCAGGCGAAAGAGATCATCCCATCGCTCGCTTCAAATGAGAGGCGAGCCATTGCCGCTTTAAAAACCAAAAGTTGCATTCCATGGAACTGGAGTGCTGCCCGCGCGTTTTGCTCGTGTGACGGCCCGCGGCTTCGCAGGAGCGGCTTCTGAGCCGTCCTCCGCAAGAGAATGCGCGTTGGGTCGTTGTTCGACCAGTGATCGACGTGGGGCGGACTGCGACGGCGTGGGACCATCCTCGATGCGGGGTGGCGCGCTTAGGGCCAAACGGGCGCGGGATCGTGAATATGTCGGCGGCAACGTGAGCGAGCGACGGGAGAGCGTAGCATGGCGGCGATATTTTGTAGTTCCCTCGCTTTCGTTGAAGCGATGTCGCGAAAAACGCTCGGAGCAGCCTCTCGATGCACAAAGAACGGGATCTCGCGATTTGCGTCAGCCATATCGCGCCGCCTGGCGATGGCGAGGCCGATGGGACACTGCGTCGCGGCTCTCAGCATGGCGGTCATTTATCTTGCAGTGGCCCCGAGAGCGGAGGCGGGCTTTTTTGAAGACTTATTCGGCGCCCTTGGCGCAACGCAAGCCCCCGCGCCTGCGCCGGGAGGCGCGTCGCAACGCGGCGCGCATTTCAGAAGCAGCTGGGGAGGCCATGACGTTCACAAGAAAACAAGAGCGTTCGCTCGCGGCGGCCGGTCCCTCCATGCGCAGCCGCGCTTCGGGTCCTCAATCCCCACGGGGATTGAGGGCGGGCGGTCCCTCCATGCGCAAGCGCGCCGGGACGGCGACGCGCTTCTCGCCAAGTCCGAAGACGGGCCCCGCTCGCAGCCCCAATTCTGTTCGCTGGGAAACTACGGAGCTAAAGTCTCCGACCCGACCGAGGCGCTCCTGCACGACTCGACGCTGCGACGAGGCGACGTCGTAATCATTGACAAAGGTCTGCGCATTTTTGAAGGTCACGAGGGTTGCCCGCATCGGGCCGACGATTTTCGGTCTCTCGCAGAGGTCCATGGCGTGCCTGCGGAAAAACGTATAGCCCTGGCGGCCATTGAGCGCGCCATGAAACGGAACTACTTCAGTCGCGCTGAAGGTCGAACGATCGCAACGCGCACGACCGTGGCAGGTCAATGAGGTCCTAGCCGGCGCGCGATGTTGACCTCGCGCGTTCTCTCTCAACGAGCGTCGGAGAACAAGGAAGGATTTTCGAAACGCGCTCTCCTGCCGTCCCCGCGCGGGGCAGACTGCGACGACCGGCGATCTTCGTTTCGGCGCTATGCGAGAGCCTCGCCTTTTATGGTCCGCCGATAGCCGACGAAGCCGAGCCCCGCGAAGCCTAGGAGCATCATGGCCCAGGTTGAGGGCTCGGGAACGGCAGTCGTGATCGACCCCGTGGAAATGGCCGGGGACGTCGTCACATTGGCGAATTCGAAAGAGTTGTATTTCGAGGCGAAAACCACCTTGTTGAAGTCGAATCCCGTGACTTCGACGTAACGGTTGCTCAAAGGCGAAAATTGGTTCCCATTATGCGTGTTGGGAACCGGCACGACGACCGATTTGCTGCCGTTGTACAGTGTGAGGCTGTTGTAGGAGTCGATCGACCCCCAATAGAAAGCCAGTCCGCTCTTCAGTGTGGAGAAGGTGACGGTCTCCTGGCGGCCGCCCATGACGGCCATGTAATTGCCAGTGTCGCGGTATGGCTCCGCATAAAGGTCATTCGCCGTTCCCGGCGCATTGTGCATGACGAGGCCCGTTCCCGTCCACACGCCTCCGCCGTCGGTGAAGCGGCCCGTCGGCATCGTCGAGCCGTAGGCGTCGGGCTTCACATTGGCGAAGGTCGCGACGGGGCCAAAGCCCGCCAATTCCACCATGGGGACGCCGTCTCCGACCGACACCACTGTAACGGCCAGCGCCGGGCTCACCGTCGCACAAGCCGCAATGCAAGCGGCCATGACACAAATCGCGCGCATGCGCACCCTCCGAGACGGTTTCTATATCCTTTACGAATTATTAAGACACGAAACTGAGAGAATAGTCAATACCGGGAACAGCGGCATTCGCCAATTGCTCGGTCATTATTAATCCGAGCTCCTTTACAGCCACAGGTATGGTCCGGGCCGTCATGCACGCGGCGACGACAAAGGGCGCGCTTCACCTGCGCTTGCGCGTGCAAAGCTCAATTCTGGTCGCGATGATTTCTCCAGGGCGGCCGAGTTGCGTCGTCTAGCTCTTCGGTGTTACTTAGATTATTCGCCTGGACTTAGATCATTCATTGAGCCTCGACATGCGTCGTCTCCTGGGGTGGCGGACCAGATTCAAATTGCATTGCGATAGGCCTTCTTCGAGAAGACCGTCAGCAGGATGATCCACATGTCGAAGGGCAGGGACCAGTTGTCGATATAGTAGAGATCGTGCTCGACGCGGCGCCGGATCTTCTCCGGCGAGTCGACCTCCCCGCGCAGGCCATTGACCTGCGCCCAGCCGGTGATCCCGGGCTTGACGTTGTGGCGGCGCGCGTAAAGCGCGATGCGGCGCTCGAAGAGCTGGTCGTGCGCCACCGCGTGCGGGCGCGGGCCGACGAGCGCCATCTCGCCGCGCAACACGTTGATAAGCTGCGGCAACTCGTCGATGTTGTATCGGCGGATGAATCGTCCGAGGCGGGTCACGCGCGCGTCGCCGACGGTCGCCTGCGCGATGTGACGGCCATCGTCCATCGTCGTCATCGAGCGGAACTTGTAAATGCGAAAGGACTCGCGGTTGAAGCCATAGCGCCGTTGCGTGAACAGCGCGGGGCCGGGAGTTTCGCGCTTGATGAGAAAGGCGACGACCAGGAGCAGCGGCGACAGCAGCGCCAGCGCGAGCGCGGCGAGCGTCACGTCGAAGCAGCGCTTGGCGACGATCTCAAGCGGGTTCAGCGCATGGCCGCCGAGCGAGAGGCTCGCCACGGCGCCGATCTTGTCGATGCGCGCGTCTACGAAGCGGTCGAGCACGCGCTCCGGGCCCAGGTGAATCTGCGCCGGAACGCGCAGGAAGGCGTTGACGCAGCTCTCGATGACATGGGCGCGCGACCACGGCGCGAGGACGAACACGTCATCGGGCCGCAAGACTCTCGCGCTGGCGGCCGCGAGAGCGAGGTCGTCATCAAGACATTCCGGGTCGTCGCGCAGGCTGATCGCGGCGACGATCGTCGCGCGGCGGGCCGCCTGGCGGCTGCGCGTAAAATAGTCCTCGATGTTTTCTTCGAAGCCGACGAGGAATACGCGTCGTGCGGCGACGCCCCCCTCGGATGTGGCTTTCTCGGCGATGTCGAACAGGAAGTGACGCGTGGCGCAGATTGCGAGGAAGCCGGCGACATAGAATAGGGCCGCGCCGGCGCGCGACGAGTCGCCGCCCGCCTTGCCGAGGAAGCTGATCGCGAGCGCGAGAAGGAAGGCGACGCTCCAGACCAGGAATTGGCGTCCGTTCTGCCCGCGGAGGTCCAGATAGTCGGGAAGCCGATAGTCCCCGCGCGCGATATTGGCGCCGACAAAGAGCGCGGCTGCCGACAGGCAGAGCAGCAGGTTGGGCGAGGTCACGCCGGTCCCGGTGTAGAACAGCGCGTGGTAGACCGCCTCGACCGCCGCCGCCGTCAGCGCCGCGACGCTGAACTCGACCGTGGCGGCTCCTGCGGCGAGCGCAACGCGTATGGCGGCGGCGTTCCGGCGAGGCTGCTTGTCCGTGCAGTCCTTCGCGCGGGCGCGCGGCGGGGCGACGACAAGATGGGGAGAGTCTGGCGTCTCGCGTGCGGGCAAAGGCAATGCTGTCTCCCTTCGAGACGGCGACGCGTCGTTTTGGCGCAGGCGCGAGCCGCTGGAGGCTTCGGGAGCGACAGCAGCAAATCGGGGGCCGGGCGGGAATAAAGGATGGCGCGCCGAGGCTGCGGCAGCGCCTGGGGCCATTCATGCCGGGCAGCCGAAGCCTTGGCGCTGGTCAGCTGACGAGCGCCGCTTCCGGGCTGAAGTTGAGTTTCGGGCCGCTCGCTTGCGCCGCCGCGTAGCGCTCCCGGGCTATCTGGTCGGTGGCGCGGGATCGTGCGGCGGGGCGTAGATCATGAAAAGCTTCATCGGCTTCTCGCCGGTGTTGATGACGTTGTGGCGCGCGCCGGCGGGAACGATCACGGCGTCGTTCGGATTGAGCTTGATCCGGTCTCCCTCGAGCACCAGCTCGCCGCGGCCTTTCTCGATACGGAAGAACTGATCGTGATCCGGGTGAGCGTCTTCTCCCGTCTCTTGACCCGGATCGAGCGCCATGAGCACCAGTTGCAAATGCGTTCCCGTGTAGAGCACGCGGCGGAGCTCCCTGTTTTTCGCCGTCAGCTCCTCGATGTCCTCGACAAAGCGCTTCATGACATGCCTCGCAGCCAAGAAAGGAACGGCAACAGGATAAGCCCCCGAGAAGCCTCGCAGCCTCTCACAGGCGATCTTTTCGGCGTTCGCGATAGACCGCCCACAAGTTCGCCACCGAAATAGCCAGCACGAACGAGCCCACGCCGACGAAGGCGGCCGCGGCGCTGTTCAGGTAGCGGAAGTCGAGCGCCCAAGGCGCGACAATGAGCGCTGCAGCGGTTATGCAGATGAGCCATTCTTCCCAGGCTGCGAAGTGTCTGCTCGCCGCCACCGCGGCGACGCCGATCACGGCCGCGCCGACCCACGCCAGCACCGAGGCTATAGCCAGTCCCGAAAAATCCAGGAGCCACGGCGAAATGAACAGCGCCAACGCCAAGGCGACTGTCGCCCCGTCCAGACGAGCTTTGGTCTGCGACCGATCAGAGAAGATCATTTGCGCCATCGGCGGCCCTTTCCTGTGGCGTGCGCGCCTCCCGCCCATGGAACATATACCGTTTTAGAAGCGTCTCAAGTCTGCGAAGCGTCGCAGTCCCCCACAGTCACGCTGGCGATCCCGCCAGGGGGGCGAGCGCGTTGGTGATCCGGCCCGCGGGCCTCGCTCAAATCGGCGGCGGCGGCGTCGAGGAAGAGGCGCCCTGGCGCGGGCGCCTCCTCGGAGCCGCTCACTCTGAGACCACCTTGATCTGCGGCTTTTCGAATTTGACGCCGATCGCCGCGTGGGTCCTCCATACGACCTTGGCGAAGTGAGTGGCGCTGCCGAAATGCAGGACGAAGTTCTCCGGCGGCGCGAAGCCGTCCGGAACGGCGAGCTTGGCGCCGCTCGCAGATATGTTCAGCAGCTTGTGGGCCGTCGCCGGGGCGGTTCCGCCCGGGTCGACCCAGACGTCCGCGAAAGTGGCCCTGCGATCCGCCCGACGCTGCTCGTCCTGGCCGGCAGGAGACGGCAAATAGTCTCTCTTCATACGCCAGGCGCCCTTCATTTTCGCCCTCATTGCTGGAAGATTGCGTGTAACCTAGGATCTAGATGACAAAAGCCCGCAAATCGTTTCCTCAAAGCGCCGAATCTGAATCAAATTCTTTGAATTTCGTTCAACTGGCGCTAGCTGGCGCGGACGGAAGCGCCCCGCCAGTTGCGATTTGACGAACGGCGCGCGCGCGCCTATCTCAAATGAAACTCAAAGCCCGGCGAAAGCGATGGCGCTGCTCCCCATTCTCACCTTGCCAGACCCTAGGCTTCGACTGATCTCTGCGCCGGTCGAGCGCATCGATGCGAAGCTCCTCACCCTGCTCGACGACATGCTCGAGACCATGTACGACGCGCCCGGAGTCGGACTGGCCGCGATCCAGGTCGGCGCCGCGATCCGCGCCGTGGTCATTGACACCGCGAAGAAGACGGAGGAGCCGCGCAATCCGCTTTTCCTTGTCAATCCCGAAATCATCTGGGTCAGCGAGGAGCTCGGCGTCTATCAGGAAGGCTGCCTCTCGGTGCCCGACTATTTCGAGGACGTCCAGCGCCCGGCGCGCGTGCGCGTGCGTCATCTCGATCGCGAGGGCGCGCTGCGCGAATTTGACGCCGACGGCCTCCTCGCGACGGTCGTGCAGCACGAACTCGATCACCTCGACGGGGGCTTGTTCATCGACCATCTGTCGCGACTGAAGCGTGACAGGGTCGTCAAGAAATTTGCGAAGGCCGCCAAGCACGAAGCCGTCGCGGCGCGGGCGCGGGTCGAGCAAAAAGAAAGCGCCGAGGCTTAATGCGCCTCGTGTTCATGGGGACGCCGGAATTCGCGACGCCCCTGTTGAGCGAGCTCCATCTTCGCGGACACGAGATCGCGGCGGTCTATACGCAGCCTCCGCGCCCCGCAGGGCGCGGCATGGAGCCGCGCAAGTCTCCGACGCAAGTTTTGGCCGAGCGTCTCGGTCTCCAAGTCAGATCCCCGCGTAGCCTGCGGTCGCAGGCCGAGGCCGAGAGCTTTGCGGCTCTGCACAGCGACGTCGCCGTCGTCGCCGCCTACGGCCTGCTGCTGCCGCGCGCTTTTCTCGAAGCGCCGCGCTTCGGCTGCCTCAATCTGCATGGCTCTCTCCTGCCGCGCTGGCGGGGCGCCGCGCCGGTGCAGCGGGCCATCATCGCCGGCGACGCCGAGACCGGAGCAGGCGTCATGCACATGGAGGAGGGGCTGGACACCGGCCCCGTCGCTTGCGAGGCGCGCGTCGCGATCGGGCCGGAGACGACGGGCGGCGAGCTCTATGAAACGCTTGCGAAGCTCGGCGCGCAGCTCATGGCCGACGCGCTCGACGCGCTGGCGCAGGGGGCGCTCGAATTCACGCCGCAGAGCGCTGAGGGCGTGACCTACGCGCAAAAGATCGACAAGGCCGAGGCGCGCCTGGACTGGGCGCGCCCGGCGCAGGCGCTGCATGATCTCGTGCGCGGGCTGAACCCGACGCCCGGCGCCTTCTTCGAGGCGGATCTCGGCGCGGGCGTCGAGCGCGTGAAGGTCTGGCGGACGCGCGTCGAGCCTGGCTCGGGCGATCTGGGCCTTGCGCTCGACGATGCGGGCCTCATCGCCTGCGGCGACGGCGCGTTAAGGCTTCTGCGGCTGCAGCGTGCGGGAAAGGGCCCGATGGATTTCGCCGAATTCGCCCGCGGGCGAAATATTTCGCGCGGCGCGCGGCTGTGAGGGGCTGGCGAGGAGCGGGAACCTTTGAGAAAGCGAGGGGAGCGCCGAGCGCCGCGCCCGCGCGCCGCCGCGCCACGCTCACGGCTGCACGTCGACCTCGACCTTCTCGACCTTGCCGGTGAAGGCGAAGGGGGATTCATAGTCCGAGGACACCGGCGATCCCAGATCCTTGCCAATGTCCAGCGTCTCGGTTCCGGCGCTGCGGAAGCCGCCGAAATTGGTGAGGCGGCCGCTGGCGACCAGTTCTCCGCCGACCGTCAGCTTCGCCTGGCCCGGGCGCGTCTTGGCGAGCAGGGCTGAGGACAGCAAGCCCTTGGCGGCCTGGACCAGCGAAAAGTCGACCTCGAATTCATAGACGATCGTGACCTTGCCTTTGGGCAGAGGCTTGCTCGACGCGATCTGTTCGTGGGTCTGGCCGAAAGTGTTGGCCTCGTAGACAAGCTTGCCGTCCTTGACGAACAGCGTGAAGCCGCCGTGCCTTCCACCGTGCGCGACGATCACGCCTTCGGCTTTGCCGTCGACGTTGTCGATCACCGCGGTCAGCCTGTGGCTGCGCGCGCCGAGCTCGGGCGCAACCCTCGTCGGCAGGCGGTCGACGCCGCCGTAATAGACGAAATGAGTCTTGCCGAGCACGGGCGTCGGGAACTTGTCCGGCTCGGGGATCGGCACGAGCGGATAGACGCCGTTGCGCCGCGCTTCCTTGTCGAACTCTGCCTTGAGCTCGGCAAGCTTTTGCGGATTCTGCTTCGCGAGGTCATGGGCTTCGGAAAAGTCCTCGTCGATATGGTACAGTTCCCAGACGTCGTTCTCGAAGCCGCCGCGAAACAGCTTCGTGATGTTGGTGAAGGCTTCCCAGGGCGCATAGCGGCGGGTTCCCGCGACCCAGCCGTCCTTGTAGATGGCGCGATTGCCGAAGATTTCAAAATATTGCCTCGTATGGGCGCTTTTCGCGTCGGGATCGGCAAAGCTCGGCAGCAGGCTGTCGCCCTCCAGCGGAACCTGAGCGACGCCATTGACCTTGCTCGGAAATGCGACGCCCGCCGCGGCGCAGATCGTCGGCGCGATGTCGTTGACATGGCTGAACTGGCTACGGATCGCTTCCGGATGGGCGACGTGGCCGGGCCAGGAGACGACCAGCGGATTGCGTGTGCCGCCGAAATGCGAGGCGATCTGCTTCATCCACTGGAACGGCGTTGTCGTCGCCCAAGACCAGCCGGCAGCGTAATGATTATCATAGAGCGGGCTGCCGAGATCGGAGAGATGCTGCAGCTGGAACGCCACCTCGGTGTTCGCGCCCTGCAAGGTGCCCTGATTGCTGTCCGAACCGTTCAGCCCCCCCTCGGCGCTGCCGCCATTGTCGCCGACGATATAGAGGACCAGCGTGTCCCTGGCGCGTCCCTCGTCGGCGAGCGCCTGCAGCAAGCGGCCGATCTCATGATCGGTGTGGGAGAGGAAGCCGGCGTAGACCTCCATCTGATGGGCGTAGAGCTTTTTCTGATCCGCGCTTAGCGAAGCCCAGGCGGGCAAGCCTTCCGGACGCGGCGTCAGCTCGGCGTTGGTGGGGATGACGCCGAGCTCCTTCTGCCGCTTGAACCAGTCCTCTCGCGCCTTGTCCCAGCCTTCGTCGAACCGGCCCTTGTATTTGTCGATCCACTCCTTCGGCACGTGATGCGGCGCGTGGGTGGCGCCGGTCGCGAAATAAAGGAAGAATGGTTTTTCCGGCGCGAGCGCTTCGTGGTTGTGCAGCCATTTGACCGCATCGTCGACCAGATCGCTCGTGAGATGATAGCCCTGCTCGGGCTTTTTCGGCGGCTCGACCGCGACCGTGTTGCGGTAGAGCTGCGGCTCCCATTGGCTTGTCTCCCCGGCGAGGAAGCCGTAAAAATATTCAAAGCCAAGCCCCGTCGGCCAGTGGTCGAACGGGCCCGTCGGCGAGATTTCCCAGACCGGCGTGTTGTGCCATTTGCCGAAGGCGGCGGTGCTGTAGCCGTTGAGCCGCAAGACTTCGGCAATCGACGCAGTTTCTTTCGGCCAGACCGAGTTATAGGCCGGATAGCCGGTCGCGATGTCGGCGAGATTGCCGAAGCCCACCTGGTGGTGGTTGCGCCCCGTGAGCAGCGAGGCGCGGGTCGGCGAGCAGATCGCCGCTGTGTGGAACTGGTTGTAGCGCAGGCCCTGCGCGGCGAGCTTGTCCAGTTCCGGCGTCTGCGCCGCGCCGCCAAAGGTGGAGGAGGCGGAAAAGCCCACGTCGTCGAGCAGGATCAGCAGGACGTTGGGCGCGCCCTTGGGGGCCTGGACCGGTTGCGGAAAGGCCGGCGTGGATTTCTCACGCGTGTCGGCCAAGACTCCGGCGAAGGGCGGCGCCGGCTTCGGCAAATCCGCCGCGCGCGCGCCGCCAGGGATCGGCGTCGCCGCGCCGAGCGTGAGGAGGAGGAGCTTCGATAGAGGGGATCGCATGGTGGTCTCGACAGGGTGGAACGCAAGGGGCGGCTTTGAGGCAGGCCCGAGGCCGCGCCCTGCGCCGAAAGCCGGCGGATCTTAGATAGTCTTCGATAGACAAAGTAGAGTTTAGGCCGGCGGCGCGTCAATCGCAGAGAATGATTCCGAGGCTTGAGCAGTGTCGAGCGCCGTTCGATCTCAACTGATCGAGACCGCACACGCCTTGTCGCCAGGCGGTGCGTAGCGAGGCCAGGCCGGGATGGCGTGGCGGCGTCTGGCTCTTAGCCATCGCCGCGCCCCGTTTCGATCGCGCCAAAACGCTCGCAAGGATTGTCGTCAGCAGCCCGCCTTTCAACCCTTCTGCCGCAACTGCCGTAACGCCTCGCCGGCCACGATCGCTCCAGCGACGGCGACGTTGAGCGAGCGCAGACCCGGGCGCATTGGAATTTTGATCGCAAAATCCGCGCGTGCGGCCACCTCGGCGGGGACGCCCGCGGACTCGCGTCCGAGCATCAATATGTCGCCCGGCTCAAAGCTGAAGTCGATATAGGACGACTCCGCTTTGGTCGAGAGCAGCACGAGACGCCGTCGCTGCGGCAGCGACGATCGCCAGCTCTCGAAAGCGTCGAAGGAAGCGAGCCGTATCAGCGCCACCTGGTCGAGATAGTCCATGCCGGCGCGCCGCATGCGCTTGTCGTCGGTCGCAAAGCCCGCCGGCCCGATCAGCAAAGCTTCGAATCCAAGGCAGGCGCAGGTGCGCAAGATTGTCCCTGCGTTCTGCGCGATGTCCGGCTGATAGAGCGCGAGGGCGAGACGAGGATCGGCGGGCGTGGTCATTGGTATAAAAGCCTGCGACGAATGGTCTCGGCCGGCGTGCGACGGCGGAGTTTTCGGGCGCAATGCGGCCTTTTGCGGGCGCATCGGCGGCGACGCGCAAGACGATCGGCGCGCCGCTTCGCGCGGGGCAAAAAAAATAGAGGCTTGAACTGTCGTGGGCTTCGCGCTCTTTACAGGCGGCCCGAAATGCGTTTCAAACCCCGCACTGTCGCCGCTTTGGGCGCGGGGCGGCCGAGGCGCGGCGAGCCGCAAGAAGGAAGACCCGAGTGAGCGAGATCACGATGACGGAGCCGCGGCGCCGCGACATTCTCTTCCTCAGCGCCGCCGCGATGGCCGCGGTTGCGGGAGCTGGCGTCGTCTGGCCGCTCGTCGATCAGATGAATCCGGATGCGTCGACGCTCGCGCTCGCTTCGATCGAGATCGATCTGACGGCGATCGTTCCTGGTCAAATCGTCACCGTAAAGTGGCGCGGCAAGCCGGTTTTCGTGCGCCGCCGCACGCCTGAGGAAATCGCCTCGGCCGAAAACGTCCCGCTCAATGTGCTGCCCGACCCCGAACCCGACTCGAAGCGCGTTCAGAAGCCGGAATGGCTCGTCGTCGTAGGCGTCTGCACGCATCTCGGCTGCATTCCGCTCGGACACGAGGGCGAGTTCGACGGCTGGTTCTGCCCGTGTCACGGTTCGACCTACGATACTTCCGGACGCATTCGCAGCGGTCCCGCCCCCAGCAATCTTGAGGTGCCGAAATACGCGTTCCTTTCCGACAAGAAGATCCGGATTGGCTAAACCGTCGTCGCGACCGCGGAACCCCAGCGTCACTAAAGAGAGCGCCATGAGCGGATCCTCGAAATACACGCCGAAAAGCGCCTTCGCCCGCTGGCTGGAGCGGCGGCTCCCGATCCTGAGCTTCATGCACGAGAGCTTCGTGGCCTATCCGACGCCGAAGAACCTCAACTACATGTGGACGTTTGGCGCCATCCTCTCCTTCATGCTGGTGGCGCAGATCCTCACGGGCGTCGTGCTCGCGATGCACTACGAGCCGGACACCGCGCTGGCCTTCGCCTCGATCGAGCACATCATGCGCGATGTGAACTGGGGGGCGTTCTTGCGCTACGCGCATGCGAACGGCGCCTCTTTGTTCTTCCTGGCCGTCTATCTGCACATGTTCCGCGGGCTCTACTACGGCTCCTACAAGGAGCCGCGCGAGCTCTTGTGGATCCT
>Ga0187782_10000859_pt1 | contig 21492 bp, 14 predicted proteins | sample 0715_SJ02_MP15_2_FD_132454 | JGI IMG/M metagenome (GOLD analysis project Ga0187782, IMG submission 132454) | Tropical peat soil microbial communities from peatlands in Department of Meta, Colombia - 0715_SJ02_MP15_20_MG | ecosystem: Environmental > Terrestrial > Soil > Wetlands > Peat | place... | reverse complement strand
GCCACGCGCAGGCCGCTCTTCCCAGCTTCGCCAAACGGCCCCATCGCGCGTCCTCCGTCTCGCTGATTCATGGCTTCATCCTAGCGTACGAATCAAGTCTGCGGATCGATTGATCCCTCATTCTCGACCCGCCGCATTTGGGCCATTTGGCAGTGGCGCGGGCAGCGCGGACAGCGTTGCGGCTGGATACGGTGCTATTTGCGCCGGTGGCAGTGCAACCGCTGAAAGCCGATGGGGTTTCAGCGAGCTTTGAACAGCGGTTGGCCATGACGCGGCTGGCGATCGAGGGCGAGCCGTGCCTGGCGATTTCGCTTGCCGATGCGCCGAAGCCGAAGGGAGGGCCGAATTTCACTTTGGAGACGCTGGTGGGGTTGCGCAAGGCGCTCGGGCCGGGATGCCGGCTTTATTGCTTGATGGGAGCGGATTCGTTTTTCGGATTGCGGCGGTGGCATCGTGCGACGGAGGTCCCGTTTGCGGCGCCGTTGATTGTGGCGTGGCGGCCGGGTGAGCCGCTGGAGGGATTGCAAGACGCGCTGCCGGAAGGATTGACGTTGGAGGCGGCGACGGGACGGGATGAAACGGTTGGCGGCGTTGAGGTGCGCGAGTTTGCAGTGACCAACAAGATTGGAGACCACGCGCCGTTTTACGTGCTGCCGGGACTGGATGTGGAGATCAGCGCGTCGGAGATTCGATCGAGGATCCGTGCTGAGCGAAGTGGAGCGGAGGCAGGGTCGGATGGGAAACGGGCACTGGTTCCGGATGCAGTTGCCGAATATGTTCGCACGCACGAGCTATATCGATGAGGCAAGGGGCGGGACGCGATTGAAGCGCGGCGATCTGCGGCGCATCGGCTTGCTGGTTCAGGGGAGTTGGCGAGAGCTTGAGCTTCGAACTTGCCGCGCGCGGAGCGGACAGTCTACGATGGCGATGGAGACCCTTCCGACGCGCATGACCATCTCGCCAGCGCAAAAAGAGACGCGCATTCTCGTTCAGGCCGCTGCCACAGTTTGTGAAGAGAAGAAAGGGCAGCACACACGGATTCTGGAACTCGATCCGGTCGACTCCGGGCTAAGCGATTTTTTCCTGGTGACATCGGCAACCAACGACCGGCAGGCGATCGCGATTGCCGATGAGATCGAGCTGCGGTTGAAGCGGGACCACGGCGTGTATCCGCACTCAGTCGAGGGGCGGCGCAACGGGGAGTGGATTCTGCTGGACTACGTGGACTTTGTGGTACATGTGTTTCTGGCGGAGCGGCGGGCGTTTTACGATATCGAGCGGCTGCGCAAGTCGGCGAGACCGGTGACACCGGTAGAGTTTGACGACGAACTGAAGGCGGCATTGGCGGAAAAGACGCGCGCCGTGCGGAGCAAGAGGCCCGCAAAGACTGCCGTAGCCGGGAAGAGGAACGGAACGGCTGGGAAGACGAAATCGGCGGCTGCGAGGAAGAAATCGGCGCGTGCCAAAACGATAGCCAAACGTCCTGCACCCCCCTTCCCCCCCTCCTAGGTTGTCTGCAAGGAAGCGCGCTGTTTTCAGCATTTTAGGCGCGGGCAAGCGCCGCAAGTGGCTGAAAACCCAACGCTTCGGTGCAGGTAATAGACGGCAAAGGAGTTGAGCACAACGGGTTTCCCGGTGGGAAACGGGCTTGGATCAACTTGCCTTTGAGATGAGAGTAGCGCAAAAGTGGGAAATTCCATGCAAAGCAGGGGCTGAGGGACCAAGGGGCTGAGGGACTAAGAAATCAGGAACTTAGGCATGGTTGGGTAGGGTTGCGATGGCGGGAAGGCTTGACGAGTGAGGAGGTCAGGTTGAGCAGGAGACCCAACGGGGAGCCCGAAAGCTCCCCGTTGAAGCGATTGGCGCGAAGCACGGGGCTCCGCTTTTTCAGGTTAGAAATTCGCTCTCAGCGAGAACTGACCGAAACGGCGCTCGTCGTGGTTGCCGGCAGTGGCCAGCGAGCCTAAACCGCCGCGTTCCTCGGTGACGTTGCTCAACGTGCCAGGGCCGAAGAAGGCCAGCGTGGTTGTGTTGACGTAGTAATTGTGGTGGTTGAGTACGTCGATACCCTCGGCGCTGAACTCCAGTCCCACGCGCTCGGTGAGCGGGAAGGTCTTGTGAAGTGCAGCGTCCGCATTCCATGCACCGGGGCCGCGCAGCGAGTTACGGCGCATCATGTCGCTCGGGAAGGGTCCGTAATCGGAGATGCCGAGCTCGGTGTTGTAGGGGACAAAGGACTTGGGCGCGGGAATGTTTAAGCCGTTGAAGTTATTGGGGCCGACCATGGTTGGGTTTTTGGCGACCTTGTAACTGGTGAAAGGCGTGGAAGGCTCCAGACGCGGCACGGTGTAGAAGGTCTCGTCCTCGCTATAGTCAAAGACGGAGAAGGGTGTGCCGCCGCGCGCGGTGTAAATACCCGCCAGCGACCATCCTCCCAGGGCTTCCTTCTCGAAGCCCGATCCGCTGTGCTTGTACCAAGGCAGGGCCCAAATGGGAGCGAGGGCGAAGCGCTGATGGACGTCAAAGTCGGCGCTGCCCCAATCGAGACCGGGATCTGCAAGCGAAGTGTAACCGAGGGAGCCGACGAAGCCGGAGCCGCCTTGGAGGCTATCGCCGAAGGTGGAGCTCAGCTCGTCGAGCGCGTGCGACCAAGTGTAGTTGGCCGACAGGCCCAGGCCCGTGTTGTGGAGGTTCTGAGTCTGGAAGCTAGCATTGAGGCCGTTGTATTTGCTGCCTGCCGCGGCTCCGCGCATGTTGATGTTCGCGTATTGCGGGTTGGGGCGAGTGAGGCAATCGAATTGTCCCGTGATCTGGTTCTGGATGTCACTCGCATATTGGCCCGTGCCGCACTGCGGGCCCGTCACCAGCGGTTGTCCCAAGTAGACCTGTGCCGCACCGATCTGGTTCACGTTGGCGAGATCGTAGAGGTGGTCGCCCTTGGCACCGGCGTAGCCGATCTCGATGACCGTTCCGGGCAGGAGTTGATGCTGAATCGCCAAGCTCCAGAACTGTGTCTGGGATGTCGGGATCGTGCCTTTAATAAAGCGCAACTCTAACGGCGGCAGACCAACCGCAGGACCGGACAAGCCCAGGTCGCCAAGGTCATTGTTGGTCACCACTTGAGCCAGGGGTGAAGTATCCCCGACCGGGTACGGGAAGTTGGGAATACCGCTCGCCGGAGGATTAAAGCTGGCGTTATAGGTGACGTTGCCGAAGTTGCGCTCGTAGCTGATGCCGTAGCCGCCGCGAAGGCTGTCGCGGCCATTGCCGAAGACATCATAGGCAAAGCCAACGCGCGGCCCCAGTGTGCCCCAAGTGGGCTTCCAGAATGAGCCAATGGGGCTATTTTGCGTGGTGTAGACCTGGCCGCTGGCGACCTGATTCTCCAGCCCGGTTCCGGAGCCGAGATAGAAGTTAGAATCCAGATTCTGGTGGTTGTTGTGCTGAATACCGTAGTGCTCCCAGCGCAGGCCATAGTTGAGAGTCAACTGGGGCGTAACCTTGAAGCTGTCCTCGCCGTAGATCGCCCAGTCGTTGTAGCGGTAGCTGCGGGCAACATTTGGCGCAACCAATGGAGGTTGGACTTCGCACGAAGGGGTCACTTGCAGGTTGCCGTAGATATCGACGCTGCATGGAAGTTTGCCTTGCGGATCGATGCGCGACGCGAAGAGAACCAAAGGGCTGCCATTGGGATTGCCGGCGGTCCACGCCGGCCCGCTCGCAGGCGTCCAATTGGGAACCGCGACTGCATTCACAAAGTTGCTCACACTTGCGTTAAATGCGGGTCCGAGCTGCTCCACGGCCTGCTCATAGGCGCCATACTCATAATTCAACTGGATGTAGGTGTAAGCGCCGCCGAAGCGCATGGAATGTCTGCCCTTAGTCCATGACAGGTCGGGTTCGATCTGGACGGTGTTCTGGGGTCCACCTGCAGGCAGCCCACCCTCGCCGGGCTCGCTCGAGTTCTCAAGACCGGGCATGGCGATGGTTGACTCCGTGTTCGGGTCAACCGGCGAGACGAGCATCAGGCTCGGCGTATCGAGCAAAGACTGGTTGAAGGTGGAATTGGAGTTGTAACGAGTGAAGCTGACCTTGCCCGAAAGCAACACGCTCGGCGTGAAGGTGTGGACCAGCGAGTAGAGATAGCTCTGGTTAAGGATGACTTCGCCTACATCGTACTGGGGATACGCGCTATAAAAGACTGCGCCGCTGGGCTGAGTGCTACCCTCACGGCCGCCGCGGAAGAACATCTGGGTCTTGTCGGTGGGGTTGTAATCCACACGGCCCACGAGGGCGTACGTATTTTGCGGTACGCCGCCGCCCGCATCGAAGGGGGCCTGGAAGTTGACGGTGTCGAAGACCGGCTGATCCGGATTAGTAAATGCAGTAGTGCCGTTGACGAGCGGGAACGGCGTTGGGCTTACGCAAGATGTCAGGGATTGGGAGCCGAAGGCGCAGGTGTTGGCAATGTCTGCTATGCCGCTGGCTACGACCGGAGTAGCAGAGGCATATTTGGTTTGGCCAAAGGAATTGAAGTAATTCTGAACATTAGTGGGCATCAAAGCGATGAACGAGGGATCGAAGATTTCTTCGGTCTCAGTGGCGGCAGAGCGCACGCGCGTCCACTCCGTGCTTTCGAAGAGAAAGATCTTGTTCTTCACGATGGGGAGGCCGGCGGCAAAGCCGAACTGGTTGCGGGTGTATTTGCCTTTGGGGTCGGGCAGGGGGGGTGAAGATGGGCAACTACCGGGAGTAGCAGCGCACGCTGCCAAGAAGGATGCATTGGCCGCATCGTTGGCGTAGGTATTCGAGGTGTAGGCGGAGAGGCGATTGAACTCCCAGGCCGATCCGTGAATGCTGTTGGTGCCGGCCTTGGTGGTGAGATTGACGACGCCGCCGGAGGCACGGCCGTATTCCGCCGTGTAGTTGTTGGTGATGACGCTATATTCCTGAACGGCATCGACGGGAACGTCCTGGCCGATGGAGAGGCTGAAGATGGCCTCGTTTTCGACGCCGTCGAGCAAAATCTCGGTGCCTGACTCACGCTGACCGTTGATGGCGTAGCCGACGCCACGATTGGTCAGGTTCTGACCGCTGCCGCCTGTGCTGACGGCGGAGCCTCCGCTGTTGGTGCTGTTGTCGCCTGCGGAGACATTACCTGAGAGGGCGATGAAGTCGTAGGGGTTGCGAGTGAGGCTGGGCAACTGGGCCAACTGCTGGGTGTCGACGACCTGGGAGAGCTCTTGTGTCTGCGTGTTGACCTGGGCGCCACCCTCGCCGACGACTTCCACTTCCGTGACTGTCGCGTTGACCGAAAGCTTGGCATCGAGAGTTACGTGGCTGCCGACGGTGACTTCAACCTTGGCCGTGAAGGGCTTGAAACTGCCGGTGGTGATGGTGACTTGGTAAAAGGCCGGCTCAAGGCCTGTAACCAGGTAGGCGCCGCTGGAAGGTGTGGTCGCGGTGCGGGCATAATTCGTGCCCAAGTTCCTAACGGACACTAAAGCCCCGGGGACCACGGCTCCTGTTTGGTCGGTCACGACTCCGGCGATCTGGCCGGTTTCAACCTGCGCCGAGGCCACGATGCCGAACAGGAACGCGAACGCAAAAAGACCGAGAGAAAAAAAGGAAAGGGTTTTCATCGGAATGCCAGGTTCACGGGAAGGTATGGCAGACGCGGAAGACTCAGCATGAAACCGGAACAGCTTCATAGAACTCCTCCAAAATCGATCTGAACTGGGGTCGCTCCAACGGGTTCAGGTTGTGCGATTTCGGAGCCTCGGCGGGAATTGCAAGTCCGAACTCGCGGGTTAGTCTATTGCGACTAGAAACAAAACTCAAAGACGCCATCTTGATAAGCAACCCTGCTGGTGAGCCCAAGCCGGGTTGTTAAGACTTCTTTGTGCCTCGTGGTACAGGGGAGGTCCTACAGGGATTTGTGGGTGCAATTCGATTGCCAATTGAGGGCGATAAGGCAGAGAGGGAATGTTGCTCAAATCAAAAGGCTTGAATGATCCTGTTTTTTCGAGGGCTAGGACCGTAGTATGAATTTCTGTAGACGTTTCTTCGGAAGTTGCAGAATTTGGGCCGCGCAGACGGAATTGAGCGAGGCGAGCCCGGTTGACGCTCGATGGCGCACACATAAGAAGAGCCGCCGAAGCGGCTCATCTTGTTCATTGATCATGGGGTTCAGAAGTAGAGCTTGGCCGCAATCTGCGTGGCTCGCCCCGGCTGCGGGTCGCCCGCAGTTGCGCCGAAACTTCCGGGACTGACGACGCTGAGCGACTCGCCGAAGGTGGAATCGGTGAAACTGCCGTCGGGCTGAGCGAAGTTTGCGTGATTGAAGACGTTGTAGGACTCGAGGCGCAACTGGATGTAGCGCGTCTCGCCGTTGAGATGGAAGTCTTTATACAGCTCGAGGTTGGTGTAGTTGTAGCCAGGCCCATGGAAGAAGTTCCTCGGGGTGTTGCCGAAGGTTCCTGTGGGCTCACTGGAGAACTGGGTGGTGTCAAAGAAGGTGTTGCCGGGACTGGTGCGGGGGTTCATCAGCTTGGGGCGGTTCCCGGTCCACTCCGGAACGTCGGGGCAGCCATAGTAGGTGAATTCGTCACACCATAGCGAGGCGAATGCGCCCGGCTGCCCGACGGTGACGGGGAAGCCGGTCTGGAGGGCGGTGACTCCAGTGATGTGCCAGGAACCCAGCGCCTGCTGAATGACGGCGTTATCGCGCAAAGCCGCAGTCAGCGGCACCTCGTAGTTGTACGAAAGGACAAGGCGCTGGCGAGCGTCGTAGTCGGAGCTGCCGTAGTTCAGATAACTGAATCCGGGAACCCAGTTGACTGGACGGCCGTTTGAAACGCCCACCGAGTTAGGCGCCGCTGTGCCCGACGACGATTCATAACCGGAATCGTTGTCAAGCGCATGGGAGTAGGTGTAAGCAGCGGTGAGATACAAACCGTGGGAAACGGTTTTTGTGAGCAGCACCTGGAGAGAGTTGTAACTGGAGGCGCCGTTGGAAAGCTGGTTGCCTACGCTCAGATACCATGGAATGCCATTGGGCGAGGTGGGACCCGCACTTCCTGGGACAATGGCGGGTTGCGCCGCATATTGCGGGAAATAGAGGTGAATTGCGGCTCCCAGAGCCGCGCAGGGGAAGGTCGCCGGGCCAGTTGCGGTGGGCAATGTGATGGTAGAGCTGAGGCAGGAGCTTTGCCCGGCAGCGGTGATTGGATCTCCCTCAGTAACGCGGGGCAGCTTTCGCCCCAGCGACCCCACGTATTGCACACCCAGGATTTCGTTTCCCGGCAGCGCACGCTGCACGCCAAGGAAGAAGTTATAGGCGTAGGAGGGCAGATAATTTGGAGTGACATTGCTGAAGTCGCCTTCCGCATAGTTGGGCCAATTCAATGCCTGCCCGAACGGCGGCAGCGAGTACGGGAATGGATTGGGTTCGGAAACGGCGGCATTGCCCGTGACGTCGGCGAAGGGATCTACAAATGCGGGGCTCCCGCCGACGTCCGCCGCACCATGAGACTCGAAGAAATAGGGCGGCGACGAGAGATTCTGCAGAGATTCCTCTTCGGAGTCGCGGTTGAAGAAGAGGCCGAAACCACCGCGTAGCGAGAAGTTGTGGCTGCCCGGGGCGCCCACCAGCGCCGCCGGCCCTGAACCCGGGGACCAATCGAAGCCGATGCGCGGGGCAAGATCGTGCCAGCGGGTATAGGCTTCTCCGAAAGTATTGCAGCCCGGATCGCCGGCATACTGGAGTCCCGGAGGTCCACCGGGATAAACGTTCGAGGTCTGCGTGCCGAGGTTCCAGCAGGTGATGCCGTGGCCCGCATACTGGTGGTTCCCCCACGGGGATTCCGCATCCCATCCGATGCCGTAGTTGAGGCTCAGGTCGCGGGTCACCTTCCAGCTGTCCTGGGCGAACAGGTAGTACTCGTGGGCGATGGCGTCGATGATGCTCCCCGATGCCTGAAGATAGTTATCTGGGATGCCTAGCAGAAAGTCGATGGCCGGATCGCCGGAACTGTAGGTGCCCTTGCCGTTGTATTGGTAGACCCCGTTGTTGTCGGCGTAGTAAGGATTGTCGACGCCGAACTGCTCGTAAGTAGCGCCGAAGACGAGCGTGTGGTTGCCAAGGATCTTGGTGAAGGTGTCGGAGCCGAGCAGGTTGGAGTCCTTGCGAGGCTGGGGTCCCTCAAAGCTAAAGCCCAGGGTGAAATAAGGACCCAGCTCCAAGTTGGGGATTCCCGATAATGGATCCTGGGGCGCGATGTCGAAGCCTACGCTCGCGGGCGGGGTAACCACAGCGGGATTTACATCCGAGAAGTTGAACCGGAAATACCCGGCCCGAAGGTCGTTCAGCGTGGTGCTGTTAAACGAGTGCGTGTAGTCCGCGTTGAATACCTTGATGTGAGCCGAGTCCACCTGATCGAAACCGGGCAGAGTGGCGCCGCCGAAGGGCAGCTCCACACGATTCGGCGCCGACTGGAAAAGGCTGGACGCCCATATGGTATCGTTTGCGGTCGGGTGGTAATCCGTCCGCAGGATGCCCTGATCCTGGGCGTGGCGGTTTGCGGTGTTGAAGTTGTCAAGATACGAGGCTATCCCAAACTGATTTGTCGATATCTGGTTACTGGGCGGCACATAGGCACCGGTCAGTTTTGCCGCCAGGCTATTCCACTGGCCAGTCCCGATGCCGACACTGGAAGTGGTAAGGCTGGGGCACTCATCCCACAGGGTTCCCGCTGCACAACCCGCGATGGCGAAAGGCATGGGGTTGGTGGATAGGCCGCTTACGGCCGCTGGGTCAGTGGAATTCAACTGATTGTTGGTAGCTGGAGCGCCCGAGCTCGTATTCCAGCTGTAGTTGACGTCGGGGGTAAAGTTGCCGCCGACCTGTCCGGGGCTGAACACGGTTGTTACCTGAGGCGCGCCTGTCCGGTTCCGCAATCCCTGATACGCCACAAAGAAGAACCACTTGTTCTTGAAAATGGGGCCGCCCAGCGTTCCTCCGAAGATATTCTGGTGGTATTCGGGACGCTGCAGAGTGCCCCATCCGCCATCGTTCATGAACGTGTCGCGGTAGAACTCAAAACCGTCACCGTGGAACGCGTTGGTCCCCGACTTCAGCGTCTCTGAGATAACAGTGCCCGAGTTGCGCGAGTACTGCGGGTTCAAGAGACCCTGAACGACCGCGACTTCGGCTAGCGCGTCCGGATTGGGGTACACCGCTTGATCCTGGAGGGCCACGTCGTTGACGTCCACGCCGTCCAGGGTGAACTCGCTTTGTTGGCTCTGTGCTCCGTTGGCTTCGGGATTGCCGAATCGATCCGGAACCTCGACCACGCCAGGCGCGGTTTTTTCCAGGATCGAGGCATCGCGGCCGAGCAGAGGTAACTCCTCGATGGTGCTGGAAGTGATGTCCATCTTGAGCTGGGTCTCGGAAGTCGCCACCTGTATCGCTCCGGCCTGCACTTGAACCGTCTGCGTGGCTGACCCGACCCGCAGAAGGGCATCGACCGCGATACTGTCGTTCACCAGCAGTGTGATGCCCGTCTTCTCGAAAGTCTCGAAACCGGGCGCCTGGACGGTCACAGTATACGGACCACCGGTTTGCAATTGCGCGAAGGTGTAATATCCCTTGCTGTCCGTTGCGGCCTTCGACAAAATGCCTGTGCTGGTATTGAGAGCCGTCACGGAAGCATTCGCGAGCAACGCCCCGCTAGAATCGGTCACCGAACCGTGAATCGTTGCATAGACATTCTGCGCCTGCGCCGCAGGAGCCGAGAGATTCACAGCCAGATATGCGCCAGCCGCTAAGCCGAGCGCCGGAAGCAAGAAGCTATCCCGGAGAAAACGCATGGGAATTCCTCCAATATCTTCAATTCTGCACCGAAAGGCCCGGAGAGGACTCTTCACGATCCAGGTTGAGAGCTTTCGGAAACTCGACGGGGAGGCCAAGCCCGATTGCAGATTGTTTCAAAATCGCCGGTCATGCACCAACCAGAATCGCGGGGACGTCCAAGTGCGCTGGATTCGATCTGGTTCCTCGGTGCGGGCATTCCGCTGCGATCAGAAAGGAATTGGCCCGTACATGGCGTACACTTCTCGCCAACGCCTTGTGTGGTTGGCTGCACGATGAATGCCATTTCTGAATGTGCGGAGGACTGATGATTATTTGCACAAAATAGATGCCTTAGCGACTGAAAGGGGGGACGTAGGCCGAGCCGGCCATATGACTTTTCATACAATGCGCAGTCGATATTCGCAAAATTGGACATAACTTCTAGATTTTCGGACATTTGACTCGTAAGCGCCTGAGATCGCAGCAGGCCGACTTTGGTATATCCTCCTCTGAATGCAGGTGACGCTGGTCCACATCGGCTCCCCGGCCAGAGCAAGAGACGCCTGTGACGCACTGGTGCGCGAGTATCTTGGGCGTTGTTCTGCGGTGTTTCGATGCAGAACGGAGGTCTTCCGCACCGAAAAGGCGTTGCTTGAATGGTTTGCGCGCCAACGGGGCAGAGCGGAGCCGGTTTTGATGCTGCTCGATGGAAGCGGCCGGGCAAAGAGCTCGGAAGAGCTGGCCTCGTGGCTCGGTAAGCATCGGGAGGAGGGCGCGCAGCACGTGGCATTTGCCATTGGGCCTGCCGATGGATGGTCGGATGTGACGCGCTTGGCGGCCAAACGGCGCGGCGAACTGCTGTCATTGGGACCGATGACGCTGGCCCACCAGCTTGCACGGCTGGTGATGGCGGAACAGATCTATCGCGCATGCACGATTCTGACGGGCCATCCTTATCACACGGGACATTAAGGACCATGCTCGCCGAAGCATATTCGGGATTCTTCCGGGTGAGGGTAAATCCCTATGCTGGGCGCACGATTGGAGGCCAATTGCGATGCTGCGAGGCGGCTAATCCGAGGATCGGTCCGAAGTTCTGAGAAAGATTGCGTGGCCATTGAGGTTATAGAGGAAGGAAAAATGGCGCAGGCCGGAGCGCAGTTCATTGACGAGACGCGTGACGCCTTCGCACCCATAGAAGCCGTAATCGTCGAAGAGCATTGTTGCGCCTGGGAGGATGAGGCGCGGAATTGCCCAATCGACAATGTCCTTCGCAGACTGATAGACATCCACATCGACGTGGAGCAAGGCGATGGGGCCGGAGATGGAGGCGGACGTGTCTGCTGGGAAAATGCCTTTGAGGATTCGCGTGTTCTGGACTCCGGCGGAAGCGAGAAGATCGCAAACCAACTCTTCGGAAGTGTCGGCATGTTCGCCGCCCAGATAGCCGGTGTCGCGGAGGCCGGCTTTAACGACGCCCGCAAAGGTGTCGGCGAGATAGACGGTTTTTTGCGGGGCGGCCAAGGCGAGAAGGCAACCTGTTCCGCCGCGCCAGACTCCGACTTCGAGGATTGCACCGTCGACGGGGATGGATTGCCTGGCGAGAGACCAAAGTTCGTAGCACCGATATTGGTCGACGAGAGTGGAATGCCTGATGGTGTGGTATGCGGAAAGGAATTCAGTGTCCGAGAGCCACGGTGAATAGGTTGCGGCTGGCGTCAAGCGGCTGTGCACGATCTCAGGCGATCGCTGGTGACTCCAGGACTCTCTATTCTCTTGGTTGGGGCGTGAGCGAAACCGATTCAGGGCTGACTTTGCCGCGCGAATGAGATTGCGTTTGAGGGTCATTCGGGGTGGGTTGCAGCAGGGGCGCCAAGAGGATCGCCGATCGCCGGGGTCATGAAATCGAGGGCGCGAACCAAATATGCTTTCAAATCTTTTCGCTGGACCACGGCATCCAGGAAGCCCTTCTCAAGCAGGAATTCCGAGCGCTGAAATCCCTCGGGAAGCTTCTGGCGGATGGTTTGCTCGATGACGCGCGGTCCCGCAAAGCCAATGAGCGCGCCAGGTTCGGCAATGTTCAGGTCGCCGAGCATGGCGAAGCTCGCTGTGACTCCGCCGGTGGTTGGGTTGGTCAGCACGCTAATATATGGAACGCGGGCTTCGTCCAGTTGCGCGAGAGCGGTGGCGATCTTGGCCATTTGCATCAGGCTGACGACGCCTTCCATCATGCGCGCTCCGCCTGAAGCGGCAACAATAATTAGTGCGCTTCGCGCTTCGCGCGCGCGATCGACGGCCCTGGCGATGGTTTCACCAACGACAGCACCCATCGATCCGCCGATGAAGCCGTATTCCATGGCGCTTAAGACGACTTCATGCGGCCCGATCTTTCCGACGGCGTTGAGGACCGCATCGTCGAGGCCCGTCTCTTCGCGCGCTTTGCGAAGCCGCTGCTTATAAGGCTTGATGTCGGCGAACTTCAGAGGATCGGTCGAGCGCAGGCCTCGATCGACCCATTCGTAGCCTGGCTCGAGGAGCAGCTCGATTCGCTCGCGCGCCGTGAGGCGGAAATGGTGCTGGCATTTGGGGCAAACGAGCAGATTGACGACGAGATCGGGGCGATAGATCGGCTGCTTGCAGCTTTCGCACTTTACCCAGAGCCCTTCGGTGCGGACATTCTTGGCGCCCGATTCGCCATTTTCAGGGGCAGGGCCGGGGGCAAATTCGCCGTCCTCGCGCTTGAACCAGGACATAGAAGGCCATTGTAAACGGAGCGACGAAAGCGAGCGCGTTCGTCACTCCGCCCTTCCCAAGCACACCGCAAACCAACCACACTCATCGGTCCACGTTGACGCCGGCGCAAAGCCCGCATCGGCGAGCATCGCCTCAGCCTGGCCCGGCTGGAACTTGTAGCTGTTCTCCGTGTGGATCGATTCGCCGGGCGAAAAATCGATGGTCATTTCGAGAGCATCCAAGCACGCGCGTTGCGCAACCCGGCTCACGAGGTGCATCTCCATGCGCGACCTGGCTTGGTTCCACACGGCGCGATGGGCAAAAGCTTGGGGATCGAAGTCCGCGCCCAGTTCGCGATTGAGCCTGACCAGCAGGTTACGATTGAACGCCGCCGTGACGCCGGCGGCATCGTCGTACGCGGCGACAAGCGTCGCTTCGTCCTTCACCAGGTCTACGCCGAGCAAAAAGCCGTCGCCGCTCTTAAGCTCTGCGCGCACGCGCCGGAGCAGCCGGGCCGCCTGATGCGGCTCAAAGTTCCCGATGCTCGACCCGATGTAAAGCACCAGCCGCCGGTGCCCGTGCAGGGGGGGTTCCAACGTCAGCTCCCTTGTGTAGTCCCTTATTCGCGGGCACACCAGCACACCCGGAATTTCCCGCTCGATTCGCTGCTGGGCATCTTCCAACGCGCCGGCCGACACATCCATCGGCTCGTATAGGACGGTGTCCTGGCGGTTCACGGCGGCCTGCAGCAGCAGCCGAGTCTTGTCTGCCGACCCGGCGCCCAACTCCGCCATGTGCAGCGCTGCATCGCCCGCGGCGAGCGCGATCATCTCTCCAGCGTTCGCCGCAAATATCGCTCGCTCCGTCCGCGTCAGGTAGTACTCAGGCAGTTCGGTGATGGCTTCGAATAGCTCCGACCCCGCGTGGTCATAGAATAGCCATGGGGGCAGCCGCTTTGGGCTCCGGTTCAGTCCCGCGCGAACCGCCGTCGCGACGTGTTCATCGATGCTGACGACTGTGGCGGGGGAAGCTGCGGGGGAAGTCATGGACTCTCGATTGGATGCGGCGGTCCGGCTTACGATGCCAGCCGGATTCCGGAAAATTGCCAGCGCGTTTCCGGCGCAAAGAAATTGCGGTAGGTGGCGCGAATGTGCCTGGCCGGGGTTAGGCACGACCCACCCCGCAGCACCATTTGGCCGCTCATGAACTTGCCGTTGTACTCACCCAGCGATCCCTCGAGCGGCCGGAAGCCCGGGTATCCCAGATATGCGCTGCTGGTCCACACCCAACAGTTCCCATAACAGCATTTCGTGCCGTGCTGGTTTTGGACAAGTTCCGCGGCAGAAACAGGCATCAGCCGGCCGGAGTCCAGCAAGTTTCCCTGGACCGGCTGCCCCTCGACAGCCGCTTCCCACTCGAATTCAGTCGGCAGCCGCCGGCCAGACCAGCGGGCGTATGCATCCGCCTCGTAATAGCTGACGTGGCTGACCGGCACGGCTGCAACCTGGTCTAGTGGCAGCTCTCCGCGCAGGGTAAACACGCGCCACACGCCGTCCTTCTCAGTCCAATAGAGAGGCGCTCGCCAGGCGTTCGAATTCACCGCGTCCCATCCGGCCGAGAGCCACAGCTCCGCGCGGCGGTAGCCGCCGTCGGCGATAAACTCTTGAAATTCGCCACAGGTCACCAGGCGGTCCGCCAGACCGAATGGCTCGATCCACACGCGATGCCTCGGCAGCTCGTTGTCATAGCAGAAACCTTGCACCCCATGGCCAGCTTCTCGCAATCCGCCCTCAACCTGACGGAATTCCACTGGGCGCATCCTGGTTGGCACTCTATTCCCTAATCCCTGTTGCCTGTTCCCTGCCTCTTTGTACTTGGGCCTTAGCGGATTGGTGAAGAATGCATGCAGAATGTCGGTCAAAAGCAACTCCTGATGCTGCTCCTCGTGGTTTACACCCAGCTCGATCCGCCGCATGGCTTCAGCCTCAGGCTCACGCTCCAAAATCCGATCCATTGCCGCATCTACATGCTCGCGATAGCGCAGAACGTCTTCGATCGCGGGCCGCGAAAACGACGCCCGCAGGCGTTTCTCGGGAAACTGGGAAAAACTTTCGTAATAACTGTTGAAGAGCCATCGGAAGTCCTCATCGAAGACCCTGTAACCCGGCAAAAACTCTGTAAGCACAAACGACTCGAAGAACCAAGTTGTGTGCGCTAGGTGCCATTTGGCCGGCGAGGCTTCGGGGCACGACTGCACCATCATGTCCTCAGGTGTTAGCGGCTCGCACAACTCCAGGGTGCGTCGCCGCGCCGCACGCAAGCGCTCGGCAAGGCTTGATTGCAACATTGGGGAACAAGCAGTTGTACTCATGGGGAACCTCCTGTCTTGCGGTGAGTGTAGCCGTTTTTCGTGAATACGAATGCGCGGTTATCTGGAGAAACTGCCTTCCTGCTACCCGGCCTCGGCCAGCCTGCCGCTTCCTGTCCAAACCAAGTCCGCAAACTTGGATGCCGCACGTCACTGCCGGGTCTCAATAAGCGTGCAATACCTGGTAGAAGCAACAGTTCCACGGGGGCTATTGGGGAATCCAGGTGACAAGCCAGAGACTCCGGACTTGACTTTTCGACCCATTTTGGTGGTCTAATGTCCACCGGACGATGTGCCAGATTTGTCGCCCCTCGGCCCTGTTGTCAGGAGGGGTTATGGAAAGCAATCGAGCTACCCGCTGTATCTTCGCCGCGGCGCTGTTGGCAGCCTCTTCGGCGACATCCCAGGTTCCGCGAGACGAGGCAAACAACCAACCTCAGATCCCGGCTGCCGCGAGCCCAGCCCGCTCCCAGTCCACCCCTGAGCAAGTAGGCGACTCACTGATCATCCATCAGCGCTACCAGGCCGCCATCGCCGCCTACGCCAAATCGTCTCCCATGTCGGCGGAGGTCTGGAACAAATTGGGCATTGCCTACCAGATGATGTTCAACCCCAGGGACGCCGCGCGCTGCTACAAGGAATCGCTCAAGCTCGATCCGCGCAACGCCCAGGTCATTAATAATCTGGGCACGGTGTATGCCTCGCTCAAGCAATACGCTCAGGCGGACAAGTGGTATCACAAGGCGCTCAAGTATGACTCAAAGTCCGCGCTGATTCTCAAGAACCTCGGCACCAACCTGCTGGCGGAGCACAAATACAACAAGGGCTGGGAGGCGTATCAACAAGCCCTGGCCATCGATCCGCAGATCTTTACGGATCGCAAAAGTCCCACCGTCCAGAACCCCGGGTCGGTGGCCGAGCGCGGCGCCATGAACTACTACATGGCGGCGGGATGCGCGAGGGCCGGCTACAGCGACTGCGCGCTCCAATATCTACGCATGGCTCTCGACGAAGGCTTCACCACGCGCAAAAAAATTGCCGAAGACGTGGAATTTGCCAGCTTGCGCGATAACCCGGCATTCAAACAATTGCTCGCCGAGCAGCAACGCAGCCAGTGACGCGCGGCAAAAGCGCGCTTGCTCGAGCCGAAGCGGCCAGCAGGTTCCCCGGCGCCCGAGACCGGGATTCTTCATGCCGCAATCGATCCCTTATTCTTTCTTTATTTGTTTGATGGTCCAATAATCTTGTCAGCTGCCGGCTTCCCCTCCCACTCACCGCCGGCAGAATCGCCGCTTCCTGCTGCTGGACTCACCGCCTAATCGGGCTTACTCGAATCCTCGAGCCCCGGTTTGACCGCATCATGCGCCACTTGTGCAGTCGGCTGCTGTCTTGCCGCTCTTCGGATCGTTCTATCTTTCGCCGATCCGATCGCTTATAAAAAAGCCTCTTTCTTGGGCCCCCCTCAGGCTCTCGCTGGCGATCTCATCGCAGAATCGAGCTCACAGGCCCGAACTGTATCGCGAATCCGCAGTCGCTGTTCATCGGTTAAGTTGACGTAACCCACCCGCGGTTCTCCGACATTTCCTGGGAGGACGGAGAAGCGGGCGGCGAAGGCCCCGGACCAGGGATAGCCACAGGTATTGCCGTAGGAGCATCGAAATCGTCCCTTCGATTCGATCTCCGGGAGGAAAGATGTTGAAGCTTGCGGAATGTTTCTGTCTAGTCGCATTGCCGGCAGCCGGCTTAGCTGCCAGCCCGAAACTCCACGCCGAAGATCGCACATCGCCTGTGGCGCGAGTTGAGTCCGGCGCGGCCATTAGCTCTCAACTCGCCGACGACTCAGCCCAATTGGCGACAATCCAAATTGGTGACGCCGTCGCCATGGCCCGGCGCTATGAAACCGCAATCAAGATCTACTCTCAAGCCCCACAGATGACCGCAATCGTCTGGAACAAGATCGGTATGTCGTACCAGATGATGTTCAATGACCGGGAGGCTATTCGCTGCTACAACAATTCGCTCAAGCTCAATCCTCGCGATCCGGGCGTCCTCAACAATCTGGCCACGCTCTACGTGTCTCAACAGGAATTCGCCAAGGCGGACCGCTTGTTTCACGCGGCGCTGGCCATCGATCCCGGCGATGCGGCAATCTACAGGAATCTCGGCACCAGCCTGATTGCCCAGCGAAAATCGGCTGAAGGATTCGAAGCCTATCGGCGAGCGATGGCGCTCGATCCCGGCGTGTTTCAGTTTACCGGACAGGCCGCGGTTTCGAGCTCGGCCCCAATCCACGAACGCGGCGCAATGAATTACATTATGGCGCGCACCTACGCGCTCACCGGACAAATCGGCCGCGCACTCGACTCTCTGCGTTTGTCGCTGAACGAAGGCTTCGCCGATTCCAGGAAAGCTGCTTCCGATCCGGCGTTCGCAGCGCTAGGCGCCAATCCCGCTTTCCAGAAACTTCTCGCAGAAGAAAGCGTCCGATAGAGGCCTGTTCGAACTACCCCCTTCAGGTAGGTCTCGCGATTTAGGCCCTGAAGGGAACAGTCCAAGAGGTTACTTGAGGGGCATCTTGCGAAAGCGGCCCCGTGTATACTAGCGGGAAATAATCCCTGCCGAAAGAACGGAAGCGCCATGGCATGGCCATCAGGCCCCTCTCGCTGGGCCGCTAAGGAACAAGGATATGCCGAGTCTCGCGTCTTACCCTCATGTCGCTGGATTCGTTTTGCATTTGCCGGCCTGATCGCGGTTATCGCCTTCGCAGTGCGGCTTGCAGCGTTTATTCACTTTGGAGCCGGGACAATTGAGTCGGAAGGAGCCGAGTACGCTCGACTCGCTGAGAATCTGCGGAACGGCGCCGGGTATGTTGGGATAGCATCCGCAGGGCCACAGGTGCTATTTCAGCCGCTGTTTCCGGTACTGATCGCAGGTGCGTCGCTCCTGGTTCACAACTATGAGACTGCAGGACGAACCGTTTGCCTCATCATGGGGAGCGTACTGCCACTGCCGATTTTCGGAATTGCAACTCACCTGTTCAATCGTCGCGTCGGGTATATTGCCGCAATTTTGGCATCGCTGCATCCCTTACTGGTTCAGCTGTCGTTTTCGATCTATTCGGAGACTCCGTATGCAACATTGCTTTTTTTCTCCATTTATCTCACTATCCGTGCCCTGGAAAAACCTTCGATTTGGCGTTGGACGTCCGCAGGAGCCGCGTTTTCGTTCGCGTATTTGATTCGCCCTGAAGGTCTGGCCGCATTTGCAATTACATTGCTTTTCGGCGTCGCGGCGATCCAGCAGCGCATGGTCCTCAGGCTCAAATTTGCCGCATGTGCGTTGCTGGCGTTTCTAGTATTCGCAACCCCTCAGATCGTCTTTCTCTTCCGAGCGACGGGCAGCTTGATGGTTGAAGGCAGAAGCAAGATACTGTTCGCATATGGCGGCAGCCGCATGCTGCAGGCACGGCGTAATCCAGGCGTGGATTTCAAGAATGCCGGTGTGGTCGATGCCGCTTCTCCAGAGCCGGACATGCCGGGCGGCTATCCAGACAACTGGGCAGACAAGTGGGCTTTACGGCGTAAATCGACAACTTCAGCCCACGGGCATGGCAGTTCGTCCCTTTGTGGATACTGCACGGGAAACGCATCTTCCCCTCAAGGATGCAATTGCGCTATTGCTGACAGGCGTGCGGCGCAATCTGCCCGGGTTGCCCGCGAGAATATTCTCCGGCTGCCTGGGTCCGCTCTTAAGCGCTATGGCCATACTCGGGATGGTGTGGAGACCATGGCGCCGTCCGAGCGCGGTCCTGCAACTCTACCTGATTCTGATTATGCTTACCCCGGTGTTGGCGTTGTTCCTGGTGCTTTGGACCGATGAACGCCACTGTTTCATACTCGCGCCGTTTCTAGCGATCTGGGGAGCAAACGGTTTGAGGGCAGTTAGCGTCTGGTCCCGGAAATCCTTATCCGCAGCGCGGTGGGGGGGTACTGTCTACTCCAGCGTTTGCGGAATGGGTGTTGCCCGCTCTGATCGCTGCGGTCGTGATCGTTGGCCCGCTGCCCCAAGTTAGAAAATCCTACATCTTTAGCGAATATGCGCAGCCAGCCCATCTCAACAGGGATATCGGCGAATGGGTTGGGAGTTTGCAGAGCGGCCCCACACGGATCATGGGATTTTCGATGCCTTTGTCTTATCATGCCGGTGCTCGGCAGCACTTGTCCTTCCCATACTGCGACGGAGACGTTGCGATCCGCTATCTCAGCGCTGCAAAAGTCGATTACGTGATTTTGCATCGCGGTGAGAGGTTTACCAAGTACTACGACCAGTGGCTGACTTCCGGAATCCCAGACCGCAGGGCCGAGCTCCTAAAATTGCCCCCGGCTTTCAACTCAGCAGACTTGTCAATCTACCGCTGGCATTGGCGCGATGCGGATACGGCGAAAAACGACGGACAAAGCGGGAATTGAGCGAATGCCAACTGCGGAGCCGTCGATGCATGATGCGATCCTGACCTCCGGCTAGTGTCCGGGTGGATTACCGGCTATGGGAGCCCAATTCACACTGCGGTGCCGGATCGCCTCGTCTTCTCTCCGCACTTCCGCGTCTATTCCGGTAAGCCGTCTTTTTGTGGCGCAGGAGTGCTCGATGAAAACCCGCCCTCTTTTCGCAAGTGTACTCGTTCTTGCTTTTGCCGGCGCAGTCGGCGCTCAAGGCTCAAACTCCGCACCGCCCTCCGGCCAAACCCCCGGTCAAAATTCCGGTCAAGGCTACGGCCAATATGGCAGGCGTGGCGGCGAGGGCGGCTATGGCGGCGGCTTCGGTGGCGGAGTGTTGGGCCGCGGCCTGATAGGCACTGTGACCGAAACTGCCGCCGACCATTACACCATCAAGACTGAGGCGGGCGAGGTCTACGCCGTCCATTTCAGTGCAAACACGCGGATTCTTAAGCAGCAGCCGGGAACGCCCCGTCCCAGCGGAAACCAGGGGCCGGGGCCGGAGGCCGGCCAGTCGGCGGCTGCCGGCGGCCAGGATTCATTGGGCGGCTTCGGCCGGGGCAATCCTCCTCAGCAAATCAAAGCCTCCGATATTAAGGCCGGCGACATGATCCGCGTCATGGGCGAAGTTGACGATGCTGCCAAATCCGTGGGCGCCGTCGCAGTGCTCCAAATCGATCCGGCAACCGTGCAGCAAGTCCGCCAAAGGCTTGCCAACTTCGGCAAAACCTGGCTCGCGGGAAACGTCACTGCCATCGACGGCGTCAAACTCACTCTCAATGGCGCAGTCGATAAAGTTCCGCACACAGTCGTAGCCGACGAGAACACGGAACTTCGCAAGCGCGGCGAGCCGGCGACTCTCGCCGATATTCAAATCGGCGACAACGTCAATGTCGAAGGGGCCGTGAAAGACGGCGCCTTTGCCGCAACCTCGATCGCGGTCTTTGGCGGCAGGAGGGGCGGCGAAACTCCGCCCGTCCCGCGCAATGCATCTCCGCAGTAAACCCGCGCCGTCCGCAAAAAACTACCGGCCGGATAAGCTCTCTTCATCCGGCCAGTTTTTACTTCTCTTCATCGGCGGACTTATTCAATCGACTTGACCGTCCATTTATCGCCCGCCAGCGCGAACGTAGCCACCCGCTGCGTGCTCAGCTTGTTACCCGGCTGGTGCGCGATGTTCTGCAACGCGTCCGGCAGACCCGCCAGATTCACGTCTTCCACAAACGTCGCCGTCTTGTTGTCGCCCAGGTTCTGGATCTCGCCCACATCGCGCGCCTTCAAGTGAGTCTCGGCTAACGACGCCACCACGACAGCGTAATGCACATCGCCCGGCCTCTCCGGCCGCCATTGGATCACGTCGCCGCCGTTGGGCAGTTTCACCGCCTTTTTCCCTTCGGGCGTTAGCGTAAAGTCGCCCCAATATCCGTTGGGATAGCGCTTTGACCCCAGCCAATAGTTGGCGTGAACGCCAAGCTGCATGCCCCGATCGTCCACCGTAATATCGAATGGCGCGCCGGGAGCATGGTCGTAATCCGCCTGAATCAGCGCCAACGCCTGCGTCTGTGTAAGCTCGGGAGCCGCCTTGCAGCCCGCCAGCCACCATCCCGCACTGAAAAGAACCAATGCACCCAGAACCTGCACCTTGACTGCGTTTCTCACGTTCCCTCCGTAGACTGCATGAGACGGCGCGAATTCCTTCGCCTCGCCATTTTTCTCCTACTTTCTTCTGGTGTCAATCGAATTGAAAGTGACCGCGAGCACAAGTGTGCACGCGAAGTTCACTGCTCGTTACTCGACGCCGCACCGCGTCCGCGTCGACCTACCGGCGCCATCGTGAAGAAGCTCAGCGCGGCGTCGCCCTGCTCGAGTAGGCGCATCCGCACCAGTCCGCCGTACCGCTCATCAAGCGCATGTTTCCGGCTGTGCTCCGCGATCACCACCGCACCCGTCGCAAGCAGTCTCGCAGCCGCCCCTCCCAGCAGTCCCAGCGTCGACCGATATTGCTCCACCTCATCGTATGGCGGATCGAGAAACACGATATC
>Ga0187782_10000858_pt1 | contig 21498 bp, 17 predicted proteins | sample 0715_SJ02_MP15_2_FD_132454 | JGI IMG/M metagenome (GOLD analysis project Ga0187782, IMG submission 132454) | Tropical peat soil microbial communities from peatlands in Department of Meta, Colombia - 0715_SJ02_MP15_20_MG | ecosystem: Environmental > Terrestrial > Soil > Wetlands > Peat | place... | reverse complement strand
GACGCTGATGGGGGCGATCGATTCGTCCATCGTGTCCGTCGCGCTTCCGCACATGATGGGATCGCTCGGCGCAACGGTGCAAGAGATCACGTGGATCAGCACCGGTTACATCATCGCGAACGTCGTGGTGATGCCGCTGACGGCATTTCTGGGACGTCTCTTCGGACAAAAGCGCGTTTACCTCTTCTGTCTCGGTCTCTTCCTCTTCGGGTCCGTGCTCTGCGGAACCGCACGCTCGCTCCCGGCGCTGATCGTCTACCGCGCGCTGCAAGGAATCGGCGCTGGAGCGCTGCAGCCGACCGAACAGGCCATCTTGCGACAGACGTTTCCAGCCAAGGAGCAGGGAATGGCCATGGCCCTCTTCGCCATGGCAGTCATGCTCGGGCCCGCGATAGGCCCGACCCTCGGAGGCTGGATCGTCGACAATTATTCCTGGCCATGGATTTTCTACATCAACGTCCCGGTGGGGGTGCTCGGGATGGTGATGGTGACTGCGTTCGTCCACGAGGACGAGGACATCATCGCCAAGAACCGCGACCTGGCCGAAAAGCAGAGAAGGAACATCGACTGGTGGGGAATCGGGCTGATGGTGATCGGCCTTTGCTCGCTTCAGTACGTTCTCGAAGAGGGTGACCGGAATGATTGGTTCCAGTCGACATCGATTTCGGTCTTCGCCGCCATCTCGGTCGTCATCATCGCCCTCTTCGTGGTCCGCGAGCTCACGTGCGAAGTTCCCGCCGTCAACCTTCGACTGTTCGCCGACCCCGTATTCCTCTCGGGGACGGTGATCGGATCCCTGATGTTCGCCCTTCTCATGGCGACGATGTTTCTCTTGCCCCTTTTCATGCAGACGCTCCTCGGGTTCACGGCGACCGAAGCAGGGTTCGCGCTCATGCCTCGCGTCTTCGTGATGATGGCCGCGATGCCCATTGTCGGCCGGATTTACAACGTCGTGTCCCCGCGCATCGTGATCGCTGCAGGTGTCTTGTTGATCGCCTGGGGCGCGTACGACATGAGCCACTTCACGCTGGTGACAGGCCGCGGAGCGGTCGTCTGGGCCTTGACGACGCAAGGAGTAGGCTTCTCGTGCCTTTTCGTGCCGCTGTCGACCGTCGCGCTTTCGTCGATCCCGAGGCACCAGATGGCGGACGCGACGGGGCTCAACTCGCTGTTCCGACAGGTCGGGGGATCGATCGGCCTCGCAATCGGGGCGACGATGCTGACGCGGTTCGGCGCGCAGATTCGCGCGGCGCTCCTGGCACACATGACAGGCGCGGATCCCGCGGCCATGGATCGCCTGCGACAGATCACGGCTGGCTTCGTCGCTCACGGGTACGACGCGATGACCGCACGCCAAATGGCCCTTCGAGCGCTCGACGGGACTGTGCAGGTCCAGTCGAGCTTGATCTCGTTCGAGCGCGTATTCCTCGGGGCCGGATTCTGCTTCATGATCGTCCTGCCGCTGCTGTTCTTTTTACGAACGCCGGAGGAAACGTCTCGCGCGCGCCAAGATGGCTCGATTCACGTGGAGGTTTGAAGATTGACCCGGCCCTGGACGTCTGACGCTCGACTCCGCGCCCGCCGGGCAATCGCTGCGCGCGAGCTACGGTTCGAAGGTGGCACCCGCGCTGGCGATGACAACCTCGTCGCGCTCTTTCACCTTGACCTGTAGAGCGACCGCGCCGCGATCGACGAGCCATCCTTCGGTGACGAGGGTGTCGCCAGGCCATACCGGCCGCCGGAACTGGCCCTCGAACGCCCGAAGCCGCCCCGGATCTCCCCCGCATGCCGCGCTGACCACGTGCCGGACCATGAATCCGAACGTGCAGAGTCCGTGCAGAATCGGCCCACGTTCGAAACCGGCTCTCCGTGCGAACTCCGGGTCGGCATGCAGCGGGTTGTGGTCCCCCGATAGGCGATACACGAGGGCCTGCTCCGGAGTCGTGGCCTCCTCCACGAAAAATGTCGGAGCTGAGTCCCGCGGTCGCTGCACGAGCGGGGGCGGCTTCGGGGGCGGCTCTCCCCCGAATCCGCCATCCCCTCGGAAAATCATGGACGAGGTCGTTTCCGCCACCAGCCGGCCGCCCTGATCGCGGGTCTCCGTGTCGACGAGCAACTGCGCAAACCGGCGCAGGTCATAGAATCCTCGGATAGTCGCCGTAGTGTCGAGCTCTCCGTTCGGCGCCAGGGGCGCGTGGAGAGCGATGCGCTCGCCGCCGTGCACCAGCATCGTCAAGTCGCCACCGGCTTTGGCGAGAAGATCGAGCATGGGCCGAAATTTCGGAATGACCGCAAAGCTCGGCAGAACCTTCGGACCGCGGCCTTCGTAGAGGAGATCGAGCTCGCTGCGCTTCGCGCCAACGCCGAGGGCGTAAAGAACGGTGTCTTGCCACGTGTATGCGACCCGCGACGGAGCGCTCTGGCGGCCGGCGAGGGTAAAGTCGAATGGCATCGAGCGAGAGCATCCGCGACGACCGGCAGCCCGTCAACTGCGGGCGATGCTATGCCGCCCGGGCTCGCTCGCTCCCCGGGCCTCGAAAGCACCCCATGCTGGCCGACCGCTTACCTCCGCGCTCGGGCACGCCGCCTGAAGACTTGCTGGACCTCTTTCTCGGTCACGTCCGCGACCTGGGCCTGGAGCTTTACGCGGCTCAAGAGCAGGCGATTCTCGAGCTATTTTCGGGCAACAACGTCATTCTCGCCACGCCCACGGGAAGCGGCAAGTCACTCGTCGCGCTCGCGCTCCACTTCCTCGCGATGAGCGAGGGCAAGCGCAGCGTCTACACGGCTCCCATCAAGGCACTGGTCGCGGAGAAGTTCTTCGCGCTTTGCCGTGATTTCGGGCCCACGAGCGTGGGGATGCTCACCGGTGACGCATCGATCAACCGCGACGCACCAATCGCGTGCTGCACGGCCGAAATCGTGGCCAACCTCGCGCTACGCGAAGGAAGACACGCCCCCATCGACTGTCTCATCGTCGACGAATTCCACTACTACGCGGATCGGGAGCGCGGCGTCGCATGGCAGATACCGCTTCTCGTCCTCGAGGGCACCCAGTTTCTGCTCATGAGCGCCACCCTCGGACCGACCGAAGCGTTCGAGAAGGCGTTGACCAAGCTCACGAGACGTCCAACCGCCGCCGTCCGTTCCGCCGATAGGCCCGTTCCGCTCAGCTTCGAGTACAGGGAGACGCCTCTCCACGAGACGGTCCTCGAGCTCGCACGCGCGGGCCGCGCTCCGATCTACGTGGTCAATTTCTCCCAGCGGGCGGCAGCGGAGACGGCTCAGGATCTGACGAGCCTCGACCTTCTCCCTCGGGAGCGCAAGCGCGCCCTCGGGGCCGAGCTGGGGGCCGGAGTGCGCTTCGACACCCCCTACGGCAAGGAGCTCAGACGCCTCCTCGCCCACGGTGTGGGCGTGCACCACGCCGGCCTCTTGCCCAAGTATCGCCGGCTGGTCGAGCGACTGGCCCACCAGGGGCTACTGGCCGTCGTCAGCGGGACGGACACGCTCGGCGTGGGGGTCAACATACCGATCCGATCCGTGGTCTTCACGCAGCTGTGCAAGTTCGACGGCGAGAAGACGGCCCTGCTGAGCGTGCGGGAGTTCCAGCAGATCGCGGGGAGGGCCGGACGCAAAGGCTTCGACGATCGGGGGGACGTCGTGGTCCAGGCGCCGGAGCACGTCATCGAGAATTTGCGGATGGAGAGGAAAGCAGGGGGTGACCCGGCGAAGGTGAAACGCATCGTCCGAAAAAAGCCGCCCGAGCGAGGTTACGTTCATTGGGACCGTTCGTCGTTCGAGCGCCTGGTCCGATCGCAACCCGAGCCTCTGGTCTCCCGTTTTCGGGTCTCGCACGGCATGATTCTCAACGTCCTTCAAGCTCGGGGCGCAGGTTGCCTGGGCGTGGCTCGCGTCATCCACAGGTCGCACGAGAGACGCGCCCAGCGGCGCATCTTCGGTCGCGAGGCCCGGACGATGTTCGAAGGACTCGTGGCCGCCGGGATCATCGACATCGACGCGCAATCCAGAAGGATCCGCCTCCATTTCGACCTGCAGGAAGACTTCTCGATTCACCACGCCCTGTCGCTATGGCTCATCGACACCCTGCCACTGCTCGATCGCGAAAGCGCGACCTACGCCCTTGACGTCATGACGCTCGTCGAATCCGTGCTCGAGAGCCCGGAGTTCATCCTCCGCCAGCAGCTGGAAGCACTGAAGCGATCGAAGCTCGCGGAGCTCAAGATGGCGGGTGTCGACTACGAGGAGCGCGTCGCCGAGCTCGACAAGCTCGAGCACCCCAAACCTCTGCGCGAGCTGGTCTACGAATCGTTCAACGCCTTCGCGCGGGCGCACCCCTGGGTTCGGGGCGACGACGTGCGGCCCAAGTCAATCGCGCGAGAAATGAGCGAGCGCTTCATGGATTTCAACGAGTACGTCCGGGAGTACGAGCTCGCACGTGCCGAGGGAACGCTGCTCCGTTACCTGAGCGACGCCTGCAAGGTACTGGCGCAGACGGTTCCCGCGCCCTTCAAGACGACCGAGGTCGACGAGCTGGAGGTTTTCCTGCGAGCGATCGTCCGATCCGTCGACTCGAGCTTGCTGGACGAATGGGAGCGCATGCGCCTGGGCAAGCCCGGAGCCCCGACCCGCTCTCCCGACGAAGGGACTGCGCCCGGCGAGACCGACGTGACCAGCGACGAGCGAACGTTCACAGTGCTCGTTCGAAACGGCATGATCCAACTTCTTCGTGCCCTGGCACGGAAAGACTGGGCGGGCGCCGTCGATCGAGTCTCCTCCGCCCCTGGCGACGAGGAGTGGACCCCCGCGCGCCTCGAGCAGTCGCTCGCCCCTTTCTACGAGGAGCACCGATCCATGTGCGTCGACGCCCGAGCTCGTCTCCCCGATCGCACTCGCATCCGTCGCTCCGACCGCGGCGTCTGGCACGTGGACCAAGTCATCTGCGATGCAGACGAGGACGACGACTGGGTGCTCTCGTGCTGGATCGACCTCGACGCGTCGGCACGGAGCGGCCAGCCGGTCATCGTCTTGAAGAGCATCTCGCGCTAAAACGAGCACTCTCGTCGCCATGCCTGTTTCCGTCCGCGCCAAGGTCGCTCCACCGATCGTCGTTCGCAGGTCCCGAATCCAAGGTCGCGGCGTCTTCGCGACACGATCCATTGCGGCAGGCGAACGCATCGTCGAGTACCTCGGGGCGCGCCTGACCCACGAGGAGGCCGACGCCGAATGCCCCGACGACGAGGCATCGGTCCGGCATCACACCTTCCTGTTCGCCGTCGACGATCACATGGTCATCGACGGTGGCCGCAACGGCAACGACGCTCGATTCATCAACCACTCCTGCGAGCCGAACTGTGAGGTCGTCATCAATCGACAGCGCGTGTTCATCCATGCGCTGCGTGATATCCGTACGGGTGAAGAGTTGCTCTACGACTACTGGTACCTGACCGACGAGAGCTACACGCTGAGCGACCTGCGCCGAATCTATCCGTGTCGCTGCGGGTCGGAGAGCTGTCGGGGCACGCTGGCGCGACCCCTTCGCGGTCAGAAGAAGCGCGCCCGCTCTCGATGAAGACGGCCTCTCTGGACGCCCGGCCCGTCGGCGATGCCGGTCACGGGCGGCCATCTCCCGTCCGGTGGTGGGCGGCCTTCACCCATCGCGGGTACAACTGCTTCCAGGGAGCTCGCTTCCTGTCGATGCTGGGCATGCAGATGCAAAGCGTGGCAGTCGGCTGGCAGGTCTACGCAATCACCCACAGGCCGATAGCGCTTGCGTGGGTCGGTCTCGCTCAGTTCTTCCCGGCTGCCGGCCTTTCGCTGATCACCGGGCAGGTCGCCGACCGTTTCGACCGGCGCAGGATCATGATGGTCTGTCATGCGGCGATGACGGCTCTGTCCCTCTCGCTCCTGCTCGCAGCCGGCGCGGAGACCACGCATCTCGCGTCGATCTACGGCCTGCTCGTCGCAATCGGCGTGGCTCGAGCCTTTCTCGGCCCAGCGACCCAGTCCATCCTGCCGAGCCTCGTCCCCCTCGAACATTTCGGCAATGCCGTGACGTGGGCCTCCTCGCTCATGCAGACTGCGATGGTGCTCGGCCCCATGGTCGGCGGCCTGGTCTACGCTGCGGCGGCGGGACCCGCAGCCGTTTACGGGAGCGCCGCCGCATGCTCCACGGGAGCACTGGCGCTCGTCGGGGCGATGGGCCAAAGCACAGCCGCGGCGCCAGCGGGCTCCGCCCGGGTCACGGAGCGTGCTTCGGTTCTCGCCGGGGTGCGCTACGTTTGGAGCAACCCTATCGTGCTCGGCGCGATCTCGCTCGATCTGTTCGCGGTTCTCCTCGGCGGGGCGACGGCGCTCTTGCCGATCTACGCGCGCGACATTTTGCATCTGGGACCGTCGGCCCTTGGTGCGCTGCGGAGCGCCCCGGCCGCAGGAGCCGCCGTCACGGGTGTGCTTCTCGCGCTCCGACCCATCGAAGCGCGGGCAGGCGCCAAGATGCTCGGCTGTGTTGCGGTCTTCGGTCTTGCGACGATTGCCTTCGGTCTGTCGTCAAACCTCGCTCTTTCGCTCTTTGCTCTGGTCATCGCAGGCTCAACGGACATGGTCAGCGTCGTGGTCCGGTCCGCGCTGGTGCAGCTGGCGACTCCACCTGCGATGCGCGGGAGGGTGAGCGCCGTGAACATGGTTTTCATCGGGGCGAGCAACGAGCTCGGAGAGTTCGAATCGGGTTTGACCGCACAATGGCTCGGCGCCGTTTCCTCCGTCGTGCTCGGTGGAATAGGCACCCTCGTCGTGGTGGCCATCTGGATGCGTCGATTTCCCCAGCTGAGGCGCGTCAATCGCCTCACGGACGTCATGCCCGCTTCATGAGCGACACGAAGGTCTCCGGTCAGCGATCCTCGACACCGCCCGCTCGCAGCGTCTGGATCGACGGCGCGCTGGTTCCGTGGATCGAGGCGCGAACGAGCGTTCTCTGCCATGCCATGCAGCGCGGGAGCCTGGTCTTCGACGTGGCCGCATTGCACGAGACGGCCGGGGGAACCGTTGCATGCTTTCGAGCCCGCGATCATATCGGCCGATTTTTGAGGTCGGCGGCGCTCGTGGGCCTGGACGTCCGCTGGGACAAGCAAACGTTGCTGGTCGCCACGATCCGCACGGCACGCGAAAGTGGCTTGTCGAAGGCACTGGTGAGGTGGTCGGCTTACATCCCCACGCTCGAGCCCGACGTCGTCCCCCGCCCCTCGGCCAGGGCCAGCGTGGTCATCGCGGTATTGGGCCCCGCCGACGCGGAGGTCCGCGGCGTACCGGCCACCCCCAAGCCCGAGACCGTGAACGTCGCGATGCCGCGCGATACGCGCAAGGCGGGTCCCGAGGTGCTTCCGCCGCAGGCGAAGGTTGCCGCGGCATATCTCGGCCCGTGCCTGGCCAAGCGACGGGCGAGAAGTTACGGATACGACGAGATCGTCCTTCTGGATCGCGAGGGTCGGGTGGCCGAGGCGCCCACGGCCAACGTGTTCGCGGTCCTCGACGGCGTCCTCGTCTCGCCACCGCCCGAGCGGGTGCTCGCTGGCATCACACGCGCCAGCGTTCTCGAAATCGCGCGCGCGCTCGGCATCGCGACGCGCGAAGCTCACATCAAGCCCGACGAGCTCGCAGGGTCGGATGAGGCGTTTCTGACCGCCACTTCCTTGCCGATCCAGGCAATCGCCTCGGTCGACGGACATGCGATGCGCGCCGGCGCGCCCGGACCCGTGACGACGCGCCTGAAAGAGGCGCTGCTTGCCTGTACACGAGGCGCGGACCCGCGTTTCCTCCACTGGCTCGACCCCATCGCGTGAGGGCGGCAAATGAGCACGGCGTCATTGGTTCGGGCAGTACAGGGCAAGGCCCATGGTACCGGCGCACACGGGGACGCACGCCAGGCCCGGAGCAATCGCCTGGACGAGACACACGCAGTCAGGCTCGTTCGCGCAGCCCCCCGGCAGGGGTTCGCAGGCGATGCCGAGCGTGGTCCCCGCATCCGCGTTGCCGCAAGGCACCGAGGACGCCGAGGGGGCGCCGCCGGTACCGGAGCAGTACGCTCCGGCCGGACAGGCGCATTGATCGCACGCGGCAACGGGGTCGTACGCGTCCGCAGCGAGAGTGCCGTACGGACCGTCGACTGCGCCGAACGGCCCGTCGGTGGCGGCCGCGTCGTACACGGGGACCGGCGCGCCCGCCGTGGCGTCGACGTCGACGACGAGGTCGTCGCCCGAGCCCAGCGGCTTGCCCGGCCCGAAGCTGCAGCCGGACGTCGCGAGAGCAAGCACGAGCGCGCCCATGGGCAGCGCCGGCAACCCTCGCGAGCGCGACGGCCAAGCGATCGCCATTCAATCTCGAGCATACTCAGCCCCAACCCAACCACCCAGCCCAAAGCGCTTTAATCTCCCCACCGCACCCACATGTCCGCAGTCTCGGCATCGGCTCGTCGGGCGGCCGCGATCGCCCTCGTGCCCACGGCGGTCGCCACGGCGCTTGCTCTCGTGGTCCTGCGCGTTCACTTCCAACCGCCGTCTCTTTCGCGCTACGTGGAGAGCACCGGCGGCGGTGACAGCGACGGGGCAGGCGGCGTGACCCTCGCGCCCGTCAGCCTTCAACCCGATGGGCGATTCGAGATGGAACTCCGCCCTACGGCGCCCGTGCGGGGCGCGGTTGGCGCACGAGGTTTTCTCCTGAACGGGGACGATGTGCGGCCCTGGGACCCGCCGCTGTCGGTCTCGATAGATGGCATCGTACGCGTCGTGGGGCCCGTCGAACGACTCTTCGCCGGCATCCCCACGGGGACGTGGGACGTGGCGATTGCCGTCGGTCGCCCGGAATTCCTCCCGACTGCGCCCAACGACGTCGTGCAAGCTCGCGATCATGGTCGGGAGGGGTCCGGCTGGCAGCTCTTGATCAAGCGGATCAGGCTTGGCGGTTCTTCCAGTCGGGCGCCGTGATATGCCTGCAGCATGATCGGGGTCCGGGTGGCCTTGCGGGTGCGCATGAGCGCGCACGACGCCCACTACGCGGGCGGGCTCGTCGATGGCGCTCGAATCCTCGGCCTGTTCGGGGACCTCGCGACCGAGTTACTCATCCGCCTCGACGGCGACGAGGGTCTGTTCCGCGCTTACGAGACGGTCGATTTCCTCGCACCCGTCTACGCGGGCGACTTCGTCGAGGCGACGGCGGAGCTCACCGCCGTCGGCCGCAGCAGCCGCCAAATGCGGTTCGAGGCGCGCAAAGTGATCTCCAATTTGCGCGCCGACTGGCCGGGCGTGGAGATGGATTCGACGCGCCCCGCGCCGAGCGCAGCCGAGGTCCTCGAAGACCCCATCGTCGTGGCGAGAGCGACGGGTACGTGCGTCGTTCCCGCTGCGCTCCAGCGCAAGCCGCGCGAGCTCTATCTGCCTGGCCTTCCCGCCGGCCCTGAGCCGGGCGCAGCGGCGATCGTGACCCCACCGTCGACGCGGAGCGAGAGCGACGTAATCCTCACCGCTGCCATCGTCGGAGCAGAGCTGACACGGGCGCAGACGCCCTACCTGCCGCTGACGCCGGAAGAGGTCGCGGACGAAGCGGCGCGCTGCCGCGAGGCGGGCGCGGCGATCATCCATCTGCACGTGCGGACGGACGATGGCAACAACACCCAGTCGGCCGAGCGATTCGCCCAGGTCATCGAGGCCATTCGACGCAAGTGTGATTGCATCATCCAGCCGTCCACCGGAGGCGCCGTCGGGATGTCCATCGAAGAGCGATGCGGGCCCCTTGCCTGCCGACCCGAGATGGCCACTCTCAATTGCGGAACGATCAACTTCGGCGACGAGGTGTTCGTCAATTCACGACCGGACATCCGAAGGATCGCCGAGAAGATTCGCAACGCCGGAGCCGCAGCAGAGCTCGAATGCTACGAAGTCGGCCACGTGGCCGAGGGGCTCGCGCTCGCGTCCGAGGGCGCCGTGACACCACCGCTGCACTTTCAGTTCGTCCTCGGGGTCAAGGGGGCCATTCCGGCACGAGAGGATGTCCTGCTCCTGATGCGATCGCTGGTCCCTCCGGACGCCTCGTGGGGCGTCGCCGCTCTCGGAAGGTATCAGCAGCCTCTCACCGAGCTCGCGATGCGCCTGGGCGGTCATGCGCGCCTGGGCCTGGAAGACAACATTTATGTCGGCAAAGGGGTTCTCGCCGACGGAAGCTCCCCGCTGGTCGCACGCGCCGCCGCATACGCCCGATCGATGGGTCGGCAGCCCGCGGATCCTCCACGGGCTCGCGTGCTACTCGGTCTAGGAGTCAACCTTTGATGGTGGCCACGCTCACGCTCGTTGCCGACACGATCACGCCGGTGCGCGCCTACGCTTCGCTGAGGCGCGCGGCGGGCGGGGCCGCGTCGTTCCTGCTGGAAAGCGTCACGGCCGGCGAGCGCTGGGGACGGTATTCCATTCTGGGATATTGCCCGAAGCACGAAATGACGCTCCAGGCGAACGGCCACTGGGTGGGAGCGGACGGCAAGCCGCTACCCGTCGTTCCGGGCCAGGACCCGCTGCGCGTCGTCCAGTCGATCTTCGCGACCGACGGCGATCGCACGACGCCGGCAGACGGCCCCGCTGCGCGCTTCGCGCGCACCTACGTCGGCTATTTCGCGTGGGACCTGGTGCACGCCATCGACAGGGTCCCGGGCTGGGGCGAGCGCGCGACCGCCCCTCTCGGCCGATTCTTCGGAGGGGCCACCATCGTCGTCTTCGACTCTCTCTCTCACACCGTGACGATTGCGGCAGACGACTCAGCCGACGTGGAGCGTGCGCGAGCTCACCTCGACGGCCCGGCGCCCCTGAGTCCGCTCCCCCTGCCCGATCCCGCGAAACTGCCCGGCGACGTCCAGGTGGACATGGACGACCGCCTCTACATGGATCAGGTGCGGCGCGCGCAGGAGTACATCGCGGCGGGCGACGCGTTCCAGGTCGTTCTCGCCCGTACGTTCCGCGTGCCACGGTCGGGCCGGGACCCCTTCGACGTGTACCGCGCGATGCGCGTCCTGAATCCGAGTCCGTACATGTACTTTCTCGATCTGCCGCCGGCTCCGGGCGAGCGGACGCGAACGCAGATTGCAGGAGCGAGCCCGGAAACGATGATCCACCTGGAACGGGGAATCATGACCGTCCGGCCCATTGCGGGCACCCGTCCTCGTGGGCGAACGCCCGAGGAAGACATGCGGCTCGAACGCGAGCTGCTCGCCGATCCCAAGGAGCGCGCCGAGCACGTCATGCTCATCGATCTCGGAAGGAACGACGTCGGCCGCGTCGCAGAGGTGGGCAGCGTCAAAGTCGTGCGCAAAATGGAGATAGAACGATACTCCCACGTGATGCACATCGTGAGCGAGGTAACCGGGCGCACGCCGGCGGCGACTCCGCCGCTCGAGATCCTCAGGGCCGCGTTCCCGGCGGGTACCCTGTCAGGGGCGCCCAAGCTCCGCGCGATGCAGATCATCCGGGAGCTCGAACCCGCGCCGCGGGGAATTTACGGAGGGGCTATCGGTTACGTGACGAAGGCCGGCGATCTCGACTTCGCCATCGCGATTCGCACGGCCGTCTGCAAGGACGACGAGTTCATCGTCACGGCGGGCGCGGGCATCGTCGAAGGCAGCGACCCTGCGTCCGAGGCGGAAGAAACGAGGAGCAAAGCGCGCGGGCCTCTCTGCGCAATCGCAACGGCGGGCTGATCCGGCCGATCACCGCCGTCCCGACTCACGATCGATGACTTCGCGATAGCAGCGCACGGCCTCGCGAAGACCGACGAACAAGGCATCGCTGACGAGCGCATGCCCGATGTTGAGCTCGATGAGCTCGGGCAGCGCCACGAGCCCCTTCAGATTCTTCTGCGTCAGCCCATGGCCGGCCGCCACCGGAAGCCCGAGTGCTGCCGCGATCCTCGCCGCTTCCGCCAGGCGGCCGAGCTCGCCCGGACGTCCGTGAGCGTATTCTCCGGTATGAAGCTCGACCTGAGTCGCGCCCATGGCCTTGCAAGCCCCGATCTGTCGAGGGTCGGGCGCGACGAAAAGGCTCACCTTGCAACCCGCGGACACGAGCGCGCCGATTCGATCCACGAGCTCGCGACCCCCGTTGGCGACGTCGAGGCCTCCCTCGGTCGTTCGCTCCGCGCGACGTTCCGGGACGAGCGTGCACATGTCCGGCTTGATTCGCAGCGCGATGCCGATCATCTCCTCGGTGGGCGCCATCTCCAGGTTGAAAGTCCCTCGCGCGCAGAGCAAGGGGCGGAGCCCCTCGACGTCGCTATCCACGATATGGCGTCGGTCCTCGCGCAAGTGTGCCGTGATCCCGTCCGCGCCGGCAGCGACGCACTCGCTCGCCGCGACAAGCGGATCGGGATACACCGTACCGCGCGCGTTTCGGATCGTGGCAACGTGGTCGACGTTGACGTGTAGCCGAATGGCCATCGGCGCGGCCATGCGTCAGTCCTCGTCCGCCGAACCGGTCTCGCTTAGCTCCTCGTCCGTCTTCGGTGTCGCGAGAAGCTCGCCATTGGGTCCGTCCCTTCGGACGATGAACGTCCTGCGCGTGGTCGTATCCGGGTTCTCGCGGGCGACGATCGTGACGATGTTGACACCGGATCGGAGAGGGAGGTCGGCTTCGAAATTCATCTTCTTCGTGTCCGAGCCGTTCCGGTTCGATCGATAGAAGACCTTGCGCGCCCCGACGAAGATATAGGTGTCGAGGAGTCGCGCGTCGTCGCTCGCGATGCCGCGCACCAACGTGTGAGAATCGCGAGTCGAAAGCTGCGGCTGCGGGATCTCCATCGCCGGCGGCGCATGTTCCATGGCGTCTTCCAGCATGACCAGGGCGGGCGCCGATCCACCACGGTCGAGGTCGGCAGTCCGCGCGAACGCAAAGCGGCCGTTTCCAAGACCGATCTTGACGTAGCCGCTCGCAGTACCGCTGACGGCGACCGAGACGCCCGCCGGAAGACGGGCGAAGACCCGTCCCTCGGCGTCTGGCTCGTTCAACAGGTCGGCGCCGCTCGCTTTTGCTCGAGCTATTCCCGAGCTGGGAACCACGATGAGCGGATCCACGATCGGAATTCGAACCTTCTCGACCACGCCTTCGCGCAGATCTTCGTCATGGATCGACAGCTCGACCTTGGCTTCGGGCTCGGAGAGCTGAGGTTCGACGTCGAACGTGAACGCCACGCGCCTGGCATCGCCGGGCATCATGTTCGAGACGTCGAATCGACCGTCGTGGAGCAGCAGGCCCTCGCCCGAGAGGTTGCGCAGGTTGGCCATGGTCTCATAGGACCGGCCGCGGCCCACGTTCTTGACCGTGAGGTACATCGTGAATGCCTCGCCCTTTTGGGCACGGCCATCGCCGTTGCCGTGGCGATTGTCGATGACCTCGTACGAATACGCGAAGATTGGACGGTCGAGCGACCTGACGGTGGTCCGGAGCTCCACATCTGCGGGGGCGTGACCACGTGCCTCCTCGAAATGGAACTTCACTCCGTCCGCTCTCATCAGCGCATCTTTCGGGATGGGGCATTCGCGACGCGCGTCCTTGGGAAGCTGCGCCGTGGAGCCGACCTTGTGCCCCTTGAAGTCGCACCAGCCCGCGGGGGCCGCGATCGTCCGCGATTTGCCGGGCTCGAGCTTACCGATGACGAGCTGTCGATTGTCGAACAGCGGGTCCTCGCTCTTGGTCACCGCCATCAGGCGGTAGAGCGTGGTCGGCCCGTGATTCGTCATGGTCAGCCGGAGATTCATGGTGTCGCCCGCGATCACCTCGTTGTTCGGCCGATCCGTCTCCACCTTGACCTCGACGCCGGGCGGCGGACTCGGATTGGCTGCCGAGGGGACATCAGGCGGAGCATCGCTCCAATCGATCGCGAGGCCCTTGAGCTCATCGGCGACCTTTTCCACTTCCACATGCCGTGTGTCGGCGATGAACTGTCGCGCCTGACGAACCTCGTCACTGCGCTTGCCCGCCTGGACGTGCTGGAGGAAGCCGTGAGCAAACTGAATGGGAAAATCGAGCTCGAAGCCTTCATCCAGGTCGCCGCCGCGCTCGCGCTGCTCCAGGCGCGACCCGATCGGTAGATCGTACCTGACGATTTCGAGCGGCCGGCCCCCTTCCTTTGCGCGGACGTTCGACAGTGCTCGCGAAAGGTCGCGCTCCTTGACGCCCCCCGGCTCCGCCGCGAGATCCATTTCGAGCGAGTCGACCGTCATCGGGTCGAGCTCGATGTCCGGAGTGACACCGACCCCCTGGATCGAGACGTCACCGGGTTCGGTCAGATACTGGGCGATCGTCAGCTTGAGCGCAGCCTTGTCCGGCATGTCGGGGAAAACCAGCTGCACGCTGCCTTTGCCGAAGGTCGTTTCCCCGATCACCACGGCGCGCTCATGATTTTTCAGCGCGCCCGTCACGATCTCGCTCGCGCTTGCGCTCGACCCGTTGACGAGGACCGCCAGTGGATATCCCGGCTCCGTCCCCTCCCCGTGCGCAATCTTCTCCTCGCGTCCTTCGCTGGGATTGCCGACGGTCGCGACGATCGGGCCTTCGCTGACGAAGGTGTCGACGACCTTGGCGGCCTGATCGAGCAGGCCGCCCGGGTTGCCGCGCAGATCGAGAACGAGCCCCTTGAGCTCGCCGTTCCTCTTCATATCGGCCAGCGCCGCCTGCAGATCCGTCGTCGTGTTCGCCTGAAATTGCTTGAGCCGGACGTAACCGATACCGCCGTCGAGCAGCTTGTGATCCACGGAGGCGACATGAATCACCTCACGGGTGAGATCGAAGGACCGGGCGCCCGGCCAGCCGTCATTGCCGTCGCGATGAATCCACACGGTCACCTTCGTCCCAGGAGCGCCGCGCAGGTGGTTGACGGCCTCGTTCAGGCCCATGTTCAAGGTCGACTCGTTGTTGATTTTCTGGATGCGGTCGTACTTCTTCACGCCCGCCCGCCCCGCGGGTGTCCCGGGCATCGGGTTCATCACGGTCAACTGCTGGTCTCGGATCGAAATGACGATGCCCAGCCCCCCGAACTGCCCCTGGGTGGTCAGATTCATCTCCTTGTATGCCTCGGGCGACAGCAGCACCGAGTGCGGATCGAGGGTATGCAGCATGCCGTTGCACGCGGCGTACTCCACGTCGCGCAGATCGACGTCGCTGCCGGCCAGGCCGTCCTGGAGGAAGGCAAAGACCTCGCGCAGGTGGGAGCTCACGTCCCAGGGAGCGACGACGTCGTCGACGCGGAAGGTCTTTTCCTGCGTATCGACGCGGACCCGAACCTGCGATGGATTGTTCTCTTCACGAGTGACGATGACCTGAGCGACGTCCTTCTGCACGTAGTCGAGAGCCGAAAGAAGCATGTCCTTCGGCTTCACGCGTCGAGGGTCGACGTAGCGGTCGCGCACGGTCTTGAGCACCTCGTTGACCACCTTGAGCTGGGTCAAATCGTACGGGGCCGGCTGGTGCTCCGCGGCCACCGGATTCCCTGCGGCGATCGCCGGGGCCAGCCCCTGCCACAGGTTGCTGCCGCCCGGATAGTAGTAGGCCAGGATGCAGGAAGTGACGAAGGCAACGACGAGAGCGCCCGCCTTCGCGAGTCGATCGGACCTGCGCATTCCGACGAGTATAGTCGGCCGCCGACGACGCGCGATGGATCGCCGAGCGCAGCCGCGGTCGAACCCGGGGTGCCCGGACGGCTCGCCGCGCCGCAAGCGCTCGCGCTCCGACGCATCCGTCTGGGCGCCTCGTCAGCCAACGCCCGTTTTCCGAAGGACCGCGACGTAAAACCCAGCGAGCATCGCGGCGGCGGTGTCGGCCAGACGGCGCTCGATCACCCGCACGACGCCCCGCACGCCGGGCACCCGCATGATCGCCGCCGCAGGGGTCACGATGCGTACGCCTCGGGCCCGCTCGAACGTCAAGCTCGGCGGCAGGAGCCGGGGGACCACCCACGGCGCGTCGAAGCGCGTGTAGACGGCGCTCTCCCGCGTGGCGCTGGAGATCCTACCCGGGGGAGCGAGACGCTTCACGAGCCCACGTAAGCTCAGCGGGTTGTAGAATTCCGCAATGACCGTGCCGCCGACGCGGGTGACGCGCGCCATCTCCGCAAGCGCGCGACCTATCTCGGGCACATGAGCCAGCACCTTGAACGCGTAGGTCACGTCGAAGCTCGCATCTTCGAACGGAATCGCGGCAACGCTTGCTTCGTGGACGTCGAGACCGCGCGCCCGCGCCTTGTCGAGCATGCCCGGCGACAGATCGATCCCCTTGGCCGATCGCGCGAATCGGGCGACCCGTTCCAGCAGCAATCCCGTACCGACTCCGCACTCGAGGACGTCGGCTCCCGTCGAGTATCGCTGGATGAGCTCGACCTCGAGATCGTCGATCAGCGCGTGGTAGCCGCTCGGCCGATTTGGACGGCGCTCGGCGTCATATTGCGCCGAGAATTCGTCGTAATAAGCGCGGGTGGTTTCGACATGTGGGCTGCTCTCGTTCATCGATGAGCTCGGGAGTAGCACGGGGTCACTTGCACCGTCGCGAACGTCGCCGCGCAGCGCCATGCAAAAAAAGATCGATGATGACGGGCGCATTGGACGGAGCGCTCGTCCGGTCTTGCGCCAGCGACCACAGGACGGAAGCGCGAATGGTCCCTGCGAGAAAGCCTGCGAGCGCCTCCGGCTCGAATGGCTCCAGATCGCCGGACGCAATACCCTCCTCGACCAACGCGTGGAACACGGATCGAAACTTCGCCATGAGGCGTAAAGGGCGCGCCGAGGGGCGTGCCCCGGAGGGAACGTTGCCCGCAAAGAGCCCGTGATCATTGGCGATCGCGAAGAATGGTCGGTGCCGCTCGATGAACGCGAGCATCCGGCCCACGCGCCTCTCCAGCCGCTCTCGAAATGGGTCGGGATCGTCACGTCGCGCCTGCAGCTGGAGGAGAAGCTCTTCCATTCGCTCCTCGAGCAATGCCGAGAGAACGTCCTCTTTCTGCTCGAAATGGTTGTAGACGGTCCCGACTGCGATCCGGGCGTGCGCGGCGATGTCCTGAATGCGGGCCCCGTGGAAGCCGCGTTCCGCGAACACGACTTCAGCGGCGTCCAGGATGGCGTTGCGGAACAAAGCACGCGCCTCGTCCCGCCGTCGCGGCAAGCCGCTGCCAGTGGCGTTCATTGCATGAATTCTTGTTCATCCGGGCAGTCGGCGCAAGCGCCTCAGCGACACACCATGCGCTCCAACCAGCTGCCCGCGGTATCGAGCCAAGCCACCCACAATCCGCCCACGGCATCGACCGTCATCGCCACGTCCGACGGCACGCCGGCGGTCTGCACGATGGTGCGCGGAGCCAAAGACGAGCTTTCGACGAGCTCGCCGATCTCAAGTTCCCGGGGCGACCCGGGATCGGCGCTCTGCGGCCGGACGCGAGCGATCCAGGTTTTGGTGCGCCCCGAAGCCGATGCCACCGGCGCCGGATCGAGCCCGTTGGGGTACATGGCCCAATCCACCGGCTCGTCGACACGTGGAGGGTCCTCGAGCTTGACGAGAGCCAGACCGAAATCGCCCACGTCCTTTGAGATCGGCAAGAGACCCAGAAGGGGCCCGTTCGGTGGACGCGCCAGTGCGGCGGCAGTCCGTCGGTCTCCAGGCCCTCCCACGAACACGACGACGTCCTCCCCGAGGTGCAGCCCGTGCTCGTAACTGACCGGCCGGGCGTGCATCGCCGTGAGGGCGGTTCTCGCGTCCACCGTCAGGGCGACGAGCGACGAGCCTGCCATTCCGAATGCGACCGACGTCGCGCCGCTGCCGTCTTCGGAGAGCCGCACCGGAGCGTCGTCGTCGAGCGACAGCCATGCCTCGCTGACCCACCCCTCGCTCGTCTGACGACTCGCCAGGTACGCGAGCGCGGTGTGCGATCCCGCCAGAGTGCCCACGGCGATGCGCGTGCCCGAGCGGCTGTTCGCGACGACACGCTCGTCGCCGCCGCCCGCCGAAACCCGGTGAACCGCTCCGCCCCGGTCGGAGCAGAAATCCCAGTCGGCGGTCGAGGCGCAAGGCACGGAAAGGGCTCGCCGCACCTCTTCTTTCGCAGGCTCGCGCTGCGCCGCCAGGCCGGCCGGCGGGATCGGCCCCGCCGGAAAGGCCGCGACGCGGGCGCGCCCGTCGTCGTCCAGGATCGCATCGACCGTGTCGCCACGGAGCACCACGGAAATCGCTCCCCGCATGGGAAGCTCGATCGGACCACGTAGGATTCGGCACGAATGCGCCCCCCCGTCGTCTCCATGCAAGCCCGCAGACGACGCGTCCAGCTTCGCGCTCATGGTGGTCGCAGCGGACGGCGCGGCCGGGCGACCGGACGTCGAAGCGGCGCTCGATCGAGAATCGCCGCTCGGGATCGTGGCAGCCGCGACGCTCGCGTCGCGTTCGCCCGCGACGACCCGAGCGTTCCTCGGTGAAGAGCATCCGACGTAGAGCCAGGGGACCGCTGCAATCAGGCGCAGAGCCGGCCTTCCCGCGCGATCGATCGAATGGAGACACCCACGGGCCGCGGTGTTCACGGCGAGCCGCGTCGTCGATGCTCGGTCGACGAGCCAACCGCGCCGTCGTGAATCCACCGAACGGCGTGCTCCACCGCCCCGGCCGACGCACGCTGATGGTGCTCGCGCCACTCTTGCCGACCTCGCGAACCCACCCGATTCGCGACACCGAGAACGGCGGCGAAGGGGACGTTCGCAGCGTCACATGCCAGCGCCACCGCGAACGCTTCCAGGTGCTCGACATGCGCGGCCGACGAGCGCGCCACGATCTCTGCCGCATCGTCGTCGACCGTGATGCCGAGGGTCGTGGCGACGTCCGCCGGCCGAGCGCCGCATCGGGCCAGCGCCTCGCACAGGCGGTCTTGACATGCGATCCGCGTCCGCATGGGATCGGGAAATTGCATGGATCCTGCGAAGACCATCGGCTCCACCAGCCTCACCACCCTCGAGACAATCACTTCCCCCAGCGCGAGATTCGAGCTCGCGTATGCGCCGCAGGTACCGAGCAAGACGACTGCGCGGGGACGGGCCCGGTCGATGTGCCGCGCCGCGCCAGCGGCCGCCGCGACGAGCCCGACTCCCACGGCTCGCGCGGCAACACGCAGGCCTGCGACGTGACCCTCCGTAGCTCCTCCGAACGAGGCATCCAGAGCCGCGAGCTCCGGGGCAAAAGCTGCGGCAAGAAGAATGTCCGCGGGCGGATCGGACTGCGGCGGGTCGGCAGCCATGCCCATGCTGGGAAGCCACTGTAACACTCCGGTACGCCAGGTCCGGTCGGGGGGGCGCTCGGCAGGGAGGCAAGTCGGTGGAGCTCTTCCTTGCTTCGACCGGAGGCCCCAATTAACGTAAGCGTGGGTCGTGATGCGGTTCGGCTGCTGGCCTTTTTTCTACCTTGCGGCGACGATTGTGTCGTGCGCTGCGCCTGTTTCGAGCTCGGACGCGCCTGGTGACGCCGAGACGACGACGACGAGCGCCATCATCCTCGTCGAACGAAGCGTGGATCTGGCGGGCGGTCCTCGCGCGGAAGCAAGCGCTCGGTTCGTTCGCGTCGCTTCGACCTCGTCGCCGGAGGAGGCGCTGCGCGCGATCGGTGCGACGATCGATCTGCCGGCGGGCGGCACGTGCGCGCCCATCGCGGCGCTCTCCGGCACGATCGCGCCCGAAGATCCGCCCCCTTTCGTCGAGTTGCTTGACGTCGGCGAGGTAGCGCTCGAGACGAGCGGAGGGGCCGAGACGCGATTGGTTCCGCGGCAGCTGCCCGACGTCACCGACATCGTCAGCGGAGTGGTGTATGCCCGGGCTACGGATCCCGGAGCGCTTCCCGTCGATAGCCGCTACTGGCTCCACATCGGCGGCGGCGCATCGTTGCCGACGTTCGAGGCCACGGCCGTGGCTCCTGCGGCTCCGCTCGACGTTCGTGTCCTCGGTGAGGACAGTGGGGGCGCGGTGGTGACCGGTGACGATTCCGTGCAGCTCGCCTGGAGCACCCTGCCGGTCACCGACACCATTTACGTCGACATTCAGCCCACGGGCGTCAGGTGCGTCCCGCAAGACGACGACAGGGGCGAACCGAGGCATGGACGGCTCCCGGGCTCACTGCTGAGCGAATCAGGCCTCTTGGTCATCCACCGATTGCACCGCGAACCTCTTCACGCGAGCGGCCTCGACAGCGGCGAAATTCGCTTCGATTTCGCGAGGTCCCTCGCATACCGGCGTCGCTGACCGTCGCCGATGGTGCGGCGCACGTTCGCTTTTGCGGCCACGAGCATCGGCCTCGCCGTCTCGGCGTCCGCCGCGTTATCCAAGCCGCCCGAGCCACGCGCACCGAGACGTGATCCGACGCACGAGACGAAGATGCCCGACCCGGCGGCGGTGGCGTACCTTTCGGGCAATCAGGCCCTCGTGGGTCCGCATGCCCGATCCGACCAGCCGGTGGCGCGCGACCCGGCCGGGCGGCCGATGCTCGCGCTCCGGACGATCAATCACGGCGAATCTCTGGCCATTCCGTCCTCGAGCGACGAGGGCGAATTCTCCGCGATCGATCTCGATCGGGCCGCCCGTCTCTTGCGCGCCGCGGGCGGCGAGGAGCACCCCGTGGACCCGCGCGTCCTGGGTCTTGTCTACCGGATCCAAACGCATTTCCGCGTGCCTGAGATCCGGGTCGTGTCCGGATATCGCGTACCGAAGCCAGCGTCGCGCTCGAACCACGGAAGGGGGCGCGCCGTCGACCTCATCGTCCCTGGAATCGTGGACGAAGACGTCGCTGCGTTCGTTCGCGAGCTCGGCTTCGTGGGCGTCGGGATCTACCCCTCCAGCCAGTTCGTCCACGTCGACGTTCGCCCCCGCAGCTATTTCTGGGTCGATTTCAGCAGGCCGCATGCGAGGAATCGGGAGCACGCCATCCTGGGTGACCTGGCGATGAAGAGCGACGCTGCGGCCCTCGATGGCGGCAAACTTCCGATCGAACCTTTTGGCATCGTGAACGACGTGGAAGGCGCGCTGAGGACTTACGGCGTGCCACCAGGTTCGCCCGTCGCGAACGACGACGAAGAGGAGGATCGCTGAACTCGGTCAGCGGTCCTCGGCGATGGAGTAGACGATCTCGCGAGGCTGTCCCTCGCGCTCGTAGGCCACACGGAGCTCGCTCGCGAGATCGAGCGAATCGAACACCGTCGCCGCCTGATCCGGCCGCTCGATCGGAAACCCGTTGACACTGGTGACCACGTCGCCGGGTCGCAGGTCGACACTGCGCCAGAAAGCGCGATCGTGAAGCGCCATGATTCGAAAGCCGTGGAACTTGCCCCCGACGACCACCGGATGATCGTCGAGCTCCACGCGCTGCAGAAAGGCTCCCAGTCCTTGCACGAGGACAGCACGAACGGCGGCCCGAGACAGCGTGGAATCCGGACCACGCGCCG
>Ga0187782_10000857_pt1 | contig 21539 bp, 18 predicted proteins | sample 0715_SJ02_MP15_2_FD_132454 | JGI IMG/M metagenome (GOLD analysis project Ga0187782, IMG submission 132454) | Tropical peat soil microbial communities from peatlands in Department of Meta, Colombia - 0715_SJ02_MP15_20_MG | ecosystem: Environmental > Terrestrial > Soil > Wetlands > Peat | place... | reverse complement strand
GAAGCACTAGCAATCAGCTTGATTCCCAATTCGTCCGCAGCTTCCATGACTGTTTTCACTTTGGAATCCAACACCTGGTTACCCAACGTCAGGGCTTCTGTCATTCCCAGATTGAACGGCAATTGCACGAACCGGAAGTGATGCTTCTCGCCGGCGATTTCTTTGGCGACCGCCGCACACTTCGGCAATTGCATCGCGTCGCGCACCGTCTTTTCCTGGCAAAAACCATTCCAGGTAGCTATTCCGTAATATTGGATCTGGCCGCGAGCTACCGCCGATTCTAGAAACTGGAAGGCCTCATGGAGACGCTCCAGGAATTCTGGTTCGGAGATTTCCCCGAGTTGTGTTTCCGGATTGTGCAGGTAGTAGACGTCGATGCAATCCACCTGCAGATTCTTTAGGCTCCGGCCCAACTGGTTTTCGAGAAAGCGCGGCGTCATGCAGTGGCAGCCTGCCACGATGTCTTTCGCCGAAAAAATGCCTTTCTGCAGGTATTCCTCGAAGAAATAGCGGTTGGGGTCTTTGGGCATGGTCCCGTCCGGGGTCAAATATCCACCCTTTGTGCAGACCACAATCTCGTCGCGGGTATAGCCTTTCTTTGCAAGCACTCTTAGCGCGGTGCCAATGCTCCGTTCGCTTCGCTGCAGTCGGTAATTGATCGCCGCGTCGATCAAATTGATGCCGGATTCCACGGCGGCCACAATCGCCGCTGTATAGCCTGCGTCGGTCGCTTCGTTCGGCTGGCCCAGGTACGTTCCGATTCCAAGCGAGGAGACGAGCAGTGTTTCGGCCTCCCGGAAGTGTCCGTCGGCGGCCACTCCCCGGAATTTCTCCGCGTATCGGGTCGTCCCTTCGTGCGTCGCTCCCACGCTCATTTGCTACCCTCGCTCTGCTTTCTTCCCTCAGGGACGCCGGCTGAATTCTCCTGCTCTTTTTTCGGATTCAGCAAGCGCGAACATGCCCGCAAAATCCTCCGGTACGGCCAATCCTTCTCCCGAAAGAATATCTCTCCTTCGCGCGGATTGCTGAAAAACCAGCGCGCCAGAAGCCCAAGATGCTCTCCCAATTCCCCAGCACTCCGCCGGACATTCGCGCTGCCATCCGGAGGCGCGCTTGCCGTGCCTTCGAGATAGTCGCGGACGGTCTCCTCTGCGGAAACTGGCTTGCCTGTCTCGCCAAATTGCAGGAAGAAAGGTTCCGCCAATCTGCCGCCGTGGACTGCGAAGAAGGCTATCGTCTGCCGGTCGGCCGCGCGCTGCAGCACAACGGCATCCAGGTCCTGGATGCGCCGAGAGATTTCCGGCTTGCCCCGCAGCGTATCGTCGAGTTTCTCCAGCTTTTTGTGGATCGCCGCGGCCTTCTCGAAATCGAGTTGATCACTGGCCGCCTCCCGATCATGCGTCAAACCGTCATGCAAAGACAGGCTGTTCGTATCCAGAAACTGCACCAGCCGGCTCACCTCGGCGTCGTACTCTTCCTTCGTGCAACCAGCAAAACACGGAGCCAGGCACATTTTCATTTCTGAATACAGGCATCCGGGAAACGTGGGGTCGCGGCGAATCTTTATCTGGCAGCGCCGCACCTTGAAGAAGTCCAGCATTTTTTCCGCAAAGGCTTCCGCGGAGCGCCGCGAGGCAAACGGTCCGTAATAGACGCCGGCGGCCGGCTCGCCCTGCTCGTTGACCACGATGCGTCGAGTAACAAAACACCGCGGATACGCGTTGCGCAGATTGAGCTTCAACACGGGAGCAGGGCGAAGCCGCATCAACTCCCGGTAGCGCCTAGGAAAGATCTCCTTGGCATTGTGGTAGTAAGCCAGAGATTGCTCGAAAGCCGAACCTGTCTCGCGATACCGCACCATGTGCGCAAATTTGCGGAGGTTCAACCGCTTGCTTGAAGGGTCAGGCGGGCCGAGGAGTCTTTGCAACCTTCGCCGCAGGTCGGCGGTCCGGATCAAGTACGGTTCCGCCGCTTCTTCTCGCGAGGAAATCTGACAGACCGCGGCCCTGGCAGGAAGCAGAGAAAAGAATTCCTCGTCTCGTTCGGGAATAAATTCCAGGCCAGAGTCGAGTTCCAGCACCACCTCAGCATACTACGGACCATTCTTGGTTGCGGAGGGTCTCAAGCCTTTTGCACGGCCGTCGTTCCGCGGACCTGCAGACCTTCCAGTTCGCCTTGCATTGCACGCTGCCGCAGAAGCCTGCAGATCATGGACGTTGGCCACAGGCGGCGCCAGGTCATCAGGCAGGCCCCTTTCCAGGTGAGCTCGTACCACTGGCCGTCTTCAGAGAGCCGCATGTATCCGATCCGCGCGTGACGCGGGCCGTAGTTTTCAATCACGCGCACGTAGCGGTCCAATTCCTGCCCGGAAGAGGTCTCGAGCGGCCACAATCCGGGGGCGTACTTCTGCAGAAGACGGCGATGAAGTTGATAGAGCGCTTCCGCATTCCCGATTTTGGGGAAGCGCCAAACGCGATGCGTGGGGCTCTCCGGCGTCAGTGGCGCTGTAGCGTTTGTGTTCGTTTCCAGATTAAAGCCGTTCGCGAAACTGGTCGAAAATTCCAGGTAGCTCACGGTCTTCCTGGGCGTGACCAGCGCGCACAGGCTTGCGAAATCGTTCGCGTTGCGATTCGCAAAATACGCGAGATAACTGCGGGTCTCCGGCGTCAAACTGCCGCAGTCGTAACTTCCTAGCGGTACAAAGCCGAGACTTTTCAACGCTGGCGTTCGTTGACGAAATACCGCGGCCACTTCAGGGGGAAGATCCTCGAGCGAAACCTTGTTGAGGCGGCAGCTCGCGGAGAACCGCAGCGTGAAGCGCACCACAATTGGGCCTATTACATGGAGCGCGCCAAGGAATGCAGCCACGTCGAGCCAAATCATTCCGGTCATGACCTGATCGCGCGAAGCGGCGCGATTCCTCCGTGAGATATGAATTTCCCGCTGCAACCATTATTCGGGAGGAATCGGACCCGCAGGAATTCTTCCCTGTCCGTGGTTTCCAATAAGTGAAGGAGTTACGTCTTGAATATATTAGAATAGAATGATCGCAGAGCGGCTCGCCCCCGGATATCCGGTAACGGTTGTCTGGTACCCGATTACCGATTGTGCTTCTCCCCTACCCCTTCAGCACCCACGCCGCAATCACCAGCCTCTGAATCTCGCTGGTTCCCTCGTAAATCTCCGTGATTCGCGCATCGCGATAGGCCCGCTCCACGGGATACTCGCTGCTGTAGCCATACCCGCCGTGAATCTGAATCGCCTTGTGCGCGACGCGCGTAGCCATCTCGCTGGCAAAGAGCTTTGCCGTGGCCGCTTCCTGGCTGAACCGGCCGCCACTGTCCTGCTTCCACGCAGCCTTGCGAACCAGCAGGCGCGCCGCATCGATTTCCGTGGCCATATCGGCGAGCATGAACTGGATCGCCTGAAACTGCGCGATGGGATGTCCAAACGCCATCCGTTCCTGCGCGTACTTCAGCGCTGCTTCGAATGCGCCTTGTGCGATGCCCGTGGCTTGCGCGGCGATTCCGATCCGGCCACCATCCAGAGTCGAAAGCGCCACTTTGTATCCTTCGCCTTCGTTGCCGATTCGATTCGTTTCTGGCACTTCGCAGTCCGCAAACACAAGCTCGCAGCAGGCCGTGGCATGGATGCCCAGCTTCTTTTCTTCCTTTCCAACCTTAAATCCCGGCGTCCCTTTCTCCACCACCAGGGCCGTAATTCCTTTCTCCCCCTTCGGGGGATCCGTGTTCACGTACACGATGGCCGCGTCGGCAACGCCGCCGTTGGTAATCCAGGCTTTCGTTCCGTTGATGACGTACTTATCACCTTTCTTCACGGCCTTGGTCTGCAACGCCGCGGCGTTTGACCCGGCTTGAGGTTCCGTCAGCGCGTAGCAGCCGATCTTTTCTCCTCGGGTGAAGGGCAGCAAAAACCTTTTCTTCTGCTCGTCTGTCCCGAAGCGATGAATCGGATCGCAGTACAGGGAGTTCTGCACGCTAAGGATCACTCCGGTCGAGGCACAGCAACGCGAAATCTCCTCAATTACGATGGTGTACGCAATGTGGTCAAACCCCGCGCCGCCCTCCGTCTCTGGAAACGCTACGCCCGTCAAACCGAGCTCCGCCGCTTTTTGGAACAGCCCTCGCGGAAAATCTCCGGTTTCGTCCAGTTCCTTTGCGAGCGGTCGGACTTCGGTCTCGGCAAACTCCCGCACGCTCTTTTGCAGCAACTTCTGCTCTTCGCTCAGTCCGAGATTCACGGTCATTCTCCCGCGCCGGTATTCAAACACCGGTTTGAACGTCTGATTTTAGCCCGTGCCGGACTTCTTGTCATTGGAGCCCCTGCGCTTGTTGCCGAGGCTCAGTTTTGAGGACGTAGCGCTTTCTTGAGCCTCTCGTAGGTTGTCCTCAACTCTTCCGGGTGCACCCGCGTCTCTCCGGTAACCGTCATGAAGTTCGAGTCGCCAATCCAACGTGGCAGCACGTGAAGATGTAGATGTCCGGTCACTCCCGCTCCCGCTGCGCGCCCGAGATTCATTCCGAGGTTCATGCCGTCCGGCTTATATTCTCTGAGGAAGGCTCCCTCGACTCTCTGCGCCAGTTCCATCATCTCCGGCAATGCACCCGGCTCACAAAGGTGCAACTCTGCCACATGCGCATAGGGCACGACCATCACATGACCGGAAGTGTACGGGAAGCGATTCAGGATGATGAACGCCTTCTTTCCCCGATAGACAATCAGCGTTTCCTCATCTTTGTGGCGTTCGAGGGCGTCGCAGAAGATGCACTCCGGCTGCTTTCCAGCGCCGACTTCGGCCATGTACTGGTAACGCCACGGTGTCCAAAGATAGTCCATTGTGGATGGTCCTCAAGAGCTGCTGTCGGTTCAGGATAGCGCATATTGGCGACCAGCGACCGGCGACCAGATATTGGAGGGCAGTGAGCATCGCCGGTCGCTGATGGCCTCGGCAAAAAACAAACGCCCCGATTCGCTCGGGGCGTCTCGAACTCATCATTTTGTTTCGGCACTCACGCCGGTGGCGCTTCAGTCTGTGCTGCGGCAGACGCGGCCGCCTGCGGGCTGTTCACGAAGTCCTTCAGTTCCTTGCTGGGCTTGAAGAACGGAATCTTTTTGGCCGGCACTTCCACTTTTTCGCCGGTCTTCGGATTGCGCCCCACGCGCCCGCGCCGCTGCCTCGTACGGAAACTCCCGAAGCCGCGAATCTCAATCTTGTCGCCCTTCTGCAGAGCGTCAATGATGCTCTCAAAGATTGTTTCGACGATGGTCTCTGACTCTTTCCGGGGAAGCTCCGTAATCCGCAGCACTTCCTCGATCAAGTCAGCTTTTGTCAAAGTCGGTTGCTTTGTCATCTTCGCCTTGCCTCTTCACTCGTCAATTAAGTAAGCCGCACTCACAAACTCCTGGAGCGAGGCGACTTAGAGGGGCATCGCCTGCCTGGATGACCCTCTTCCTATCACTAAAATGACCCGCAGGTAAACGACTTTTCCTGGCGGATGCCCCTGGAGGTGGAAAAGCCCTTTTCCGGGACTACCGGGACGATAATTTCTGCTTCAGCGCGTCGCCAATTGTAGCCGTTGACGAGGACTTCGTCGTCCTGTATTGCTCGATTTCCCGGCGCTCCTGCTGCCGCACGGCCGCACGATAGCTCAATCCGATTCGCCGCGTGTCGTGGCTGATCTTGATGATCTTGAAATCGTACTCCTTGCCCGGTTCGAGCGGCCCGGCGCTCTTGAGCGGCCCAGTCGTCGGACGGAAGCTCGACGGCCCTTCGTCGCGCCGCTTGCGGTCTTCGATTTCCGTGTTGTGGCACAGGCCCTCGATGTTATCGCCGAGTTCGACGAACGCGCCGAACGTCGCGATACGGGAGACCTTGCCCTTCACAAGGTCCCCGACCTTGTGCGATTTGAACCAGTCGCCCCAAATGTCGTTGACCTGCTTCATGCCCAACGACACGCGGCGGTTCTCCGGATCGATCCGCAGCACTTTGGCGGTCACCGGCTCGCCCTTCTTGAACACCTCGTGCGGGTTCTTCACGCGGCCGGTCCAGCTGACGTCGCTGACATGCACCAGGCCGTCGAAACCATCTTCGATCTCGATGAACGCACCGAATTCGGCGATGTTGCGGACTTTTCCGGTCACAACTGTTCCCACCGGATACTTCTCCGCTACCAGCAGCCACGGGTCAGGTTGCGCCTGCTTGATGCCCAGCGAAACGCGGCGGTCGCTTGGCTTGATGTCCAGCACCACCACATCGACTTCTTCGCCAGCCTTCACGATTTTCGAAGGATGCGTCGGCTTCTTCGCCCAGCTCATTTCCGTCACGTGGACCAGGCCTTCGATGCCCGGCTCGAGCTCGACGAAGGCGCCGTAATCCACCACGCCCACAACCTTGCCCTTGTACCTTCCGCCGGCCGGATAGCGCTCGGCCGCGTCAATCCACGGGTCCTTGGTGATCTGCTTCAGGCCGAGAGAGACGCGCTGCTTCTCCTTATCAAACTTCAGCACGACCACGTCCAGCTCTTGTTCGGGCTTCACTACATCGCTTGGATGACGCACGCGGCCCCAGCTCAGGTCTGTCAGGTGCAGCAAACCGTCGAGCCCGCCGATGTCGACAAACGCGCCGTACTCGGTCACGTTCTTTACCGTACCGTGAACCACTTGCCCTTCCTGCAACTGTTCCATCAACTCGGCGCGCTTGGCGTGGAGCGCCTCTTCCAAAAGCGCCCTGCGGCTGACAACCACATTGCCGCGCCGGCGATTCAGTTTCGTGATGCGCACGTCCACATCCGTGCCGATCAGTCCATCGAGGTTCGCCGTCGGCCGCAGATCATACTGCGAGCCCGGGAGGAACGCGCGCACGCCGATATCGACCACCAGGCCACCCTTGATGCGGTCCACCACCTTCGCGCTGATCGTTTCCTTTGCTTTGAACTGCGCGTCAATCCTCTCCCAGGTGCGGCGCCGCAGCACCTTATGGTAGGAGACGATCACAAAACCGTCTTTTTGCTCTCCGGTGCGCTGCACTTCGATCGTGGAATTGGGATCGGGCCGTGGAATGTCCGATTCCTGGAACTCCGCTGCGGGAATCAGTCCTTCCGTCTTCCCGCCCAGGTCCACGACCACGCCGTTTTCCGTGTAGGCGACCACCTTGACTTCGATAATCTCGTTCTGCGCCGCAGCCTCCTGCGGTTCGCTGTACTGCTCAATGAGCTTGCTCATCTCTTCCGCGCCGGCAGCCTCTTCGGCCGCGGCAGCTGCTTCCGCGTCCGCCGCAACCGTTTGCGCGTGCGCTTCGGCAACCTCATGCGCTTGTTCCGCTTTCACGGCCTTCTCGGGCTCGGTAGCAGCAGCCTCGCGAGAAGCCGCAGCATCAGGGCCGCCCGCCTGGGCTGCCACGGTTTCCGTTTCTTCCGGCTTGTTCGGGTTCTCTACTTCTTGTGCGGGTGCGGCAGCAGCAGACGATACGGGGTGCTCGTTTTCGAATGAAGTCATGGTTACGTCGCCTCCGGGATTCTTATCCCTGTTTTGGTCAGGTCAATCCTTGCGAAATCCCTAACGGGGTCGTGCAAGGAGGGTTACAACGGGGCAGTACAGCTTTGTGGACTGCGTCGCAGTAACTCGGTTTCTTTCAATTGGATGCCGTTCAGATGCGGGGAACGCTTCGTCCGGTACACCCATATCCCATGCAAGCATACCCGCCGCGCAAACAGAATGTCAATCAGACCAAAAGTACTCGCAGTACCGGTTTCGGCTAGTGCCCTCGAACTAGGCCCCCACACGATCGAAGTGCCCCTGTCTTGAACGACAAGACCGTACCTGCCCCCGGACAATGCCGATTAAGCGTTGGCTCGTTCCTGTTGTCCAGTTTCGCCGATTCTTACGCGATTACGCTCTGGCCCGGCCCGCTTGGCGTGCTTCGCGGCGGAAATCGGGTGCAAACACTTCCACAGTCCGGCACATCTCGTAAAGCCGCGACCTCATCCGCGCCCCGATCCGGTCCGCCAGCGTATCTTCCTTCACGGCGACGCGTTGGCCTCCCGGCAACTTCGCTCCCGCCGCGGGCGCTTCGGGCTCATCTGAATAGTTTGTGGTCAAAATCGTCATGCGTCGTTCGTTATAACGCGCGTTCAGCACCAACCCAATCATATCGAGCACCCACGCCGAAGGTTTGCTGGCTCCGAGATCATCCAGTACCAGCAGTTCCACGGTGCGGATGGGCTCGAGCACGCCCATCTCCGTCGATTCGCTCGCAGCGTTGTAGCTCGCCTGAATCTCTTTCAGCAGTTCGCGATAATCGCAGAACAGCCCCGCATGCCCGCGGCGAATCAGATCTTTCAACGCAGCCACCGCCAGATGCGTCTTTCCGACGCCCGACGGCCCCATCAGCAGCAAGCCCTTTTCCGTGGCCGGATAATCGCGCACAAATCCTTGTGCCAGCAATTTCGCTTGCTTCAACGAATGTTCGTGCTGCACGGTCCAGGTCTTTCCATCCGCCAAGTCCGTGGCATAACTTTCGAAATCGCAGTGCTCGTACCGTTTCGGAATCCGCGCACGCTCCATCACTCTTTCCGCGCGCTCCTCCATCCCGCATTCGCACGCCACGGCCATGCTGCCGGGCACGCCATCCTTCCGCGCCACCAACTTCCATCCCGTCCCTCTGCACAGCGGGCAATCTTCGCGAGCCATTTCTTCCCTTGGGCGGGAGTCCGGCTCCCGCCTTTGCGTTGTCGTTCCGCCGCAGTTCACCTTATCGGGTGCGGCAACCTCGTCATCATACGTTGCCGCCGGTCCAGCTACAATCCACCACTCCTGCGGAAATCTGTGCACAAAAGAAAAAGCTCCAGTTGCCTGGAGCTCCCGGTCACGACTGAGAATCGAAAACCCTGCGCGAATGCTGCGGCTGAACCGCAGCGCCCCCGGAGGCCCGGCAGAACAACACAGCAGATTGCTTCCTACTTCACCACCCTTGGTGCCGCTCGCACGATCGCCGTCTTCGGGGTTTTGACTTCCGTTCGCGAAGCCATGCGCGAAAGCTCCTGCTGCACCACTTGTGCGAACTCTCCCATCTCGCGCTCCATCTCGATCATCTTTTCGCGCATGTTCAAGATAATCTCGATCCCGGCAAGGTTCACGCCCATGTCCCGTGCTAGAGTGAGGATCACTTCGAGCCTTTCCAAATCCGAATCGGTATACAACCGGGTGTTGCCCTGGGAGCGCGACGGTTTCAGCAATCCTACGCGCTCATACAAGCGCAGCGTCTGCGGATGCAGTTTGTAGATCTCCGCCACCGCGCTGATCATGTACCCAGCCTTCGCCCGTTTTTTTGACTTCATCGGCATTGCGCACTCTGGAGTTGTAGGTTTCAAGCTCTGAGTAACTTTCTTCCTCACACTCCCGCTTTCGCGAACAGATCCTTCCGCGGGTCGGCGGGCGCAATTTCTTCCAGTTCCTTCATTATCGTCCGCACCCGCTCGTCCGCCGGTTCGGGCACGATGATCTGGATTTCCACGTACTGATCGCCGCGCGCTCCGCTCTTTCCGTGCGGCACACCTTTTTCCTTCAAACGCAAAGTACGTCCGCTATTGGTTCCCGGCGGAATGCGCACGAGCGACCGGCCATCGATTGTCGGGACCTCAATCTTCGCTCCGAGCGAAGCTTCTGCTACGGTCACCGGCACACGCGTATACAGATCATTCCCCCGGCGCTCGAAAAACTCATGGGGATGTACCACCACGCGCAGGTACAAGTCGCCCGCCGGCGCTCCCATCGTCCCGGTATTGCCTTTGCCAGGCACGCGAACGCGGCCGCCGTTGGCCACCCCTGGCGGAATGCGCACATCGATGGTCTCTGTCTTTCGAACGCGGCCCTCGCCGCCGCACGTGCGGCAAGGCGTGTACAACTTTCCTGTACCGCCGCAGCGGTTGCATGGGACCTTGAACCGCATCTTCCCGGCCGTCTGTTGAATCGAGCCTGTGCCATTGCAGGTGGGGCAGGTCTGTGGAGAACCTACGGCTCCGGTCCCGTGGCAGGTCTCGCACGTATCCAGCCGCGTGATTTGCAGCTTCTTCACCGAGCCACGCACGGAGTCCCAGAAATCGATCTCGATCTGGTATTCGAGATCGCCGCCAGGTTCCCGTTCGGGCTCCGCGGCCGCCCCGCCCCGTCCGCCAAAAAACTGGCCGAATAGGTCGCGGAAGCTTGAGCCTCCGCCGGTCTGCCCGCCAAAGTCAAAGCCGCCAAAATCGAAATTGACGTTTTCCGCGCCGGCGTTCGGCCCTGGCCCATAGTCGCCTGTCGGGACATTGTCGCTGTAGAAGCCATACTGGTCATACATCTGGCGCTTCTTGGTGTCTGAAAGAACGTCGTAGGCTTCCTGCAGTTGCTTGAACTTTTCTTCCGCCGCTTTGTCTCCCGGATTCAGGTCCGGGTGGTATTTTCGCGCCAGCTTGCGAAACGCTGTTCGAATATCTTTCGCGCTCGCTTTTCGCGGCACTCCCAAAAGCTCGTAGTAATCCTGTTTTGTGCTCGTCGCCATTCCGCGTGTCCACAATTCGAGACGGGTGCGCCGGCTGTTGACTGTCGGTTAACGGCAGCCGACACAGCCGGTCACACCCCATCTGCATCTTGCTTTACCCAAGACTTCCAAACAAAGAACTGAAAAACTCCGTCAGTTCGGCTTCTTGTTGTCGTCTACATCCACGTATTCGGCGTCGATCACGTCGCCGGGCTTGTTCCCGCCGCCCTGCGCGCTGCCGCTGCCTCCCGCGGACCCGTGAGCCGCACCTGCACCCGCCGCGCCCGCTTGCTGCGCACCGGCGGCTTGCTGGCTCTTGTACAGCTCCTCGGCCATCTTGTGCAGCGACTTCTCGACATTCTCCGCCGCGCTCCGCAGTCGTGCCACGCCGCCCTCGTTTATCGCCTTCTTGGCGTCTTCGAGTGCGGACTCGGCCTGCTTCACGTCGGCTTCGGCGAGCTTGTCGCGGTTTTCTCGGATCGTCTTTTCGGCCTGATAGATGATGCCGTCCAGCCGGTTCCGTGCCTCGACCTCTTCCATCCGCTTGCGATCCTCTTCGGCATGCGATTCCGCCTCGGCGCGCATCTTCTCCGCTTCATCCTTAGTCAAGCCGGTCGAAGCGGTGATGGTGATCTTCTGCTCTTTGTTCGTGGCCTTGTCCTTCGCGCTCACGTTAAGAATGCCGTTCGCGTCGATGTCGAAGGTCACCTCAATCTGAGGCACGCCTCGTGGAGCCGGTGGAATCCCGTCCAGCTTGAAGGTCCCGAGCGAGCGGTTGTCCTTCGCGAACTTCCGTTCACCCTGCAATACGTGGATCTCTACGCCCGGCTGATTGTCCGATGCGGTCGAATACGTCTCAACCTTCCGAGTCGGAATCGTCGTGTTACGCGGGATCTGCACGGTCATCACGCCGCCGAGTGTTTCGACGCCCAGCGAAAGCGGGGTCACGTCGAGCAGCAGGATGTCCTTCACCTCGCCGCCAAGTACCGCGCCCTGGATGGCCGCGCCAACCGCGACGACTTCATCCGGGTTCACACCTTTGTGAAGTTCCTTGCCGCCGAAGAAGTTGCTGACCAGTGCCTGCACCTTCGGAATACGCGTGGAGCCGCCAACCAGCACAACTTCCTGAATGTCGTTCGGCGAGAGCTTCGCGTCTTCGAGCGCCTGTTTTACCGGCTTCATGGAGCGCTCGAGCAGATCGTTCATCAACTGCTCCAGCCTCACGCGCGTCAGTTTCTGCTGCAAGTGGATCGGGCCGCTTGCGCCTGCGGTGATGAAGGGCAGGTTGATCTCCGTCTCCATCATCTGCGAAAGCTCGATCTTGGCCTTTTCCGCCGCTTCTTTCAGCCGCTGCAAGGCCATCTTGTCCTTGCCGAGGTCAATGCCGTGCTCTTTCTTGAACTCGTCAATCAGCCAGTCCACGATCCTCTGGTCGACGTCGTCGCCGCCGAGGTGCGTGTCGCCGTTGGTCGACTTCACTTCCACCACGCCGCTGCCCACCTCCAGCACGGAGATGTCGAACGTACCGCCGCCCAAGTCATAAACGGCGATGGTTTCGTCGCTCTTCTTTTCCAGGCCGTAGGCCAGTGCTGCCGCGGTCGGCTCGTTGATGATGCGCAGCACTTCGAGCCCGGCGATTTCGCCTGCCTGCTTCGTGGCTTGCCGCTGCGCGTCGTTGAAGTATGCGGGCACGGTAATGACCGCCTTGGTCACCTTCTCGCCCAGGAAATCTTCGGCGGCGTTCTTCAGTTTGGTCAGGATCATCGCGGAAATTTCGGGCGGGCTGTAAACCTTGCCCGCAATCTCGACACGCGCGTCATCGTGGTTCCCCTTGACCACCTTGTAGGGGACGCGCTTCATCTCTTCGGCGACTTCGTCATATCGCCGCCCCATGAACCGCTTGATCGAGTAAACCGTATTTTCCGGGTTGGTCACGGCCTGGCGTTTTGCCACCTGCCCGACCAACCGCTCCCCGGTCTTTGTGATCGCCACCACCGAGGGCGTGGTCCGCGTTCCCTCCTGGTTCGGGATCACCACGGGCTCGCCGCCTTGCATCACGGCGACCACCGAGTTCGTTGTACCGAGGTCTATTCCTATAATCTTGCTCATAGCTACCGTCCTTCTTTATTTGGTTCTTCCGAAATCCATGGCGGGCCGTCCAACCAACCTGAAAGTGTTCGGGTGGCCGACCGATTCTAGTAGCGGCGGCGCTCAAAGGTGCCAACCCGCCCGTCAAAACGAGGCCACTATACAACTTGAGTGCCATGTTGTCAAGTTATTTGATAATTGCAGTAAGTATAGCTGAACTAACGACCTACACCTGCCTCCTTCCCCTACACCGCCCCTCCGGACAACCTTGCCCTCCTTCGGCTCAACTAACCCCCGGGAGGCCAGAGGGTTTACGCTCCAAGCGGGACCGAGCATGTAGAGCAGGAACCCTCCCGTTTTGGCCATCGGCCTCTCCTTCAAACCTGTGGTACTCTGGCCGGGAACCGATTCAGCAGTGAATTTCCGTATCGGAGGAATCCGTGAACCGCCGCTTCATTCTTGCCTCGTCGGCCACTACGGTTTTTGCCGCTCTGGGTGCCTTTTTGCTGGTGGCCGCACCTAACCCTCAGAAATCGTCGGGGAAGTCCGCTGCGAGGTCGGCCAATGCCGTCGGTTCTCCCGCAGCCGCGCAGACGATCATCTCGGTCGACGGGGTAAAGGACATTGACCCCGACAAGGCGCTCGGCAGCAAGAACGCCGGAGTGGTTATGGAGACTTTCACGGATTTTCAATGTCCAGCTTGCAAGCAGCTTTATACCACCACGCTGCAGCGGGTCACGGACAACTACGTGGACAACAACAAGATCTATCTTGTCCATCGCGATTTCCCCCTGCCCATGCACGCCTATTCCCGGATCGCCGCAAGCTATGCCCGTGCTGCCTGCCACATCAATAAGTGCGAGGTCGTGGAGCAGGCGCTGTTCTCAAACCAGGAGAAGTGGGAAATGAACGGGGACGTGAAAGGCACGGTGGCAGCCGCCCTGTCTCCTGCGGACATGAAAAGAGTGCAGGCCCTCGTCGATAGCGGTTCGCTCGAACCCCTGATCGACAGGGACAAGCAGATTGGCCAGGCCGTTCCCATCAATCAGACTCCAACGACCATTATTCACACGCGCGACGGGCAGACGTATCCCGTTGTGGGCTTCGTCAGCTACGATGTGCTGAAGACCTTGCTCGACCAGCTCGTTAAGTAGTCCTCGCTCCACCGAGGAATTTATGATGCAATCCGCTCCCTTCAATTACCGCCGGCTGATCATCTGGCTCGGCCGGCTGCTACTCGGCGGAATCTTCCTCTATGCCGGCTATTCGAAAATCTTCGCCCCCAATCTGAATCTCAGCTCATTTTTCATGTTCAAGTTTTCCCTCATGGCCAATTTCTCGAATTTTGGGAACCAGGTCCGTTCCTATAATTTGCTACCGGAATCCGGCGTCTACTTTGTGTCTCATTTCCTGCCGCCAACGGAGATTCTTCTTGGTTTGCTGCTTCTGATCGGATGGCGCCTGCGCGTCTGGGCCTCCATCGTGACCGTGATCTTGCTGGGTTTTATCAGTGTTGTCACTCGAGCTTATATCCTCGGTCTGCAGATTGACTGCGGCTGCTTCGGCAAGCCGGAGCCTCTCACCGGCTGGACCGTAATTCGCGATTCCGCTCTCTTCGTTCTCGCGTTGCTCATGACCTGGTTCGCCTTCGAGGAGGCCCGCAAGCCCCATCCCTGGTCCGCTGGGCCGACGCCCGAACACTCTTCCTGATGTTTTGTCTCCCGGTCGTCTTCGCCCGAGCCTGCCCGGAGCCGATTCCTGTTATCCGATGGCCTCTTTCTGCTATCTAATTGCTGTTATTCTCTAGAAAGGCATGGCCAACTAGCGAATTCGCTCCCATGAAATCCCTTTCCGAATATCTCGTTCTTGCCGCCGTCGCCCATGGCCACCTCTGTGCCGGCCAGGTCCTCGGCGTTCGCCTGGCGATGTACGGTCTCAAGGAACTCGGTATCGACGACCCCATCGCCGATCGCAAGCGTCTGGTCACCTACGTCGAAATCGACCGCTGTGTCACCGATGCTGTCGCGCTCGTGGCCAACTGCCGACTCGGCAAGCGCGCGCTCAAGTTCCGCGACTGGGGCAAAGTCGCCGCCACCTTCTGCGATCTGCAGACCGGCCGTGCTGTCCGCATCGCCGCGAAAGAATCCTCCAAGCTGGCAGCGAAGGAACTTTTCCCCGAACTGCCAAAGGAAGAAGGCCAACAAAAGGCTTATGCCCAGCTAAGCGATGATGTTCTTTTCTCGAAAGAATGGGTGAACGTCGAAATCCGGCCGGAAGACCTTCCCGGCTTCAAAGGGCCCCGCACCGTATGCGCTCAATGCGGCGAAGGCATCAACTTCAATCGGGAAGTGATTCAAGACGGCCGCACCCTCTGCCGCGCCTGCGCTGGTGAAAAATACTACTCGCGGCTCTGATTTCGCGATGGAAACTTCGCAATTCCATGCCCGCGTGACTTCGACCAATCTGCGCTAGAATTTTTCTTCGATGCTGAGCCTGCCTCCGATTACTCTGCGCCTTCGCGGCTGGAAACTGATTGACCGCGTGGCCCTCGCTTTCCTACTTCTCTGCTCCATCGCTCTTGGCGCCGCCGCCGGTTTGCTCTTTGTTTATGAAAGCGACCTCCCGGAAATTCGCGCTCTTGAAACCTACCGTCCGAACGTTGTCACGGAGATCTACGCCGACGACGGCCAGCTGGTTGGCAGCTTTGCCCTGCAGCGCCGCATCTTGATGACCTGGGAGCAGACTCCCAAAGTTCTCTACAACGCGGTCACCTCCATCGAAGACCAGCACTTCGAAGATCACTGGGGCATCGATTTCCCGCGCATCGCCGGCGCCGCGTACCGCAACATTCTCAAGCGCCGCAAAGCCGAAGGTGCCAGCACCATCACCATGCAGCTTGCCGGCAACCTGTTCCTCGACCGCAGCGAGCGCAGCTTCCGCCGCAAAGTGCAGGAAATGCTCCTCGCCCTCCAGATCGAGCGCCGATACACCAAACCGCAAATCTTCACCATGTACGCCAATCAGGTGTATCTGGCGCATGGCAACTACGGTTTCGCCGCCGCCGCGCAATTTTATTTTGGCAAGCCGGTGACCGACCTGAACTTGCAACAAGCCGCTCTGCTGGCGGGGATGATTCGCGGCCCCATCTATTCGCCCCTGGCCGATCCCGCGCGGGCTCTCGCGCGACGCAATCTCGTCCTGCATCGCATGATGGAAGAGGGCAAAATCACACCGGCGGAAGAAGCGGCGGCGCGCAAAGCGCCGCTCGGCCTGCACCTGCAATATCCTCGCAACGACCTAGCACCTTACTTCTTCGAAGATATTCGCAAGTACCTTGAATCCACCTACGGCACCGAGGCGGTGCACGAGCGCGGCCTACGGGTTTACACCACACTGAACATCCAGATGCAGAAGGCCGCCAACCAAGCCATTCGGGACGGCCTTCACACCTACGACCGCCGCCACGGTTGGCGTGGCAAGCTCCCCAACGTTCTTAAGGACAACCTCGGCACGCTCGACACGTACGAAGACGACGATTGGCGGCACGCCATCGAAAAGGGAAGTTACGTCACCGGCCTGGTGCTCGCTGTCGACGACAAAAGCGCCACCGTCAAAATCGGCACTTATCGCGCCATTCTTTCTCCTGCGGACATGGCTTGGACCGGCCACAAAAAGCCTGCCGAGATTCTTGCGGTCGGCGATCTCATCCAGGTCTCCATCCAGGAACTTCGCGAAACCACCGCACGCCTCCAGCTCGAGCAGCAGCCCGCTCCCCAGGGCGCCATGATCGCCATTGAAAATGCCACCGGGGAAATCAAGGCTATGGTCGGGGGTTACAGTTTCGAAGATTCCAAGTTCAATCGCGCCACGCAGGCCGTGCGCCAGGTCGGCAGTTCCTTCAAGCCCTACGTGTATTCGACGGCCATCGAGAAAGGCTCTTCGCCCTTTGACACCATCGTTGACGCGCCGTTCAGTGTCATGAGTGGTGGCCAAGTCTATTCCCCGCACAACTATGACGAAAAGTTCGAAGGTACGATCACGCTGCGGCGCGCCCTGGCCGGCTCGCGAAACGTGCCTGCAGTGAAGCTCGCGGAAAAAGTCGGCATCAACTCGGTTGTGGAAATGGCTCGACGCTTTGGAATCACCACCCCGCTTCCCCCGTACCTTCCGCTGGCTCTTGGCGCGGCGGATATGAAGCTCATTGAGCATGCCAGTGCGTTTACGGTGTTCCCGAATGAAGGGATTCGTATCGACCCGCACATGATTCGCCGCGTCACGAGCTACGACGGCGCCTTGCTCGAGGAAGCTCATCCGGAAGTGCACGACGTCCTCGCACCTGACGTCGCCCATACCATGACGGCCATGCTCGAAGAGGTCGTCCAATTCGGCACGGCCATCAAGGCGAAAAACATCGGCCGCCCGGCCGGCGGCAAAACCGGCACCACGCAGGATTTCACGGATGCGTGGTTCCTCGGGTTCACGCCGCAGATTACCGCGGGCGTGTGGGTCGGCTTCGACGACAAGCAGATTTCCTTGGGAAAGAGGGAAACCGGCGCTCAGGCCGCCCTGCCCATCTGGATGGAATTTATTCAACAAGGTATGGCTGGCATGCCGCTTTCGGAATTTGCCAACGTGGTCACCCTCGAAGAACAGGCCGAAGAGCATCACGTCCACACCGACGTGCCGGACACCGCTCCCGAAGACGAAGCGCCGGCGCTCCCCAAAGCAAAGCCGGAACAAACACAGCCGACTCCGCCACCCACTCCGCCGAGCGCAACCCCGCCTGCTCCCGCGCCTCCCCAATAGGGTCACGCTCCGCTTGCCCGAGCGTGTCTTACGGTTCCCGAAATGGATCCCAGCCGCCGGAACGCAGCAATTTGCCTTTTCCCATGGCCGTCTGTAAGACAATCTTCCGATCTCGCGTAATTTCACCAATGCGCGTTAATCCGAGACCCTGAACGTCATCCGGCACGCGCGCCTCATTCTTTTTCTTCACCGTAAATAGCAGCTCATAATCATCGCCGCCATGTAGCGCCAGTTTCCGTGCATCCTGGCTCCTTGCAAACCCAGTTGCAGGAAGGGAATCGACCTCAATCCGCGCGCCGACCCCGCTCGCCTCGCAGAGCCGCGGCAAGTCCGAGGAGAGTCCATCGGAAAGATCCATCATCGCCGTCACCAACTTTTTTTTCGCAAGCCACTGCCCCAGCGCCACCCGCGGTTCCGGATAGAGATGCTTCCGTAACGCCCGGTTCACTGGCCTACCCATGCCACGCATCTGTCGCAACTGCTGCAGTCCGAGGTCCGCTTCCCCGAGCGTTCCACTCACAAAAATCGTATCGCCGGGCCCCGCACCCGAGCGAAGAATTGCGCCGCCTCGTTTTACCTCACCGATCACCGTCATGCTGATCAGCACTTCGTCCCGCCGCGTGGTGTCGCCCCCTGCAAGTTCGCAGCGAAGAGTTTTCGCTGCCCGCCGCAGTCCACGCAAAAACTCGCTCATCCACCTTCCCGTCAATTCCCGGGGCAAGGCCAGACTCAACAAAAAGCACCGGGGCTCGCCTCCCATGGCCGCGATATCGCTGACGGCCCTCGCCAGGCATTTCCATCCCACCGCATCGGCCGAATGCTTGTCCCGCAAGAAATGAGTCCCCTCGAGAAACCAGTCACACGTCAGGATCACTTCGCGCCCAGGCCTTGCAATCCAGAGTGCTCCGTCGTCTCCGAATGCAAGCGGAAGCGCTTTTTTCCGAACGGCTCCAAACGCCCGTTCGATTCGTGCCACTAAATCGTTCTCTTTATTCATTTCCTTCATGGAATTGCCGCTATCCTAGCGCAACCTGACCCAAAGGACAGGGGGCAGTTTTCCAATGGCTGGCCAAAAATTCTTTAAGTACAGGGTTGACGACGGAGGCATACAGATTTTAGTATTCTGTGTATAACGAACCAAGGCTCACGGTTCAGACCGAAACGGTCCTTTGGTAGTTCTTTCGTGCGGGACAGGGAATCTAGCCAACCGCACCCCAGCAAGATTCGGGAAATCATTTAAGGCCTGAGGGGCCCACGTGATCAGCAGCAAGAATTACACATTCTATATTGCGTCGACACCCGGACAACTCCGGAAGTTGGTCATTCCCGCTTACGTTCTTCATGGTTTGGCGGCACTGGCGATCATTGGGAGCATCACGGTTGTAGCCGCTGTGGGCTCGTACAGCCGGATGCTGTGGAAGGTCGGAAACTACAACGCGCTTCGCCACGATCAGGAAACTCTGAAGAAACAGTATCGTGATTTGCAGTCTACGGTGAAAGACACCAACGAGCGCCTCGATTCCTTGCAGTCTCTCGCGACCGAAGTGGCCATGACCTATGGCGTGCTACGCTATCATCCTGCGGCCTTCGATCAGGCGGACAACCCGGCCACTCCGGAAGATGCCTTCGATCGTTCTCTCGAGCAGTATTCGTTCCTCAAGCGCAACGCAACGGTGATTGCCACCTCGGCCGCAGGCTTGAGACTTTTCCCTGCCATGGCTTTCGCCGATTCCAATTACACGCCGTCGATCTGGCCGGTCATGGGCCACATCACGGACAGCTTCGGCGAACGCTTGGATCCGTTCTCGGGTGAAGGTGCCTTTCACACCGGAGTTGACGTCAGTGCGGATTACGGCGCACCGGTTCACGTCACTGCCGACGGAGTTGTTACCGTTGCCGAGAATCATGCAGGCTATGGGCGCCTGGTTACCGTGGATCACGGATTTGGGATTTCGACTTTTTACGCGCATCTTTCTTCCTTTGCCGTTGTTGCGGGCACGCACGTCCGCCGCGGCGAAGTGATTGGTTACGCTGGCATCAGCGGCCGGTCCACCGGGCCGCACGTGCACTACGAAGTGCGCGTCAACAATGCGCCCGTCAATCCGTGGCGCTATATGAAGAACGTTCCCGCCGGCGATTAATTGCCAATTCAATCAGGGTTGCGAGGGAATCCTTTGCTGCGCGCCCTGGTGCCTCGCCGTCGCCGCATCCGCCCCTTGCGTGGAACTCCCGGCCGCTTCTAGCAATTTCGGCGTTACATCGAAAACCACGCGCACAGACTTGCTCTTGCCGCGGTCCGTTTGCTGAATGTCCGCCGATTGCAGCAGTTCCGCATACCCTTCCTCGACCGTCGGATCGAGCTGTTTGCGTGTCTTCGGATCATTCAGCCCCATCTGTGCCAGGACGACCAATCCACTGAGCAAATCTTTCAACTGATGTTGCGTATTCTCCTCCATGCATTCCCCTTCAACGGAGACGCGCAGGAGATTTTCCTCCGGTTTTGCGCCAATCGAGATCCACTGCAGTTCGGCGAGCAGCGTGGCCAGCTGCGGTGACCGTAAGCCTCCGGGAACCTGCGCCAAGGCAGCGGCAACTCCCGAATCTTGCCGGAGCACCGCGAATACCGCTGCGCCCGCGAGCCGAGAAAAATGTTCACGCCATTCCGTCCGGGAGCCTTCCCGCGGTTGCTGAAAGAAATAGGAGGAGTCATTGGCCCAGGCAATCCGGTCGTTCGACAAAAACGTGAAATAGGCTTTGCGGTTTGGCCCATTTAACGGCACAGAGAAGAGCGTCCGGCCGCTCGCCGTTTTGAGCGATCCATAGCCCGATGCATAGGCCGCGATTTTTTTGCGGTCGAATCTTCCGTCGGCGACGGCGAAGGCCGTTGAGCCTTCTGATTGCCGATTGACAGCCACTGCCAGCCGGTCCAGGTCGCTTTCGTAATTGAAGCCGGTCGCCTGAAGAAATCTCGCGTAGTCATTGTCGAGTGGAGGCTTTGGCGCCGAGCGCAGCAGTTGCATCAGAAATGGTGACGAGCGCATTTGCGCCAGGTCGATGTAAACCACGGCGCTCGCATCTTCCGGCAGGAGCGAGAGCATGCTCTCTCGCTCTGCAAGGAAATCACGCGAGCCCCAGCGCCTGTACGCCAGAAAAAACGCGAGCAACAAAGCGAGAACCACGGTCACTACAAACAGGATTCTTTTCTTGGGCATAGGGTGCTGAGCCGATTTCCTATCGGCTGGATTCTTCGATATTCTCGCATTCCTGCCTGCGGATTCAGGAAGAAATAGGGCCAGCAGAGAATCGTGGCGATCACGGGCAGTGGAAAGCTGTGGATTCCTTCGAGAGCGGCCAGCCCCTGGCCGACTTTAATTACTTTATTTTAAAGCAATTACGGTCCTGTGACGGAGTAACAAAAAAACCCCTATTTTCCACAGACTTGGCTCCTCAATTGCTGCCCATTCTCGACCCGGCCTGTTGCAATTCCTGTGCCTAATCTGCTATTCTTGTGCGGTTTGAGCAGCGCTGGCGTAGCTCAGCTGGTAGAGCATCTGATTTGTAATCAGAGGGTCGGGGGTTCAATTCCCTCCGCCAGCTCCACCATATTTTGGCAGGGGAGTGAGGCGGAGCGAGGCCCGGCATATGAACATAAAAGGGCTGGTGTCTTTGGACACGAGTCCATTTTGTGTTTTCGCGTGCACCGCTCCAGAAGACAGTACGGTTTGGTTGTTTGCGACAGGCACTTTGTGTCGACAGCTTTCACGGACGGGTGGGTGAGTGGCTAAAACCAGCAGACTGTAAATCTGCCGCTCCTTGCGGGCTACGAAGGTTCGAATCCTTCCCCGTCCACCAGGTTCGGCTTCCGCAGAAGTGGCACGGGAGAGCGGCGTCGCTGACAGCGCTGAGCAACGTGGGTGGCAACAACACCGCAAGATAATCGCGGATGCGATGTTCGAAAGCGGTAACCATTCCGGCGATCCGGCCGCTGGGACGTTGTGCGCCACGAGACGTAGGGTTTATGGAGGATCGGATTCGGCCTGGGTAGCTCAGTTGGTAGAGCGCGTCCTTGGTAAGGACGAGGTCACCGGTTCAATCCCGGTCCCAGGCT